>Ga0315280_10008327_pt1 | contig 13577 bp, 15 predicted proteins | sample YL17G06_40_MG_FD_203697 | JGI IMG/M metagenome (GOLD analysis project Ga0315280, IMG submission 203697) | Sediment microbial communities from Yellowstone Lake, YNP, Wyoming, USA - YL17G06_40 | ecosystem: Environmental > Aquatic > Freshwater > Lake > Sediment | place: USA: Wyoming | collected...
CCATGCAAAGCATATTTCCTTGCAGTAGCCACTGCGGCAGCATTAAAATTGGTAATTAACAAAGAACAGAAGTTTGATTGACTGAAAACTATTGTGGATAACTACTTATTGACTGGTTTTATCGATAGTTCTATCTAATTATACACAATGCAGGGCATGGTTTTAAGCAACCTCTCCCTAATTTCCCCTATATGGGCGAGCAGATACAAATACATTGAGATTTTCGATATTTTCCTTCTGATAAAACAATTGGGACGTAGCAAAACCCGCCAAGGGCGGGTTTTGCGGAAGGGGTACGATTTTTTATCATGGGAAATGAAAAAATATTGCGGTTATTTCATTAACATAGCAAGTCCTTCTTCCAGAGAAACGCTCGGTTTCCAGCCGAGAAGCTGGCGGGCTTTGCTTGTATTGGCAAGAGTGCAACGGGTTTCGCCGGGGCGGGGAGGTATATAAACAACTCTATTTTCTCTCACGGCCGAAGCTAGTACTGTTACCGGTTTAACACTGGGGATAACTCCTCCAGTCAAACGAGGATTATTAAAATCCCTCGCCGGCAGCACATATCCCCGCTCCGGCGGAGTCAGGACCATTGAAGCAACTTCGTTAATTGAATAATTCTTGCCGGTTCCGATGTTAATTACTTCCCCCTTGCCCACCTTAACGGATTGAGCGGCTAAAATATTTGCCCTTACCACATCAGATATGTGTGTAAAATCACGCTTAATGCCGCCATCGCCGACAATCGTCAGCGGCTTGCCGTCTTTAAACTGTTTGAGAAAAATCCCCACCACTGTTGCATAGGCGCCGTTTAACAACTGCCTCGGCCCATAAACATTGAAGTATCTTAAAGAAACCGTTTCTAGACCATATAGGTTACTGAACAATCGGCACAGTTCCTCACCGACATACTTTGACAAAGAATACGGATTTTTGAAATGAGGTGTCATCTCCTCATAAAGAGGCGTGGTATCCTGGTCGCCGTAAGAAGAAGATGACGCTGAATAAACCACTCTTTTAACGCCGGTGTCACGCGCTGCGAGTAAAACGTTAAGGGTGCCTATAATATTGTGGTCAAATGTGGATATCGGGTCTTTGATAGACGGCTGGATGCGAGCTCGGGCCGCCAAGTGAAAAACTAAATCGGCTCCCTTAAAATACGGCTTTATCTTCTTTAGGTTTCGGATGTCGGCTTTGATAAATTTCGCCTTTTTATTGACCTGCGATTTCTTGCCCGTTGAAAGATTGTCAATGACAACAACAGAATAACCCTCTTCCACAAGGGCATCCACGAGGTGGGAGCCGATAAATCCAGCTCCCCCGGTTACTAAAACCTTTGTCGCTTTTGTATCATTTTTTTGGATTTTTGTCATGGATCCTTATCAGTTTACGCTTATTAACAACTACCTCTCCATCATGCCGCGAAACGTCCTCAATTGTCAATCCCTGCCAGCTAAGAAGGGTTTCGTTGTAAGCCACCACGGCTTTCAAAACCTCAATCCCCTTTTTTAACGACTTAATGAGACCCGCATTATTTGTTCTCTTTCCGCCGGATAGTTCTCCCGCCAAATTCTCGGCAAACTTTATAAAGGCGCTCATATCTTTGGGGAAACAATAGCCGCCGACCCCGCAATAATCGCCGTGCTCTACATTTAACCATGCGGGGCCGATGCGGGGATCGGCAGAAATGACTTCTCTTACATTCTCGTAATCCACCGCTGTGCCAACTTTGCGTTTATTAAAATCGAGCGTTATGGCATGGCAAAGGTCGGCTAAAATATTGCCGTAGATGACTTTTATATAGCCGAAAACGTTGGCGGCATATTTTGCCAATTCGGCCTCTGTCGCATTGATGTCTTTCTTCGTATAGTCGCTTGACCAGGGCCGTTCAAAACTCGCTTTGGGCAATAATGTCAAAACCTCCCTTGCGTCGCCGCGGCTTTTGAGAGTGTGAGCGATGATTTGGCGGTCTGGCTTGATGAAATCCAGCCATGCCTGCGACTCGGTCAAAAATTCGGGATTAAAAATGAATCTCTTTTGAGGGTGCTTCTTCTGCAGGTTTTCGATCGTGCCGGGCGGTATTGTTGATTTAACGACCACGATTTTCCCGTCGCTAATTGTGCCCACCGCGTTCTCTACCGCCGAAAGATTGCAGCTGCCGTCGGGGTTCGCCGGCGTGGGCACGGTTACAAAAACAATGTCGGCTTTATTTACATCGTCATTAAAGCCCTTCTTTGGGTCAGTATCGTAACAAAACAATTCTTTGTTTCGTCTATACCCAAGACACTCTTCAAACCAGCGTTTTATCGGTTCACCGACCATTCCTATGCCGATAACGCCTATCTTTATCTTTTTGTCTTTCGTATTGGACATCTATGAGAAATTGTTGTATTATCTAATTAAATGAGGAAGTTTCTATTGTTTCTGGGCGATATCGCCGTACTCTACTTGGCGCTTTTTTTGACCCTCCTCGTCAGATACGGGAAGGATTTTGATAATAAATTGGATGTCCACATCCTACCGTTCAGTTTCATCTTTATTATCTGGATTCTCGTTTTTTATATCACCAACCTCTACGAATTGGGCTTTTCAAAAAATAATCTGGAGTTCTTCTCTGCATTTCTTTACTCAATAGCCGCGAACTCCGCAATCTCAATAACTCTTTTCTATTTAATCCCCTTCTTAGGCATAACCCCGAAGACAAATCTTCTCATTTTCGTCGCTCTGATCATCGTTCTCGGGTCTTCGTGGCGTTATGGTTTCAATAAACTTATAGCACAAAGCGGCTATAAAAACAATACCCTGATCATCGGCGTAAGCCCGCAGTCGCATGACTTGTACGACTTCCTGCTTGCCAACCCCCAATTAGGGTATGGGGCTCTGGGCATTATTGACGTGGAAGACAGCACCGTCCCTAATATCTTGGAAAATCTGATAAGGCAAAAAAGGGTTAGCACTCTGGTGCTGGGTCCGTCGGTTTACAAGATCCCACAAATAATAGACGTGTTTTATGGCCTTTTGGGTTTCAAAATTAATTTTTACAATCTATCTGATTTTTACGAGCAGGTTACCGGTAAGGTTCCGCTGGGCGCGATTGACCAAACTTGGTTTCTGGGAAATCTGTCCGAGGGCAGTAAGCGCGGCTACGAAACAGGGAAAAGAATTTTTGATTTTGTTTTCTCCTTTATTCTTGGAGTAATTTCTCTCACTCTTTATCCATTCGTAATTCTAGCCATAAAAGCAGATTCGCCCGGGTCTGTTTTTTATAGGCAATTAAGAAGGGGCCAAGCCGGGAAAAATTTCATAATGTTAAAGTTCCGTACCATGATCAAAGACGCCGAAAGTTTCAACGGTGCGGTCTGGGCTCAACAGGACGACCAGCGCATAACAAGAGTAGGGAAATTTCTGCGCAAAACCCGTTTGGACGAGCTGCCGCAGTTGTGGAATATACTGCACGGCGAGATGTCTTTCGTGGGACCGCGCGCTGAGCGTCCGGAGTTTCACAAAGAACTGGAAGAAAAAATACCTTTCTACGATGAGCGCTACTTAATTAAGCCCGGCTTGAGCGGCTGGGCCCAGATTAAGTTTCGTTATGGGGCGTCTATAAAAGATGCCGCTGAAAAACTGCAATACGATCTTTATTACATCAAAAACCGCTCTTTCCTTCTTGACTTGAGCATAGTTCTCAAAACCATAACTATTGTTCTAAGAAAAGAGGGAAGGTGAAAATCAACCCCGCCCTTGAAAAAGGGCCGTTCTGATTCGGCGGTGCTTAACCGCCTCCTTTTTTCAAGGGCGGGGTTGATTTTTCAAACATCTCTCTGCAAAAAGCATCTGAATCAACCCCCTGTCGGACGAGCCTCGGTCTTCTAATCCAATACTCTATTATTGAATAGGCCCTTAAAAAAAGCTTTTTATTATAAGCAAGGTAAATTATGTCCAAAAATAAATGAAAAACCATCCCCCACAGTACCGTCATAAAGAAATTGTAATCCCAAAATTTGGCCAGAAGAAAAACTAACAAAAAAATCTCCGCCGTATGCAATAAACTGAAAGCATAAAAATTCTTTTCGTCGCCGCGCTCTTCAAGTAGGTTGTAATATCTAAACATCCGCCAGCCACTCCAATCTGTAAATTTATTACGCCACAGATAATCCCAATAGTGGTCGGCATCAATTAAAACCGTCGCACCCCAAAACAAAAGAGCCCTCCACAAGCCCCAGTGAAAATAGAGAAAAACAGTTGCTGCCCCGCCGATTATTAGATGTTTTCTTAATCTCATTAAAACAATTAAAATTTCCGCCCCAGGCTTTCGATAAACATTTTTGCCTCATTCTCAAAGGTCTTATCCAAAGCAGCTGCTTCTCTCGCCTCCAAAACCGCCTCGTCTATTTTCCCTATTTTGGCATATGCCACTGCCAGCGAGGCATGGTATTGGGGATTCCCGGGGTTGATTTTAATTAATGCCTCGTAAAGTTCGCTGATTTTAGCGAAATTGCCCTGTTTTAAATAAATATTAATTAAACGCAGATAATCCGACTCGGATAACGCGTAACCGACTTTCATTGCTCCATCTATGGCCGCCAGACCTTTTTGAGTCTCCCCTATCTCCAAATAAGTTGCGCCCAGATACCAATATGACATGCCGACATCCGGATTAAGTTTAACGGCCTCGCTGAAATATTTTATGGCATTATCATAATCCTTCTTGTTTAAATACGCCTGGGCTATTTCATAATAGGTTCTGACAAAAGTCGGAGAAATCTCCAGCGCTTTCATTGAATTCTGAAGGGCGATATCGTTATACGGCGATTGGGGGTCGTTCTTGCCCAAAAATATATAAAGCCGGGAAAGGTAAAGGTAAGGCAAATAATCCTGTTTTGACTCGGAAGCATTTTTCTGAACCTCTGAAATTGCAAACTGTATCGCGGATATTTCCTTATCGCCTAATTGCTTCCCGTTTGTATATTCTAAAATATATTGGGCATAGCGGTGCCGGTAATCATATTTGCCCGGGACATTATACGACAAGGCCTCTTTGTATTTGACTACGGCGCCGTCAAAATCCTTGGCCCAACCCTTCACAATCGCGCGAGTGGTCGCATAATTTGCCCTAGCAGGCAGAATATTAGTTTTATAAATTAGAAACGCGGCTCCGATCAGAAGAACAAACATCAAGGTTTGGAGGCCTATGTTTAGTTTATAGCTTAAGGTTTGGGATTTGGGATTTGGGATTTGTTTGGGATTTGGGATTTGGGATTTGGGATTTAAGGCTTGGGGGGCTACGGCCACAGGTTTTGCGGTTAAGAAAGTGATGAAACCAAGTACCGTGAAGAAAACGATAAAATTGGCCGAGGTATCAAAAATAAAACAATTGTGGATGATATAGGCGGTGATTAAAGAAATTAAACCAATACCCAACGAAGACTCGATTTTTCCTTTCTTTAGATTTTTCCAAATCAACTTGTAAGCAATTACAAAAATTGAAGCGTAGGCCAAAAATCCCAGAAGGCCCATTGTGACCAAAATCTCAACAAACATGTTATGGGCACGGTCAAAAAGAGTTTCGGAGCCGAGTCCCCTGAAAAATTTCGGGTTGAAATGCTTTGAGAACGGAACGTTAAAATTTTCCGGTCCCCAACCGAGCAAAATGGTTTTCGGCGTTTCTTTCCATCCCTCAAAACCGGCTTGCCAAGCCCAAAGTCGCGTTTGGACCGTATATGCTTGCAAAGAAAAATTCGTCACACGGCTTAGATAGCCAGAACTTTTAACAAACTGGGAATTCTTGAAGGCGAAAGAAAAAGCAACAAACAGAACCAACGCAGCGACAATTCCGATTAACACCCTCTTTGCAACTTGCGACTTCGAAGAGAAAAAATAAAGAAAGGCAAATATCAGAAAACCAACCCCAACACCGAGAATTGACCCTCTCACGGCCGTCATTAGAATAGCAATGAGATTTATCAGCGCGGCTAACCAAAAGAAGGGTTTCTGTTTTAGTGAGACCGAGGAAGAGAACGCCAGTATCAAAGCCAAAAACAAATTAACGATTTGGTAGCCGGCAAAGAGAGCGGCATTGCCAATAGTTCCAAAAATTCTCGCCCTTTCCCCCGACCCGACAAAAAAGCTAATGTTGGTTTTCTGCCCAAAACCATAAATAGCCGAGAGTACACCTACAAAAACCATGATTTTAAGCAACCTAAACCAGTCTTCTTTTGTCCTAAATACCGAGATTAAGATTATAAAATAGACCAAATAATGCAGAAATGTCCACAATCCTCCCATCCTTTCAAGCGAACCCCAGAAACTCAAATAAGGATTAACGCTTACAATCGTTGTAATCCCGAAAAGCAAAGCCCAGCCGGCGAATAGATAAAGGAGGATGTGTCGCGGCGGTAAATAGCTCTTATCTTTCAAAATCAAAATAAAATAAAAAACTGCCATTATTTCAACCAGCGACCGGAAAACTACAACCTTGCCGAAATGGAACGGCGATATGAACTGCGAAAAAATAATCAGCGGCACAAATGCCGCTATATATACGCCCCAGCGCAATATTCTGACAAGCCAAAGTTGTTTTTCTAAAGGTTTCATTAATTCATTTCGATTTTTTGACAGAAAGTTTCTACTCTTTTCAATGTTAATCGAAAATCAAAGCTGTATCTAGGAATAAAGCCCGGGTCCGCTATTCATGTAAAATATTTTCATAAATTCTGATCTGTTCTTCCATGAGAGATTTAAAATTGAAGTTTTTTAAAACATGCTCCCTGCCGAAACGGCCAAATTCGGGCCATAACTCCGGGTGGTCCATAAGATATAAAATCTTTTCGGCCAGCACCCGGTAATCGCCTTCATCCACCATAAAACCGTTTTTACCTTCTTTAATTTGCTCAGAAAAAGCGCCATGTCTTGTGGTTATCGCAGGAAGACCGGTAACAAGCGCTTGTAATACTGCGGTTGTCATTATTCTTGGTCACCATCAGATGCAGTTTTGGAAGGCTGCAAATAAAGATGCATATTCAGGAAGTAATTTATTATTTCCTCCACCTTCATATAACCCTTAAATGAAACGACATCTTGCAGGTCCAGTTCTTTAGTCATCGCCTGTAAGCGGGACTCAAGTGGCCCCCCTCCTATTATATTACAAATAAATTTTTTGTCTGCTTTGGTTTTTACGATTGCCAGCGCCCTTAAAAGATCGTCAAACCCCTTTTTCTCTACAAAACGCCCGACAGAAACAATTTGGATCGTCTCGTTGGGTTTAAGAGTTCTCTCTTTAAACGGGTATGAATTTACATCTATGCCAAATATGGGCAGAACGTGCAGTTTATGTTCGTCAAATCCCTTTGCAACCAATCGCTTTTTCATATAATTAGACATCGCAACGAACGTGTCGCACTCCTTCTTTAACTCATCATAAAACTTATCGCCTTTCACTTGGAACATTTTACTTACGTCCTGACCGTAAAAAGTGGTGATTATTTTCTGCCTCAATCCCAAAACATATTTAATGGCAAGAAAACGATTGGCTACTGACCCAAAATGGCAATGGAATAAGTCAAAATTTTTTCCAACAAATGGTTCAGCCCAGAACAGGAGTTCGAGAGAAAGAGCTTGACGGCCGTATTTTTTAATATTGAACGCCCGGGCCAGTGCCATTGGATTTTTCGTCAGTATATGTAGAGCTTTTGGAATTGCCGCGACAAATCTTCGGATCTTGTTCTCCGGCATATCAAGATAGTGGGTATAATTGCCCATGCCGTACTTATAAAATGTATCCGAGATATAGGAGGTATCGCCCCGTCTTAAAGAGAACACCTCAACCTCAATCCCACGATCTTTTAGGCCGGCGACTTGATTGATCATCCAAGTTTCTGAAATTGCGGGGAAGAGACCAGTAATAAACGCTATCTTTTTTAATGTAGTTTCCATAAAAAACTTAGCTAAAAGGCATTGCACGCCTTGATAACTTTGGATATTTCTTTTTCAATCATTGTTGGATAAAGCGGCAAGCTAATAATAGTATCGTGTATCCCTTCGGTGATTGGATAACTGTCTTTGTTCCACTCTGTAAACGCTTTTTGCTTGTGCGGCGGCACGGGGTAATGAATTACCGTTTCAATTCCATTATCTAATAGGTACTTCCGAAATGCATCTCTATTTTCTGTGCGCACCACAAACAAATGCCAGACATGAGATTCTTCGGTTGTCGCTTTAGGCAAAATTAATTTGGGATTATTGATGCTATCCAAATAGAATTTGGCTATTTTTCTGCGCTTTTCGTTTTCCTTATCAAGATATTTCAGCTTAACTGATAAAACGGCAGCTTGCAATTCGTCTAAACGACTATTGATGCCTTTATATTGGTTATAATACTTTTTATGGCTGCCGTAGTTGCGCAGGGCGCGAATTATTTCGGCCAATTTAGTATCATTCGTGGTCACCGCCCCGGCATCTCCCAAGGCTCCCAGATTTTTTGTTGGATAAAAACTGAATCCAGCAGCATCACCTAAGTTGCCGGTTTTTCTTCCTTTGTATATTGCTCCGTGGGCCTGGGCGGAATCTTCAATTATCTTTAGGCCATATTTTTTCGCAACTGATTGCATCTTCTCCGAATAGCTGACCTGGCCGTAAAGATGTACTGTCAATATGGCCTTGGTTCTGTCGGTAATATTCTTTTCCAGCAAGTTAGCGTCAATATTATATGTATTTATATCAGGCTCAACTAACACCGGTTTTAGGCGATTTTCGGTGATAGATAGGATGCTGGCAATATAGGTGTTGGCAGGAACAAGAATTTTGTCACCCTCGCGAAAAATGCCGAGCTCTTTATAGGCCCGGATGATGAGCGTAAGTGCATCAAGCCCGTTTCCTGTTCCGATGGTTTCTTTTACGCCGCAGTATTTTGAGAATTCCTGTTCAAAAGTTTTTACCCTCTCCCCCAATATATACCATCCTGAATCAATGACCGCCGTAACAGCGTCAATTAATTCTTGTCTATGCGGGGCGTTGGTACGTTTTAAATTTAAGAATTTAATCATTTAGCCTATAACCTTGAACTCTGGTAGTGGAAGCACAAACTTAGACTTTAGACCTTTTTTGCGCCAATTTTTCATAATATAGTCGCCATAATGCCACGCGAGAACAACAATATAGTCCGGCTGTTCCTTAAGTATTATTTTATTATCAACGATAGGGATGTGAGTTCCGGGCATGAATTTGCCCACCTTCTCTGATTGCGGCAACTGGGCTACATACGGCATGAGAGTTTTATCAAGATCATAATAATTAACAAGTACTGCACCGCGTCCGGGACAAGAATCAGCAACAAAGCGTAATCCTTTGCTTTTTGCCTTATAAGCAAGGTCCATAAAACGGTGGCGATTTTCTTCTACTCGCTGCCTCCATTTCGCCCATGTTGCCGGCTTGAATAAGCCCTTTTTCTCTTCTAACGCCAACAACTTGCCAACTTCTGGACTGATCGGATGAACTCCTTTACGCGCCACATAAACCCGGATACTGCCCTCGCGAGAAGCTAATTTCTGCGCATCAAAAACTTCCATTCTATAATATGAGAATAGTTTGACCAACGACTTTATGCTATAGAGGCGAATATGTTCATGGTATACCTGGTCAAACTGATTTCTATCAAGAATATCAAGAAGATACTGGCTCTCCGTCATAAATATCCCATCTTTGTCCAAAAGACGATTCAACCCCCGCATCACCTCACCCAAAGTAGCCATATGCGCGAAGACATTGGTCATAGTAACCACCTTAGCGTGTCCGTATTCCTTTACGATATCTTCCGCTACGGCCTCGGTAAAAAAATCCTGAATCGTTCTGATCTTATTTTCTTTCCAGGCAAATCTGGCCATATTCGTTGGCTCTACACCAATAGTCCGCATGCCATGGCGCTTAAATCCGGTAAGTAGAGTACCGTCGTTACAACCAACATCAACACATAACGATTTAGGTAACACCTTGAACCTTTTTACAACATCATCTGCAAATGTTAGCAGATATAGCCGTAATGGTTCTGATATACCGGCACGGTATGGATACTCGGCGGGATAGATAATCTTGCCATCAACCACATAGTCAAGCTGTCCCAGTCCTGATTCGGGACAAATCATCAGTCGTAAAGGATAGTATATTTCGGGTAGGTTAATCGTCTCGTCGGTCAGAAGAGCGTCGCAAGGCGGCTGGTGGCCCAAATCTATGGCTTCAAAAAGGTTTTTTGAACCGGTAATCTGGCAGTGATCCAACCTGCCCGGAGCAGCATCATGGTTTATCTTGGCTATGCCGCTCCTGTTATTTAATTTTTTTAAATTCTTCATAATCATCTATGTAATCATTCTTATCATAGCGTTTTTCCGCTATAACCAAAACGGTGCAATCTTTTGAAAAATTATTCAACCTGCGCCAAACCTGAGGGCTTAAATAAATCCCCATTTCCGGATTGTTCAAAAGAATTTTTTGCTTATTGCTTCCGTCATCAAGGTTTAATCTAAAAGAACCTTTCATGGCAAACATGACCTCTTTGACTTTTCTATGGGCATGACCAGCTCTGATCACTTTCTTATTTGGAACATTTGTAATCCAAAAAAGTCTCTCGGCTTTGAACGGGAGATTTTTGGGCGCTTCGCATACGTATAAATCGCCTCTGGCTATCTCTCTAAAACATTCGGATTTAATTAGCCTTACTCCTTTAATTTTTATTTTTGTGTTCATATTTTCTCCCCAACCACCAGGAAAATTTTTTCAGGGCTTATTTCTCTGAAAGAGTTGGAATTCCACTGGTCCCGCCAAATTTCATTAATTTCGTCTTGGCTTATATGTTCTTTTTTACCCATAAAAATGAATTATAAAAATCGTCTTTAAAAATCCTGTCCAATAGAAGCAGAACTCCGAAATAAATGCCAGCACCCAATGCTACATATCCCAGGAGAACATATAAAGCGTTGACTGGTATTATGTTCTTTAATTCCCAAATTACCAATGACATCGTGGTGCTGGCCGCCAACGGAATATACATGCCCCGAAGAAATGTCCTTAGACCAAATCTAATCTCTTTTCTTACCGTAAACAATAGATATACCTGCCCGGCCAAAAGCCCATCGACGGCAGCCCACGCCGTTCCTACAATTCCGAACCTATGGGTAAGCGGGACGATCAAGGAAAATAGACCAATGGTCTGAAAAAGTTGATTAAAAAAGGTTGTTTTTGGCTTCCCGATCCCCAATAACAGCGGGGTAGCCAGATACTCAAATGACCTTATGAAACCGTATCCTATGATAACATATAAGACCGGCACCATCGGCAGCCACCTTGGTCCGTAAATAAACCGGACCACCTCATTGGCTAATATGAATAATCCGAACGCCGCCGGAACCATAAAAGCATAAATAAATTTAGACACCCTCAAGAAAACAGATTTTAAACGTACGGCATCGTCCTTTATATTGGCAAAAAAAGGAAATAGAACGCCTCCCAATACGCTGACTGTTTCTACAACGGGCAAGATTCCCAAACTGAAAGCCGTTTGGTAAAAGGCAAGGTTGGGAGCATCAATTAATTTTCCGACAGTTACGGAATCCCCCTGAGCAACAAGAAAAGAAACGATACCGGCAATACCCACCCACTTGCCGTATTTATATAAATGCCGGGCGCCGCTTAAGTCAAAATTAAATCTGGGCCTATACGGATGGAGAAGATACGACAGGAAGACATATCCCGCCCTTCCCGTAATGACTCCCGCGACCAAAGCCCACACATTTCTAAAAAGCAAAGCAAATATCACCACCGAGACCACCTGAATTACTATACCTCCAATATCATAGAAGAATTTCCTGTTGAATTTCATTTCTTTTTCAAGAAGGATGATCCCAACATTCTCAAAGGATGTGATTATGTACAAAAGCGATAAAGCCCGAGCAATCGGAACTACTAATTCATTATTAAAGAACCGGGCACCGAATGGAGCGATTAAGTAAAGCAAGCCGGCCAATAAAAATCCCCTAAGCACATTTACCGTCCAGACGCTGTCCAAATGTTTTTTGACATCATTCTTGTCTTGTACAATAGCCGCATTAAATCCGGTCTGAAATGGCAATTCCGTTATAGTCATGACAAGCGAGGCCAACCCGAAAAGACCGACATCGTGAGGGAATAAAAGACGGGCTATTACAATCGTTCTAAAAAGCAGAATAAATTTTGAGAGAAATCTGGAAACAAAAACAATAGCGCCGCCGCGAGCCGTTTTAGTTCCAATTGAGCCATCATCGCCCCACAATCCGATAAATCTATTATAAAGTTGAAAAAATATAACCATTTTTAAGATTATTTGTAAGCCACCACATGGTGTCCGAGCGGCAAATCGTCATCCTTAAAAAATTTACTAGATATTACTGCTAAAGCATTTATCAACATAACGGCCGGTTTCCATAAAGGATTCCGGAGATTCATCACTACTAATTGAGAGGTGGTGTAGAAGTGGGGGTTGCTTGCCAGTATTTTAACGTTCTTGAATCTTGTTTCTGTAAGTAGATATTCCAATCCAAATCGCGTATACCGACAGAAGTCATTTGGTACTTCGTGATGTGGCCAAACCATAGGAGTCGTCAAAACCAAAAGACCGCCTTTCTTTAAAACCCGGTGAATTTCCCTAAGAGCTTGCTGGGGCTTTTTAATGTGTTCTAATACCTCAGTACAAATGACGCAATCCGCATAATTGTCGCTCAACGGTATCTTTTCATTCAGATCGGCAATTACCGTGTCGGGGTCACCGCTTCTATTCTCCACGTCCAAGGGCACATATTTATCACATTCAAGGAATTTTTTGTACGGACCCTTGCCGGCGCCAATATCCAAAATAGTGCCGAATCTGCGGCCTCCTAGCTCTTTAACCAAGAACCTATTTAATGCCCTGTGGGCAAGATAACGAGTGGAAGAAAGATTCCTGAGTTTAGGCATTTTCATAAAACTTATTTTACCCTAAAATTATTGAATTATCAAATGAATATATGAATGAAATTGCCTTCTATAGGAGGCAATTTTTATCTGGTAAAACTGCTTGGCATTATCGTATTTACAGTTTTTGAAATATAAAAAACATCCCACCATTATAATATCTAAGAACAGGTATTTTTATCATGATGCTCTTCAGCCAATTTTTCAGAGAGTTTCTGGGATAATGAATATCTTTCCGCATCAATTCAATAAATCCGTGTTTTCTAAAAAAAGTGGCCACTTCATATACGCTTGTAATATAGTCGAAGAACTTATCAGAAAAAGGGATGTCTTCTGCACAACCAATCTTAAAATTAGCACCTGAATATTTTATTTTATTACTATTTATACAAAATTCTGATGGATCAAGCTCATAATAGTCGATATTTCCAGGAATATATTCCAAAATTTCAGCCATTTCGCATCCAATCTCAAGTATATTTTTAACTTCACCACTAAGAAAGTTTTGGGATGTTCCACTAAATTTGGTTGATAGCAAGTAAAGAAAAGTGGCTCTTTTCCAAATCAAATCGGTGTTTTCGTGTCATAGTTCGCGTGTATGGCCA
>Ga0315280_10008328_pt1 | contig 13577 bp, 9 predicted proteins | sample YL17G06_40_MG_FD_203697 | JGI IMG/M metagenome (GOLD analysis project Ga0315280, IMG submission 203697) | Sediment microbial communities from Yellowstone Lake, YNP, Wyoming, USA - YL17G06_40 | ecosystem: Environmental > Aquatic > Freshwater > Lake > Sediment | place: USA: Wyoming | collected...
CCTCGTCTCCAAGCATTTCCAGGTCACCAAAGACAAAAACGGAGACACCCTCATCTACCCCAAAGGAGACCTTTCTGCTCCGCCCAGCGGCCGGATGCCCAAGAACGGCTATTTTTTTGACACCATCGTAAGACAGGAGCCCATCGATGAAGCCCGACTAAATCCTGAGGATAATCTCGAAGAGTTCAGCCCGATCTCAAAGGAAGACCTCGATTATTTCGCTGAGGAAGCCAAGCGCGCCTCGGCGACCGGCCGGGCCGTCCTGGCCACGTTCGGCGGAACTGCTTTCGGCGATATCGCTCTCGTCCCAGCGCCTTTCCTCAAATATCCCAAGGGGATTCGCGATATCGAGGAATGGTATATCTCCACGATCACGCGCCAGGATTATATTCATCGTGTCTTCGAGAAGCAGGCGGAAATCGCCCTCGGCAACCTAGAAAAAATCAGCCGCGTGGCTGGTGAACGCGTCGACGCCGTTTTCATCTGCGGGACCGATTTCGGCACCCAGCAGTCTCAATTTTGTTCTGTGGAAACCTTCCGAAGTCTCTACTTTCCCTATTACAAAAAAATCAACGACTGGATCCACGGCCACACCCCCTGGAAGACCTTCAAGCATTCCTGCGGCGCTGTCGAACCTCTTATCGAAGCGATGATCGAATGCGGGTTTGACATCCTCAACCCGGTCCAATGTTCAGCAGCGGGCATGGACCCCCGCCACCTCAAAAAAATTTATGGCAAGCAGATCGTTTTCTGGGGCGGAGGGGTCGATACCCAGTCCACCTTCGCGTTCGGAACTCCAAGCGAGGTCCGCGAGCAGGTTCTTCGCCGGTGCGAAATTTTCTCGCCGGACGGCGGGTATGTCTTTAATGCCGTCCACAACATCCAGGCCAACACTCCTGTGGAAAACATAGCCGCCATGATTGCTGCCGTCAAAGAATTTAACGGAAAGCATTGATGTCTATGTCCATTCGATAATCAAACAGAAAGGAGGCGCTCATGAAAAGGAAAAAAGCATGGCTCATTCTATTTGTTTTCTCTGTGGTCCTCTTTTTGTCCTGCAAAGAATCAAGGAAAAGCATCATCATCGTCCAACCGGAAAAAGCTTCACCGCTCGAAAAGTTAGCCGCTAAAGAGATCCGGCGCTATCTTTATCTGCGCACAGGCAAACTCGTTTCCATCGAGCGCCAGGAGAACTTAGCGGACTTGGACAAGCAGACTATCCTCGTCTGTCAAAAAGAGCGCTTCCTCAAGGCCAATTTTAAGAATGAAGAGATGCAACAAAAAGTGGCCGGTTTGGGAGAGCAGGAATACTTGCTCAAGACCTTCCCGTATAGAGGGAAACACGTTTGGCTAATCGCCGGGGGAGATGACGCCGGAACACTTTACGGAGCCTATCGCTTGGCTGAAAAATTAGGCGTTCGGTTTTTCCTCCACGGAGATGTCATTCCCGACCTGCAAGTAAATCTCGAATTGCCCATCGTGGAAGAACAAGGGAAGCCGTTTTTCCGGCTGCGGGGAATTCATCCCTTCCACGATTTTCCTGAGGGCCCTGACTGGTGGAACGTCGATGAATACAAAGCCATCCTGGCCCAGCTTCCCAAACTGCGGATGAATTTCTTCGGCCTGCATGCCTACCCGGAGGGCCATCCCAACGCCGAGCCGACAGTCTGGATCGGGCTTCCCGAGGACAGCGAAAAAGACGGCACCGTGCGTTTCGCTTATCCTTCGAGCTACCAGAACACCTTGCGGGGAAACTGGGGCTATGAGCCGACAAAGACCAGCGACTACCATTTCGGCGCTTCTGAGCTTTTTGAGAGCGACGGATACGGGACTGACGCCATGAAGGGAATGATTCCCGAACCCAAAACCATCGCGGATTCCGTCGAGCTCTTCAACCGGACCGGAGCCAGCCTGCGGGATGCCTTTGAATTCGGCCGCGCGCTGGGCATCAAAACCTGCGTTGGAACAGAGACGCCTTTGACCATCCCCGAGTGGGTCAAAAAGCATCTTCAAGAGTCAGGGAAAAATCCTCAAGATCGAGCGACGGTTAAAGAGCTTTATAAAGGCCTCTTTACCCGGATCAAACAGACTTACCCCCTGGATTATTACTGGCTGTGGACGGATGAATCCTGGACTTGGAGCGACGCCCGGGAGGAGCAGGTCAAAGCCGTGGTTGATGATTTGCAGACGGCCTTAGAGGCGGCTGCAGAGGTCCACGTTCCCTTCGCCCTGGCCACGTGCGGCTGGGTCCTCGGACCTCCGAGCGACCGGACGCTATTCGACAGGGTGCTGCCGAAGGACGTGGCCGTAAGCTGTATCAACCGCGAAGTCGGAAAAGCTCCGGTTGACCCGACGTTTGCCCGGATCAGCGCAAGGTCCAAGTGGGCCATCCCCTGGCTTGAGGATGACCCGGCGCTGACCTCGCCGCAACTTTGGGCAGGACGGATGCGGAAGGATGCTGTCGATGCGCTCGCCTACGGCTGCGACGGGCTTCTCGCGATCCACTGGCGCACCCGCATCCTCGCGCCCAACATCCTGGCTCTGGCCTGGGCCGCTTGGGACCAAAACCAGTGGGGCAAGTCTGCAGCCGCCTCCGGAGAGGCGGAGGGCCCCATCAACGGCGTTTATGTCTCTTACCCTGAAAGGGCTATCACTGGCACGACCGAAGAGCCCGTCTATCGAGATATCAGGGACAGGGTCTTCGGCTATCATCTGGCCATTCCCGACGGCGTCTATGACGTGACCCTGAAGTTCTGTGAGGGCGAGATCAAAGAAAAGGGACGCCGGGTTTTTGATATTTCCATCCAGGGCCATAAGGTCCTCGAAAAATTAGACATTTTTGACCGGGTCGGCGCGTTTAAGGCCTTAGATTTCCAGTTCAAGAATATCTTCGTCGAAAACAGCCGACTGAATATCGATTTTACCGACCGCATTCATTACCCTTGCGTAGCCGCAATCATGATTCAGGGAAAAAACTACACCAAGAAGATTAATTGCGGCGGACCCGCCTATAAGGACTATGAAGCAGACCGGCCGGAAACGCCGCGGTATATGGCCACGCTCGATTTTTATCAAGACTGGGCCGAAGCGCAGTTCGGACCCGAAGCGGGCCCGGCCATTGCTCCAATTTTCGCGCGCCTCGACGGAAAACACCCCCAGCCTTCAACCTGGATAGGAGGCCCGGGAGGGATAGTGCCGGATATAAGGCCCTGGGAAACCGTCGCCAAGGAATATCAATTCGTGGACGAGTTGGCTTCCCTTCTCCCCAAGGTCAAGGGCAAAGGAAACGAGGAGAGGTTCGCTTACTGGCTGGCCAGCTTCTCCTACATGCGCGAGATCGCCCATCTTGAATGTCTCTGGGCTGAGGACAATGCCGCCTTAGAAAATATCAAGAACAAGACTGATCAGAAGTCCAGGGCAGTCATGGCTGCCGAGACGCTGCTTCCCCTCCGCAAGCGCATGGTCGAGGTCCTGAAATCCATTTACGGGTATTTGCTTGCCACTGTCAGCAGCACTGGCGAGATGGGCACCGTGGCCAACTGGGAGCAGCATCTCTTGCCGGGTTTGATGACCAGACCGGGCGAAGAGCTTCAGAAGATTCTCGAAAAGGAGCTCCCTGCCGAAGCGCAGCTCCCCAAGACATACGACGGCCCCGCGCGTGTCATCGTCCCTGCGGCTCGGACATTGCTCGGGCCTGCCGAGCCTCTCAACCTCAAAGTGATTATTCTCAGCAAGGAACAGCCTGCGGATGCGGCTCTGTTCTGGCGAGAGATGGGAAAAGGGGAATATGTGGCGCTCCCCCTTCAGAGACTGGCGCGAGGAGTTTACCAGGTCTTCTGTCCCGGCGGCGATAAAGATTTTGAATACTATGTCAAAGTCCGGGTCAACAACGAAGAGATTTATTTCCCCCCGATTGCGCCTCTCCTAAGCCAGACAGTCGTCAGGATGGATTAATTCAGCAGAGCAAGCATCGCCGTTTCCGTGAAAGCGCAGATTATGGGAAGGGTCCTGTCGCGGCTCGCCTCAAAAATACGTGATAGCATCTATAAAACGGGGCTCTTAGTTTAGCAGGAAGAATCTCGATTTAGGACTTAGAAAAAACCTCAGTAAAGCCCGGCGAACAAGAGGTCCGCATGAAAGAGTTCGCGAGTTTTCTTGCGGACCTTGGCGTCAATCGTATCTTTGACGTTAACATAGAACCAAAAATGATCGAATAGCCTCAACTTCTTGATGTAATAGCGGGCAAAATCGGTCTCGTTGTCGATAAGGATCCGGCCGACTTCTTTGCCTTTGTTATCCGCGAGGACGATGACATCGATTTCTTTGCTTTCTGCCGTTCTTTCTTTCGCCAAACCTCCATAGATTTTGACTTTGCCTTTGTTTTCCCATTCTTGGCTCTTGTCGGCCGAGGTGATTTTCAGTTCCTGAAAGATCTGCCTGTCTCGCGCTGACAGGTGATCCCCTAAGCTCATTTCTCCCGTCCTGGTGAAAATATTCCGGTACTGTCCGCCTTCTTTAATCTCTATACTATCAGCGACGAGAGCGCCTTTGACTTTGATCTCCTTACCCGCAAGGACACTGGCGTCCCGGCCTTCGATCTTTCCTTGGACGACGATATCAAAGCCCCTAGCTGAGGGCAGGTAAAAATATTGGCCTAACCCAACTTTCACGACCCCTTCGTATTCATTCACTCCCCCGGGCGGGGCAACTTCCTGCTGCTGGCCTGAGGGTTGCGCTGTTTCTTGTGGAGAGGCCATACCTGCGACGGCCACAGTGAGGGCAAGCAAGCCGAGAAAGGTAAGCCTGAATATCATTTGGAACTTGCCTTTGCCTTCGTTTGATAATTCTCTTTTAAGATTCATCGGTCATACCTCCAAACTTTAGTCAGACAACAGAACCAACGAATAGCGGTAAAATTTAGGATATTTTATACCACTGAAAAAAATAAAAGTAAAGAGAAAATTATCCCTTGAAGACAGGCAAGGGCTCAGTTGTCCTTCTTGACGACTCTTCCGGAAGGAGCATGGGACGGGGGTGACGACCGAGGAGCAGATGAATGGCTGGGAGCAGAGCGAGAAAAAGAAGGGGCAGAAAAGTTAGAGCTTCTCGAGGGGGAGGACACTCTTGGGGCCGAGAATATGGACCTTGATGGGGAAGAAAATGAGTTCCTGCCAGGGTAACTTTCTCCTCGCGGTATCGAAGGAGACCTGAAGGCTGGAGCCTCGCGAAAAGAACTCCTAAGAGAGCTAAACCCGGAGGAACCAAAGCGGGAAATGCTGGCGCTTGGAGAATAGACCCGTGGACTTTCCCTCCTCTCCAACGAAGGCCTGCGTTCAGACGGGAAAACCCGCGGGGAAGAAGAATAAGATTTAATTCCCGGGCGAAAAGAGAAGTCGTTCTTCTTTTCTGACGGCCGGGCTTCAGGCTTGATATTTCTCGGCGCGGAAAAGACAGTGCCAGTGGACCGGCGCGCCGATTTCGGTTCAGGTTTTAATGAAGGATAAGCCGCTACTCCCCTGTTTTCGCTTTGGCTGCGAGAGGAAAGTCTTGGACTTGAACCCACCGGAGTTTCGCTCGGGGTCATTCGGCCCTTTCCCAGGGAAGAGCTTTTCACAATCCGGGAAGAAGTTTCCATGCTTGACGCACCAAGCCTCTTCTCCGGCGGTCTTATCTCGGACGGGGAAAGAGTCTTAGAAGGAGATAACCCCTGCAATCCTGAGCGGCTAAGGGACGGTTTGATATCTGGCTGCCGACCTTGGAGAGTTATCCGGCCCAGTCTGGAGGCTTCAACACGGCTCAGAGCCACGCTGGAGACTCGGGGAGCCTGGAGCTGACTCTTGTGGACAACAGTTAAAGCCCGGGAATCAGCGGGGTAATGGTCCCCATTATAGCGATCATAAAAATAGTTGTTGACGATCACAACAGGTCGGTTGTACCAGCTCAGCGGGCACCAACCGATATAATCATAGCCATGATACCAGTGGACCCAGGCCGGTCCCCAATGATAAGTGGGGATCCAGTACCAGCCCAATCCCATCCTCCAATGCCATCGGCCGTAATGGTAAACGCACCAACCCCATGATTCATCAGAAACCCAGGTCCAGCCGATGACGGGATACCAGAGCCATCTTCCGTAATAATAGGGCCTCCAATCCGGATAATACACGGAAGGCACCCAAACGTACCCGTAAGGCCTTTCGTAAGCCCAACTGCCATTGGAGGCGAGCTCATATTCATAGTCCTCAAGCTCAGAGGGCAAATAGCGCTTTGAGACATATTGATTCTGCAGAGAATCCCGGTCATCATTCCAATGGTCAAAATCATCCCGATTGTAAGTGAGAGACAACTGAGAGCCCAGATGTCCGTTTGAGGCCACAAGCCTCGCCTGGCTGCCGACAAGCTCAGAACCCTCCTCGCCGGCTGCCTCCAGAGAACCTTCAAGAACCGTGACTTCGCTCTCGCCGTTTCCTCGCGTATTAAACCGGTAAAGCCCTTCCTCCAAGATATAAAAAGACGCATCAGGGGTATGCACCTCAAAGCTTTTCTCTGCTTCCATGTATCTGACTCTAAGATATATGTTTCCAGCGAGGAGGTGCAACCTGATCCGGTCATCCCCTTGGCGCGGCAGGTCGGCGAATTCGACTTCCGTGTTGGCGTCGAGCCGAAGATAGTTTTTTCTTCCGAAATGAATTTCAGCCCGGCCCTCTCTTGTTCCCAGCTTATCCCCCTCTACGAGAGCCAGGTTAACCACGCCTTGCTCTGACCCGAGATCTTCAGCTCTCTGGACGACAACATCGCCTTTGACATAGCTCAAGCGCGCATAACTATAGCGATAATATTCTTCCTCTTCAGCGGAGAGCATTAAAGCTAAGAAAAAAGCCAATGCCGTCAAGATTAGGGCTGCTTTTTTCATCTTTTTTCTCCTTCCAAAATAGCCTTAGAGCAAATCTTGTGCCAACTGCATCCCCTGGGGAAAAAGGAACGGGAAGGAAGAACTGTCCTTGATTAAGGACAGATGACAATGACGGGGGTCACCACCACCTTTGCCACAAGCGAGACCGCCAGGCAAAGCCTCTGCCCCAATAGGGGCGATGCCGCCAACCTTGCTGGAACCAGTTGCCTCTCATCCCAAAAATGCCAAACCTTGCTCCTCTCCTGGCCGCAAACCTATCTTTCATTTTTTCCAGCTTCTCCAGCTGCTCCGGGCTGAAGATTTTTTTCATATCCCTGGCATTCCGAAAAGAGTTCTTGAGTTGCGCGCTCCTGAGTTGAGTCATCTCATCGATAAGGCCCTCGATTTTTTTCTCATCGGCCTGAGGCGCCTTCATCGACTCGCGCAGTTCGGACCGGAGTTTTCTCATCTGGTCAACAAAGATCCGCCGTTCCTCTTGTCTCGCTTTCCTGGATTCATCCAGCTTCGTCTTTTGCTCTAAGGTCAGGTTCAGGTATTCCTCCATTCTCGAACCCGGCCGGTCAGTCTGGGCGGAAGTTAAGGAAGGATAACAAGCCCAGAGAAGGACAAAGCCAACCAAAACAATCGGGACTAGGCGCCGTCTCATTTTTTTTCTCCTTAATTTCATCTCGCTTTATTAGACAACAAAATAAAAAAATCCTTGGCCATTTGATTCATTTGGCGCAAACGATTAGACTTCCCAAGCTTCAAGACCGGCAACGGAAAGCGAGGCAGGAAGAGGCCGAATGCCTTTTCCCAGGCCGACAATCCCCTGAAGCATTTTTCTTTTGACTCCGTCATCCTTGTTGGCCAAGATCGCGAGCGATCCCCCTTTGCCGCCTGCGCCATTGACTTTCCAGCCCGAGGCCTTGTATTTCTTAGCCACAGCGATGACAGCATCCGCTTCCTTGGAGATGAGCTCTTGGAGAAGAGATCTCTGGCATTCGTTGTTCTCCACCATCACCTCTCCATAGGATTCTAAATCGCCATCCAACAGATGAGCCTTGGCTTCGACCGGCAACTGTTTCATCCTCTCCAGAGTCTTCCATTCCGGCCCTTTTTTCTTCAGCCGAGAGATCACTTGCTCATGGATGGCCGAAGAAAGATGAGGCCGCCCTAAATAGATCAGACACAGCCTGCGGTCGAGCTCTTCCCAAATCCTGGGCTCGAGAGCCATTTTTTCCACGCGAGCCTGGGGATAGCGCCACATATGGATGAAACAGACTCCACCATAGGCGGCGCAAATTTGATCCTGAACGCCGCTTTGCTGTTTCAGGTCTTCGGTTTCCACTCGGTGAGCCAGCGAGACAATCTCTCTGAGCTCGAGATTTTTCTCTTTCAAGAAGCTCAATGCTCCGAGAAGAGCCACACAAACCGAAGCCGATGTTCCGGTGGAAATGCCCGCCGGGACAGGCGAAAAAAGATTGATCTCGAGCTTGAGATGCTCGGGCAGGGGAATTCTGGCAATGATGTGCTGAAGAAACGGATGGGGTGAGTGGGAAGGCTTTTCCGGGTTCACCCAGAAGCTCTCGCCGTAGTTTTCTGTGTGCACGAGAACCCTCTTTTTACGCTTCTCTTTGTTCTCGAAGGCTTTAATCTGAACCTCGACGGGCGGGGCCATGGCCAGATTCAAGACCCATCCCTCCTCAGCAAACCAAGTGTCTGTCCATCCCCCGATATCGTTGACCCGAAGAGGCGAACGGGCATGGACCAGCCTGGCGTATCTTTCCACTCGACTGCTCGTTCGCTCCAAGTGTTTTTCTCCTTATGTATCCCGCCGATAGCGGATCTGGTCCAAGCTCACCGCCACCACGATGATAAAACCGATGATGATCTCCTGGATATAGTTAGGCCAGCCCATCATCGTGCAGCCGTTGCGCAGAAAGGCCATGATGAAAACGCCGATCATCGAACCGAGCATGCTTCCCTGACCTCCGTTCAGGCTTCCTCCGCCGATAACCACAGAAGCGATGATATCAAGCTCCAAGCCCACGGCTACGGTCGGGTCGCCCACGGTCAGCCGCGAGAATTCCATAACACCACTCAGGCCACAGAACAGTCCGGCCAAGGAGTAGATGACAATTTTCGTCCTCTTCGTCCTGATGCCGCAAAGACGGGCGGTGGCTTCATTGGAGCCGATGGCAAAGGCATGCCTTCCAAAAACCGTGTAGCGCAAGACCACGGCCATCACCACAGCAAGGAGGATCATCAGCCAGACGCCTGGGGCCACGAGCAGCCAGGAAGGCTGCGGGCTTCGGGCCATCAGCTCATTGACCCAGGTGATGGGAGCATCAATCTTTTGGTTCCCGGCCATCCATTTGGCCACGCCTCTGGCAATTCCAAGCATTCCAAGGGTGACGATAAAAGGGACTAACCGCAGCGAGGTGATGAGGGCTCCGTTAATCAGGCCGATCAATCCTCCGGTCAGAATCCCGGCCAGCAAACCGACCCAAGGAGGCAGTCCGGCGTTGATGGCATAAGCAATGACGCAGCTCGAAAGAGCGATGTTCGACGCGGCCGAGAGGTCGATTCCGCCGCTGATAATGACGAAGGTCATGCCCAGGGCGCCGAGGGCGACGATCACGGACTGCGTCGCCACGCTCTTCAAATTGCCGAGGCGAAGGAAACGCTCCTGGACTTGCGGCAGCAGCGAGAAGATGAGAATGACAAGAAGAAGGCCCAGGAAAGGTCCCAAGAAATTGATCAAAACCCGGATTCTTTTGCCGCCTCTCCTCTCTTCTTTCATGCCGATCTCTCTATGCCGAAAGTCCAGACGGCCGTCCTGTTGTTGCTGCAGCCAGAAGCCGTTCATCATCCCATGCAGCGGCAGGCCGCACCTCAACAAGCTGGCCACGATGGAAAACGGCGATCCTATCGCAGATTCCCAGGAGCTCAGGAAAATAGGAGCTGACAAAGAGGAGGGCTTTCCCTTGGGCAGCCAGCTCACCCATCCATTCGTAAATCTGCGACTTGCTGATGATATCGATGCCCCGGGTCGGTTCGTCCAGAAGAAAGACATCCGCTTTCTGATGCAGAAGACGGGCCAGGGCAACCTTTTGCTGGTTTCCTCCGGAAAGACTAAAGACAGGTTGTTTGGGACCCTGAGCTTTGATCTTCAGCCTCTCAATCCAGTCCCGGCCTGCCTTTCTCTGTTGCTTGACGCGCAGAAACCCGAAGCGGACGTAGGGAGAGAAATAGCTCAAGGTGAGATTGTCGCTGATAGACAGGCTCAGGGCCAGCCCTTCACTTTGCCTGTCTTCGCTCAGAAAACCGAGGCCTTGACCGATCCTTTGACGAATACTTCCAGCCAGGACCTCTTTGCCGCCGATTCTGACGAACCCGCCGGCCAAGGCGTCAAGCCCGAAAATGGTCCGCAAAAATTCTGTCCTCCCCGAGCCCACAAGGCCGGCCACTCCCAGGATCTCGCCGCGGCGCAGGTCTAGGTCCACTTCGGCCGACATTTTTTTCCCTCTAAGCTTTGCCGCCTCAAGAGCCAACCCGGTTATCTGATGCTCGACACGGGGAAACATCTGCTTCACTTCCCGGCCGACCATCATCTGGATGATCTTGTCCAAGGAGGTATCCTCCATCCTCCCCATGCCGACTTTCTTCCCATCCCGAAGAACCGTGAAGCGGTCTGCGACCTGCTGGACTTCCTCTAAAAAATGGCTGATATAAATGACGCCGACTCTCTGGGACCTGAGGCGTCTGATGATTTCGAAGAGGCACTGACTGTCTTCGCCGGAGAGGGAGCTTGTTGGCTCGTCCATGACAAGAATTTTAGCTTGCTCAAGCAATGCCCGGGCTATTTCCACGATTTGTCTGGCGGCCATGCTCAATTGTCTCACAGGAACATCAAGCGAGATCTCAGCATGGTGGACCAGGCTCAAGGCTTCCCGTACTTTTTCGCGCATCTTCCGGCGCTGGAGAAAACCCCACCTGCGCCATTCGCGGCCGAGCATGATGTTTTCCTCAACAGAAAGGTGAGGGGCTAAGTTGAGTTCTTGGTAGATGACAGAAATGCCCGTTCTCCGACTTTCTAAGGGGCTCGACGGCGAATAGCAGGTTCCCTCAAGCTGCATCATGCCCTGATCCGGTTTAATGGCTCCGCTGAGGATTTTGATCAAGGTGCTTTTGCCGGCCCCGTTTTCGCCGAGCAAAGCATGAACTTCGCCTCGTTCAAGGTCGAAATCAACACTGTCCAGGGCGCACGTGGCACCGAAGTGCTTAGTGATATTTTCCATAAGGAGGAGGGGCGCTCGCTGGTTTTGTTCCATCAATCGAGAAACTGAGAGAAATCGGGCGAGAGAAGAGACTTGATCTCCGGATCATTCATGTTTTCCTTGGTCACAAGATAGACGCCCGTGTCAACCCTCTTCTCGATGGCCTGACCCCGGAGATGAAGAACCATTTGCTTGACTCCGAGATAGCCCATCTTGACCGGGTTCTGAAGAATAAGCCCGTGAATGTGCCCATCTTTTAAACCTTGGACAAGCTTGGGAGAGCTGTCAAACCCGATAAAAATGACCTTGCCCGCGAGCCCGGCCTCCTGGAGGGCCCGGAGCGTTCCAAAAGTGCTGGATTCATTCGGGCAAAAAATTCCATTCACCTCGGGAAAGCGGCTGAGCAGGTTTTCCGCCAGTTGATAAGCGCTTTCGGTTGTGGAGCCGGCATATTGATCCTGAACAAGAACAGAAATGGCGGGAGCTTCCGTTTTTAAAGTATCCAAGAATCCCTGTTCTCTCTCTGTCGTGCTTGCAGAGCCTTCCTGGTAGCGGATGAGAAAAATTCTTCCTGTGCCATGGAGAAGTTCGGCGAGCTTTTTCGCCGCCAGAACTCCGCCTTTATAGTTATCTGTGGCCACATAAGTAATGTAGTCGCTTCCCTGAAGCCCTGAATCAATAATCGCCACGGGGATTTTTTCCCGGCCGGCATCCCGGACAGGACGGCACAAAGCGCGTTCATCCAGAGGGGCCAGGACAATGCCGTCTACGCCCCGGCTCACAAAATCTTCAACAACAGTAATCTGTTGGGCTCGGTCGTCTTCTTTCTGCGGGCCTTTCCAGATGACCTCAACGCCGAACTCTTTCGCAGCCATGACTGCTCCCAGGTGGATAGACTTCCAGAATTCGTGCGTCGTCCCTTTGGGGATAACAGCGATTTCGAGCTGGTCCTGTTTTTTTGGGGGGGGTTCCTTTTTGCCTTTTTCGGCGCAACGTGTCAAAAGAAACAGCCCGACAAGAAGGCAAGCTACAATTAGAAACCGCGCCTTCATGCCAAGAGTATACTGAGAAGAGAAAAATCAGTCAATCTAAAGGAAGGAAAAGGCAGGGACTCTCCTTGAGAACCGTCCCCATTATCTAAACGCGTCCGTCTCTTTTCTGAAAACGGCGCTCCTCTCCGAGCAGGGGAGAACCGTGCCCGCCAACGCCCTTTCGTCTTTGTCTTGGAAAACGACTCAGGCTTTTTTCAGGATGGGCATTCCTGTCTTGGCGGTCTCGATGACTTGGTAGCCTGCTGGAACCGCATCCATAGCGCCGGGCCTGATGTCGCGGGCAAAAAAGTAAATGACCTGCTTCCGGCCGCCTTTGAGAGTGACGTTCTTCGAGTGCAGAAAGTATTTCACCCCTTTTTTGTTGGTGAATTCATAAGCCATATTGATACCTCCAATTTGAATTCGTTAAAACACATAGCTCAGGCTGATTCCCAGGAGATCAGCATGCGTTTTATAGGCGCCCTCGCCCAAGTTGATCGGGCCGAATTGATAAGCTGGGATATATCTGTTCGGCGCCGTCCTGTCGGAAAAGGTTTCATAGTGATAGGTAACGTCCAGAACCACTTTGCCAAACGTATAGCCGAAGCCGGCGGTGATGGCATAGCGGTTGGCATCAGGCAGAAGTGGATCCATCGTCTCCGCGGGCTGAGGCACCTCATCCCAGAGGTAGCCGGCTCTCAAAGCAAATTTCGGGGTGACCATGTACTGCAGCCCGGCGCGCAGAGTCCAGGAATCCTTGAACTTTTCTTCCACAACCATCGGTTCAAGCGGCAGGCCCTGGTCCTGGTCAGTAAATTCGACCACATATTCATCAAACCGGCTCCAGAGAACATAGTGAGCATCCGCTGACAGGAGGAGCTCCTTAGTGATGTTGAAAGACACTCCCACACCGAGAATGTCGGGGAATCTGAACGTTGTCTCTCCCTTGGCTGTCGTTGGAACGTACGGCTTTAAAGGAGCAGGCAACCCCGCTAGATCTAAGGAAAGGTCGCCACTAAATTTGATGTCGAATCTTCTCCGATAGTTCAACCCAAAGCTGAATTTTTCTCCACGGTAGAGCAGGCCAGCATTGAAATTCCAGGAATGGCCGCTGCCGTCCAAGGCGGCGGGAATATCGTATGCTCCATACGGCCCAAATTCCTTGCGCTCGACCAGCTTAAACTTCACGGTCGAGTAGATGTACGAAACGCCCACGCCGATGGAGAAATTATTATTCACCTTATAGGCGATGGTCGGGTTGAAGAAGAACGTCTTCATATCATCTTCATAGCCGAGGTAACGAAGAGGATTCTCCGGCGGCCATTTCGCCCCTAAGCCAAAGGGCGAGAAAAACCCAAATCCCAACGTAAC
>Ga0315280_10008329_pt1 | contig 13574 bp, 17 predicted proteins | sample YL17G06_40_MG_FD_203697 | JGI IMG/M metagenome (GOLD analysis project Ga0315280, IMG submission 203697) | Sediment microbial communities from Yellowstone Lake, YNP, Wyoming, USA - YL17G06_40 | ecosystem: Environmental > Aquatic > Freshwater > Lake > Sediment | place: USA: Wyoming | collected...
CGGCGGCACTGGAGGCGCTCCACGCCTTCGCCCGCGCCCTGGACGCCGATGCGGAGGCGCTGGCTGCTGTCCCGCCCCTTCCCGGTGCGCAGGCCTACACTCACTTCGTCGCCTGGCTCGCCGCCTACGGCACCGACGCAGAGTTTGCGGCGGCCTTCCTGGTGAATCTCCCCGCCTGGGGGAAGAATTGCGGGCGGCTGGCCCGGGCCTTCCGGGACCGATACGGCATGGCGGATGCGGCCGTGGCCTTCTTCGACCTGTTCGCGGGCGACGCCCCCGGATTTGCAGAGGCGGCCCTGGCGGTCATCCAGGCTGGTCTCGACCGCGGGGTTCCCGCCGCGGCCATCCGCGATGCGGCCGCGCTCCTCCAGCATTATGAGCTGATGTACTGGAATGCGCTCCAGGTGACCCCGGGTAGCCGATCCTGAGCCGCCCCTCCGGCGAGATGTGCGTCGTGGGGCGAAGTGGTTTCGGTTCGGGTTGACGGCCCTGGCGAGTTGACCTATTATGCACGTTATGCAGGAGTCGGCGCGGTACCCAAGAGGCTAAGGGAGAGGTCTGCAAAACCTCGATTCGGCGGTTCGAGTCCGCCCCGCGCCTCCATTCAAGAGCAGCCATCAGCCGTCAGCTTTCAGCGGTCAGCAGCCGACCTCAAATCCCTGGCTGAGAGCGTGGCGATTTTGGAGCCTCCTGGCCTTCCAGCCTCCCAGCTTTCCAGCCTTCTTGAGTGAAATCCTTGACTTGCATTGAACCGGATGTTACGAATCCTACAGAGAGCACATGCGGGAGTGGCGAAACCGGCAGACGCGCGAGACTTAAAATCTTGTGGGCCTCGGCCCGTGGGGGTTCGATTCCCCCCTCCCGCACCACGAAGCGAGATCGGAGACCGGTCCATGGCCGACTGGTTGGGCCGACGAAAGCACGCTCGATACCCGATTGTCATCCCGGCCCTCTATGGATTGAACGGTGCCGAACCCGCCATGGCAGGTTCGGGGTGGACGCGCGATTTGAGCGAAGGGGGACTTTGTCTGGAGTTGCCCGACCGACTGGAGGTTTCGGCCCTCATTCAGCTTTTCCTTCGCACGGATCAGGGAGGCATTTCGATCGAAGGGCAGGTCATCTGGGCGGAAGGACCGCTCCAGACGGGAGGGGTTCTCCACGGCGTCGCCTTCACCCAGATGGTCCCCGGCCAGCAACGGGCCGTGCGGGACTTACTCCTCCGCAAGAGAATGGTATGGCAAGCCGTTGTCCGGATTCCTCTGGAACTTCCCGTGACCTACCAGCTCAAGGGCCAGCCACGATCGCTGCACCAAGGCCAAACGGAGAACCTCAGCCGCCGCGGGCTCTTGCTCCGCCTCCCGCTGGCGTATTCCCCCGGCACATCGCTGGAGGTGACCCTGCGCACCCCTCATGGACATCTGACCGCTGAGGGGATGATCGTGCGCGCGGAGCCACTGGAGGCCCAGACGCCCGGCGAACTCATCCGCCATGGGTTTCATTTCACAGACATCAGCCATGCGGCCCAGATGACTCTTGGCCGTGTCCTGGCCGAGGCGCGCTAGTGTCTCCTCCCGGAAGTTCGGAGGAAGATTTCCCCGCCCCCGGAACCACCCCTCGGACGCTGGCCCGCGACGGCACCCAGCCACACCCATAGGGTACCCGGCTGGGTGGGGCCGTCTTGCTCCGCACCCGCTGTGCGGGTACCCGCGGCCCCCGCACGGTCCAGCGCCTCGGAGCGCCTCCGGGGGCACTGGCATGCGCCGCGACGTTCTGAGACGGGCGACCAACGCTTAGCGCGGAGGTAACGAGCGGATAATCGGCAGGGTCCGATGATCGAGTTAGTGCGGTCGCTCCGATGACCGGAGGAGGCGAGGTGGAACAGGTCCTTCAGCAATTCGTTCGGGACGTGCAGGAGCTCTACGGCGGGGAGCTGGTGGCCGTCTTCCTCTACGGGAGCGCGGCGGCGGGCGAGCACGTGCCCGGTCGGTCGGACATCAATGTCCTCGTGGTGCTGCGGCAACTGACGCCCGCGCTCCTCCGCAAGGCCGCGTCCCACCTCCGGAGTTGGCACCGCCAAGGGCTCGCCACGCCCCTGTTCTTCGATCCGGAGAGCCTGCACGATTCCCTGGATGTGTTTCCCATCGAGTTCCTGGACATGCAGGAGCGCCATCGAACGCTCCTGGGACCGGACCTTTTTGCCGGCCTCCTCATCCAGCGGCACAATCTGCGCCTGCAGTGCGAGCAGGAGTTGCGCGGCAAGCTGCTGAAGCTCCGCCAGTCCTACGTGGAATCGGCCCACGCCCCGGGCGACCTGGAGCGTGTCCTCATGTCGGCGGCAAGCAGCATCGTGGTGCTGGCCCGCACGCTCCTGCGACTGGGGGGCGGCGATCCGGGCGGCGGAGCAGACGCCGTCCTGGAAAAGGCTCAGGCGCGCTTCGCCGTTTCGACGACCGCCCTCAGGCAGGCGTGCCAGTTGAAACGGGGACATATCCGCCTGGCTGGCTCCGGCCTCGAGGCGCTGTACCGCGAGGTGCTGGAAGAGGTTCAGGGTCTCGTGAGGGTCGTGGATGGGCTGCCTGCGTAGGCTCTGCCTCTGGGCGTGGCTGATTGTCCTGGCCCTCCCGGGCCTTGCGTCCGCAGCCGCCCTCGAACTTCCCTCGCCGGCGGGCCCGGTGACGGACCTCGCCGGGATCCTGGACAGCGGCACCAAAGACCGTTTGGCTCAGGTCATCCTGGATGTCCGGCGGCGCACCACGGCCGAGATCGCCATCCTGACGGTTCCCACGACTGCGCCGGAGGCGATCGAGGACTACTCTGTCGCCATCTTTGATCGCTGGAAGATCGGCGAGCGCGGCAAGGATAACGGGCTGCTGTTCCTGGTGGCGGTTCAGGACCGGCGGCTGTGGATCACCACGGGCTACGGCCTGGAAGGGATCCTGCCCGACGGCAAGATCGGAGAAATTCGGGACCGGACGATCGTCCCGTACTTCCGTGCGGGAAGGTATGCCGAGGGGATCCTGCGCGGGACCGAGGAGTTGGCCGGCGTTATCCTGGCGCAGGGCGGAGAAGGGGCCCAAGGACGGCAGCCGGCTGTGCGCCCAGCCCGCCATCAGAACGCGGTATGGAGCGGGTCCACGGGAATCCTCCTGGGGATCTTCCTCTTGCTGGTGCTCTTCTCTGCGGGTCTCTCCGCGATGGATCGTCGAACCTATGTTCGGGCTCGGGGGAGGCGGGGGCGCGGAGGCTTCTGGGGGCCGTTCTGGTTCGGCGCCGGCTCGGGCGGCGCATTCGGGGGCTGGTCGGGAGGGGGATACAGCGGTTGGTCCGGGGGCGGGTTCAGTTCCGGAGGCTTCGGCGGCTTCGGTGGTGGGTCAACGGGCGGCGGAGGCGCGGGGGGAGGTTGGTGAGGCAGGCTGGCGCGGTTCAAGGTTCGAGGTTCGACGTTGAACATTGAACGTCGAACGTTGAACGTCGAACATCAGCGAAGGAGCGAAACGGCATGAAGCCTGTATGGATCGTCGTCGGCGTGATCCTCGGCGCGATTGTCCTGGTGGCAGTCGTCGTCGGAGGCACGTTCGTGTCGAAGTGGAACCAACTGGTCACCATGGACACGGACATCAAGGCGAAGTGGGCCCAGGTGGATAACCAGCTCCAGCGGCGGGCCGACCTCATCCCCAACCTGGTCGAGACGGTCAAGGGCTTTGCCGCCCAGGAAAAGTCGATCATGGAATCCATCGCCAATGCTCGCGCAAAGATGGCAGGCGCGGGAAGCGTACAAGATCGAATCGTGGCCAGCAACGAGTTATCCAGTGCGCTGTCCCGCCTGCTCGTCGTGGTCGAGAACTACCCACAGTTGAAGTCTGACGCCACGTTCGCCCGCCTGATGGACGAGCTGGCGGGGACGGAAAACCGGCTGTCTGTGGAGCGGAAGCGGTACAACGACTCGGTGCAGGTCTACAACACGACCATCCGGCAGTTCCCGAGTAATCTGATCGCGCCCATCCTGGGGTTCAAGGAGCAGCCGTTCTTCGAGGTGCCAGCAGCGGCCCGCCAGGCGCCCCAGGTCAAATTCTAAGAACCGACAGCGACAGGGACAGGGACAGCGGCGGGGTGGGAGCGCCGAGCACCTAGCGCCGATGGAAAGGACGGCTGGCACGAGCTAGAGCCGTGGGGTGATTACAGCGACAGGGACTGGGAGGGATCGGACCGGGTTGATTGGCTCTTCTCGCTGTCGCTGTCGAATATCGCTGTCGCCCCGTCGGGTGTTTTCCCTTGACACTCTGGCGGTTTGGGCGATAGATTTCCGTCGCTTCCTGTGTTGATCAAAAGGGCGTGTGAGACGGAGGGACGTAGCTCAGGGGGAGAGCGCTTGCTTGACACGCAAGAGGTCGGCGGTTCGAGACCGCCCGTCCCTACCATCCAATTTGCGGAAAACAGAGGCCCCGGCGGTGACCCCGTCGGGGCCTTGGGCTTTGTAGAAGGCGCCTGGCCAACATTTGGCTAACATCAGCTCTGCGGGCACGTTTTAGTAAGGAGGAGCCAGTGGCTGGTAAAGAGATCTTGCAGAAATTTAAAAAGATCGCGGACCAGGCTCGGCAGATTGATGATCGCAACCTATACGGTGATGTGCTTTCGTTGCAGTCTGACGTTATGGAACTCCTTGAGGAACGGAACGAATTGGAGGCACAGAATTCATCGCTGAAGCAAGCCGCAGACGTTGCTGCAAAGGTCAAGTACGAAGCACCATTCTACTGGCTCATTGACGCCGGGCGGAGGGACGGACCTTTCTGTCAGCATTGCTGGGACAAGGACGGAATGTTGATCAGGCTCCAGCGATCTTCGATTCAAGGCGTCTGGTCCTGCAGGACGTGTAAAAACTCATACAGATAGTGGCTTGCTAGCGGCGGCATCGCGCGCCTAGGATTGCCCCCGGAAAGCCGGACTCTGCCGGCGTGGCTCGCGGTAGTGTCCTGCTACAACTTCTGCTTCTGCCGGGTTCACCAGATCTTCCGGGGTGACGCCCGCCATGGCGGCGGGGGTGACGGATCGGGTGTGGGAGTTGAAAGACCTCATCGCCTGAAAGGAGGCATAACATGCCATTCCCCTCGACGACCGGACACTTCTTCAACGATTCTTACGTGAGGGCGAACGCGCCGAACCGATCTGGGGTTTATGGTCTGTACACCCAAACCCAATGGTTTTACGTTGGCGAATCGGACGACATTCAACGCCGGCTCCTAGAACATCTCTCAGAGTCTGGCACCTGTATTAGCCGCCACGCTCCGACTGGGTTCATTTACGAATTGGCGGAAGCCAGCTCTCGGGTTGCACGGCAGAACGCCCTGATTCGGGAGCTGGCCCCAGCGTGCAATCAGAAGTTAGGCTGAAGCCTACCCCGTCAATTTTCCCGCTGAACCTGCGGAAATAAACGTCGAGGCCGTTTACGCTCACCACAGTAAAATAGCCTCCCCGTTTGACGGTGATCCCTGCCTTATGTATGCCGGCTTCGTACTCCACGTCTTGGACGAACCCAGGGAGTCCGAGCGAATTGACCAGCATTCCGAAGTAATATTCTATCTTGGCAAACATGTCGCTATGCCCTCAAATTCAGAAACAATTTCTACTTGTACCACCACCGGCGCGGGAGGTCCCTTGACACAGGCCCAGCGTTCAGGTATTGTCTATTCTGTACAATTTGCCAAGGAGTCAGCCATGACTCGCCTGAACGCGACGGATGCCCGGAGCGATTTCTCGACGACCTTGAATAAGGTGGCCTTCACCAAGGAGCGCGTGCTCCTGGAGCGCCACGGGAAGCCCCTGGCAGCCCTCGTGCCCGTGGAGGACCTGGAGCTGCTCCAAAAGCTGGAGCACCGGATCGACCTGGAGGCCGCCCGGAAGGCGCTGAAGGAGCCGGGGCGGATCCCGTGGGCGAAGGTGAAGAAGGACCTGGGGCTCTGAGCCGGTGGCCTACGCTGTCGATCTGAAGCCGGCGGCCGTCCGCGACCTTCGGAAGCTCCCCCAGGACCTGCGGCGCCGGATCGCGCTGCGGATCGATGCCCTCGCGACCGACCCGAGGCCCGCCGGTGCCGAGCCCCTCAAAGGTGAGCCGGACTATTTCAGGCTCCGCATCAGGGACTACCGGATCCTTTACCAGGTCGAGCGGAAAGCTCACGCCGTCCTGATCGCCCGGATCAGGCACCGGCGTGAGGTGTACCGGAGGCGGTGAGCGTGGCTGCATCGTTCATTCTCCTGTTACTTGTCGCGGCCACCGCGGCGCCTGCGACGCCTGGGAACTACCGATGATTTTTCAACGGGTATCAAAATGAAGCCAGCAGAATTCCTAAGGCCCGGGAAGGCGAGCAAAAGTACACTCGCATACCCCCATGGGGTATATACGCAGCTTGGCCAGACGCGAGGGCGATTACTCTTGACACTCAGAACCTGGGTCAGGTAGTGTCCGATCAGCTCTCCTGTATGGCTGCCCCTATCCTGGTCCACAGCCAGGACAGGTGTTGCCGGACCCAAAGGGGAAATTCCGAAAGAGGTGCACCATGAAATCGAAGGAACAAGAGAACCTAGACCTCCTGAGGCAACTTGAGACGAGAGAAGCTGGCGTTGCCGATCTCTACGAGTTCTACGCCCGCATCGAAAAGGTCTACACAGCCGCCTCCAAAGCGTTCGAAGAGCCTTCCATGGATGCAACGTCAAACTCGACGAACGCGGCCGCGAAATAGGCCGGGCCATCCTCGGTGCCGACCTGGGGTGCAATCCTAAAGGAGATCAGCCAGTCGAAGAATCCTCAGGGTACGGGCCCTGATTTCGACGGGGTCCGCAGGAAGTACCTGGCAGAGCTACACAAGCGAACCGGCCGCGCGACCATTCTCTACGCAACAGCCTTCCTCGAATCGAGAAACATCTCGCCGCTGGATCTCCAGGTGAACCTTGCAGACCTTCAGGGTTTCATGGAGGCCGTTTCAAACATCGAGGAGCGGAATTTAGATTTGATCCTACACAGCCCGGGGGGATCGGCCGAAGCGGCCGAATCAATCGTCGCCTACCTGCGGAGCCGTTTCGACCACATCCGGGTCTTCGTCCCGGTCGCCGCAATGTCGGCCGCGACTATGCTCGCCCTATCCGCGAACGAGATCGTCATGGGGCAGCACTCGCAGCTCGGACCCATCGATCCGCAGTTCATCATCTCGACCCCCGAGGGGCCACGTTCCGGGCCAGCTAAGGCCATCCTCAACCAGTTCGAATTGGCGAAGCAGCAGTGCAAGGATCCGTCGAACCTAGTGGCGTGGATGCCCATACTCAGAAGCTACGCCCCGAGCCTGTTGACTCAGTGCGAGGATTCGAGAACGCTCGCCGTTGAGATGGTCTCAACTTGGCTGAAGAGCTATATGCTTGCGGGGGATGCCCAGGTCGAGGAGAAGGCGCGGTCGATCGCCGACTGGTTCGCGAATTACGAGAACTTCCGTTCCCACGGGCGGCGGGTTGGACGGGACGAGGCTGCAGCAATCGGGGTGCGGGTAACGCAGCTAGAGAACGACCAAGGCCTGCAGGATTTCGTGCTTTCAATCCACCACGCTACGATGCACACCTTCTCGGGGACGCCCGCATCCAAGATCATTGAAAACCATCACGGGAGAGCTTGGGTTCGACTGACTGGCCAAGTTGCGACACAGCTTGTTCTTCAGCACCCGCCGGGACCCGCCCCGATTCCGTCTCCCACAGGAGGGCCAGCGCTCAGCAGAGCGGAGCGCCGCCGCCTGGAACGAGGAGCGCGAAAGGGGCGGCGGTAGTCTCGCAGTTCCACAATCAGCCCCCCAAGAGAAGCTGTGAAACCAGACCGTGCCCACAGGCCCCCGGTATAGCTACCGGGGGCTTTCCTTTGCCCACGGCTGGGCCGGCCAACTGACAGCCGCCTCCCGAGCGGTTGCCGTGGGCCCAGAGTTTTGCTGTTTCCGCGAAAGCCTGAAGTAGGGCTTGTGCTACCATATCAAATGTGGTATAAGGGAGATGGCCTGGATCCTCGAACGTTACGAGCGGGATGACGGTGAAAGCCCGGTCGAGGACTTTATCAATGACCTCCCGACCAAGGTTCGGGCCAAGGTGCGGGCTCACCTCACCCACCTGGAGGCAGTGGGTAACCGGGCAGCGGCCCCAATCTCAGAAGCCATCGGCGCTGGTTTGTTCGCGCTACGAGTGAGTCTGGGCCGGCATGAAGTGCGGGTTCTTTATGCTTTCCTTCCCGGCGAAAGGATCGTGTTGCTGCACGGCTTCTTGAAGAAGACCCGATCCATCCTGGCCCGGGAACTGAAGACCGCACATGCCCGGTTGCGGGAGTTGCAGGAGAATTGAGTCATGGCGAGCAGCGCTCCGTTTCGTCGGACCCTCAAGGAAGAACTTCGCGACCCTGAATTCGCCCAGCAGTATGAAGCCGAACTCCAGCGTCTTCGAATTGCCGAGCAGATCGCCCAGGCGCGGCAGGCGGCGGGGCTGAGCCAAACAGTCCTTGCCGAGCGCATGGGTACGTCCCAACCCGCCGTTGCCAGACTGGAGCAGGGTGGCTACCGGGGGTACACCCTGGCGACCCTGGCGAGAGCTGCCCGCGCCCTCGGTCGCCGACTGAAGGTGGAGTTGATTCCCTCGGCGGGGCCCGGGCTGGTCTATGCGAAGAGGGCGACCTTTGGGGCCTCTGCCGTAAAGCATGCAAAGAAGAAAGTGCCGCGAGGGGGGGCGAGGAAAAAGAAGTAAGCCGCTCATCTTTTCCCCAGGCCAGGGTCGCCCCCGAAAAGCGGGACCCTGCCAGCCTGATCTGCGGTTGCCTGTCCCCGCCCCGCTTGTTCAGAAGTGAGGGCGGCGGAGTGGCTCGAATGAACAGACTCGGATAGCTACACCAACTTCATCCACCAAGTTACTCAGCGGCGCGGAATTTTGGCTACACATTCGCTCGGGCTGCTTCGTTCGCGGGGAAGGCCCTCGCCATTGCACAGGGTGCGCCGCAAGTGCTCGGCCCTCCCCGCGGGCCCTTCCGAGAGGGGCGGGCCGCCGCCCCTCCTCGGACTCTCCCCCGGACTGTGCAGTCCGGGAGGGACTGTCGCCTATTTTGCGCACCGCACAGTAGGAGAGGCAGGCAATGAGCTTAAAGAAAATCGAACTCTATCGGGGATTCAACATCTACACGGAGGAGATCCGGGGTGGGACCTGGGGAATCTCCGTGGTCGAGGTTCCCTCAGGAGAGGTGGATATTATCCGTGCCCCTTCCCAGGGGCGTGTGCCGGGAGGGTATCAATCCAAGGAGAGTGCGCTGGAAGCGGCAAGGGCCCACATTGATCGGATCCAGAAGAACAGAAGGAACAGGGCCAGCCAGGAAGCAACATAGTCAGGCGTCCCCGGGCGGCCCGCTCCGGCGTGATTTCTGGCAAGCATTTGGCAAACATGAGGGGCCAAAACGGGCTGAAATCGCCCAGGACAGGCTGAAGGGCGAAAGGCCGTAAATGCTTGACAAAACGAAACATGTCATACTATCCTGCAACGCCATGCAGGGCCAGGGTCCGCTTAACACGCAAGAGGGCGCCGGTTCAAGGCCGGCCGTCCCTACCACCTCTTCTCTCGTGACGGCATAGTGGATGTCCTGAGCATCACGATGCAGGTGGTGTCGTGATGCTCTTTTATTCTGTGGATGCCGATGGCTGACGCCGAACTCCAGCTCACCGACGGCCGGCGTGCCCGAGTGCCCGCCGGACAGCCGATCCTCGCGACGCTGCGGTCGCTGGGGGAGTCGGCGGCGCACTCCGCCGTCGCGGCCGCGTGGAACGGGCAGATCCTGGACTTCATGACGCCCGTCCCCGCGGACGCCTCTCTCACGCTGATAGCGCCAGACTCGGCCGAGGGGTTGCGGGTGCTCCGGCACAGCGCGGCCCACCTGATGGCGGCAGCGGTCCAGGCCCTGTTTCCCGAGGCGAAATTCGCCATCGGGCCGGCCATCGAGGAGGGCTTCTACTACGATATGGAGCTGCCGCGGCCCCTGGCCCCGGAAGATCTGCCGGCCATTGAGGCCAAGATGCGAGAGCTGGCGGCCCAGCGACTGCCCTATGAGCGCCGCGAGATGTCGCTCCCGGACGCGCTGGCCTGGGCCCGCGCCCACAGGCAGGACTACAAGGTCGAGATCCTCGAGACGATTCGGCAGTATGGAACCTCAAGACCCGAGTACCCGCCGGAGGCGGGTGGCCGAGAGCCGAGAGCCGAGAGCGGAGCGCCCAGCGCCGGGCGCCGAGAAGACGTCGAAGAGATGGCCAGTGAAGTCGCGGCGGGGGCGTCGACGGTGAGCTTCTACGACACCGGGGCGTTCGTGGATCTCTGCCGAGGGCCCCACGTTCCCGACACCTCCTGGCTGACGGCGTTCCGCCTCACGCACATCGCCGGGGCGTACTGGCGCGGGGACGAGCGGCGTCCCATGCTCCAGCGGATCTACGGGACCGCCTTCCCCACGCAGGAGGCGCTGGACCGGTACCTGTTCCAGCTGGAGGAGGCGCGCCGGCGCGACCACCGCCGCCTGGGGCGAGAGCTGGACCTGTTCAGCGTGGCGGACGAGGTGGGGGGCGGCCTGATCCTGTGGCACCCCAAGGGGGGGATCGTTCGCACGCTCATCGAGGACTTCTGGCGGGACGAGCACCTGAAGAACGGCTACGACATCGTCTACACCCCCCACGTGGGCCGGGCCAAGCTGTGGCAGGTGAGCGGCCACCTGGATTTCTATCGGGACCTCATGTACCCTCGGATGGAAGGGGAGGGGAACGACTATTACGTCAAGCCGATGAACTGCCCCTTCCACATCATGATCTACCAGTCCAAGGTGCGGAGCTACCGCGACCTGCCCCTCCGGTTCGCCGAGCTGGGAACGGTGTACCGCTTCGAGCGGGCCGGCGTGCTGCACGGCCTGCTGCGGGTGCGGGGGTTCACCCAGGACGACGCCCACATCTTCTGCACGCCGGAGCAGATGGACGAAGAGATCACGCGGGCGGTCAAGTTCAGCCTGTTCTTCCTCCGGACCTTCGGGTTCAAAGAATACGAGGTGTACGTGGCCACCCTTCCCGAGAAATTCGTGGGGGATCCCAAGGACTGGCAGGTGGCCACGGAGGCGCTGAAGCGCGCCGTGGAGCGCGCCGACCAGTCCTACGAGCTGGACCCGGGCGGCGGCGCCTTCTACGGCCCCAAGATCGACATCAAGGTGAAGGACGCCCTGGGGCGCCCGTGGCAGTGCACCACGGTGCAATTCGACTTCAACCTTCCCGAACGGTTCGGGATCACCTTCGTGGGCGAGGACAACCGCCAGCACCGGCCCTTCATGGTCCATCGCGCCCTGCTGGGATCCATGGAGCGGTTCCTGGGCGTCCTGATCGAGCACTACGGGGGCGCGTTCCCGGCATGGCTGGCCCCGGTGCAGGCGCGGGTGCTGCCGGTGGCGGATCGCCATCATGGGTACGCCGGGCAGGTGGCGGCCCGCCTGCAGGCGGACGGCCTGCGGGGCGAGGTGGACACCCGCAACGAGAAGATCGGCTTCAAGATCCGGGAGGCGGAGGTCCAGAAGATTCCGTACATCCTGGTGGTGGGGGACAAAGAAACGGCAGCGGGGACGGTGTCGGTCCGCCTGCGGGGCGGCCAGGCTCGCGGCGTGATGCCCCTGGCGGACTTCGTCACCACGCTGGCCAGTGAAAACAAGCCGCAGGCCGCCTGATCCGGCGACCGCCCTTCGCGGCTGGAGGTGGGGCCCATAAGTAAAGGCCTTCGTGTCAACGAGCGGATCCGCATCAAGGAAGTGCGGGTGATCAGCCAGGACGGGACCCAGCTCGGCATCCTGCCGATCGAGCAGGCGTTGCAGACCGCCTTTGACCTTCACCTGGACCTGGTCGAGGTGGCGCCCGAGGCCCGGCCGCCTGTCTGTCGGATCATGGATTACGGCAAGTACCGGTACGAACAGAGCAAGAAGGCCCGGGAGGCGAAGAAGAAGCAGACGATCATCGAGCTCAAGGAGATCAAGCTCCGCCCGAAGACGGAGGAGCACGATTTCCAGTTCAAGGCGCGAAACGCCGAGCGCTTCCTGAAGGAAGGGAACAAGGCGAAGGTCACCATGATGTTCCGGGGGCGCGAGGTGATCCGCATGGACCGGGGAAGGGCGGTCCTTGACCGGTTCGTGGAGGCGCTGAAGGAGGTCGCGGTCGTCGAGCAGGCACCCAAGGTCGAGGGCCGGAACATGTCGATGATCCTGGCCCCGAAGCACTAGGAAATCAATGACCAATGGGCGGTCGGGAGTATGTTCCTTCATTGGCCATTGGCATTCCCGTGAGCCACTGACAGTTGGCCGCTGGTGAGTCTGCTGGACTGCTGAGGGGCGCGGCCAATCAACACCGCTACAGGAGTAGGGGACCATGCCGAAGATGAAGAGCAACAAAGGCGCCGCCAAGAGATTCAAGCGAACCGGGACCGGAAAGCTGCGGCGTGCCCGTTCATCCAAGAGCCACCTGCTGACCGGGAAGTCCGCGAGGCGCATGCGTCCCCTCCGCAAGGGGAAGCTAGTGGACCCTGCGGACCTCAAGCGCATGAGGATACTGGCGCCGTACGTATAACCAGGATTTCGGATTTCGAATTTCGGATTGCGGATTTGATTTCAGAGGTTCAGTGTTGAGGCTCTAAGTCCAGAAGGAAGCGAGGAGTACGCATCATGCCACGCACAAAGGGTGGGTTCAAGACACGACGGCGACGGAACCGCGTCCTGAAACAGGCGGAAGGGTACTGGGGGAAGCGGAAGAACTGCTACCGGAGCGCGCAGGAGGCGGTGGATCGGGCGCTGGCCTACAGCTACCGGGACCGGCGAAACCGCAAGCGGGAATTCAGAAACCTGTGGGTGATTCGCATCAACGCGGCCGCGCGCCTGGCGGGCCTCTCCTACAGCCGCCTGATGGGCGGTCTGCGCAAGGCGGGCGTCAGCGTGGATCGCAAGATCCTGGCGGACCTGGCGGTACGGGACGCAGCCGCCTTCAACGCACTGGCGGATCTGGCCAAGGGGCAGGCCGCCGCCTAGCTAGCGGGTCAGTTTACCCTGCTGCGCCCCGATGCCCTCGGGGCGCTTTTTTTGCTGAGCCAGGAATGACAGACATACTGGAAAAGCTGGCGGCGCTGGAGGCGATGGCCCGCCTCGCCCTCTCGGACGCGGCCGATGAGGCCGCCCTGGAGCAGGTGCGGGTGCGCTTCCTCGGCCGCAAGGGGGACCTGGCGGCGATCCTGCGCGGCCTCGGCGATCTGGATCCGGCCGAGCGCCCCGCCGTGGGCAAAGCGGCCAACGAGGTGAAGCAGCGGCTGGAGGCGGCTTTCACGGCGCGGCGCCAGGCGCTGGAGGAGGCCGCCCGGGCGGCGGCGCTCCAGGCCGAGCGCGCGGACGTCACGCTGCCCGGCCGGCCGATCCCGACGGGGCGCCTGCACCCCAGCACGCAGATCCTCCGGCGGATCTGCCAGATCTGGGCGGACATGGGGTTCCAGATCTATCGCAGCCGGGACGTCGAAACCGATGAGAT
>Ga0315280_10008330_pt1 | contig 13573 bp, 11 predicted proteins | sample YL17G06_40_MG_FD_203697 | JGI IMG/M metagenome (GOLD analysis project Ga0315280, IMG submission 203697) | Sediment microbial communities from Yellowstone Lake, YNP, Wyoming, USA - YL17G06_40 | ecosystem: Environmental > Aquatic > Freshwater > Lake > Sediment | place: USA: Wyoming | collected...
GGGGTGAGGGGCTGGGTGGCATGGTCACGCTGTTGCGTGACCATGTCGTGCTGACGCGCGAAGCGCCGTTTTGGGCACATGGTCACGCAACAGCGTGACCATGCCACCCGAGTTGGCGACCGCGTGTTTTGAGTGTGCACGTAATGCCGATGATCGAGATCAACCTGGCCCCCTCGCGCCGCCACCTGCGGGTGTTCGGCGCCGGTGCGCTCGTGGTTTTTGGGGCTCTCGGGGCGTGGCTCTTCTTTGCGCATCGCCTTTTCGGTTTCGAGGTGGCCGCCCCGACGGCCGAGGTCGTTGCATACGGCCTCTGGGCGCTCGCGGCCCTGGCGGGGTTGCTGGCCGCCGCCGCCCCGGCGGGCCTGCGGCCGCTCTACATCGCGCTCTCGGTCGTCAGCCTGCCCATCGGGCTGGTCCTGCGAGCGTGCGGCCGCGACCCGCTCTGCCGCAAGTCCGACCCGCAGGCCCCGAGTTACTGGGTCGACCGGCCCGCCCCGCGCGATGTGAAGAGGTACTTCAGGCAGTTCTGAGGGTTTACAGGGGTGTCGGTTTGGCGTGCTGCACAGGTCGCGTTGCGGGTTTAGGGGGGGCAAAGGGGGCTGTACCCTTTTCGCGCCGTTGCGAAAAGGGGACTGTCCCCTTTGCCCTGCCCGGAAAAGGGGACAGCCCCCGTTTCCATACAGCCGGAAACGGGTGCAGCCCCCTTTTCCTCGCTCCGCCAAATACTTACGGGTTGCGGATTCACTTTGGGGGCCGAAGTCATGCCGGATTATCCGGGCGAGGCCGAGATTTTTCGCCGCGAGGCCGCCTGCCCGCGCCTGGGCCTCGCGCGCGAATTCTGGGACTTCCTCAGGCACAACAAGAAGTGGTGGCTGATTCCGATTCTCGTGGCCCTGGCGCTCTTCGCCGTGCTGGCGATCCTCGGCGGCCCGGGCCTGGCGCCGTTCATCTACACGGTCTTCTGAGCCCTCGATCGAGCGGCTCAAGATAGCGTATGGGCGCGGCGGGTCTCCGTACCCGCCGCGCGAGACATGCGGCTTCGCGTGCGAGTGTACCCCGCCGCTCCCGCGGCGGGCTCGAACGGCGGGCTCGAACGGCGAGCCGCTACAGCGACTCGGGCCTGCGCGTCACGTCGCCGAAGGCGCGAAGGACCTGCTCGTCCATCTCCTCGTCGCTGATGCCCGTGATGCGGCCTTCCTCGTATTCCTGGGCGATCCAGGCGACGATCTGGGCGATGCGGGCGTCGTCCTTCGCCAACTCCTCGGGGAACTCGTAGCGGTCCTGGAGGAACGCCAGCACGCCGGAGACGCCGCTCTTGTCGGTCAGGCCGATGCGGGCCGGCCGCTTCAGCAGGCCCATCGTGTCAAACGGATTGTAGATCTCTTCATTCTTCAGCATGCCGTCGGCGTGGATGCCCGCCCGCGTGATGTTGAAGTCGCGGCCCACCAGCGGGTACAGCACCGGGATCTCGTAGCCGATCTCGGCCCGGTAGTAGTCGGCCATCTCGGTGATGGCCGAGTAATCGACCCCCTCCGTCTCGCCCCACAGCATCGCGTGCTCCACCACCAGGCCCTCGATGGGCGGGTTGCCCGTCCGCTCGCCGATCGACAGAAGCGTCCCGTTTGCCGCGCAGCAGCCGTGCAGCCACGCGCTCGTCGCGTTCACCAGGACCTTGTGGAAATCGTTGTGGCCGTGCCACTCCATCCACTCGGGCGGCACGCCCGCCTGCCGCCGCAGGCAGTAGACGATCTTCGCGACCGAGCGCGGCAGTTGCGCGCCCACGTACGGCACGCCGTAGCCCAGGGTGTCGCACGCGCGGATCTTGACGGGCGTCTCGTACTGCTCGGCCAGTTTCATCAGTTCGGCCGCGAACGGGATGACGAACCCCTCGAAGTCGGCCCGCGTGATGTCCTCGAAGTGGCAGCGCGGCGTGATGCCCTCGTCCAGGGCCGCCCGCACGATGTCCAGGTACAGGTCGAGGGCCTGCTTGCGCGACCGCCGCAACTTCAGGAAAATGTGGTAGTCGCTGCACGACGTCAGGATGCCCGTTTCCTTCAGGCCCATCTCCTTGACGATCTTGAAGTCGCCCTTGACGGCCCGGATCCAGCCCGTGACCTGCGGAAAGTCGTAGCCCAGTTCGCGGCACTTGTCGACCGCCTCGCGGTCCTTCTTGGAGTAGAGGAAGAACTCGCTCTGGCGCACCAGGCCCCGCGGGCCGCTCAGCCGGTGCAGGAACTTGAACAAGTCCACCGTCTGCCGCACGCTGTACGGCGGCCGGGCCTGCTGGCCGTCGCGGAAGGTGGTGTCGGTGATGAAGGTGTCCTCGGGGATGAACGTCGGCACCCTCTCGTGCGTGAAGGGAATTTTGGGAAACTGGCTGTACGGGAAGATGTCGCGGTAAAGGTTCGGCTCCGTGACGTCGACCAGTTTCGGCGCCTTCAGGTCCGTATAGAACGACTGCGTGTTCTTGTCATAGTAAAGCACGGGACGGCTCCTTTCCTCCGTGCGGCGCGCAAAGCGGCCGTGGAGAGCCACATTATAGGGCCGCGACGCGGGGCGTCAATACGGGCGCGTGGCATACGGGCGGCGTGGCAAGTACTACAACGCCACTTCGGGATTTGCGCGGTGGGTCTCCTGACCCACCGCGCAAGAAACGGGCCTGGGGGCCACGAGAACGCGGTTGGCGCGACGGGTCGGGAGACCCGCCGCGCCAAACTTGCCCAAGTAGCGTTGTAGTGCAAGTGGCAGATGTTACTTCAACCCCATCTTCCGCAGGTTCTTGTAACTTATCGCGATACTCTTGAAGGGGTCGTTGGTCACCGGGCAGGCGTCCTGCTCCACGATGTAGGTCTTCACGCCCGCGGCCTTGCAGGCGGCCAGCACGGCGGGCATGTTGAGGTTCCCCGCGCCGACCTCGGTCCACGAGGGCTCCTCCCCGATCATCATCCAGTCCTTCAGGTGGACCTGGTCCATGCGTCCCCTGACGCGCCGGCACCACGCCGCAGGGTCGCCCCCGCCGCGCGCCACCCAGGCGACGTCGATCTCGGCCTGGAGGGCCTTCGGGGCGGTGCTCGCGTAAAGGATTTCAAGGGCCGCCTTGCCGCCCACGCCGCCCGTGCCGCCGAACTTCTGGAACTCGAACGCATGGTTGTGGTACTGGAGGGTGATGCCTTCTTTGGCGAAGGCGCGCCCCAGGGCCACGAACTCCTTCGCCCGGGCCTTCCAGTCCTCCAGGGTCGTGCGCTCCTCGGGCGGCATATAGGGGATGGCCGTGTAGGCGCAGTCCCACTCGTGCAGGCGCCAGACGACGTTCTTGAGGCCGTCGCGCATGAGTTGCAGGCCGATGTGGCTGCCGATGATCCGTAGCCCCGCGTCCGCCACCATCCGCGCCAGGTCCGGCGGATGCACGGCCATGAGGCCCGAGCCGGAAATCTGGATGTCGGTGTAGCCGATTCTGCGGACCCGCGCGAGCGTCCGCACGATATCCTCCGGCGCATTGCAGAAGTCGCGCAGCGTGTACATCGTCACGGCGATCTGCGATCGCTTTGCGGCAGCCATGGTTTTCCTCCCCCTGGGGCCTGTCAAGTTTCCGGGGCCATTAAAGCCGATTTCGCCGGGCGTGTCACCAGTATTTCGAGCCCGCCGCGGCCCAGGCGACAGCGGGAGCGGCGGGGTATCCTCTTACGGGGCATTGCCCTTCAGCCCGATCTCCTCCGCCACGGTCCGCATGCCCATAATCACATCCGTGATGAGGTCCGTCAGGTCCGCGCCCAGGCGCGCGGCCCCCTGGGCGATGATCTCGCGGCTGACGCCGGCGGCAAACGCCTTGTCCTTCCACTTCTTCTTGACGCTCCGGGCCTCCAGGTCCAGCACGCTCCGCGACGGCCGCACCAGCGCCGTCGCCGCTACCAGCCCGGTGAGTTCGTCGATGGCGAAGAGGGTCTTCTCCAGGTCGCTCTGCGGCTCAACGTCGGAGCAGATGCCCCAGCCGTGCGAGACGGCCGCCCGCACGATCTCCTCCGGCCAGCCGCGCTCGCGCAGAATCTCGCCCGTCTTCGCGCAGTGCCGGTCGGGGAATTGCTCGTAGTCGAGGTCGTGCACGAGGCCCACCAGGCCCCAGAGGTCCGCGTTCTCGCCGCGCTTCGCGGCGATGTGCCGCATCACCGCCTCCACCGCCAGGGCGTGCCGGAGGAGCCCCTCGCCCTTGTTGAACTCGCGCAGGATCGCCAGGGCCTGCTCTCGCGTGGGTATTTCGTTTGATTGCATGTCGCCAGTATTGCCGCGGGGGCCGGCCGCCTTCAACCAAAATCGCCGCCGCGCCTATCGCCACCAGCGCCAACGTCGCGTGCTTGTCGGCCGTAACCGTAAGGCTCAGTTACTGTGTTCTGCCGGTACGGGCGCCTCCGACCAGGCGTGACACCGCCGGACGGACCAGCGCGCAGAGGGCCAGTATCGCCCCGAACGTCGCCACCAGGGACGGCCCGGTAGGCAGATCCTTCACCGCTGAAAGGGCGAGTCCGGCGACGCTGGCGACCACGGCGATTCCCCACGCGACCGACAGGCGCCGGCCGAAGCCACTCACCAGCATGCTCGCGCACACGGCCGGAATGATGAGGTAACTGAAGACCACGAGCACGCCGGCCAGCCGCACGGACTGCGTGACCATGAGGCCGAAGGTGGCGTAGAAGAAGAAGTCCCACGCGCGGACCGGCACGCGCGCCGACTCGGCCGCATGGATGTCTTCGGAGATGGCCAGCAGCCGCCGGCGGACCGCGAAGTGCAGCACGCCAAGCGGAAGGTACATGAGGAACATCATCCACGCATCGTGCCATCCGACGAACAGGATGTTCCCGACCAGCATGGACTCCATCTGCTCGTGCCCGTGGGGGGCCTTACTGAGGACGAGCACCGCCAGCGCCGCGGAGACCACGAAGACGATCCCGATGATGGCCTCCTGGGGCACCCGCTCGTCGCGGAAGCGGCCGAGGGCGAAGATCGCCGCGCCTCCGAACGCAAAGAGGAGCGACAGCAGGTACGGCGTCTCCTCCATCAGCCATGCCCTGGCGCCGCCGGGGGTCTCGTCCTCGTCGTGCTCCTCTGCCGTGGTCCCGGCGGCCACGCCGTCTTCCGGGGCCAGGCCTCCAACGGCCGGGGCCAGGGCGACCGCCTGATGATGCTCGTGCCCGGCCAGCCCGTCGTGATGCCCGTGAAGCGTTTCTCCGAACACCAGGGGCACCACCAAGAGCGCCACCGTGGCCCCTAGCGCTGCCAACTGGGCCAGCGCGAGGTCCACGAAGATGATGCCGCGCCGCACCACGTGCAGGCCCATGTAGCAGTGGAGCGCGGCAATCAGCAGGCAGCCCGCAAACGGGGCCGCCAGGAGACCGATGAAATCACCCATGACTTATTTCCTTTCCGGTTCGGACCACATCGCCATTTCGCGCGGCGGGTCTCCCGACCCGCCGCGCGGAATTGCCTGTTGCACGCGAACGATTGCGGCACTTCGGCGCGGTGGGCCAGGAGACCCACCGCGCAAATCGCAATCTAGCGCTGTCGTATTAGGACGCCGGCTTCAGGGCGGCCGCGAGTTTGTCCACAACGTTGCCGATCATCGAGAAGTAGTCCTTCGCCGCTTCATCGCCCCCGACCGAGTTGGCGCAGACCAGAACCTTCAGGCCGGTTTTTTCGGCGATCAGGCCGGGCGCTTTGCGCTCGTAAAACGGTTCCATCAGGAGGACCCGGACGTGGTCGGCCTTGACCTTCTCGATCAGTTGAAGCACATGGCCGGGGCTGGGCGGAATCCCCGGCTTCGGCTCCATCTCGTCCGCGACGGCCAGGCCGAACCGGTTCGTAAAGTAGATCCAACTTCGATGGTAGGTCAGGATTTTTTCGCCGCGGAAGGGAAGCATTTTAGCCGCCCAGCCGCCCAGCTTCGCCGTGAGATGCTGCTCCTCGAGGAAACCCTGGAGTTCGCCTTTGAACTCCCGGAGCCAGAGTTTGTCGCCGCCGACCTCCTCCACCAGCGGCTTGCCAAACATGTGTTCGTCCAACGTCCGCTGAAACGCCTTGAGGTTGCCCTTGAAGTCCTCCGAATGAGCGGGGTCGAGTTGGGCCAGCCGGTCCGCGATCGTCTTGGCCATGATGCGGACGTTCAGCGGGTCGAGCCAGTAATGCGGGTTGCCGAGGGGATGCACGTCGCCCATCTCCCGCGTGACTCTCTGCGTGGGCACCTCCAGGCGCAGCACACCCTGAGAGACGTCCAGGTACCCCTTCGAGTCAATGCTGCGGATTTTCGGGTTGCGGGAGCCTTCCAGGATCAGCCCTTCCCACCCGATCTCCAACTCCATGCCGATGGCGATCCAGAGGTCGGCCACGCGGGCGATCATCATGAAACTCGGCTTGGCGGAGACGAAGTGGGGGTCCTCGGCGCCGCTGGCGATGCTCGTGACTTTCACATGGTCGCCGCCCACGGCCTCGGCGATGAACTTCAGGTCGGTCGTCGTGGTGACAACGTTCAAGCGGTCCGCCGCCAGGGCCGGGGACGGCCCATATCCGACGGCGGCGCAAAAGGCCGCCGCTGCAAGAACAGCCATGTACATGCTCTTCATGATACGCTCCTTAGTCCTTGTGGGCCTGGTGGGTCTCGCGCGGTGGGTCAGGAGACCCACCGCGCAAATGCCCAGGTGGCGTTGTTGTGCTAGTACTTGTGGGCCTGGTGCGGGCCGATGCCGAAGTTCAACTGGAGCCAGAGTTCGTCGCGGTCCTGGCCGGCCATGGCGCCTTGGGCGTCGGTGTGCTTGTACTCCAGCCGCCAGTAGCAGAACTCGCTCATGTTGTAGGTGAGGCCGACCGCGCCGCCGAGTTGCTTCGACTGGGCGTCGTCGGGAAACTCGGAAAAGTCAAACCGCACGAAGGCCCGCCATTGCCGCGCGAACTGGTATTCGAGGGACGAATAGGCCCCCCAGGAGTTCACGGTCATGCCGTCGGGCAGGTCCTTCTGGCTGAGAATCGCCTCGGATTGCCACGTCAGGGCCTTGTAAAGCCCCTGGTCGGGCGGCTTCCACTTGACCGTGAAATCGACGCCTTCGAGGGTCGTCCGCCCGCCGCCGCCGTCGCCGTTGGCGCCCGTCGCCACGCTGCCGCCGAGTTCCGCGGTCGTCGCTTCCGTCAGGTTATCGAAGTACTTCAGGTGGTTGACGAACATCACGTCGTCCTGGCGGTCGCCGGCGAAACTCTCCGGGTTCCCGTTGTTCTGGAAGGCGGCGGTCCACTCGATGTACTTCTTCCAGGGGTTGGGCACGAGCCAGGAGCCCTCGACCCCCGTCTCGGCCATGCCGTCCGGCCCCAGGAAGTTGGCGATGACGTCGGGCCGGTCGACCCAGGCCATGGCGTGCGTGTGGAAGGGGTTGTTCTTGCCGAAGACCGTTCGGAACTTGCCGACACGGGCCTGGAGATCATAGGGCAGCGTCGTGAGGGTCAGATACCCCTCCTCCAGGTCCATGTTCCACTGGCCGTTGGCGTCCTCACCCCCGGTCAGGATGAGGTCGGCCTTGGAATTGGGATCAACCGGCGCCGAGAAGGCGATCTCCATTTCGCGGAACCGGAAGTGCCGCTTGCCGTCCTCCTGCTGGGGCGGGTTAGGCGCCTTATGGTGATCGGTAACGTAATGGCCGAGCACGTCGCCGAGGACGCTGATGTCGGGGACGGAACTCTGGCCGGCGCCCTTGCCCAAGAACATCGAGAGCATACCGGGCTCCGGTTTAGGCGCTTCGCCCTTGGCCTTGTCGATGGCGGCGGCGAGTTCGTCGGCGGGCGAGGGGCCAGGCCGGGCCTGCGACAGGGCCTCGACTTTCTGCTTCAGTCCGTCGATCTCGCTCTGATACTGCTTCCGCTGCTCTTCCATCATCCGCTTCATCTCGGCCATCTCGGCCTTGAGGGAGGCCACATCGTCTGCCATCGGGCTGCCGACGGCATCGGCCATCGCCCGGCCGGGCGTGTACGAGCAGACGGCAACCAACACTGCGCAAACCAGAAAACGCTTCATGGGCCGCCTCCTGTGGGAGTTGCACCACGTTCCATTTCATTGGGTTGGGAATGGGGAATCAGACCGCGCGACATTGCTGCGAATCGTGGGAGTGATTCACGCCGGAAAACGACCTAGATAAGGGAACTGAAGGGAGGGCCGCGGGCGCCGAACGGCAGCCAGGCGGGCGCCTGGGCGCTGTGGGGAACGTACGCGATTGGCGATTCCGGCCGGACATCCGTCATCGTGCCGTAAACGGCGACTTGCAGGCCGCTGGCGTGAAACGCCGCCAGGAGGGAGCAGATGGGGCACACCCCTCCCTCCGCGCAGGCGGGGGAGGCTTTCGTCACGGCTGCCGTACGTTCTCCGCCGACCGACGGAACCGCCGCGCTGACGGAGTGGCAGCAATGGGCGGCAGGGCTCTCGGGCGCGTGCTGCCCGACGAACGGATGAATGACATGCACGCCGATGGTGGCGACCAAGATAGCCGCCACCGACAGCCACCGGCTCGCCTTGGCGTAGATCATTGGGCTTGCACCGATCCCCGGAGAAGCACACTCGGTACTCCACAAACAAGGATTATTCTACGAAGAGCCCTGCCCCTGTCAATAGCGTGCCGCGATAGCGCTGCCTTGCCGGTTGAGGCCCAGCCCTTGGCGGTGAGGCAACGGCAGGCTCACGCCGCCTCGGCTGCAGTCCGCCAGAAAAAGGTCCCAGGACCCTTTTTTTCTAAATGGGCGACCGCCCGCCAGGCCCGCGGTATACCGTATATAGTGGGCGCGCGCCGGCAAAAATACGGGACAGCGCCAAACACGCGGAGCCCCCTGGTCTTCCGGGGGGAACCGGCTGGCGCTGTCCCCGGTTTAATTTTGCGGCATAAAACGGGGTTCGCGGCATCCCGACCGGAATGGTCATGTTCCTAAAGTATATAACGGCGGGTGACCAAAACCCCTTTTTCGGCCTCCGGAGGTATCAAATTCCGATCAAACAGGATCAAAAAGTGCTCAAAACCGATCAAAAACGGGGTTACCCATCTTACCAAAACTCGAAAAAAGGCCCCTGGCGCTAGCGCCAAGGCCGTTTTCGGTCTCCGGAGGTATCAAAAGTGGGGAATTTCACCCACTCGTGTATACTATAGTGTATAGCAACAATTGCGTACTAAAGTAGCGGCGGGAACCGGGATTCGGGAGCCGGGAACCGGCAAAGGCCAAACGGCATGAAGGCGGGATTCGGGAGCCGGGATTCGGGATTCGGCAAAGGCTATAACGTCGATTGCGGGTCCACGTCGATGGCCATCTGAACGCCGCCGGGGGGCGAGAGTTCGGCCCGGACCTTGTCCCAGAGGAACAGGAGCGACTTGGCGTTGGGCGATTTCAGCAGGATATGGTACCGCCAGAACCGGCTGATCTTGGCGACCGGGCAGGGCTGCGGCCCGAGCATCTGGATGCCCGCCAGGCGGGTCGGCTCGATCAGGCGGCCGGCCATGATCTGGATGGCCTCGGCGGCCTTCTGCCGGCTCTGAGAGCGGACGAGAATCCTCGCCAGCCGCCCGAACGGCGGATAGCCGCGCAGTTTGCGGGCCGCCAGTTCGTCCTTCGCGAACCCCTCGAAATCGTGCTTGGCGGCGAGTTGAATCGCCAGGTGTTCCGGCTGGAACGACTGGACGAAGACCTGGCCGCCCTTCGGCCCGCGGCCCGTGCGGCCGGCGACCTGGGTGATGAGTTGGAACGCCCGCTCGTTGGCCCTGAAATCGGGCAAACTGAGGGCCACGTCGGCGTTGATGACGCCCACGACCGTGACGTTCGGGAAGTCGAGCCCCTTGGCGACCATCTGCGTGCCGACGAGGACGTCGATTTCGCCCTCGCGGAAGGCCTCCAGGATGGCCTCGTGCCCGCCGCGACGGGCCACGGCGTCGGCGTCCATGCGTTCCACGCGGATATCGGGGAACTTCCGCCGCACTTCTTCCTCAACACGCTGCGTGCCTGTGCCCCAGTAGTTGACGGTCTCGGCCGAGCAGGCCGGGCACGTTTCGGGCGGCTTCGTGCGTTTGCCGCAGTAGTGGCACTGGAGGATGCCCGGCTTGGCGTGGTACGTCAGGCCGACGTCGCAATCGGGGCACCGCGCGGCGTGTCCGCACTTGACGCAGAAAAGATGCGTGGCGAAGCCGCGGCGGTTCAGGAACAGGATGGTCTGCTCCTGCTTGCGCCAGGCCTCGTCGATGGCCGTTTCGAGTTTGGCGGAGAGGATGGCGTTTCCGCGGCGCTCGGCGGCCTCGACGCGCATGTCGACGACCGTGACGGGCGGCATGGGCCGGCCGCCGATCCGCTGCGTCAGGCGCGCTTCCTGGTAATGGGCCACCGTGCGGACGTTCTGATACGATTCCAGGCTGGGCGTGGCGGAGCCCAGGATCACGGGCGCCCCGACGAGGCTGGCCCGCATGATCGCCACGTCGCGGGCGTGGTAGCGGGGCGAGGTGTCCTGCTTGAACGAGTTCTCGTGTTCCTCGTCGATGACGATGAGGCCCAGGTCCCGGACGGGGGCGAACACGGCGCTGCGGGCGCCGATGACGACGTCGGCCCGGCCCTCGGCGATGTCGCGCCACTGGCGGTGCCGCTCCACGTCCGTCAGGTTCGAGTGCAGCACGGCGACGTGCGAAAACCGCTCGCGGAACCTTCGGATGGTCTGCGGCGTAAGGGCGATCTCGGGCACCAGCACGATCGCCTGCCGCCCGCCATCGACCACCTCGGCGATGGCCCGCAGGTAGATCTCGGTCTTGCCCGATCCGGTGACGCCCTCCAGCAGGATGACGCCGAACTTGTCGGCCGCCAGCAGGTTTTTGACGCGCTGCATGGCAATCGCTTGCTCGGTCGTCAGGTGGATGGGCTTGGGCTCTTCGAGTTCGATGAAAAGGTCGCGGGCGCAGCCGTCCACCTCGATGGTCTCGATGCGGATGAGGCCCCTCTCGGCGAGGCCCTTGAGGACCGCGATGGTGCATCCCGCCTGCCGGGCGAGTTCGCGCGGCCCGACGGCCGGGCCGGTGGCGGCCAGTTGGTCCAGCACGCGGCGTTGCTTGGAGAGGATGCGGTCGACCTCGGATTCGGGCTTGTCGGTCCGCACGACGACCTGAACGGTCTTGAAACCGGCGTTGTGCTTGACGGCGGCCGGCAGGATCGCCTCGAAAACCTGGCCCAGCGGGCAGACGTAGTAGCGGCTGATCCAGAACGCCAGGTCCAGGAGGTCGTCGGTCAGGAGGGGCGCCGGGTCGAGAATCTCGGCGATGGGTTTTACTTCCGCCAGGGTGGTCTGCTCCTGGCCGGAGATCACCCAGCCTGTGACCATGCGGTTGCCTTTGCCGAAGGGCACCAGCACGCGCTGGCCGGGCCTGATGACGGCCCGCATCTTCTCGGGCACCGCGTAGGTGAAGGTGCGGTCGAGGCCCAGCGGCAGGGCGACCGAGACATAGGGCGTCGCCAGGCCCGCTACGGCGGGGTCGGGCGGCGTGCCGGGGGCCGGACTGGCCTGGTTTGGCGGTATTGTGAGCGTTGTCATGGCCCTTATAAAATCGACCGTTTTCGCGGGCGACTTGAGGGGCTTACGCCGCGGAATAGCGGCGTCCGCATGCCTGCGTCGCCCGTTTCGGTCGAACCGTGGGTGCCACGGCTGCGCCGTTTGCAGCCGTGTGCCCCGCCGCCGACCACGGCTGCATAAGGCGCAGCCGTGGCACCCACATCATCAAAGCGGGCGTACCATTCATCGCCGCGGGCATTATAGCAAGCCTCTGCCGGGCCGGGGGGCCAAGATTCCGCGGTGAAACGTTTTTAGCGTGCCCCCCAGCCGGGTGGCATGGTCACGCTTTTGCGTGACCATGTTGCAGTGACGGGGCAAGCGCTGTTCGGGGCACATGGTCACGCAACGGCGCGTGACCATGCCACCCGGCGCTCGGCGCTCCACGCCAAACACGCACTCCGGGGCCGATCCCGCGATTTACTAAAACCGTTTTTCAATCCGACCGATAAGGAGGAAGTGCCGGGATGGATAGAGCGGGGTCCCGCTGCGCCGCGAATCGCAGGCGCTTGCGGGGAACGTCTATGCGCGATCAGGACCCGGCATGATCATAGATAAGAACCGAAGACCCACGGGGACGAGGCATACGATTGCCCTGGGCCTCTACGCGGTGGCGGCGGCCGTCGTGTGGACGGCGGTGGTCGGCGCCTTGGCGATCTGGGCGAGCGGCGAACAAGACCAGGCGAGTTCCGATGCGGCCCGCATCCAGGCCCGCGCGTGCTACGAAACCGACGTGGTCTTCCGCAAGTGGAACGCCGATCATGGCGGCGTGTACGTTCCGATCGACGAATCGACGCCCCCCAACCCCCACCTGAACAGCCCCGAACGCGACATCACGACGCCTTCCGGCCGGCGCCTGACGCTGGTGAATCCGGCCTACATGACGCGGCAAGTCCAGGATCTGCGCCGGCGGTCGGCCGGCATTCATGGACATCTCACGAGCCTTAGGCCGCTCCGCCCCGAGAACAAGCCCGATGCCTGGGAGGCCGAGGCCCTTTCGTCGTTCGACCTGGGCGAGCGCGAGGCCAGCGGCATGGTGGAAATCGACGGCGCGCCGTACCTGCGCCTCATGCGTCCCTTGAGGGTCGAAGCCCCGTGCCTGAAGTGCCACGGCGGGCAGGGCTACAAGGTGGGCGACGTGCGCGGCGGGCTCAGCGTGGCGGTGCCGATGGCGCCGCTCGATGCGGCGGCCCGTCAGCACCTGGAGGCGGTCCTCTCGGGATTCGCGGTGCTGTGGCTGGCCGGGTTGGGCGGCATCACGTTGGCCGCAGGGCGCCTGGCTCGCCGCGTGCGGCAGCGTTCCGACGCCGAAGCCGCGCTGGAGGTCGCCAACGCCCGCCTCGAGGAAATGGCCGCCACCGACACCCTCACGGGCCTCTGGAACCGGCGGCGTCTTTTCGAGATGGCCCAGCACGAGTTCAACCGGGGCCTGCGCCGCAAGGCCCCCCTGACGGCCCTGATGATCGACATTGACCACTTCAAGGCGATCAACGATACGCATGGGCATCTCTTCGGCGACCGCGTCCTGACGGAAGCGGCGAGGCTCCTGAAGGACGCCATGCGGGCCGCCGACATCGTGGCCCGCTACGGCGGCGAGGAGTTCGTCGTCCTGATGCCCGACGCCCGCCTGGCCGAGGGCGCCGCCTGCGCCCGGCGCATCTGCGAAAGCGCCGCGGGCCTGGCCGTCTCGGACGGCAAGGAGTCCGCCCGCGTGACCGTCAGCATCGGCGCCGCCGAGTCCGCGGAAGGCGGCGCCGCCACGCCGGAGGACCTGCTCCGCCAGGCCGACGCCGCCCTGTACGCCGCCAAGGCCGCCGGCCGCAACTGCGTCCGCACGTGGGCCGAGGTTCCCATCCGCAACGCGGCCGCGGCCGCGGCAATGAACTGAGCCGACAGCGCTTAGTACCGCGTCCCATAAGTAGGGGACGGAAATCCTCTCTCCTGTGGTGCCACGGCTGCGCCGTTTGCAGCCGTGGTCGTTCGGAC
>Ga0315280_10008331_pt1 | contig 13573 bp, 10 predicted proteins | sample YL17G06_40_MG_FD_203697 | JGI IMG/M metagenome (GOLD analysis project Ga0315280, IMG submission 203697) | Sediment microbial communities from Yellowstone Lake, YNP, Wyoming, USA - YL17G06_40 | ecosystem: Environmental > Aquatic > Freshwater > Lake > Sediment | place: USA: Wyoming | collected...
CCGCTCGCGGAGCGAGCGGTCGCAGCCGCGCCGGTACGTAGTACTTCATGCCGACCTCGAGGGCATCGTACTCGTGCATGTCGTAGACGAGACGCGGCACGAGGGCGCGCAGCAGCGGCACGAGGAGGAGCAGCTCGGGGTCGTGGAAGTGCACCACGTGCGGCCGCAGGCGGCGCACGGCGCGCAGGATCTCGCCGGTGTCGAGCCAGCGCGCCGCGCGGCGACGCGGCGTGAGGCCGACGAGGCGCACACCGTCGCGCGCGGTCTCGCCTCCGGGGGGCCTGGGGACCAGGAACGAGACATCGTAACCGTGGTCGGCCAGCGCACGGCATTCGCGCTCGAAGATGCGCGGGTCGTCGGCCCGGTGCACGACCGAGAGGTGCGCGACGCGGACGGGGCCGCCGTCGCTCACAGCGTCGTTTCTCCGGCGCGGCGTTGCCAGCGCTTCACGATGTCGATCGCCGAGGTGGCGACACCGCCGTGCCGCCTGATCCAGTCGAGCAGGTCCCAGTAGACCGGGCCGTACCCGCGGCCCACGTACGGGTCGAAGCGGTTGTGGTGCCAGAGCAACGCCGCGGCGCCGCGCGAACGCGTGAGCGGGCGCAAGGCGGCCAGGGCGGCTTCTCGGGCATCGGGCGCGGCCAGGGCACGATAGTGGCGCTCCTGCAGGGTCGAGTCCATGACGGCGAGCGGCAGCTCGACCAACGCGAGCGGGCGGTCGTGCGCGAGATCGTAGGGATGGAAGGGGTGCGAGAAGCCGCAGCGGTAACCCTCGTGCTCACCGAAGGCGAGGCTGGTGTCGTACACGAAACCCTCGCCGTCGAGCAGCGGCAGCGTCTCGTGGTAGAGGCAGCGCAGATAGTGGTAGCGCATGCCGTCGACGGTCGTGCCGACCCGCTCGGCCAGCACGGCCCGGTCTTCGCGCAACGCCGCAGCGTCGTCGCGGTCGCGCTGGTTGCCGTGCAGGCCGACCTCGCGCGCGTGTCGGCGCAGGAGGCGCGCCAGACGCGGCATACGCTCGTGGTAAACCTCGGGCCGCGCGCCGTCGATGGCCGCGCCGTGGCTGGCGATGACGAAGAACGTCGACGTGACGCCGGCACGGTCCTCGCGCTCGAGCAGGTCGGGGAAGGTCCAGTACGGGTCGGCGCCGCGCGGCATGTCCCACGCGAGGGCGCGGGCGAGGCCGAAGGCCTCCCAGCGCGCCCTCGCGAAGTCGTTGGCGAGCGCGGCCTGGGCGGCGCGCTTCAGCGCGCCGCCCAGGCCGCGCGCCGTCCAGCGCTTGACGTTGTCGACGTCGTGCGTCAGGGCGACGGCGAAGCGGCCGCCGCAGGCGGCCGCTTCGCCGTCGCCCTGCTCCCCGTCGCCACGCGTGCCCCCTGTTCGGTCGCTCGCCTCGGCGGGGCCGAGGTCGTCCCAGGTCAGGTGGGGCAGGGGCGGCAGCCTGAGCGCCGCCAGGCGTGGCGTCAGCAGATCGCGCAGGAGCGCCACGTAGGCGTCGACGGGGGGGTCGACCAAGGCCCGAGGACCGAGCGCGGTGTTGCGTGCGAAGAGGCTCTCGTCGTAGGGCAGGCGCCCGTAGCGGTCGCGCACGGCGCTGGTGCGCTCGTCCCAGGCGGCCAGCAGCACGAACGCCGAGGCGATGACGTCGAAGGAGGCCGCGAACCCGTCGGCTTGCACAGGGAACGCGCCGAGAAGGGCGGCGTGTCGAGAGACGTTCACGCCGTCCTTGCCGCTCACGCCGCTGGCGTCACTCACGCCCGTGACGCCGCCGGCGTCACTCACGCCGCTCACGCCCGTGCGCGGCCCCGTGGCCCCGCTGCCCGACTCGGCGTGATGGTAGAGGCGGAACGAGTTGTTCGGCAGCCTGCGGCTGTGGGCGATGAGATCGATGGCGTCGCCGGAGCACGGCAGCGTCGGCACGCCGGGGACCGGTGCGAGCGCGTAGGCGAGCACGCACGCGGCTGCCTCACTGCGGTCGCGCACGACGCGTAGCGGCACGCCGAGCGCGGCAAGCATCGTCGCGAGGACCCACTCGGCCTTGCGTGCGAAGCCGTCGGGCGTATCGAGATAGACAGGCATGCCGCGCGGCGCTCCGCGCGAGCGTGGTGTGCTCTCCGCCGCCGCGCTGCCGGGCGCGGTCACAGCTCGACCTCGTCGACCTTCTGCAGTTCGGCGCCGGCGCCGGCTGTGTCGGCGCCGGAACGTCTGTGCCCGCGAACGCGTCGCGTGGCGAGCTTCGCCATGCGCCAGGTGTTGGTGAGGCCCGGGAGCGGGTCGTCGAGAGCGATGACGCCGTCGACCGTCGTTCCGCGCAGCGAGGCAAGCCAGGCCGGCGCTGACAGCTCGCGGCGGCGGATCTCTCTGCCGCTGTCGAGCACGTCTTTGAGCGTCAAGATCCAGCGCCGACCGTCTTTCTGTGGCGGCGCCATGAACGGTCGGCCGATCGCGTCGCGGTAGGCCGCGTACGAAAGGTTCACGCCACAGCCGGCGGCCAATGAGTGCCAGAGCCAGTGGCGGGCGTTGATCTCCATGAGCTTGTAGCGCCCGTCGGTCGGGTCGCGCTTGAACTCGACTTGCGAGACGCCGTGGAAGCGCAGCTCGCGGAGTAGGCGCAGCGCCGCATCGGCCAAGTCGGGCAGCCACACGCTCTCGGCGAAGCGGCACGTGCCGAAGCGCCGCGGGTGTTGCCGCAGTTTGCGCCCTGTGAACACGGCGAGTGGTCGCGATCGCTCGTCGAGGTACGAGCCGACGGTGTAGAGTTCCTCGTCGCCGCCGGGGACGATCTCCTGCAGCATCAGCGTGCCGCAATCGTCGACCTTGGCGTAGATCGCTTCGAGTTCGGCGCGCGAGGGGATCTCGAGCACTGGTCGGCCGAAGCGGCGTTTGAACGCCAGCGATTCGGCAGGCTTGAAGATCACCGGGAAGGCGAGCTCGTCGACCTCGGGCGACGCCAGGTCGGCGGCAGAGTCGATGAAGAGCGTCCGTGGTGTGTCGACGCCGGCGCGCCACGCTGCGCGTAGCTGCTCTTGTTTGTCGGCGACGCGCTGCATCGCCTCCCAGCCCGAGAAGGGTATGTGGAAGCGCTCGCCCAACCGCTGGGCGTTGCGCGAGACCGTCCAGACGTACTCGTCGTGCGTGGGGAAGATGACGGCCCGCTGCGGGAGCTCGCGCCCGACGGCCTCGAGGGCGGCCACGAAGCCTGCTTCGTCGTACGCCGGGTCGGGCACTACGCGAGCGGCGGCGAAGCGCGAGGCGAAGCCGAGCGCGCGCGGGTTCGGGTCGAGCGCCATGACCGGCACGCCCTCGCGTCCGAGGTCGCGGATGATACCGAGGCCGTTGGCGTAGGACGCCTGCAGTACGAGAGCCGGTGCGGTGTCGGCGGCGAGGGCAAGGAAGCGGTCGCGGTTCATCTGCGTCTTCTCTCAGCGCTCGCGTCGGTCATGCGGTGGGGGGCCTTCGGGTGACCGAGGACGCTTCGCAGGCCCCGGCGATTCAGGCGAGCCCGGCGCTCCCGGCGAGTCGTGCTGCGCCACCGCGTGCCGTCCTGCCAGCACCTGGTCGTAGATGGCGCGCTGCCGTTCGGCGTTGCGCGCCCAGGTCAGGTCGGCGACCGCGGCGCGGCCGGCTTCGCCGGCTCGGCCCGCGGTCGCCGGATCCTCGATCACGCGCGCGATCACCTCGGCCAGAGCCTCGGCGTCGCGCGCCGGCACCAGGTACCCGCTCACGGCGTCTTCGACGAAGTCCTCGAGGCCCTCGCCGCGACAGCCGGCGACGGGCGTGCCTTGTGCCATCGCCTCGGCGTAGACGAGGCCGAAGGCCTCGTCCCAGCTGGGCAGCACGAACAGGTCGGCACGCGCCATCAGCCCCAGGACGTCGTCGTGCGGCAGTCGGCCGAGGAAGTGCACCTGGCCGGTCAGCCCGAGCCGTGCGGCGGCGCGCTCGAGCGGCCGGCGCAGGGGCCCTTCACCGACGATCGCGTAGTGAGGCTGCACGTGGCCTTTGAGGCGTGTCAGCGCCTCGAGCACGGTCATGTGACCCTTGCGCTCGATGAGATAGCCCACCGAGAGCACCAGCGGCACGGTGGGCAGATACCCCGCCTGCCGGGCGAGCGCCCCCGGTGAGGCCGGTTCGGCGACGATGCCGTTGGGCACGATGTGCAGGCGTTGCGGCGGCACGAACGGCGCCAGGTGAGCGGCCACAGCGCTCGAGACGGCCATCACCGCCGCGGCACCGTGCAACACCTCTCGGGTGACGCGCCCGACCGCGCCGGACTGCTTGAGATGGTGGTAGGCGTCGCGCCCGTGCACCGTCACCACGTAGGGCACGCCGAGATCGGCGGCCAGGCGGCGCGCCGTCGCGCCGTCGGGCATGGCCTGGTGCGCGTGGACGAGATCGACGCCGGCGCCGCGCAGCGACGGCAGACGCCGACGCAGCGCCAGATAGGACAGGTCGCCGGAACGTGAGAAGAACAGGCTGCGCGGGATGACCGGTACGCGCGGGTACTCGACGAGCACACCCTCGCGCACGGCACGCGAGGGCGTCGTGCCGCGCCGGCGCAGGCGCGCGTTGACCCACAGCGGGCGCGGCGCGTAGCCGGTCGGCGAGAGCACGCGCAGCTCGACGCCGAGGGCGCGCAGCGCCCGTACCTGATCCTCGACGAAGAGATGGCGCTCGTGGCCCGGCGACGGATACAGGTGCGAGACGACCAGGACCTTCACAGCGCGCGCTCCTGCGTCGCGCGGCCGGCGCGCACGACGGTCGCCAGCCCAACGCCGAAGAGGATCCACATGGGCGTGAACGAGATGGCGCTGCTGGGTCCCAGGCAGCCGACGATGTAGCCAGCGAAGGCCACGAAGGTCGCCACGGCGAGGTAGCGGTAGAGCGGGTCGGTGGCGCGGCGCGCGACCTTGAGCAGCACGCCCATGAGCCCGAAGTAGAAGAGCACGTACACCACCAACGACGGTAGGCCGCCGTCGACGAGGACCTCGAGCCACCAATCGTGCAGGTTGCCGATGCCTACCGGAACGGGGCCGTTCTTGACGAGGTTCTCGGCGTTGCCCGGGCCCACGCCGACGAAGCCGTAGCTCATGGCCACGTCGAGGCCGCTGCGCAGGAGCCCCAGGCGGGTGCTGCCCGAGCCGTGGCCTTGCTGCACGCTCTGCACCAGTCCCGGGAGGCGGAACTGGCGGATCATGTCGGACGTAGAGTTGTTGAAGGCCAGCCAGGCGAAGCCAGCCACCAGCGCCACACCCACGACCGCGCCGAACCACTTCGCGCGCGCCCGGTCGATGCGCGTGAAGTAGAGCACGGCGATGACCGTCTCGAGGCCGATCGTGAGCAGGCTCGAGCGCGAGCCGGTGTGCACGAGCGCCAGCAGGCCGAGGCCCATGCCCGCCGCCGCCAGCCACCACCAAGGGCGCCGCCGCGTGACGAAGAACGCCGTGAAGAGGAACGGCCAGCAGAGCGCCAAGAACGTGGCCAGGTTGTTGGGGTTGTAGAAGAAGCTGGTCACGCCCCACTGCTTCGTCTGAGGCGCGTTGACCAGCGATGAAGAGGCGAGGTGCAGGCCGAGGACCATCTCGAGCAGCGTGATCGCGACGGTGAGGAGGTAGGCGAAGGCCAGCACGGCGCAGAGCCCTTGCAGGCGCCGGCGCGAGCTGCCGGTGGCGGCCACGGCGACGACGAGAACGAGCATCGCGGCGAGGATCAGCAGGTAGCGCAGGCCGGCGCCCTTGTCGGGCGCCCAGGCCAGGCTCAGAGTCAGCCAGGCGAACCAGACGAGCAGCAGCGCCAGGAACGAGGCGGCGTGCCGGCGGAGCGAGCCACGCGTGGCCAGCGCCCAGGTGAGCGCCAGCACCACGAGCAAGCCCACGAGGACGCGAAAGGCGAACAGTTGGCGCAGCCCCGGCAGCGAGGCGCTCGGCCCGACCAGCGCCGCCAGCGGCAGCGCGATCGCCAGCCAGAGCACGATGCGGGAGAGCGAGAGTCGCGCCAGGCGGCGGCGCTGCTCGACGACAAGCGCCGCGACGGCGAGTACGGCCAAGGCGAGCAGGCCACGCCGCGTCAAACGCGGGTGGAGCATGAGCCCGTAGACGGTGGCCAAGGTGACGAGCGCGCCGGCGGCGAGGGCGAACCAGTCGGTGAGCGCCCAACGCCGCGCCCGAGCCGCCGGAGCGCGAGGGCCGGCCGGTGCGGCGGTCGGGTTCACCCGCTCACCTCGTCGAGCACCTGCGACAGCTTGTACGTCAGCATGAGCGCATCGTACCGCGCCACGACGTGCTCGTCGCGCGCCCCCAGCCGGCCCTCGCGCGCATCGGCGACGAACTGCGCCAGCGGTCCGGCGAGCGGCTCGTCGGGGCCGGCGCAGCGGCTGGCCTGGGCCTGGTCGAGGAGCTTGCGCGCCTCAGAGCCCGGAGGGGTCACCGCGAAGATGGGTTTGAAGCTGGCGAGGTACTCGAAGACCTTGCTCGACAGCGACTCCGGCTTGCGGCCCGTGAGCAGCACCAGGGCGTCGGCGGCACGCTGGCAGCCCAACGCCCGGCTGTGTGCGGCGAAGGGCTCGACGCGTACCCGGTCGACGAGGCGCAACGTCGCGGCGATCGAGCGGATCATCGACCCCTCGACGCCCAGGAACAGGATCTTCACGTCATCGGGGAGCCTGCTGAACGCCCTCAAGAACAAGCGGAGCTGCTCGTCACGTCCGTACAAGCGGCCGGTGTGCACGAGCCAGAACCCCGGACCGAGATCGATGTCGTCGGCCGCCTCGTCGCGGTCGTAGCCGTTGGGCAAGACCTGGGCCGGCCGCGCGGCGAGGGCGGGGAAGCGCGCCAGCAGGTCGGCGACGATGGGCTCGTTGACGCCGATGACGGCCGCCGTGCGGGCGACGGCGAGAGCCTCGAGACGGGCATGCGCGGCCCGGTGCGCCGGCGTGGGAAAACGGCGGAACTGGTTCGTCGTCCAGGGGTCGCGGTAGTCGGCGACCCAGGGGACGTCGCTGAGGCGCGCCAACGCCGCAGCGACCAGGTGCGTGCTCGGCCGCGGACAGCTCGAGAAGAGGGCGTCGTAACGCTCGGCGCGCAGCAGCCGGTGGCCCTGCCACACGGCCGGCGCGATCCAGCCGGCGTACTGGTCGGGGATGAACAACCACCGGTTGATCGTCCCACGGGGGCTGGTACCCGCCGTGCCGTTGCGCGAGTCGGCCGACGTTGCGCTCGCCGTGCGGTCGGCGTCGCGGCCGCCGACTGGGCCGACTGGGCCGCCGTTCAGCGGGGGCACGGCTGCGGCCCGGCGGCGGAGCCGCCGGGCCGCAGCGTACAGGCCCTCTGGGTTGGGCGCCGCCGTGCGCACGATGCGCACCCCGTCGGGCAGGGGCTCCGGTCCCTCCGCCCGTGCCGTCAGCACGGTGGTCTCCCAGCCGTACTCGGGCAGGTAGCGCAAAAAGCGCAGCAGGCGGTTGTTGCCGCCGCTGGCCATAGGCGGGAAGGGGTTGGCGATCATGAGCAGCTTCTTCACGCCGTCTCTCCGTCGTGGTCGCGCGCGGCGGCGTCCTCGAACTCGTCTTCCTCGATCTCGGCGGCGAGTCGCTCGGTCTCGGCTCCCCCGGCCTCGGCGGCGAGTCGCTCGGTCTCGGCCCCCCCGGCCTCGGCGGCGGCGTCTTCTCGGCGGCGCGCGCCGGGTCTCGGGGGGTTGTCGAACGTTGCGGCGTCGCCGAGCGTTGCAGCGCCGGCTGCGGCGGCGGCCGGCATGGCCGGCCGCCGCCGCAGCCGGCGCGCGGCGCGCGCCAAGCGCTCGCGCTCGCCGGGCGTGAGGAACCCGAGGGCGTACAGGAGCAGCGGGAACAGCAGCGCGACAGGCGCCTTGTAGAGCTCGTGCAGCATGACGTCGCCGAAGGGCGCGCGCACGCTCTCGCCGGTCGCTTGCGCGACCGTCCAGGCGGCCAGGATCGTCAAGCCCGAAGCGACGCCCATCTTGACGAGGCGTGCCCACTCGAAGGCGATGCGATAGTGGCGCTGCGAGATGCGGTACATCAGGGCGGCGAGTACCGCGAAGCCGGCGACCGTCGACCACGCGGCGGCGATCATGCCGTAGCGCGGGATGAAGGCCAGGTTCAGCCCCACGTTGAGGGCCGAGGCGACCGCCGTGATGAGAGGGATCTGACGGTTCTTCTTGGCGACGTTGGCGCCCACCCAGAAGACGAAGTAGAGACTGTAAAGCACGGTCGAGAAGGTGAGCACGAGCGTGGTCGGTCCGACCGACCAAAACGACTGGCGCGAGGTGAGCAGCCGGATGAGGAGCGGCATGAACACGCCCGTCGCCGTCATCATCGCCACGCAGAGCAGCATGAAGTAGGTGGAGCTGCGCGACACCATGCGCTTGTGCCGCTGGGGGTCGTCGAGCTTGGCGTAGTGCCACTGCGGCCAGGCCATGCGGAAGGCCGTCATCGCCATGTAGACAGGCTCCGACAGTGTGAAGGCGGTGGTATAGAGACCCACCTGCGTCTTGCCCCAGTAGCGCATGAGGAAGTAGCGGTCGGAGAGCTTGAGGATGAAGAACACGAGGGCCGTGAAGACGGCGGGGATGGCGAAGGCCAGCATCTTCTTCATGAGGTCGACGTCGACCTTGAAAGCGAGGCGTCTCCAGTAGGTCGGCAACGAGGCGGCGTTGAGCGTGAACGACGTCACCGCGTTGCCGATGAGCACCCCCATGACACCCATGTGGAACGAGACCACGAGGAGCACCGTGAGCGGGATCTGGATGGCGATGCGCGCGAACATGAAAGCGCTGAACTTCCACGGCTTGTGCTCGAGGCGGAAGAGCGTGAAGGGCAGGTCGCTCCAGTTGGTGAAGAACTCGTTGAGCAGCGCGAGCTGGAAGTAGAGAGCGTAACCCGGCCCCTTCATGAGCACGTTCGAGATCTGGGGCATGAAGACGGCCAGCAGTCCCAGAACCACGGCAGGGTAGACCGTGTCGATCCAGAAGACGTTAGTGATGACGCGGTTGCGCCCTTCCTCGGTCTTGTCGTCGAAGTAGAAACGCGAGAAGGCGACGTCGAAGCCGAGGGTCACGACCACGTCGATCAGCGCTGTGGTGACCAGCACCATGCCGAGCACGCCGTAGTCGGCCGGCGAGAGGAAATAGGTGTAGAGCGGCAGCAGCAGGGCTGAGAGGAACTTCTGCAGCATCCGCCCCGCCCCGTAGATCGCGGAGTCCTTGAGCAGCAGCCCGTAGCCGCCCGACGCGCGCGTCGCCTTGCGCTCGCTCACAGCGCCCGTCGCGGGTCGTGGCTCAGCCTGGGCATCGTCGTCAGGGCGTTCACAAGGGTGGTCGTGGGCACGTCGCTTGTCGTGGCAGGGAAGCAAGTATACATCGTGCCCGAAAACGCCCCTGAGCGGGCTTCTAAGAGCATCGTCGTACCGTGCCCGCGTGTGGACTGCTCGCGCGAAGCGCGGTAATCTGTCCGAGTCGGACCGGAGACGGCTCGTCGGATGCGCGCCGCAGGGGGTGCGGACGCTCGTTGGAACCACATCGAAGGGAGCACCGCGATGACCGTGCGTCTGTTGGGCTTGAACTGCAGCCCGCGCGAGAACAGCAACAGCGGTCTGCTGGTGCGCCGGTCGTTCGCGCGGCTTGTCGCCACCTATCCCGGCGAGGTCGAGTGCGAGACGGTCGACCTGCGCGAGCTGAACATCCTCAACTGCAAGTACTGCGACGTCTGTGGCAAGACCAAGAGCGGACGCTTCGTCTCCTGCATCCAGGCGGGCAACGACGACGTACAGGGCGTCCTCGACAAGATGGTGGCGGCCGACGGCCTCGTCATCGCGACGCCGGTCTACTTCGGCCTGCCGTCCGACCTGTTCTCCAAGTTCGTCATGCGCACGCGCGTCCTGCGCCACCAAGACTTCCGCCTCGCCAACCGCCCCGCCGGCGTCATGGCCATCGCGGCGCGGCGCTCGGGCGGCGCCGAGACGACGATCGCCTCGACCTGGCTGCCGCTGATCCGCAACGGCTGCCTGATCGTGGGCAACGGCGACCAGACCTGCCAGTACGGCGCCATGGGCTGGGCCGGCAAACGGGGCGACATCCTCTCCGACGAGTGGGGCATGGAGCAGGGCTACCAGGTGAGCGAACGGGTCTTCACCGTGGCCAGGCTCATCAAGGCCGGCGCGCAGGCCCTCGACTACACGAGCGCCATGCGTTTCTCCTACCAGTCGGGCACGCGCCCCGCATCGCCGACGAAAGAGGAGCTGGCCTCGCCCGAGCTCCTGATCTCGGACTGAGGGGGAGGGACCTTCGTTGAACGACGCTGAGCAGATCCTGGAGTTCATCCGCGACGAGCTCCTCGAAGACGAGGTCGACGTCGACGAGAACACATCGCTGTTCCGCGACCAGCTGCTCGACTCGATGAACCTCACGGCTCTCATCGTGTTCCTCGAGGAGACCTTCTCGGTCAAGATCGGCGCGATGGATATCGCCTACGAGAACCTCGACACGGTCAACCACATGCTGGCCTTCGTCGAGCGCAAGCGCAGCGGTGCGCCGTCGCCGACCGACGGGTAGGCGCCGACCGCGGCGTGCGCAACCCGGCTCAGCCATGACTCCCGAGACGACACACGACGCCGGCGCGCCGACCTCCGATCTTGCGACCGCCGCGGCGAACGCCGGTCCGGTCGCCGACACGTCGAGGGCAAGCGTGAGCCCGTCCCCTCCGCCCAGCGGCGAAGGCGCCGGGCCCGACGTCGGCTCCGCCGTGTCGCGACGCGCCGGCTTGTATCTGCCGTCGGGCTGGTACCTGCTGGGGCTGGCCGTGCAGGTCTTCCTGTGGTTCCTCGTGTTCCTCGGCCTGGCGATCGCCATCGGGGTGGGCGGCCACCTGACCGAGTTCCGCTACGTGGGTTTCTGACATGAGTGGCGTTCTGCCGTGAGCGCAATCTTGAGGTGAGCGAGGTCTTGAGGTGAGCGAGGTCTTGAGGTGAGCGCGGCGAGGGCCGCGGACGCGCTCGGCCGCCTCTTCGAGGCGGCCGAGCACGAGCCTGGGCGAGTCTTGCTCATTGCGGGCGAACGCCGCTACGGGTTCGGCGAGTTCCTCGCCCATGCGGCCGGGCTCGTCCGCCGGCTGCGCTGCAACGGCTTCGCGCGCGGCGACCGCGTGGCGCTCTACCTCGACGACTACGACTCGTTCTTCGTGGCCATGATCGGCGTGTGGCTGGCCGGCGGGGTCGTGGTGCCGCTCAACACCAGCCTGCCGCCGTCGAGCATCGAGTGGCTCATCGGCAAGGCGCGGCCGGCTTTCGTGCTCGTGCCGGGCGACGAGGTCTTCCCAGCCGGCGTCTCGCCGGAGGGCCCCAGGCGGCTGGTGGTCGACCTCGGCGCCTCGGCTGTTCCCGCGGCCGCTGTGGGCGCCGCCGAGAGCGACGCTTGCACGCCGGTCGCACCCGACGAGCCGGCGGTGATCATGTTCACGTCGGGCACCACCGGCGTGCCCAAGGGCGTGCTGCAGACGCTTGCGGGCGTGCTCGGCAACGCGGGGCGCGTGGCCGACGAGCTCGGCCTCACCGCCGACGATCGCGTGTTCATCAACACGCCGCCGTACTTCACCAGCGGCATCTGCCACTTCCTCACGCTGCTCAGCGCCGGCGGTTCGACGGCCGGCAATCAGGGCTTCTTCTTCGGCCAGGAACTGCTGGCACAGATGACTGAGCTGGGCTGCACCGGCTTCGGCGGCGCGCCCGCGCATCTCGTGCGCGTGGTCGAGCCCATCGACGAAGTCGTCGACCCCGGGTGCCTGCGCTTCTGGGTGAGTTCGGGCGACCACCTGCCGGTGAGCACCATCGAGAAGATGCGCGCGGTGCTGCCCGGCGTGGCGCTGTACAACATGTACGGGCTGACCGAGGTGTCGGGGCGGCTGTGCGTCTTGCCGCCGGCCGAGATCGAGCGGCGCCGGGGCTCCGTCGGGCGGCCGCTCGCCGGCATGACGGTCACCGTGCGCGCGCCCGACGGAGCCCCGGCGCCGGCCGGCGAGGTCGGCGAGATCTTCGTCGAAGGCGACCTCGTCATGCAGGGCTACCTCGACGAGCCCGAGTTGACCGCCAAGGCGCTCACCGCACTCGGCTTCAAGACCGGCGACTTCGGGCGCCAAGACGAAGACGGCTACGTCTGGATCGCGGGCCGCAAAGACGACATCTTCAAGCGCGGCGGCGAGAAGGTCTCGGCGATCAGCGTCCAGCAGGCGGTCATGAGCCTCGACGCCGTCGCCGACGCCGCGGTGCTCGCGGTCGACGACATGATCATGGGCAAGGTGCCGGTCGCCTTCGTCGTGCCGGCCGAGCCCGAGACGTTCAAGCGCAGCGCGGTGATGCGCGAGCTCAAGAGGATCCTGCCTGCTACCTGGCTGCCCTCGCGCGTGGTGCAGCTTGCGGAGATCCCGCGCACGGGGTCCGGCAAGCCGATCCGCGCCGAGCTGTTGGCGCGCCTCGACGGCAACAGGGCGTGAGCGATGGCGCACGCGGGGGCCGCTATGCCTGAGGGCGCGGGCAGGCCGCGCGGGTTCAGGGCGTTCGCCGGCGGCCTGCACAACCATCACCCGCTGGTGCTGCTCGCCGCCGCGGCTCTCTTGTATCCCGGACTGCTGGGCTTCCAGGCGGTCGTCACGAGCGGCGAGTACACGATCGTGCCCGAGAGTGCCGTGCTGCGCATCCCCAAGGACGACTTCATGCACGTCTCCTACCAGGTGGCCTACCTCAAGCGGCATCCGCCGAAGGTCCCGGCCGTCTACCTGGTGGGCGGTTCGTCGACTCGCGAGTGCATCGAGAGCGGCCCCCGCCTGGCGAGGGCCATCGAGCGGTCCGACGGCGGTGCGCCGGTGGCGGCCTACGACCTCGGCTCGCAGAACCAGAACCTCGGCCAGAGCATGGCCATCATCGAGAACCTGCCGCCCGGGCCCGGCCAGGCGATCGTCGTGATCGGCATCAGCGGCAACCGCTTCACGCCGACGCCTCGGGAGAACGAGCTGCAGACGCAGGGCCGCGACCTGCTGCTCGACGCGCCGGCGCTGCGCGCGTTCGCGGCGCGCGACCCGGCGAAGGGTCCGTCGCGCGCACTGATGCCGGGCATCCTGCCCGGTATCATGAACTACCTCATGGGCTACCTTAAAGAGCATCGCCAGGCGCTGCTCGACGGTCGGCTGCCGCACACCACCTACATCTTCCACAAGTACACCAAGGCCCACATCTGGTCGCTGCGCGGCAAGAAGGCGAAGGTCGACTTCTGGATCAAGAAGAACGGCGCCGACTTCGCGCGCAACGTCGACTACAACGGCCGCCTGCTCGACCTGATGGTCAAGACGGCGCGGCAACGTGGCTTCACGGTCGTGCTGCTCGAGTTGCCCGAGAACACGAGGGCGGTGGGCACCGCGTTCGACCCCTTCAAGCGCGTCTACATGCCCCTCGTCAAACGCATCGCGGCGAAGAACGGCGCGACCTACCTGCAACCGCAGGCGACCGGCGCAGTCCAGCTGGTCAACGTCGATTTCCGCGACATCACGCACCTGGTCGAACCGGGGCGGACGAAGTGGCAA
>Ga0315280_10008334_pt1 | contig 13572 bp, 8 predicted proteins | sample YL17G06_40_MG_FD_203697 | JGI IMG/M metagenome (GOLD analysis project Ga0315280, IMG submission 203697) | Sediment microbial communities from Yellowstone Lake, YNP, Wyoming, USA - YL17G06_40 | ecosystem: Environmental > Aquatic > Freshwater > Lake > Sediment | place: USA: Wyoming | collected...
GGGGTCCTGGCGCTTCATCATCTCCAGCACGTCGGCCAGCTTTTTCCGCTCGGTCGCGGTCTCCGGCTCGATGGCCATCGAGATCACGGTTTCGGGGAAGGAGATCGACTCCAGGAGGATTGGGTGCCGGGGGTCGCAGAGGGTGTCGCCGGTCACGGAGTGCCGCATGCCGATCACGCCGATGATGTCTCCCGCCTCGACCTCGGCGACCTGCTGCCGCTCGTCGGCCTGGATCCGCCACAACTGGGGGACGTTTTCCTTCTTGTCCTTGCCCGGGTTGTAGACCCGGCTCCCCGCCTTGAGCCGCCCGGAATAGACCCGCACAAAATCGAGATCGCCGTGCCGGTCGGCCTGGATCTTGAACAACAGGCCGCAGAACGGCTCCTCGGGGTCGGCACGGCGGGCGATCTTGCGATCCGGCTTCTTCGGGTCCTCACCCTCGATCGGAGGAATGTCGAGCGGGCTCGGCAGCCAGCGGGCCACCGCGTCCAAGAGCGGCTGGATCCCGATCCGGTCCAGCGCCGAGCCGCACAGCACCGGCACAAGCAGGTTGTGGATCGTCGCCTCGCGCAAGACCTTGTGGAGCAGCTCCTCGGGAACGTGCTTCTCCGCCGCCGACTCCTCGGACAACAACAGGGCCAGAAGCTCGTCGCTGGACATCGAGAGCCGGTCGAGCATCTGGCCCTGCCACATCTCGGCCTCGTCGCGAAGCTCCCCCGGGATCGGCTCCTCGCGGATCACCTTTCCCTCCGCCTCCTGGTCGAAGGTGAGCATCCTCATCTTCACCAGGTCGATGATCCCGCGGAAGAGATTGGGCAGGTGGGGCGGGCCGGAGCCGACCGGCAGCGCCACGACCACCGGCCTGCACTCCAGCCGCTTCTCGATCTCCTCCAGCGTCCCGTAAAAATCCGCCCCCTCGCGGTCCATCTTGTTGATGAAACAGATCCGCGGGACGCGATACTTGTCGGCCTGCCGCCAGACGGTCTCGCTCTGGGCCTCGACCCCCTCGCGGGCACTAAACACCACCACCGCCCCATCCAGCACCCGCAGGCTCCGCTCCACCTCGGCCGTAAAATCGACGTGCCCCGGGGTGTCGATCAGGTTGATCGTCACGTCCTTCCAGGGGAAGGTAACAGAGGCCGACTGGATGGTGATCCCCCGCTCCCGCTCCTCCGGATCGTAATCGGTGATCGTAGTCCCCTTGTCCACCTCCCCCATTCGATGGGTGAAGCCGCAGTAGTAGAGCATCCGCTCGGTGACGGTGGTCTTCCCCGCGTCGATGTGGGCGATGATCCCTATGTTGCGGAGCTGTTTGATCTTCGGTGCAGGCATACGGAAAACAGACGATCCACTTTTCCAGAGTGCGGGAACCTGGGAGTTTACCCGAAAGGGGCCGCGAAAACCAGCCTCCAAGGCTCGCCCCTATATCGGGTGGACTGGTTGAACGCGGGTAGGCGTTTGGCGGGGCTGAAACTACAATGCTTCCATTGCATCGCCGTCGCCGCCCGCCTTGCTGATTGTTTCCTCCCTTTGCCCCTTCTTGCCTTTTCCTCGGCCCAGCCCTGTCATGTCCGGAACCGTGTACTGTGTGCTTGCCGCGCTCGGCTACACGGGGGTGAACATCTGCCTCCGCCAACTGGCGGTGACGTACGATCCGGCGTGGATCCTGTGCATGAAGGAGACGATGGCGGTGGTGCTGATGGGCCCGTGGCTGGCCGGTCAAGCGATTCGCGGCCGGTCTCCGCTCCCCGGCGGCCGCGCGCTGGCGACCCTGCTCGTCGTTGGTCTGCTCACCCACCTGGCCGGAAATCTGCCCTTGATCTGGTCGATGGGGGTGGTGGGCCTGGCGATCACCATGCCCGTGGCCCTGGGAGTGAACCTGGTCGCCTGCGCCGTGCTGGGGCGGCTCTATCTGGGCGAGAAGGTCTCGCCGCAGTCGTTCCTCGCCGTGGCGGTCCTGATCGTCTCCGTGGTCTTGCTCGGCGGCGGGGCGGGGAAGGCCAACGACGGCATGGCCCGGCTGGCCGACGTGGCCACCGGACCGCTCTGGGCGTCAGCGGCGGTCGCCGCGTCGTGCCTGGCGGGCGTGACCTTCGGATTGCTCAACGTCACCATCCGCCGCTCGGCCACCGCGGGCGTCTCCCTGGCCGCGATCGCATTTCTCGTGCCGGCGATGGGCGCGGCGAGCCTGACGCCGCTGTGCCTCGGCCGGCACGGCCTGTCGGGGCTTCTGGAAACCGCCCCCCAACACGTCCTCCTGATGGTCGGGTGTGGCACGCTCAACCTGCTCTCCTACCTGGCGCTCATCAAGGGCCTCCAGAGGACGACCGTGGTTCACGCCAACGTGCTGGGGGCCTCGCAGGTGGCGATGGCCGCGGCGGCCGGTTTTCTCTTTTTCCAGGAGGCGGCCAGCCCGGCCCTGGTGCTCGGCGTCCTGCTCACCATCGCCGGGATCGTGATGGCCGACCGGCCCGGGTAGTGGGCGCTCGGCCGTGAAGTGACGGGTGCCATGCTCACGCTTGCGTGAGCATGCCCGCGCTGCCTCGCGGCGAGTGGCTGGGACGGAAGCGAAGCGCTGCGCCAGTGGCTGAGTTTCCGGGGCTTCGCCGCGCCCACCCGCCAGCCACCCGAGGCCCTTGCCAAATTGCCGCCAGCGGCCTATAAAGTGGGGGCGAGGACGCGAGACGGTATCCTTTGGATGACGAGAACGCGTCGTACCAGGGAAGAAAGGGCTCAACATGGCGGCGGACTATCGTTTTTCGTTCGGGCCGTGGAACATTCACGAAGGGGCCGACCCGTTCGGACCGATGGTGCGGCCGACGGTCCGCTTCGGCAAGAAGCTGAGATTGTACAAGCAGCTCGGCTTCGACGGCGTGCAGTTCCACGACGACGACGCCGTGCCGGACCTGGAGCAGCTCCAACCGGCCCAGATCGCCAGGAAAGCGGCGGCCGTCAAGCGGATGCTCGATGGCGAGGGGCTGGTCGCCGAGTTCGTCGCCCCCCGCCTCTGGGAGCATCCCAAGGGGATCGACGGGGCCTACACGGCCAACGACGCAAAGTGCCGCAAGTGGGCCTTCGAGCGGTCCGAGCGGGCGGTGGACATCGCCAACGCCCTGGGCACGAAGCTGATGGTCCTCTGGCTCGCCCGTGAAGGGACCTATGTCCGCGAGTCGAAAAACGCCATCGAGGCCCACCGCCGCCTGCTGGACGCGCTGGACCACGTCCTCCAGTACGATGCGGAGATCACGATCGCCATCGAGCCCAAGCCGAACGAGCCGATGGACCACGCCTATTTGCCCACGATCGGGCACGCGCTGGCGATCGCCTCGCGGGCGGTGGACCCGACGCGGGTGGGCGGCCTGATCGAAACCGCCCACGCGCTTCTGGCCGGGCTCGACCCCTCGGACGAGATGGCCTTCGCCCTGTCGCTGGGCAAGCTATGGAGCGTTCACCTCAACGACCAGAACGGACTGAAGTTCGACCAGGACAAGGCCTTCGGGGCGGCGAACCTCCGCGGGGCGTACAACCAGGTGCGGGTCTTGGAGCTGGGCGGCTACCCGGCCACGGGCCGCTTCGTCGGCCTGGACGTCAAGGCGATGCGGACCCAAAAGCCCGCCGCCGCCACCCGGCACCTCGCCAACAGCCGCGCGGTCTTCCTCATCCTCGTGGAGAAGGTCCGCACGTTCCCCAAGGACGTGGAGAAGCAGTGCATCGCCAGCCGGGACTATGAGGCCCTGGAGATGGCGGTGCTCGAGCACCTCTTGGGCGCGCGGGTCGGACGCTAGGCACCCGTCCCTCACCCCCGGCCCCTCTCCCGAAACGGGAGAGGGGAGTGATTGCGGGATGGGCAGCCTACTTCTTGCAGGGTTTGCAGGCCCGCTTGGCCGGCTTCTTGGCGGGCTTCTTCTTGGGAGCGGCTTTCTTCTGGGCCATCGTGTTACTCCTTTCCTCGGCTTGAACCCTTCGTCCCCTGCTGCTCCACGGCAGCGGACAGGCGGGACTGAAGGGCTGGTTCCCTTCCATACCGCGAACAAGCATAGCACCACATCGCGACGAAGCTTAGCACACTCGCGCAAAGCTGCCAAGGGGAAACCACCGCTTGCGGCTTAGCCGCCGAGAGTGGCTGCGGCAAAGCGAAGCGGTGCCCCGGTCGCCGTTCCGCTCATGGCTTAGCCGCGCGTTGGCCGGATCGTCAATACCGCGGGGTGGGCGGGCGGTAGTGGTCCATGTCGATCGAGCGGAACCAGGCGATCGTCCTGGCCAGCCCGTCCCGCAACGAAACCGTCGGCCGCCAGCCGAGGCGTGACTGGGCCAGGGTGATGTCGGGCCGGCGGTGGCGGGGATCGTCGGGGGGGAGCGGCCGCGAGACGATCTTCGACCGCGAGCCGCACAGCTCGATCACCCGCTCGGCCAGCTCCCGAATGCTGAACTCGTCGGGATTCCCCAAGTTGACCGGGCCCACGCAATCGTCCGGCGCGGACATCATCCGCAGCATCCCCTCGACCATATCGTCGCGGTAGCAGAACGATCGGGTCTGCGAGCCGTCGCCGTAGATCGTCAGCTCTTCGCCGCGGAGGGCCTGGCGGATGAAGTTCGAGATCACCCGGCCGTCGAAGGGATGCATTCGCGGGCCGTAGGTGTTGAAGATCCGCACGATCCGCACGTTGACCCCGTTGGAACGGTAGTAGTCCATGAACAGCGTCTCGGCAGCCCGCTTCCCCTCGTCGTAGCAGGCCCGGGGCCCGATCGGGTTGACCGCCCCGCGGTAGCTCTCCGGCTGCGGATGGACCTCGGGGTCGCCGTAGACCTCGCTGGTGGAGGCCTGGAGGACCTTGGCATGGCACCGCTTGGCCATTCCCAGGACGTTGATCGCGCCCATCAGCGAGGTCTTCATCGTCTTGATGGGGTTGTACTGGTAGTGGCCTGGGGCGGCCGGACAGGCGAGGTTGTAGATCTCGTCCACCTCCAGCCAGATCGGCAGCGTGACGTCGTGGCGCACGAGCTCGAAGTTGGGGCGCTCCAGGAGGTGGGCGACGTTGGACTTCTGGCTGGTGAAGAAGTTGTCCAGGCAGATCACGTCGTGCCCGGCCTCGACCAGCCGCTCGCAGAGGTGGGAGCCCAAAAAGCCGGCCCCGCCCGTCACCAGGATGCGTTGGAGGGATCTCGCCATGCTTCGGTCCGGTCGATTGTAGAAGGCTAAGCCGCAAGCGGCTCGCGCCACCATTATCCCCACGATCGCCACTATCGCAACCCGCCGACCAGGTCGTAGCCGACGACGAAGACGGCGACGTCGACCAGCAGGTGCCCCAGCCAGGGGCCCACGAGCGATCCGCTCCGCCGGTAGAGCCAGGCCCAATAGGCCCCGCCCATCGCCACCGCCAGGGAGAACAGCCAGGTCGCCGCGGAGAGCCAGCCAAAATAGGTCGCCAGCACGATCACGTGGTGTCCCATGAAGCCGAGGCTGGACACCACCACGGCCGGCTTCCAGGGGATCAGCCGCTGAAGCTCGCCGAAGCAGAACCACCGCCAATAGTACTCCTCCAGAAGCGAGTGGATGCCGGAGAGAAAGGCCCCCAGGACCGCGTACTTCACGAGGGTGTCGACGCCGAAGCTGGCGATCTTGTCGCGGACCGGTTCGGCGGCCGGGGCCAAAAGCCCCGTGGGCCTTAGCGCCAGGTGGTACACGGCCACGGCCAAGGCGAAGACGACCGCCCCGAACAGCAGCCCCTCAGCCACCCCGGCGGTCCCCGGACGGCTCCGAGCGGGCCTGCGCCGTTGGGCCCCAAAGACCCAGACGAGTGGGAAGGCGAACTGAACCACCTTGCACGTGGCGTACACCCCCCGCTGGACTACGGGCCGGCTCCCGGCAAGCCAGACAAAATAGATCGCCGCCAAAAGCGTGGGAAACACCAGCGCGGCCGCAACGGCCCACGCGCTCGCGCGGCGGGAAGCGAGGCTCGCCTTCATCGGCAGGTCAACTGCCTGTAGTGAACCAACTCGGGTTCGACCCCTTGGGGGGCGACCATCCGGAACCTCGGCGGCTTGGGCTCGTCGAACCGCTCGATCGGGCCGCTCACCAGGCGGCGGAACCAGCCGCGAAGCCGGACCATCGACACGGCGACCCCCACCATCCCATACCATTGGACCACGATCCGCTGGGCCCAGAGGGGGTCCAGTCGGGCCATGGCCCGGAGCACGTTGATCGGGTTGTAGAAGGCCATGTAGGCGGCGAAGATGTTGGCCTGCCTCCGCCAGGGACGGGGATCGGCGGTGGCTATGCAATGGTTGCCGTCGTGTTGACACTCTTCGACCGGCCGGCCGCCGACCGATTTTAGCACCGTGCCCTCACGGAACGCCTGCTCGTATCCCTTGCTTCCCACGGAGGGGCTAAGCAGGGTGACCTGGCAGGTCAGCGCGCCGGCCCGCCAGAGGAACTCCACCTGGTTCAAGAGCCCGTACAGGCTCCGCCGCGTCCACAGCGGCTGGCCGTCGTGGTGCATCATCATCGGCATGGGGGCGATCCCCCGCTCCAGGAGCAGCTTGAAGACGGCTTGGGTCTTCTCGGGGCTCTGTCCTTTCTTGACCAACTCGGCGGTCATGTCTTCGATGCCGAACCAGAGGGCCCGCAGGCCGGCGTCCCGGGCCAGGGGGAGGAGGTCCTGGTTCTTGAAGACGTCGATCTCGGTGGCCTCGGTGGCGAACCAGATCGCCTCGCGAAAGGGCTTGCCGCGGACCGAGCCCTGCGCCATCGCCGTGAAGACCTCCTCGGTCGTCTGGCGGTCGTTGAAGAAATTGTCGTCGGTGCCGAAGAAGTCGGTGATCCCCGCCAGCTCGGCGAGCCCCGTCATTTCCTCCACCAGCCGCCGGGCACTGCGGAACCGGAACGTGTGCTGGTTGTACCCGGGGATGGGACAATAGGGGCAGCGGAAGCGGCAGCCGTGGGTGGTGACGATCGAGAGGATCTGGCCGTAACGGCGGATCTGGTCTCGCGGCACCGGGCGGTCGGAGAGCGTCGACCGCCCGTGGGGCGGCTCGAACAGCCCCATCGCCTTCAGCGGCAGCGGCAGCTCGTCGAGGTCCTGCACGAGGCGCTGGATGCCGGTGTTGACCAGGTACGGGGGAGGGCCTTCCGGCGGATCGGGGCGGAAGACCAAGCCGGGGATGTCGTCCAAGAGCCCGGCGGCGCGGGCCCGCTCGAACGCCCGGCGCATCGTCTCCCCCCGCCCCTTGTGCTCCAGGACGCGGTCCAGAAGCTCCAAGAGCACGAACTCCTCGCCGGTCACCACCACGTCCGCCCCCACGCTCCCGTCCGCCGAGAGCCCAAAATAGTCCCACGGCTCGAAAACCGCCTTCGAGCCGCCCACCACAATCAAGGGGCGCTGGGGGCCGAGCGTCCAGGCGTCGCGGATCAGGTCATATGCGGCGGCGCTGTGAATCTGCATCGCCGAGACCATCAGCACCTCCGGCCGGCGGCCGCCCCAAGCCGCCTCGCTGGGTCGGACGTTCGGGCTCCACTGCTGGAGCACCAGGCGGACGTTGGTCAGCCCGGCCGCATAGAGCGCCGCGCCAATCGCCCCCGGGGCCGCGGGAATCAGTTTCTTGTCGCAGAACAGGAACGGTCCGAGGCGGGTGCGGGCGTCAAAGGCGGAGACGAACAGGATCGGGATGTCCGCCCCCCGCGCGAGGCGGCGAATCTGCGACTCCAGCTCGCGATACCGACCTGGGGGGGTGTGCTGATCCCCTTTGCCCCGTCGAGGTAGCTCCACAGTCGATCCCTTTCGTGGCAAGGAGCGGCTGGGCCAAGCCAGCCGAGAATGCCGGTGGAAAATCGACCAGATAGCACCTGTCCCAGGCTGAGACAAGTCGTCCCGGGGGGTGTCCGGGCGGGTTTTACCCAGGATTCACAGAGCGGGCTGCATAACCAGCACTGGTGGCCACGGAATACCACCGCATGGGCACCCGGAATCGCCAGCAGGGCCCCACAAGGGACCACAAGAGAGGGGTGTCAAACCGGCCTGACGGTCGCAGCCCGCGGCCCGCGACCGCCCCGCGACTCCCCTTGGTCCAACTCGTACTCGACCGTTTGGCCGACCTGGAGGTCGTCGAAGCGGACGTCGACACACGACGACACGTGGAAGAACACGTCCCCCTTGTCTCCGGAGATGAAGCCGAAGCCCCGATCCCCGACGATTTTTTTGATCACGCCTTGCGCCATGGGCTGAGCACTCCTCACGCCAACAAGAAGAAAAAAGCAGCCGGCAGTTTACCCCGGGCCCACGGAGATCTTCAATTCCCTCCAGAGTGGGGATTCACGAGCCGGAACCGCGGCTGGCCCATTTTCTCCAGATTGCCTGGTCGTCGAGCATCTTGATGAAGACCCCGCCGATCACCGGCCGGGCCTGGAAGCCCCGCATCTTGGCGTCGCGGGTCATGTACCAGTCGGTGAGCGGGACCCGGGGCTGCGTGGCGTCCACGAACCGATAGACCGGCTCCATCAGGGCGTCGAAATCGGCCCGCGACTCGGCCAGCGTGGCCGTCCACACCTCCCAGTCGGTCTTGGTGTAGTTCTCGCGGCTGTCCAGCGGCAGGCCGTAGGGGTTGAGCCTGGTCTTGTAGAAGGCGATCTCCTTGCGGGCCACTTCGGGTGGGAAGAGCTTCAGGCCCAGCAGCTTGTCCCAGACGAGGTTGTACTTCTGGCTCCAGGTGCTGGGCCGGTCGAAGGCCAGTCGGTAGTGGTCGCCGTCGTCGGCCAGCTTGATCCAGCGGCGGGCGAAATCCTCCGCGAGCCGGCGGTACTCGGCCCCCTTATCCCCCCGGCCCGCCATCTCGCACATCTTGGCGTACGACCCCAGGGCCAGGATCGCCTTGAGCGAGAGGTTGGCATTGTGGGCCAGGTGGCCGGCGAAGTCGTCGGTGCAAAGCTGGTTTTCGGGGTCCAGCCCTTTCTGCTTCAGGTACTCGGCCCAGCGGTCCAAGAGCGGCCAGTAGCGGGCGACGTACTTCGTGTTGCCGTCGACCTGGGAGATGATCGCGGCCACGATCAGCATGTTGCCCGACTCTTCGACCGGCATCTGGTTCTCTTCGGTCTTCTCGCCGCCGCCGTAGACCTGGCCGTTAGCCTTGGGGTACGTGCCCAAGTCGTGCGGGGCGAAGGGGAACTTCCACCGCGGCGTCAGGGCATACTCGAAGACCGGCGTCACCGAGGCCTTGAGCAGGTCGTTGCTCAAGAGGGCGAAGATCGGCGCGGCCGGGTAGATCACGTCGACCGTGGCGATGCAGCCGTTGCTGAAGCACTCTTTGGGAAAGAGCATCGGGCGGCCTTCCGGACCCAGGGCCAGCTTGTGGGCCCCGATCGCCTGGCGGTAGGCCAGCGCGCAGAGGCCGGCGTAGCCCGGGCCGCCCACCCGCTCCAGGTCGCCGACGAGTTCCCGGTCGAAGGCCTCGCAGCGCTCCTGGAGGTCGGCGTATTGGGCGGCGGCCGTTTCCAGCAGGCCGGCCGCCTCGGCGCCGCGGCCCCGCCAGTAGGGCCGCAGCTTCTGCCCAAGGTACTGGATCGAGTAGATGTCGTCGTAGGCCAGCATCAGCCACCGCGACTGCCACTTGTTGTCAACCTCCATCCGGAAGCTGCACGCCGTTACCGGCCAATCCTGGTTGGCCGGGCGCGGCATCTCCCTGTCGTCCGGCGGCGGCAGCGGACCTTGCGGCCCGTGCGCCACCGGCAGCCGGCCTTGCTCGACGAAGCTCTTTCGGGCCGCGTCGTGGGGACCGATAAGCGTCGTGAACTCGCTCGGCGTGACCGGAATCGCAACGTACACGTACCCCCAATCGATCCGCAAGTTATCGCCCTTCTTCTCCAGCACCGGCTGGTCCTTGGAGCCGATCCGCATCACAGCGAGCGCCGGCACCTTCGGTCGCGACCACTCGACCGGCTGTTTGGCCTCGTTGACCACCAGTTCGGCGGAGTTGTCGTAGTAGACCTCGACACCGTGTTTCCGGCCATCGATCGACCGGGCCTCCCAGGTGAGGTACGTGATCGGCCGGCTCACCAGGTCAAGGTCGTGGGGCAACAGCGGCGTAGTGAACGTGAGCCGCACGTGGACCGCGCCGGACTGGAACTCGTAGATCGTGCGCGTGGGGAGCACTTTCAGGCCGACCTGACGCATGGCCGGCACGTCGCGGGGCTCCCTGCCCATCAGACGGTACGTCTTCCCGTCGGTCCGCACCATGCTTGATAAGGCGTGGATCGCGCCCGTCCAGTGCCGCGGCCAGTCGTCGGCCAGCCGGTCGCTGAACGACCAGATGCTGAGGTAGGGATCGTGGACCACCAGCGGGACGGCGGGCGGGCGCTTGGCTTGGCCCAACGCCGCGGCAGCGGTAAGAACCGCCCCGAGGAAAACGGCGGCCTGCAAGCGGAGGTGGCGGCTTCTCATCGCTGGAAGACTCCATGGGATCTGGGGAACGGGAAACACCGGCGGACGGTAGGCCGCCGCGGTCCTATGGTAATGCGCCGTCCGCGGCGAGGAAAGCGGCCTCGCGCGGCTAAGCCGCAAGCGGCGCGGTTAAGCCGCCGTCCAACAATAACTCCCCTCTCCCGTTGGCGGGAGAGGGGTAGGGGGTGAGGGCACGCTGCGATCAAAACACGAACGAATTATTGGCCCTCTGCTAAGCCGCAAGCGGCTTGACGCAGCGTCGCGGGCGATTTCCCGCAAGGCGTTGTTGCCGCCGGCTGACAGGGGCATAATCGGGGTCTCCGGCGCCGGGAGCATCTTGGGGGCCGAGGTCCCCCGAGCAATTCCGGCGGAACCCTGCCGGTAGGTCCGAGAGGAGCCCTGCGGATGGCACAAGAGCGTCCGACCGGCGACGTCTTCGAGCGTCTCGACCAGCTCTACGAATTCGAGCGGCAGCCGGTCGGCGAGGACAGGCTCCAGCCCGGCCGCTATTTTGCCGCCAGTTACATGGGCGAGCACATTGCCGCCACGGAGTTTGTGATCGGGGCCCTGTTTGTCACCTGGGGGGCGAGCGCCCATGACGTTCTGGTGGGCCTGCTGGTGGGCAATCTGCTGGCGGTGTTGTCGTGGGCCTGGGTCTGCGCGCCGATCGCGGTCCAGACCCGGCTCACGCTCTACTGGTATCTCCGCCGGATCGCCGGCCCAGTGGTCACGGTGCTCTACAACGTGCTCAACGCCGTGCTCTACTGCATCCTGGCGGGGTGCATGATCACCGTGGCCGCCTCGGCGATCCGCATCCCCTTCGGGATCGCGCCGCAAGTGGGCTGGCTGGCCAGCGATCCGTGGTTCTATCCGCTGGTGATCGGGGTCGGGGCGGTGGTCGTGGTGCTGGCGATCCTCGGGTTCAAGCGGCTGGCCCAATTCTCGGCCATCTGCTCCCCGTGGATGCTGCTGATGTTTCTGCTGGGCGCAGTGGTCCTGCTGCCGACGCTGGGGCCGGTGGGAGGCGTGGGCGGGTTCTGGGACGTGGCGGCGAAGCGGGTCTGGACTGGGCCGCCCCCTTACCTCTCGATGGCTGTCGAAGGGGACCGGCTGGTGCTCGAGTTCGATCCGGCCGCCGGGCCCCTGGTCGCGTCGGACGCCGGGCGACGGGAGGTCACCGGTTTTGCCCTGGCGGGGAAGGGGCCGGGCGAGGAGCGGTTTGTCCCGGCCGCGGCGCGCGTCGAGGGCAGCCGGGTCGTCCTGCAAACGGAGGAGATCCGCCAGCCCACCGCCGCCCGGTACGACGTGGAACGCGACCGCCTCGGCAATCTCTATTTCGCCGGTCCCGGCGGGGATCCGGTGCGGCCGGTCCCCCCCTTCTACACCTACGTTCGCCGCCGCGCCGACGTGATCGGCTTCTGGCACGTGGCCGGCTTCGCCTGGATCTGCTGCCTGGCCATGCACCTGGGATTGTCCGACATGGCCTTGCTGCGCTACGCCTGCCGCGCGAGCTACGGCTACTACTCGGCCTTTGGGATGCTCCTGGGTCATTACCTGGCCTGGATCTGTGCGGGGATCATGGGCGCGGCGGTGGCCGGCGTGGGGATGCTCGATCGGCCGCTGACCGAGCTGGACGCCGGCGAAGTGGCGTACCAGGCCCTGGGGGCAATGGGGGCGCTGGCGGTGGTGGTCGCGGGGTGGACCACGGCCAACCCGACCTTGTACCGGGCCGGCCTGGCCCTTCAGGTCATCACCCCCGGCTGGCCCCGCTGGCTGGTCACGCTCATCGCCGGCGCGATCACCACGGTCATGGCCTGTTCCCCGTTCGTCTTCCGGCACCTGTTGGGCTTCGTGGCGATCTACGGGATCCTCCTCGCGCCGATCGGGGCGATCGTGGTCGCCGAGCACTGGCTTTTCCCCCGGTTGGGATGGACCCGCTTCTGGAGCGCCCGCAAAGGACAGTCGGTCAACGTGCCGGCGCTGGCCAGTTGGCTGGCGGGGGTGGGATTGGCGGCTGCGGCGTGGGTCTCGAAGCAGGTTTACGGGCAGGAGATCGTGCACGAGTTTTTCCTCGTGATTCCCGTGTGGATTCTGACGACCGGGCTGTACCTGGGGCTGGCGGCATGGGCGGGGGCGAGGCAGGCGCTTGGTGAGCTGCCCGACGTCCTGGCCCCCGCTCCGGTGGCCGCGCCTCGCCGCCAAGTTGCCGGCGCGGCAGTCGCCGCCGCGGCGAGCCTGTCGCCCCTGGAGAGGGTCTTTTTGTGGCTTTCGGGGCTGGTGGCGCTGGCGGCCCTGGGCTACTGGATTCCCACCTCCTTGGCTGCCGCGTGGTCGGCCGGGCAGGCTCCGGGGCCGGTGGCCGAGGTACGGGCGGGACTCGGGCCGTGGCAGATCGCCTTCTTCGCCGCGGCGGCCCTCTGGCTCCACCTCCGCGAGAAGGCGACGGCCTATGATCGTCGGCTGCACCGCGTCGCCGGGGCGATCGCCCTGCTGAGCCTGGTTGCTGCGGCCTCGTTTGCAGCCACGGTGTTCCTCGGCTACCTGACCCCGGCACCGTTCAAGGACCACCTGGTCGTGGCGACGGTCGTCTACTTCGCCGCCGCGGTGACCTGGCTGCGGCAAGGGGCGAAACGCAAAGGGGAGACGACCCGATGAGCCCCCGACCCCTCGTGCCAGTCTTGAGGAAGGCGGAAATCGGGTATACTGCTGCCAGCCGCGGAGTCCATCACCGCGAAGAGGAGAACGAGCGATGATCCACCCCCTTTATCCTCACCTGTTCAGCCCGATCCGCATCGGCCCTGTCGAGGTGCCCAACCGCGTCTGCCACGTGCCCACCGACATCAGCTCGGCCAACGCCGACGGCTCGGTGAGCCCGCGGGTGATCGCCTACCACGAGCAGGTAGCCAAGGGGGGCTGCGGTTTGATCATCGTCGGGGCCTCGACGCCCGACCGGGCCAGCGGCCGGCCCACCGTGACCTGCATCTCCGTCGACGAAGACCCGATGATCCCCGGCCTTTCGGAGCTGGCCGAGGCGATGCACCGCCACGGGGCCCGCTGCGCGGTGCAGATCCAGCACCCCGGGCGTCAGGCCGCCTGGCCCCGCAAGGATCTCGTTTCGGCCAGCGACCAGGTGGTCGACTTG
>Ga0315280_10008335_pt1 | contig 13571 bp, 8 predicted proteins | sample YL17G06_40_MG_FD_203697 | JGI IMG/M metagenome (GOLD analysis project Ga0315280, IMG submission 203697) | Sediment microbial communities from Yellowstone Lake, YNP, Wyoming, USA - YL17G06_40 | ecosystem: Environmental > Aquatic > Freshwater > Lake > Sediment | place: USA: Wyoming | collected...
ACGCAGATCAACATAGAAACTTCAGTACATCCATTCCGAGGCAAATTCAACATGCAAACCAGCAAAACGGCGCACCAAACCCCGTGAAGAGAGCTTTACAAGACTCAGCCTCAGTACTTGCTGAAGCAAAAACCTAGGGGGGAGGGGGTAGGTCTTTTTTGGCTTGAAAACAACCAAAAACCATGTTGAACAGTCCATACCATAGTCCTACACCTAACATACGCTCATTCGGAGACAACGATCGAAAGATGTCAGCGAACACCAGACCCATTCAACCACACACTCTCAAATCACAACTAGAATAAGAAAAGAACCCCCGCTAGACAATGATGAAAACCAAAAGGCAAAGTTTTTAATGGTCTCAGCGTAACAGATGTTCACATTCCATCAAAACCACGAGGCAACACAAAACATGAACCCCCACCTCAAGAAAACTCAACAGTTAACATGTTTAATCCTCATATTCACATCCATCCTCACAGCCGTTTACCACCTGCCAACGGCCTCAGCCCAAATGACAATCATAACCGTTGACCCCGGCTCCGCAAAAGTAGGAACACAAGTAAGCCTCACAGCCAACCTAACAACACAAACCGGAACATACGAACTTCGCTTCGACACCAAACTCGTCGCCAACGGCACCGCAGCCAACGGATTCGTAATAACAAACTTCACCGTACCCGACGCAGCCCAAGGAAACCACAACCTAATCATCACCGACCTAACCACAAAAGACAACGCAACAAAAACCTTCACCGTAACAACAGACTACTCAATCAGCACAACTGGACCGCAAACCATCCGAGAAGGCGACACAATACCCATACTACTCAACATGACAGGCGGCGAAGCCAGCAGCACCAACGCCGCAGACGTAACAGTCCAAGCCCCAACGGGCACATCCTACATGAAAACAGTAAACATCACACTATCCAGCTCCGGCAACGGAACCACAACCATAAACTACCCCGCCGACTTCACGACAGACGCCAACACCACCTTCGTCGGCACCTACGCAACATTCTTCAACACAACAGACGCCAACACCACCTTCACCGTAGCACTAACAGACGCCACGCAATATCACAGAAACCAAACAGTCAACATCAAAGCAATCTACGAACCAAACGAAAACGTCACACTAACAATAACAGGAAACACCATCAGCAGCATCGTCAACCTCACAGACCCCACAGGCACAATCAACTACAACTGGACCGTACCCGCAACCGCCGCAATAGGAACCTACCTAGTCAACATCATCTCAACATCAGGATTCACAACCAAAACCCCACTCGACGCCCAAAACTTCACAGTCCCAGGCTTCCCAATCAACTTCACAACCAAAAACCTCGCAGGCGAACCCGTCCCATACATCACAATCAAAGCCACCGAAGGAACAAAACCCGCAGGCGAAACAATAACCAGCTCAACCGGCACAGCTGCCCTGCAACTTGAAATCGGCAACTTCTCCTGCACAGCCTACTACAACACCATAGACATCGTCGGCCAACAAACCATAACCGTCAACGACACCACATCAACAGACCTCCCATGCAACCTCACCAACCTCCGAATCCAAGTCACATCCCAAGTAAACGGAGCCGAAATGAAAATCCCCGAAACAGGAATACTCCTACAACAAGACAACAGAACATTCACAACCGACATAAACGGAACCGCCATAATCCACTCCCTACTGCCCAACACCACATACGGCCTAAACCTGACACGATACGGCGCATCCTTCAACATCACAACCATACCGAACCTGCTACTGAACAACACGCCCGTCGGATGGTACGACGTCAAAATCAACTGCCCAACCATAAACCTACAAATTACAGTCACCAAAACCAACGGACAAACATTCAGCAACGCAGCCGTCACAGCACAAGAACTCCTGGGCGCACCACGCTACCAAGGAACCACCGACGCAAACGGAGTCGTCACCTTCAACTCAGTATTCGGCAGATACCAAATACAAATCTTCGGCAACAACAAAATAATGCTGAACGAAACAACCATAGACTTATTCCAAAACCAAAACGTAAGCGTCCCCTGCGACCTCTACGGCCTAACAATCTCCGTAGCCGTCCTCGACTACTTCGGCCAAGGCATCGCCAACATAAACGTAAAACTCCAAGGAGGAGGCCAACCCGTCATGACAGCCAAAACCCAAGGAGACGGCACCGCCACATTCAACAACATCATCGGAGGAAACCTAGAAGTCACACTCTACACAACCGATTCATCCGACCCACTTGTGGCCCAAACCTACTCCGTTCAAGACTCAACAACCCTCCAACTCAAGATAGGCAAATACGTCGTCCTCGCAGGAATGCTCGTCGAAGCAAGCCAGCTGGTCACAATAATAATAATCATCCTAGCCGTCCTGCTGGTTCTCGCCCTAGAAATCTACAGACGCATACATGCAAAAGCCGTGAAAGGCGAAACCGAGAGCACAGATAAAGAGTCCTAAGGAAAAAAGTTTATATCAAAACACGCTTCAAGTAATCCTGAGAGAAACAGGACAAACGACATCAAAGTTTTGTCAAACAATTAACCAAAGGTTGTGCATGTATTGGCACAGGTCAAAACTTGTTCTCAAACGTGTGAAGCCTTCAAATGCGCAAAAAACGCAACAATGAACCGCCAAGACGGCGTCTGGTGCAAATGGACCGAAGACATATGCAACGTAGCGAACTGCACATACGCCATCTGCGTAAAAAGACGACTGCTCCCCAGAGGAGTCTGCGGAGAAACCATAAAAAGAAAAACAGTCGAAAAACAACCCGACGAAGTCATAGGACCGCCCGTGAAACTTCGAGGCAAGACCCTTCGAAAAATCGGGGAGAAAGAAATATTCTGACAGCATCAACCAAAATCTTAGCAGACTAGCGGTTCTCTATCCCATTCCTCTCTTTTTCATCTACTTCGCAGGTATCCGTTTCACCACAGGCGGCTTCACTTTCTTCAAAATCCGATATCCACAAACGATACATTTAATCTCTCCACCACGCATATCCAACTCCTCACCCGGAACACGCGCCCCACATTTCACACATTCATAAACAATACCTGCAGATGCCTTTTCCAAACATTACCCTCTTTCTAACAGAGGAAAGCCATTCTGCTTTTAAACGTTTCCCGCCAACTCCATATTCTACAAGTGGAATGACAAAACTTGAAGAAACACCTGAAGACACTACTTTCAGAAATACTCCCACCAACAGAAGCTGCCTGCATATACAATTCATATGACATCATAGGCGACATCGCAATCATACGCTTAACGGAGAAATCCGCAAAGCACAGCAACAACATCGCACAAGCAATCATGACGGTTCACAAAAACGTCAAAACCGTCCTCGCCCAAACAAGCGCTGTCGACGGAGAATACAGGCTCAGAAAAATGAAGCACGTTGCAGGAGAAGACAAAACTCGCACCGCACACAAAGAGTCAGGATGCCTGTTCAGCGTCGACGTTGAAAAATGCTATTTTTCGCCAAGGCTCTCCCACGAACGAATGCGCATTGCCCAGCAGGTTAGAGACGGGGAAGTTGTTGTCAACATGTTCGCTGGCGTAGGATGTTTTTCAGTGCTCATCGCAAAACACGCGAACATCAAGAAGGTCTATTCAATTGATGTAAACCCTGTGGCAGTCGGGTATATGCGGGAAAACGTCAGGACGAACGGAGTATTCGGAAAAGTCGTGCCGATTCTCGGAGATGCCAAGGAAGTTATTGGAGGAAAGTTGCGTCATGCAGCTGACAGGGTTCTCATGCCCTTGCCCGAGAAAGCCCTTGAGTATCTCCCCTATGCTCTGCTCGCACTGAAAAAGAATGGGGGATACATTCACTATTATGATTTTGAGCACGCCAACAAAGATGAAGACCCTGTTGAGAAAGTCAAGCTGAGGTTAGCAGATAGACTTCAAAGCTTGAGTGCAGTCTTTCAGATTTCCTTCGCACGGATCGTTAGAGCAACTGGTCCAAACTGGTACCAAACAGTTTTGGATATCAGAATAAAGTCGAAAAAGAAAGATGCCGGTATCCAAGAGGAAAAGCAGATATGATATCTCCAGACATTCCAATGTAGGTGCAGCTTTTGGCCACAAGCTTTGGAGTGTGCGGAATATACTGTGAACATTGCCCAATATTCAGGCGAAAAGAGAACCGCTGCTATGGATGCGAATGGATCAACAGCAAGAAGAGGCAACTGAGGGAATCGCATAAGGGCTGCTGTTTCTACGAGTGCGCCCAAAAGAAAGACTTGGAATCCTGTTTCCTGTGCGAAGAGTTCCCCTGCAACACGCATTATGATCCTAAGGAAGCAGTTTACACAGAACAGTCATTGCAGACATGGAAAGAATTGATAAAAAGAGGCATTGTCTTCGAAAGAGACCAACTTCGCGCGTGTGAAAAAGCTTTTTAGTTTCGGGCTGAACTTAGACTGGGGCGTGATCTTATAAAAAAGAAGTTGATGAACATACTTGCTTGTCCGATTGACAAGCATCACCCACTTGAGCTGCATATTTTTGAGGAAAAAGACGAGATCGTTGAAGGCTTGATCATTTGCCCCAAATGCCTACGCTGGTACCCGATAAGGGACGAGATTCCTGAGATGCTTCCCGATGAATTGCGAAAGGAAAATGAAGATTTGCCTTTCCTAAAGAAGTGGAAAGAGAAGATTCCTCAGAAGATTCTTTCGCAAGGAAAACCGTTCAATCTGAAGAAAAGCTAGCGCTTGGACATTATTCTACTTCAGTTTGACTATTTTTCCCGTTGCCGATGATTTCAGCGCCGATTCTGCTATTTTCAGCGCCCGCAACCCGTCCAGCCCCGTGATCAATGGCTTCTCGCTTCCAAGGACGCAGTTAGCGAAGTGCCGCAACTCAAGCTTAAGTGGCTCTTGAGTCGGATATCTAGGTTGAACCGTTTCTTTCGCGTCTTCAATGCGTAGCTCCTGCGTGATGTAGTCAAGATTCAGTATGGCTTCGCTTCCCGTCGCTATCAGAATTCTAGTCTTATACGGTGTCAACCAGTTGGACTCTATGAACGCAGTTTTTCCTCCTTCGAAAGTCAGCATTATCTGTGCATAATCTTCAAATTTCTTGCTTCTCATGCTTCCTGTCTTTGCGTACACAGCCATTGGATCTTTGTTGAAGAGATACAGCATAACGTCTATGTCATGGATAGCTGTGTCTTTCACGACTCCCATGTCGCCGACTCTGTCGGGCCACTGGGATACTCGTTTTGCAGTAGCGCACACGAGTTCGCCGATTGTCTTTTCTTCAACTGCTTTCTTGATGTGTTGGAGCCCTGGGATGAAACGCATCAGAAAGCCGACGGTGACATGCACATGCGTTTTCTTGGCCGTTTCAAGCAGTTTTTCAGCTTGCCTTACGTTTGCGGCCATCGGCTTTTCAACCAAGACATGTTTTCCAGCTTTCACAGCTTCGGTGGCAACTTTCGCGAGGCTCGTTGACCATGTGCAGATGCTTACTGCTTTGATTTCTTTGTTTTGAAGCATTTTGCGTACGCTTGTGTAGGGTCTAGCGCCAAACTGTTCAGCTACAGCTTTAGCTCTTAGGGGATCTATGTCGCACACAGCTATGAGATCCGTTTCCTGAAGTTCTTTATAGATTCTGGCGTGATTTTTCCCCCAGAAACCAGTTCCGACGACGGCCATGCCCAATTTTTTCATTTTGTCCAAACTCCTCTTCCTAAGCCACGATATATGAAACCTTCCTTTTCAACTTTGTCAGGTTCGATGACCCCTTCAAGGTCGACTATTGCGCTTGACTTCTTCATCATAATCTTCAGCTTGTTTAAGTTAAGTCTCTTGAATTGGTCATGCTCGGTGAGTATTATTATGCAGTCTGCGCCTTCAACGGCTTCGGCAAAACTCTTTTTCAGCCGAAATTGCGAGTCGCCTAGATCGTCTTCAGAATAATAAGGATCGTAGAGGTTGATTCTGGCGCCCCTAGCAGCAAGCACTTGAGCAATTTCCTTCGCAATTCTTTTCGGAGGACCCTTCATGTTCGGGCTTTGAGATATGCCTAGCAGTGAGATTCTGGCTCTTCGAGAAGTTTTTCCGCAGCTTCCCAACGCATCCTTTACTAAGTTAGCGACGTGTTTGGCAATTTGCTCGTTAATTTCCCTTGCTGCTCCGGGAATGCGAAGCTTGACGTTCAAGTTCTCAGCGTCCGCGAGAAGAAGATAGGGTTCTTCCTTGGCGCTGCCATTAGAGAGAGCGGGAGCTGTCAACAGGTTGCTAGCACCGCTTTTCATAAGCTCGCTGACTTCAATATAGTCAACGCCATTTTTTTCGCAGAACAAGGCCATTTCGTTTGCCAGAGCAGTGGTTACGTCATTTTGCTGAACGTCAAAGAGTGCGGCTGTTTCTGCCGCTTTCACGTTTCCTGTCTTCTTGAGTTCGCCTTTCGTGATTAACTCCAGTACGGTTGCAGCGACATTGAGACTGTTTATGTCGATGGCTGCAACTAGACGCTGCGCGGCGAAAGAATTGAACGGGCTGTATGCCAAACCGATGTCTGTTCCAACTTTGAAGCCCGAACTGTTTTCAATGGTTTCTTTGATTGTGCCTTCAAAGATTCCTATTCCGACTGGCTTCGCCAACATGATTACTGATCCGATTTGAAGGTTTGGACCTATTCGTTTGCAAATGCTTTCTATGGGTGAGTGATCGACTTTCTTCTTGGAGTCGATTTTTGCAGGAATCGTTAAGGTGATGATGTTGCTTTCGGAGATCGCTTTTTTGATGTCGATTGTCGCTGTTATGCGTTTAGCCCTTACATGGTTTTTCAGTTTAGTTTCTATTTCTTCTCCTGAAAAAGGAACCTTTCCTTTCGCGATGTTGTTGACTACAGTCTGATCTGAATCGAAGCAGATGACTTTGAACCCTGCCTCAGCAAAGAGCACAGCGTGAACAATGCCGACCTGACCGCAACCTACTATACACGCTGTGTATTTTCCGCGTTTTTCAGGGGTATTGAGGTCTTCAAGCTTCGCAATTGTTAGAGGTGTGGACATAGGGTTGCTCTCCGCGAAAATGGTTTTGAAAGACTAGCGGCTCAAGCTATTCACTATTTTCTTGAGCATCTGGGTGTACTCGCTGACAAGTTTTTGGGCTTTTTGTTCTGTTTTGGCTTCTGCGTACAGCCTGTAGATTGGTTCTGTTCCGCTTGGTCTTATAAGGATGGCTCTTTGATCTTCAAACCAGATTTTGACGCCGTCCACGGTGTTTATGTTTAGGCCTTTGACTTCAGAAATCAGCTTTTCTAGCACTTGCTCTTTGAGCTCTTCTTTGCATTCGACTTTGTCTTTTTCAATGAAGTATTCAGGCAGTTCTTCAATGAGTTTGGAGAGTTTCTTGCCAGTTTTTGCCATTATCTCCAGTATCAAGGCGGTGGACATTGCTCCGTCGCGAACTGGTTGATGTGGGCCGTAAAAGATCCCGCCGTTTTCTTCTCCGCCAAGTTTGGCCTTCAGTTTTTTCATCGTCTGGGCAACGGTGACGCTTCCCACTTTGGTCCAAACGATCTTACCTTTGTAGGCATCGGCTACGTCTTTCACCAATGTTGAAGAGCTTACGGGCGTGACTATTTGTTCGTTGGGATGTTCTTTTAGGAAGTATTTTTCGACGAGGGCGAAGGTTTTGTCACCCATGTGGATTTGTCCTTTCTCGTCAATGAAGACGGATCGATCAGCATCTCCGTCATAAGCGACGCCCAGGTCTGCCTTTACGGCTTTGACTGTTAGCGCTAGGTCTTTGAGGTTTTCTGGGCGTGGTTCAGGAGGTCTTCCCGGAAAAGTTCCGTCGATATTAGCGTTTATGGTTGTAACTTTGCATCCGAGTTCGCGAACCAGTCGTGGCGCGACAAGTGCGCCTACGCTGTTGGCTGCGTCGATGACGACGTGATAGTGCTTCTTTTTTATTGCCTTGGTGTCAACGTGGGTTTGTATGGCTTCGACGTATTCGTCGATTACGCCTGGGAGATCGTGTGTGTCGCCGATGTCGGTCCAGTTGGCAAGCTTGGTTTTTCCGTTGAAATAGATTTTTTCGATTTCGATTTCTTGTTCGTGGGAGATTTCAACGCCGTCGTTCCACAGGACTTTGATGCCGTTGTATTCGGGTGGGTTGTGTGAGGCGGTGATTATTACTCCGCCGTCGGTTTTGTGGTTTTTGACGGCAAACTGTAGGGTAGGTGTTGGCGCCATGCCTACAAGAAGCACGTGGCATCCTGTTGCGTTCAAGCCGGCGATGACGGCTTTGGCAAGCATGGGTCCGCTTGTTCTGGCGTCGTAGCCGATGATGAGGGTTCCTTTTTTGAAATAGGTGCCTATTGCGCATCCGATTTTGACCGTCATGTCAGATGTTAGTTCTTTGTTGACGAGTCCGCGGATGCCGTTTGTGCCGAATAAGCGTTTTGTATCTGACATTTTTTCAACATCCTTTTTTACAGTTGGCTGCCTGTGTGTTTTCAGCAACTTCGTTTGCTGGGCAGATTGATGTTCCGGCGGGAAGAGAGACGTTGTCTCTTATTCGGGCGTGATCACCGATGATGCAGCCTTTTCGAATGTGGGCTTTTGTGCCGATATATACGCCTTCACCGATTATTGCGCCGTGTACTTTTGCAAGGTCAGCTATTTGTGTTCTAGCGAGGATTATCGAGTTCTCAATGTCAACTTTGTTGCCGACTGTTACTTTTGGTCCTAGAACGGTGTACGGGCCGATGGTTGATTGGTTTCCGATTGAGATGCCGTTGGCAAAGGCTACAGGCTTTTTGATTTGGACGCTGCCTCTGGCTTTGTAGTTTGGTTGTCCGCCGTTGTTGTCAAGCATGGTTTTGTTGAGTTCGAAGTAGTCTTCTGGTTTGCCTATGTCCCTCCATAAACCGTCGTGGACGTAGCCGTAGAGTTCTTTTTCTTCTGCCAGTTTGGGGAAGACTTCGCGTTCTATTGAAACGGATTGTCCTTCTGGGATGTATTTGAAGATTTTTGGGCTGAGGACGTAGACTCCGGCGTTGATCAGGTTGCTCGACGCTGTTCCCGGTGGGGGTTTTTCAATGAATCCTGTTATGCGGTTGTCTTTCGCTAGTTTTGCGACTCCGTATCTGCTCGGGTCTTGCACTTCGTGGAGGGCTATGGTTGCGGTGCAGTTGTTTTTTTCGTGTTGTTTGAGCATTTGTGTGTAGTTTACGTCGGCAAATATGTCGCCGTTTAAAGCCAGGAAGGGGGCGTAGTGTCCGATTTGTTTTTCGGCTTTTTTGATTGAGCCGGCTGTTCCTAGGGGTTTTCTGAGTGGGTCGTGTGAGTAGGTGACGTGTAATCCGTGTCTTGGGACTCGGTGTTGTTTGATGTAGACTTCTGTTTGGTAGAAGACTGCTAATACGACGTTGTTGATGTGGTTTTTGGCGAGTCGTTCGAAGGTCCATTGTAGCAGTGGTTTGTTGAGTATTGGGAATAGGATTTTTGGGCGTGTGCAGCTCAGAGGCCGTAATCTTGTGTTGAAGCCTCCTGCGAGAACGACTGCTTTCAAATGCTTTATCACCGAGTCTGGGTTGTAGACTTATATTCGGTTGCCTTGTAATAAAACCGTTTCGTGGAAGGGTCGTTGTATGAGAGTGTTGCTTCATGAGATGAGTTGGAAGGAGGCCAAGCGGTATTTTGGCAAGAATGATGTTGCGATTGTTCCTGTTGGTTCGAATGAGCAGCATGGTCCGGCGAATCCGTTGGGGACGGATCATTTGATTGCTATGGGCATTGCGCGGGAGGTTGCGAAGCGTTCTGGGGTTGTGTGTTTGCAGGTTGTTCCGTTTGGTGTGAGTTCTCATCATAAGCAGTTTTGGGGAACTATTTCGGTTTCTCCGAGAAGCTTCAAGAAGTATGTGAAAGAAGTGTGCCTGTCGTTGAAGTATTATGGTGTGCGGAAGATTCTCGTTGTGAATGGGCATGGTGGGAATTCGGCGGCTTTGGCGGATATGGCTAGGGAGCTCAGGGTGAAGGGAGTGTTTGTGTCGGTTTTTCAGTGGTGGCCTGCGTCAGCGAAGCTTTTGCCTGAGCTTTTCCGGGATGAGGAGCGGAGGCATGCGGCTGCGGAGGAGACTTCGATGAATTTGGTTTTGCATCCTGAGCTTGTTGATTTGAGTGAAGCGGTGGATGAGACGCCTCGTAAGCATGAGTTGCGGGCTGAGGGTATGATGCTTCCTTTGGGCACGGTTGATGAGGTGGATTCGGGCTGTTTCGGTAAGGGGTCAACGGCTTCTGTTGTGAAGGGTAGGAAGGATTTTGAGGCGGTTGTGAAGGAGCTTGTGAGGTATGTTGGGTTGTTGAAGAAGACGAAGATTGAGGGTTTGCTTGAGAAGCCGAAAGTCTGAGGTGAAGGACTGTTCAACATGGTTTTTGGTTGTTTTCAAGCCAAAAATGACCTACCCCCTCCCCCCTAGGTTTTCAGCACGCACAGTATCGTAGGGAGTGTTCACGTAGAGCTTCATGAAGGGACGTGTGAAGCAAAACGCCTGATTGCATGTTGAATTACGCACGGTATTAGCATAGTGTCGCTTGGTGTGGTTTGGGGTTTGGCTACCTGATTGGAACTGCTGTTGTCTCTGTTCCGATAGCTTGGGGTTTAAGAAAGATCTGTTACCGCCTCAGAAAGCGTGGAAGAAACAAGAAAAGTCCCGTCCCTTCTGCAGAGTAGAATTCTCACACACCATCGTACGCGCGCGCATAATAGCACTTGTTCATTTCTTCAAGTCTCCGACTTGGAATCTTCCATGTCTTCTCAAGCTCTTGTCAGGGATTCCAGTTGCGTGCGCGCGCAGTTAATAAGATCCAGGACGATAATTAAGAAAGAACAAAATTGAGTCTCCGGCGCCGAGAAAAACCTAAACTTGTGGTATTCGATGTTGAAGGCGTCATAATCCCCAAGAACCGCTATCTCTTTGACGTAAGCAGGAATCTTGGGTTTCTCCAGTCTGCAAGAACCGTTTTTTATGGAACCCTGTACGCGCTGGGCGTCATATCGCTAAAATCCGCCATGAAATACGTTTTCAAGTTTCTTGAAGGCTCCAAAGAAGACGACCTTCTGCAGACTTTCAGACGTATCCCGCTGATGCCTGGTTCGAAAGAAGCATTTGAAAACCTAAGAAACCAAGGCTGCAAGACTGCACTGATAAGCTCTGGGCTTCCAACTTTCATCGTTCAGGACTTGGCGCGAACACTCAAGGCTGATTATGCTTACGGTTTTGAACCGGGAGCAAAAGAAGGAGTTTTAACGGGAGAAATCCGGGGCGACGTCATTGAGCACGAAGGAAAGCTTACATTTCTAACGAAACTCCTGGAAAAAGAACACTTGACCCCAGAGGAGTGTGCTGTGGTTGCAGACGATCGCAACAACGCCTCCATACTGCTTCCGGGAGCGTTAAAGATTGGTTACAACCCTGATTTTGTGGTTCGTTTTAGAGCAGACTGCATAGTAACTGGAAATCTGCGTGAAGTTGCTTCTGTGATAAACGGTCAAACGAGAAGAAACCGAAATCCACCAACCAAGAACGACGTTCTCCGCGAAATCATTCATGCATGTGGCATCACGATGCCCCTGCTTTCGATCCTTGTGGGCCTCTACCCCATTGCGCTCTTCATTCTGTCCGTCACATCTCTCTACATCGTCTCCGAGTTGGCATTAATGGAAAAAAGAAACTTGCCGATAATCTCGTCGATAACCCGTCATGCCGTGACGGCAGAAGAAGACTATGGCTTCCGCGCGGCACCAATATTCTTTGCTTTCGGAATACTCCTCACCCTGCTGCTCTTTCCCTTACCAGCGAGCGGAGCAGCTATCGCAGCCTTTTCTCTCGGAGACAGTGCAGCCACCATCTTCGGAAAAACGCTTGGAAGGCACACACTACCTTTCAACAAGGGCAAGACCCTGGAAGGGTCATTAACCGGTTTCATTGCTGCATTTCTAGCGGCCACCGTCTTCATAAACCCGCTGAAAGCACTGCTAGGGGCGACCGTGGCAATGTTGATCGAAAGCCTGCCCCTACCCATAAACGACAATCTTGCGGTGCCAATAGTCACGGGACTAGTGCTTAGTCTCATCAGATGAACCGCTTGAGCGCGCTGATCCGACAGCTGCAAGAGGTCGAGGGGCCCTCCAAAAGTAACCGAACACTCAACAATAATTCGCTTCGTTCAGCTGATTCTAGCCTCGCGCGCTAAGTAACAAACGGCGGAAAAGCATGGACTTTTGTAACAAAATACTGTAACAATCGTGTAACAAGTCGGTTTTTTCAGGAATTCCCAAAAGACAATGAACGCAGCATCATTTTTGAGGCTTTTTCAGTAAATTGAAACAGAGAACAGTTCTCTAAGGAATGAGCTTCTTTTCAAGGACAAAGCATGAACTATTCCTAGAATCGGTTATAACCTAGTATATCGAGTTTTTGGGAAAAGGCTTTTCACATTCTTACGGCAAGAATGGATCTGTCTGGAGGAACAGGTCTGGGAAAGCATCCTGCGCGCTTTGGAGGGTCTGAAGTTCTTCAGAAAAAGAAAGTGAAGTGTCTTGGGTTTATGCCAATAATCCATCATAGTGCCGAGGGCCGGGTTTGAACTCATGATAAGTGGGGATATATCCACCTCCCGCAACTTCCCTTTTTTCCCATGCGAAGCTACAGTACTATTCGAGTTTCCAGATCTTGCCACTATTTTCTTGTCTTATTATGACTTTCATAAGACCCTCGGTATTCAGCTTCTTCACCATCTTGTTTATTTCTCCGATTTTCCTTTTTTTCTTATCCAGAGAATCTCTAGGCGTCCATCCTCGCTCTTGATTTCTGTTTAGATTTTGTCCTTTGATAGTTTTGCGATAAAGAAGCCGTTGCATTTGTGAGTGTGAGGATAGAGCCTTTGACATTTTTCTAATCCTCTCAGTCCGGACGAGCCTATTCTTGGCGTTATTTCGCTCAGTGAAAGCTCTGGATGCCATTTCAGGCATTTTTCAATGATCATTTCATTTTCTTCGGCTGTTACACTGCACGTAGAATAGATTAATGTACCTCCTGACTTCACCTTGCCTGCGTAGTTGTTCAGCATTTGCCATTGAATTTCAGCCATTCGCTCAATCGACCGGGGGGTAAGCCGCCATTTGGCCGAAGGCACTTTTCCAAAGGTGCCTGTGCCTGTGCATGGTGGATCTAAAACTATGATGTCTGCCTCTTCCGTGAACGGTAATGGGGTGCGTGCATCCGCAATGATTGGTTCGGCGATCTCTACACCCATGTGTGCAATTTGGCTTTTCCAGACGGTGATTCTGCGCTTTGAGTAATCTATCGAGAGGATGCTGCCGCGGTTCTGCATCAACTGGGCCAGATACGTGGTTTTTGCTCCTGGGGCCGCACAAACATCTAAGACGGTCATTCTAGGTTGTGGGTTTGCGGCTTCTACTGTGAAGCAGCTTGCCTTGTCTTGAACGTAGAATAGGCCTTCCTTGAAGCTTGATGTTCTGGTTACAGGTTGTTTTGCTGCTGCGACTTTGTA
>Ga0315280_10008337_pt1 | contig 13568 bp, 9 predicted proteins | sample YL17G06_40_MG_FD_203697 | JGI IMG/M metagenome (GOLD analysis project Ga0315280, IMG submission 203697) | Sediment microbial communities from Yellowstone Lake, YNP, Wyoming, USA - YL17G06_40 | ecosystem: Environmental > Aquatic > Freshwater > Lake > Sediment | place: USA: Wyoming | collected...
GGCGCGCCGCCGCACTCCAGACGGCCCGGCTGCGAGATCGTCGCCCAGTCTGCGCCGGGGCGCGGTAGGGGCACGGCATGCCTTGCCCCTACGAAGGCCCGCCCGCCCGAATCTCACCTCGATACCCCCGTAGAGCACGATGTGGGTAATGCTAAGCCCTGGGAGGGGGAGGAGTCAGTTCGCCAGAGCCCCAACTTTTCGCGGTCACGCCCGGTTGGCGGGGTATGACCTTTCTTAGTGGGGAGGGTTAGATGACGCACTGGAATGTGGCCCAGCCGCCCCGCCGCTTGCGGGCAAGCCTCGGCTGGGAGTGGGCGCAGCATGCTGCGCCCCTACAAGTCTGCCGGCGATCCCCACTTTCCGAGGTCATACCCGGTTGGCGACTTTCCTTGCATCGCCCCCCCAAAGCCCCTATAATTGGGCCAACGATGGTGCGAAGGCACGCGAACCCTGCTCGCCGTAGGAGTTGCCGTTGACCAGCACCTCCAGGGCCCTGATCGGGGTGCCGGCTGCGACCCGCCAACTGCGCGTTCTGCTTGCGCTGGGACCGGCAGTCGGCGGCATGGCCCAGCATGTCTGCGACCTCGTGCGCGGACTGGATCGCTCCCGTTTTGAGGTCTCGATGGTCGGTCCGCGCGGCGAGCCCGCGGCCGAGATCGCTCGCAGACATTCGTGTGCGACTCACGCCCTGCGTTTCGGGTCATCGCCCGGCCGCATGCTGACGGCAGCGCTGCGGCTCGCCGGCCTTATACGTCGGGAGGGATATGACATTATCCACGCCCACGGGTACTCTGCTGCCGGGGCAGTGGCCATCGCATGTCGAATCGCCGGCAATGAGGGGCTGGTCTGCACGCTGCATAATTTCATGACCGGCGCGACGGCGCAGCCAGTCACCGGCTGGCGCGCGCGCTGGCTGCTCGGCCTCATCGCGCGGCGAGCTCAGCGGCTGATCACCGTCTCCGACAGCCTCCATGCCCAGTTCGATGGCATTCTTGCGGCGAAGTCGAAGCTCCTCACCATCCATAATGGCATTGACCTCACTGCGTTCGCCCATGGCGACCCAGCGACGGCGCGTCGGGAGCTAGACCTGCCGCAAGACTGCGCGGTGGTCGGCATGGTTGGGCGGCTGGCGGCGCAGAAGGGGCCGCTGGAATTCGTGCGTGCGGCGGCGATGGTGGGCGGCAGGTTGCCAGAGGTCAGATTCGCGCTCATTGGCGATGGGCCACTGCGGGCCGATGTCGAGCGGCTGGCGCGCGAACTCGGCATGAGTGACCGGCTAACGCTGGCAGGGTATCGCGCCGACGCGCCGGCGTTGACGCAGGCATTCGATATCGCGGTCGTAGCATCGCTGAGCGAAGGCTCATCGCTGACGGCGATGGAAGCCATGGCCTGGGGCCGGCCCGTCGCTGCGACCGCGGTTGGCGGCGTGCGCGAGGTAGTGGCTGACGCCGAGACTGGCGTGCTCGTGTCGCCGGGCGACCCGCAGGCTCTGGGAGAGGCGATCGGCTCGCTGCTGGCCGACGCGCGGCGCGCGCGAGAGATGGGCAAGGCCGGAAGAAGGCGGGTCGAGCGAGAGTTCTCGTTGGCACGGATGATCGAGCGCACCGAGGAGGTGTATCTGTCGGTGGCATACGCATCACGAGGCGAGGGTAGCCGATGCGCGTGATTATCGCAATCGCGGCGGTCGCGGCAATGATGCCCGTGCTGGCCTGGCCGGCGCAAGCGCAGGTCGCGCGCCAGTCAGCGCACGATCGCAAGGTCATCATCATCGTCGCCGATACCGCGACCTGGCGGGAATACACGAGCGAACATGCGCCTTTCATCCGCCATTGGCTGCGCGAGTGCGCGGTGGGGCTGATGAACACCCGGGTGCAAGGCGTGCCCACGCCGGCTGCGGCCTATCTGACCTTAGGCGCCAGCAGCCGCGCCGCCGCCGAGGCTGACCCGGAACTCGCTGAACTGGCCCTGAACTACGACGAGCGTTACGGTGACCGGTCTGGCGGCGACCTCTTCCGCGGGCGCATGGGCCGCGACTTGCATCAAGGCATTGGCTACCTCGGCCTGCCGTCGGTCCTCGCCGAAAACGGACAGGCCATGTACCCGCTCCGACTGGGGCTGCTGGGTCAGGCGCTGCGTGATGCCGGCTTGCAGGCCGCAGCCGTCGGCAACGCCGATGCATCCGATGGTTACCGGCGCCAGATCGCCGCGATCGTGATGGACCACACCGGCCGTGTGCCATTCGGCGACGTCGGCGCCGACACTCTCGCGCGCGCCACGCGCAGCGCCGTGCCCCAAACCGATTACGCCGCGCTGCGAGCCGCCTTCGAGCGCGCCCTGCGGCGGGCGAGCGTCATCGCGGTCGAGACCGGCGATCTCTCGCGGCTGGCGGAAGAGTCGGGGCTCTTCATGCCCAATGCTCTGGCGCGCCTGCGGCTCGAAGCGGTGGGCCGCATAGATCCATTCATGCGCTACGTCGTCGGCCGAATGACAGGCCATCCCTGGCGGCTCTATCTGGTAACGCCAAGCGCCGTGGCCACTCCGAGCCAGCGCGCCGATGTCCTGACCCCGGTTGCGGCCTGGGGCGAGGGCATTCCCCGCGGCCTACTGACCAGTCCCACGACGCGCTGCGCCGGCGTGGTCGCGAATATTGACCTCGCGCTTTCGGTTCTGCGTTTCCTCGACGTGCCGGTGCCGCCCGAAGCGGTGGGGCGACCAATGGAGGTCGCGCCCGCGGCCAGCGGCCAGGCGCTGCAATACGTCGTTGCCTTGCAGGAGCAGCAGCGGCGGCTGGAAGCGAGCCGACCCTACGTTCTCGACCGCGCGGTAGTGATCATCGTTGCCGTCTTCGTGCTGGCGGGGCTGTTGCTGATTCTGGGCGGCCCGGTCTCATCGGGCCTGCTGTCCGCGCTGCGCGAGGCCGGCCTGCTGATCCTGGCATTTCCGCTGGCCGCGCTTGTCGTGCCCGCCCAGGTGTCGGCGAGCTCGGCGGTGGTATTGCTGCTGATCGTCGGCGTCACGGTCATCGCCGCGTTCGCCGCCCGCGCGCTCGGCCGCTGGGCGCCGCCGTGGGCTTGGCTGGCGGGCGGCTTCTCGCTTGCCCTGCTGGCGGATTCCACCTTGGCCGGCAAGGGCCTGGTTGAGAGCTCGGTCCTGGGCTATTCCGTGACCGTCGGCTCGCGCTATTACGGGCTTGGCAACGAGCTCGGCGGCGGCGTGATCGCCGCGGCGCCGCTGGCTATCGCCGGCTGGCTAGGCTCGCGGCGCCCCAGCCGAGGCCAATCGGCAATTCTCGCCGTCGCGCTGGCGTGCGCGGTTCTCATTCTTGGGCATCCGAATATGGGAACCAATCTTGGCATCGCCGTGCCCGCCGCCCTCGGATTCGCGCTGACGATCCTGGCGATGAGCAGCGCGCGGATCGGGTGGCGACACGTGGTCATCGCCATCATCGCCGCCGCGGTTGCGCTCGTCGTCGTGGTCGCAGTCAACCGCGCCGTCAGCGGCGCGCATCAGACGCATATCGGCCTCGCGGTCGAAGCGATCCGGCGCGGAGGCCTGGGCCACGTGACGGAGGCATTCTCGCGGCGGATGGAGCGCAACCTGATGTTGGTACGCCATTCCTCCGCCACTTGGCTCCTGGTCAGCGCGCTGGTGGTGATGGTGGGCGCGGCGATGGGGCGCAGCCGGGCGCTCTCGGAGGTGGCTGGCGAGCGCTCGGCCTTGGCGGCCGCGCTCATCGGCGTGAGCGTGGCCTCGGCGGTCGCATTCTTCGTCAACGATTCGGGCGTGGCCGCCGCGGCGTGGGGCTTCGCCGTAATCGCGGGCGCGCTGATGTACATCGTCTTTGACTGGCGTCTGCGCCAGGGCGGAATGACCCGCGACGGATATGCGTCGGCTCGACGTCGAATCACTGAGGCGGCGCCAACGCAACCACAACCGGAGCGTGTAACGTGACCGAAGAGAACGATCGCACCCATCCGCAGGAGCCGCATAAGGATTACTCCGAGCAGGACGTGCAGCAGCGCTTCGAGACCATCAACAAGACGATGGTCGAAAGCGGCCTCTACGCCGAGGCCGTCGAGGCCTACAAGGAGCTCATCCGTGACTACCCCGGCAGCCGCTGGGCCGCGAATGCCTACCTCGCGATCGCCCACTGTTACCACGCGCTGGGGCAGGAGGAAGATGAGCTGGACGTGCTCGAGGATATCCTGCGCCAGTTTCCCGACCACGTGGCGACAAAGCGCGCGCGGGGCGCGATCGAGGCGCTGCGCGAGCGTCGCGGCGGCGAGGGGCCCGCTGGCGCCGACCTTCACGGCGCCCTGCGTCGGCTGACGCGCCAGGTGGAGCGGATGCGCGAGGGAGAACGGCGGCGGGCGTGGCTTGGCGCCGTGGTTTACATCGTGGTCCTGGTGCTGCTGGCGTTGACCTGGTCTCGCGCTCACATGGCGGGCCGACCCCCGGCGGGTGAGATGCGCGACCTCGACCGCAGGGTGACAGCGCTCGAGTCAGCGGTCAAGGCCCTTTCAGGCGGACCCGCGCAGGCGCCGGCAAGACCGGGGCAGCAGGCCCCGACCGTAACCGTGATCCCCGTCGAGCCGCCCGAGTCGAAGCCGCCAGAGACGTCGCAGAAGCCGCCATCGCCGGCCAAGGCTACAGGCAAGGCGGCGCCGCCACCGCCTGCGCCGGCCAGGGCTAGAGGCAAGCCGGCGCCACCGGCGAGCGCCGGGCGCACCCCGGCGAAGGCTTCCGCGCCGGCCAAGGCCACCAGGCCGCCGCGAACGCCGGTCAAGCCAAAGCCGACGCCCGCGCCGAAACCGCCCGCAGGCGGCGCACCGCCCGGCGCCAAGACCTACACGGTTAAGGAGGGCGATTCGCTGTGGGTCGTTGCCCGCAGCCAGTTGGGTGACGCGCGGCGGGTGAATGAGATCGCGCGCCTCAACGGCCTCAAGCCGCCGTACAAGGTCAAGGCGGGAACCAAACTCAAGCTGCCGGCGCGTTGACGGGCGATGGCGCAACCGACCACCGGGGAAGTCTGGACACAGAACGATTAGACCCAAATTATGCATACGGTTGGGTGAGCGTGCCACGCTCACTGTGCGTAATCTGGGTTAGACCCGGATTATGCGTAAGGCAAGGAAAATGTCATTCCGAGCCCTTCGGCTTCGCTCAGGGTAGACTCCGCGAGGAATCCGCCTTTGCGGACGACGATTCAGTAGCCGAAGGGCAGGCGAGACGCCTGCCCTTCGGCACGATCGGTAGCGCAGCCGTCTCGGCTGCGCTTCGGCGAAGTGGGCAGTTCCGCTCCGGCGGACGAAGGCGTCCCCTATCGCCCCTTCAGCAACCCCGGTAGGGGACCGGCCGCTGGGGACAGTCACCTATTTTCCCAAGGGTTTCTGCTGCCCCCCTTCGGTTCTTTGCGGGAAATAGGTAACTGTCCCCAATGCTCCGGGGTGACATCACCCGTTGGGTGAGCGTGTCGCGCTCGATATGCATAATCTCGGTTAGAGAAACTCGTGTAGTACGGCGTGAGGAACAAACGACTGGCACGCCGAGGCTGTCCCTGTGTCGTCGGATGTGGAACGGGCGCCCTCGCCTGTTCAAGCGGTCGCCGCCAACGCGGCGCCAGCACAGCCGGGGGCGGCTGTGCCACACGGAGTTGGTGCTGCACAGGCCGGTGAAGGGAATTCCGGGGACACACGACTGGGGGAATTCCGGGGAATTCCGGGGACACACGACCTAATTCCGAAGCGCAAGCGGGACAGGCACATTCAGGCCCATCATGGGCGCGGCCCCCGGGTTGCCCTCCGGGGGCCGCTTGCTGTGGGCTGCGGGGCCATGTCGGGCGCGCTGGCGGGTTCGCTTCTCGGCGAGGCTAGCGCGTATCGTCGCTGCGCTGCACTACCGCTTGACCTCGGCGCGGCGCCAGAACTGAAGGAAACCGAGCGCCGGCTTCTTGGCCTCGCGGTTCTCCAGCCGCTCCAGCTCGTGTGCGGCATTCTCGTGGCCTAGCTCGCTGGCGCGCTCGAAGCACTCGCGAGCCGGCTGGATGCGTCCCATCTCGATCAGCGTCTTGCCATACAGGAAGCGGTAGTCCGCGTTGTCGGGATCGGCCTTCAGCAGCACCCGGTAGTAGCTCAACGCCTTCTCGTGGTCGCCGCTCTGGCGCAGCGAGTTCGCCTTCATCAGGTAGGCGCTGATGGTCTGCGGGCTGAGCGCCGAGAGCTTGCTCGCGTCCACCACCGTGTCGCGCTGGAAGCCGAAGTTGCCCACGAACAGCCCGCGGAAATCCAGCGCGGCGACCTTGGGCCGGAACTGCTCCATCAGCGCTTCGCTTTTGGTCACCTGCCGCTTCGGCTGCGCCTGGTAGAGCTCGATCTCAGGCGCCGGCTCTTGCGCCGCGCCGACCTCGGCGCGCGAAGCAGGCTCGTCGGCTGCTGACTCGGCTGCCTCGCTCGCGGCCGTCGCCGTGCTTTCGAGCAGCATCGCCGTCTCGTCTATCCGCTCGCCTGCGGGCACGCATTCAGGCGCGGCGGCGAGGGCGGGCATTGCGTATTCGTCGGTTGGCGCATTCGGCGGCGCCGCGATTGCCGCGGTTGATTCCGTCGCCACCGCCACTGCGCCGGCCGCGGCCATGTCGTGCCGCAAGGCATCGGAGGCGACCGCGGCGGCGGCATCGTCGCCATGCGAAGCCATGCCTGCCGGGCCGAACGGCTCGACGGTGAGGTGCAGCACGTAGAACGACCCGTCGCCGGACTCGCTGTGGCCGCGCGACAGCAGCGTGCGCGCCGGAATCTGCCCCGCGCGCGCCCGGTCGATCGGGTCGTCGGTGTCGCGCACGAAGACGCGGTAGCCCGAATGGAGGACCTCCCTCACCTTGTCGGCCACCGGCTCCTCCACCGAGTGCTGCTGAGGACGCTGCGTTCGCAGCAGCTCCAGCACCGCGTCATCCACCGCGCCGCGCAGCAGCGCCTCGACCGATAGCTCGCCGATGGCGTGGGTCAACGCGCCCCACCGCCGGATCATCCCCGGCGCCTCCGACGTCGCGATGGTGATCAGGACGTTGGCATCGTCCGCGATCTCGTTCGTCTCCAGCCACCCGCTGCTGACATCTGTCACCGCTAACCTCCCACCTTACCAGCTCTCGGCGTGTGCCCTGTAGGGCGGGGATTCCCTATCCCCGCCGGACGGCGCGCGTGTGAACGCGCGCCCTACAGGCGCCCCACGCGCTCGAGCAGCTCGTCGGCGACCGCCTGATATGCCTTGGCCGCGGCTGCGCCGCGGTCGAGCAGCACGATCGGCTTCGCGCTGCCTTCGGTCTCGCTGACCGCGATGTTCTTACCGATCACGGTGCGGAACAGGAAGTCGCCGTACTCCTTCTCGATTTTCTCGCGCAGCAGGGCGTACATCGCGTTATCCAAAGCGGTGTTGCGGTCGAACAGCGTCACCAGGATGCCCAGCGTCTTCACCCGGGGGTCGAGCTGCTCGTAAAGCGACGACACGGTCTCGGCGAGCAGCGACATGCCTTGCAGCGAGTAGAACTTCGCCTGCACCGGCACCACCATGTCCGTCGCCGCCATCAGCACGTTGACGGTGATGAGATCGAGCGACGGCGAGCAATCTATCATGACGTAATCGTACTTCTTGGTGAACACGCTCTTGGCGTAGTCGAGCAGCCGGTTGCGCAGGCGCACCTCGCGCCCGACCTCCGCGACCAGGGTCTTGTTGCACATGTTGAGACTCGGGTTGGCGGGCACGACGTCGAGCCCCGGGATGCTGGTCGCGGCGATCGCGCGCTCCAGCGGATAGCGCGGATCGATCAGCAGCATGTGCGTCTGCGCCTCGATGGCATCGACATCGAAGCCCAAGGCGAGGGTGGCGTTGGCCTGCGGGTCCATGTCCATGCACAGCACGGCCAAGCCGCGATCGGCCAGGGCCGCGGCAAGGTTGACGCACGATGTGGTCTTCGCGACCCCGCCCTTCTCGTTGGCGAAGGCGATGACCCTCATGCCGCCGTAGCTATAGCCGGCCTCGGCGAGGGCGTATCCTTCCACGCGCTGCCTCCACGGTGCGGCGAGTCGCAACTGGCGCCGCGAGTGCTGACCATATCGGGGACTGACCGAGCAAGCGCGGTACAGACGATGCGATTCGCCGCATGCGGGAGCGCGGCGGAAGCAGTGCAAGAAACCGGCGACGCCGGCTCCCCTGTAACCGGCAAGCTGGCATCCGATAGGTCGTCCGGCTACTTATTCCACATGGCGGCGCCGCCTTCACAGGGGATTGAGGCGCGCCGGTCGCCTGCGCTGCGCCGCCTTGCGCCTCCCGTTGCACATCGCCGGCCTTGCTCGCCAACAAGCGCTTAGGTATAATCACGGCACGAGGCGGCTGATGGCGATCCGCCTGCCCCAGGGGGAAGTGCCGTGGTTGACATTCCCGAGCGCCGCGATAAGCAGTGCATGTTCTGGGATCCACCCAGCAATGGGCGCATCCACTGCCGCCTGTGCCCGCACGAATGCCGCATCGCCGAGGGCAGAACCGGCATCTGCCGCGTCCGCCAGCATCGCGACGGCATCCTTTACGCCCTGACCTACTCGCAGGTCTCCTCTCTCAACCTCGACCCCATCGAGAAGAAGCCGCTCTATCACTTCTACCCCGGCTCGTGGATCCTGTCGTTGGGAACCCTGGGCTGCAACCTGGCCTGCTCCTTCTGCCAGAACTGGGAGATCTCGCAGGACACCGTCCCCACGCGCACCCTCACCGCGCAGCAGGCGGTCGAGGTCGCCCAACGCGAGCCGCGCAACATCGGCCTCGCCTTCACCTACAACGAGCCCCTGATGTGGTACGAGTACGTCTACGATACCGCCCGCCTGGCGCGCGCCATCGGGCTCAAGAACGTCCTGGTGACCAATGGCTATGTCAACGAAGAGCCGCTGCGACAACTCCTGCCGGTGATCGACGCCATGAACATCGACGTCAAGAGCTATACCGAAGAGTTCTATCGCACACTGTGCAAGGCCAAGGCGGAGCCGGTGCGCAAGACGGTCGAGATCGCGCACGCCGCGGGCTGCCTGGTAGAGCTGACCAATCTCATCATCCCCGGCTACAACGACGCGGAAGAGGACCTGCGGGCGCTGGTGGATTGGGTGGCTGCGGTGGATCCCGCCATCCCGCTGCATTTCTCGCGCTACCATCCTGCGTATAAGCTGGAGGCGCCGCCGACGCCCGTGGAGACGTTGCAGTTAGCCTATGGCATCGCCAAGGATCAGCTCAAGTACGTTTACCTGGGCAACGTCGCCAACGCCGGCGGCGAGGACACGCAGTGCCCGAATTGCGGCAAGACGGTGATCTCGCGGCGGGGATTCACGGCGCAGGTTATTGGGCTGCGCGACGGCAAGTGCGCGCACTGCGGCGGGCAGGTGGACGTGGTGGGGGCGTAGTGGCGCGCGTCCCTACGACACTGGAGGGCGGGGAGTCCCCCTCGGGGAGTTCACCCCGGGCCAAGGCGGGGGTCTCAGGGCAAGCTCTATCCCCGCCTTCCCTGGAGGGGGCGCCTCACAACGAAAGGAGGTTATGACCATGGAGCAGGAACGCGAGCACACATCGTGGCGCGAGCTTTTCGCCCGGTCGGTTGATCTAGGGCTGGGGGCGCTGCTATTGACCAAGGAGGCGGCGCAGAAGGCGGTGGACGAACTGGTGCACAAGGGTGAAGTGAGCCGCGAGGAGGGCAAACGGCTGGTCGAGCGGATGCTTGAGCGCGGCAAAGAGCAGAAAGAGCACATGGAGCAGATGATCAGGGAGGCGGTTGACAAAGCGCTCGAGAAGGCGGACGTCGCGCGCGGCTCAGACCTGCGTGACGCGCGGGCGCGCATCGCCGAGCTCCAGGCGCGGCTCGACAAGCTGGAGATGAACATGCCTGCCGGCCGCCCGCCGCACGAGCCGCCGATGTGAAGACGGTGGTGGCTCGGGCAGTGGAGCACGGGCACTCCTGCCCGTAGAGTGAAGTGGAGCACGGGCACTCTTGCCGGGCGGCGCTCAGCGCCGCTCCGGAACGCGGCTTCGCCGCGTCGGTGGCGGCCCAGGCGGCTAAGAGCCTATCCTAAACACCTGTAGGGATGCACCTGAATGTCATTCTGAGGCGAAGCGGCTAGGTCGCTCTCGCGACCGCCGTGGCGGTCGAAGACCTAGCCACCGAAGAATCTTGCGAGCGTGGCGCAACTCGTCACCAAGATCCTTCGCTTGCGCTCAGGATGACAGTTGCCCTTTTTGGAACAGGCTCTAATCTATAGTTCGGCCATTTTTCAAAGGGCACTAAATCCTGTGGGGCAGTCCCGAATAAGACACAAGATGTTGTACCCAATTTCGGCAAATCTGGCCAAATCAGGCCCTTGCGGGCAAAATGGCCGAACTATAGTCTAATACTACAACGTGACTTTCCGGACCGTCCGACGCAGAACCGTCGTCGTGACCCCGCAGAGACAGTCAGAATCGAGTTCAGATTCATACATACGTTTGAAACCAGTTCGCTTGCCCATATTGACCGCAGAATTGGCGCAATCGCGCAATCTGAGGCTGAAGTCTCGTTGTAGTACTAACCGAGATTATGCATATCGAGCGTGACACGCTCACCCAACGGGTGATGTCACCCGGGAGCATTGGGGACAGTTACCTGTTTCCCGCAAAGAACCGAAGGGGGGCAGCAGAAACCCTTGGGGAAATAGGTAACTGTCCCCAGCGGCCGGTCCCCTACCGGGGTTGCTGAAGGGGCGATAGGGGACGCCTTCGTCCGCCGAAGCGGAACTGCCCACTTCGCCGAAGTAGCTTCGGCTACGAAGGCTGAATCGTCGCCCGCGAAGGCGGATTCCTCGCGGAGTCTACCCTGAGCGAAGCCGAAGGGCTCGGAATGACATTTTCCTTGCCTTACGCATAATCCGGGTCTAAGCCCACAGGGCCGCCGTGGCGGCCCCGCCTAGCCACAACAGTGCCTGGGCTCCATGGGGCAGCGACGCCCTCGCGCTGGCCGTTTTGGCACGACGTGGGTAATGCCATTGACGCTCGCGTAATAGATCCACGCCTCAAACCGCCAATAGCGAGCGTCAAGTCCCGTCGTCCGCGGTGAACCAGATATGCGAGCCTGAATAAGCCCTTCCAGGGAGAGGCCTGAGGTGAGGTTTCACACCCACGGCACAGGCGAGGGCGCCCGTTCGACTGCGCTCAGAGCTTGCCCCTTCGACTGTGCTCAGGGCAAGCTCTGAGCAACGCCGAAGGGGCGGGGTCTGCGCCACATTCTTATGCGCATCCCAGGCCAGTGAATAGCCCGGCAGCGGGGCGGAGGGAATAGTGCGCCTATACCGAGGCCTGAGGCATCTGCGGCGCTTGCGCGAAATCTCGGCCATACTCGCCAAGTACGGCTTCGGCTACGCCGTCATTCAGCTTGGCATCGATCGCCTGATACCGGTCAGCCGCTGGCGCGAGCGCCTGCGCAGCCGCGAGCACGCCCTTTCGCCCGCCGAGCGCCTGCGCCTCGCCATGGGTGAGCTCGGCCCGACCTTCATCAAGCTCGCCCAGGTTCTGAGCAGCCGCGAAGACCTCTTGCCGCCGCAGTTCATTCACGAGCTGCGCAAGCTTCAGGACGAAGCGCCGCCGGTGCCCTATCGCCTCATCGCCGCGCAGGTCATGGCCGAGTTGGGGCAGCCCCCGGAGACGCTGTTCCAATCCGTGGAGCAGCAGCCGCTATCGTCCGCTTCCATCGGCCAGGTGCATGGGGCCATGACCCGCGACGGGCGAACGGTGACGATCAAGGTGCAGCGGCCCGGCGTCGCTGAGGTCGTCGAGACGGATCTCGGCGTGATGCGCGATGTGGCGCATTTCCTCAACGCCCGCTCGCTGGCGCTGCGGCGCTACAACCTGCCGGCGCTGGTCGAGGAGTTCGCCGCCATCATCCACGACGAGCTGCTCTACCGCATCGAGGCCTACAACGCCCATCGCCTGCGCGAGAACCTGGTCGAGCTGAAATGGGTACAGGTGCCCGAGGTGTTGTGGGACCTCACCACCCAGCGCGTGCTGACCACGGAGCGGGTTTATGGCCTCCGCATCGATCGCATCAAGGAGCTGCGCGAGCTAGGGGTGGATCTGCCCGATGTCGCGCGCCGCTTCGCCCAGTGCATGCTGCAACAAGTCTTCGTGGATGGGTTTTTCCACGGCGACCCGCACCAGGGCAACGTCTGGGTGCGCGACGACGGCGCCCTGGTGTTCCTCGACTTCGGCATGATGGGCCGCCTCGATCGCCGGTTTCGGCGCGCGCTGACCGATCTCATCCTGGCGCTCAAACGCCAGGACTCCGAGGCGGCGCTCGACGAGATCGCCGAGATGGGCATGATGGGCGAGCACCAGGATGTCAGCGGCCTGCGGCGCGACCTGCGGCGGCTGTTCCTGCGCCACTACTTCCTGCCCCGGCGCGAGTTCCCGCTGGGCGAGCTTTTCCTGCGCGTGGTGCAGTTCATGTCGCGCCACCGCATCCCCGTGCCCTGGGAGTTCTCGCGGCTGGGCAAGGCGCTGGTGCTGACCGAGAGCATCTGCCACGAGCTCGACCCGAAGTTCGACTTCGACGAGGCGGCGGCGCCGGTGATCGAGCGCCTGCGCCGCGAGCGCATGAACCCGCGCCACCTGGTCGAGGAGGTCGCCGATTTCGGGCGCGACATGGCGCGCAATCTCGCGGCGCTGCCCGAGCGTCTCAACCAGGTGCTCAGCGAGCTGCACCGCGGCACGCTGCGGCTGCGGGTCAGCGATGACGAAGTGGATCACATCCTGCGCCACCGCAACACGCTCGTCAATCGCGTCTCGCTGGCATTGATCCTGTCGGCGCTGGAGATCGGCACCGCCATCTTCATGGTCTCGGGCGTGGCTTCGACTACCGTCAAGCTGTGGATAGGTGTGCCGGTGGCGGTCGTCATCGCCATCACAATTTTCGTCCTGCTCGGCGGCATCACCCACCCGCGGGAATGACAGACAGAAGTGGTCAGCCGCGGATGAACGCGGAGGGACACGGAGGGTAGGACCGCACAGCCTGCTCGTCGTGGCGCTCAGGCCAGGCTCTGACCGGAGTCGAATGGGATGTGTGCCCCAAGCTTCGCCCAACGGCAAGCGCCGCTGCCGACCACGACGCCTCGCATGCCGGGGATGCGGGAGAGGCGATTAGGGAGACGAGGCGCTACCCCGCCCAGGCGGGGGAAAATGCGCAGGTCTGGAGAGACCAAACCAAAGGGAGACGAAGCATATGCTGCACGCAGGAGTGGACTTGCACAAGCGCCAGGCCCAGGTGGCGGTGGTAAACGATGAAGGCACGGTGCGCAGCAATTGCGCGGTGGCCTGCGACCGGGACACCATGCTGGGGCTATTCTCCAGTCTAGCGCAGCCCGCGCAAGTGGTGATGGAGGCTACCAGCCCCTAACCTGGATTACTCACGACGAGCGTGTGGCGGGTGCACACTGTCATTCCGAGCGCAGCGAGGAATCCCCTATCGTTGGCGCTTCCTGGTAGGGGATTCCTCACTCCGCCTTGCTCCGTTCGGAATGACA
>Ga0315280_10008338_pt1 | contig 13565 bp, 11 predicted proteins | sample YL17G06_40_MG_FD_203697 | JGI IMG/M metagenome (GOLD analysis project Ga0315280, IMG submission 203697) | Sediment microbial communities from Yellowstone Lake, YNP, Wyoming, USA - YL17G06_40 | ecosystem: Environmental > Aquatic > Freshwater > Lake > Sediment | place: USA: Wyoming | collected...
CTTTTTGTGTTTAGATACGGCTACAATACACGCGGATGCTGGAGTTTCAAGTATTTTATATTTTCAAACTGAGGCAACTTCGCTTATTCTGGGCTTAATTATATATCAGTTACCTCGCTCGTCAATAGTTTGAATTGGCGACACCATGGGATGCGATGTGCCTACCGTGCCGCGCCCCGCTCTAAAATACCACTTGACAGGGCAAACAAATAGAGGAAACTATTATGCTCGTTAGAGCGTGTCAGTCATATTGGGGCAGGCAGTTGCGAACTGCATCAGTATCACGTTTTTTCTGGAAAGGGGGCAAGATATGAACTGGAGAATCGCTTTGCTCTTTTTGGTAGTGATTGCTGCGCTGGGCGTGGCCTACCTGTCTGCTCAGGAAAATCCGCCTCAGCCGCGTCCCGAACCAGTGCCGCCGATTCCGCCCGGGGAAAGACCTGAGCCTCGCGGCACCAGAGTGCAGATTCCGATGGTGAGCGGTGAGTGCGCTATGGAGATAGCAGGTGGGAAAATATACCTCGTCTCCGGCAGCACAGTCTACAAAATCGATTCAGAAAAGATGGAACTTGAGAAAAAAAGAGACCTGACTGAAGCCGTGGCTGTTACAGCAGAGGACATCATAAAGAGATTGGACAGAAACGATGATGGAAAAATTTCAAAGAGCGAATGGCAAGGGACAGAACAGACGTTCGCCAAGCTGGACACCAACAGCGATGGATTTGTTACAAAGGATGAGATACCTCCGGATATGGTGGAGCGCACTGCAACCGCACTCAAAAGATTGGCGGCGAGAGCAGGCAGAATCCTTATCAAAGTTGATGGACCGAATCTCTATATTTTCAAAGGCGGCGTAATCTACAAACTCAAGTCAGATGACCTCCAGATAGTCAAGACCTTGACTGTTGAAGAGACTCAAGAACTGAGAACTCCTGAACGCGCGACAAAACCACTGGCGCCCGAAGGCACCCAGAAGAAACCTCTTGCAAAAGAAAACCCGCAGGAACTTATGGTAAAGATGGATATGAGAGCTATCTCCGACGCAATAAGGATGTGTTTCATGGATATGGGCAGATACCCTAAATCGCTGGACGAACTCTGCAATGCGCCTGCAGACGCGCAGAACTGGCGTGGACCGTATCTGGAAAGCTTGCCAAAAGACCCCTGGGGGAGGCCCTATATCTACGAGTTCAAGGAAGGCTCAACTCCGCCATTCACCATCAAGACTTACGGACGCGATGGGAAGAAAGGCGGAACAGGCGAAGATAAAGATTATTCAAATCTTGACACTTCCAAAGAGGAAGGAAAGTAGAAATGCAGGGGCCAAGCCCGATGGTCATGTGTTGCTCCTCGTTACACCGATGACTCAAAGAGTCGGATTTCTGGAAAACCTCGTTCTCTTTCTTGTGCGCAACTTCGGCGCTCTCTTTCTGAAGATGCTCGGCTCCACACTCACGCTTCACCGCTCAGGACTCAATTACGAAAGAGAGGTCTTCAGAAAAGGCGAGTTCCCGATTTACGCGTTCTGGCACGGAAGACTACTGATACTTGCCTATTCTCACCGCGACAGAAAGGTTCAGATAATGATAAGCGCGCACAGAGATGGCGAGATAATCGCGCAGGTGACTGACCAACTCGGCTTCGGCTCTGTCCGCGGCTCAACTACACGAGGGGGTCTTCGCGCGATGCGTGAACTCGCAAAAAAAGCGCTGAAAGGCTACCCGACCGCTATCACTCCTGACGGTCCAAAAGGACCCCGCCACATCGCGCAGGAAGGTTCCATTTACGCGGCGATGAAGACGGGATTCCCCCTCGTGCTGGTCACATCGTCCGCGTTTCCACGCTGGACGCTTCACTCCTGGGACAGATTCATCATACCAAAGCCCTTCGCCACCGCGCTGGTCAAGTTCGGTAAGCCGTTCTATGTGCCCGCGAAACTTTCCGAACAGGAGAGAGAAAAATACCGGCTCAAGTTTCAGGAAGAGATGATCAAACTCGTAGAGGAAGCAGACAAAGAGGTAGAAATTCTCCACAGTAGAAGATAACAATCCTGTAAATTGCCATTTTTAGTAAGTCAAGCGCTGAATCCAAGTTACGCGATTTTACCCCTTCCGAATTTACAGGATTTATATAATATCCCCCCGGGTCAAAAAATCAGCGAAAATCTCCAAAAATCCTCTCCCTCGCGCGAGGTTCAAAATACAGCCAACAGGCAACAGCAAGCCCCGCCAAAATCTCGCACCCGCGCCAGAAGTTGAGATAGTTGTCTTTGCAGGTCAGAAATCCGAGCCTTGAGCGCACATCTCTCTTTGAAAACTTCTTCGTAGGTTTGCACTATCTTTTCCCCTCCGTGAGTGCCTGTAATAAATATCGGCAAATAGCGCGCAAAAAATTGACGCTAAAAAAGAAAAAAGTGTTTGACATTTGCGAGGAGGGATAAAATACATTAGTTGATGTGGAAACTCAGTCCATAGGGCCGAACGGTTACGAGTTTTTCTGTGTTACCGAAAGTGTTCAATCACAATATCAGGAGGAGGAAGGCGATGAGAAAAGTTGTCCTGGCGGTAGTTGCGGAAGCGTTGCTTTTCCTCATCGCGGTAAAGTTTTTCAGGACCTGGAAGAGAAGGCGAGTAAGCACTCACTCGGTCAACGCAAAACAGGTTCCGCAGATAATGACAATCCTTCTTTTACTTCTTTGTTGCGTTGGTGGCTGTTCGGAAACGCCACCTTATTACGTGACTGATAAAGGAGAGCCTATCCCAGTGCGTTCCTCTATAACTGGAGTAAGGTGGACTCTTTGCCAGCCGGCAAGAGAAGAGATAGTCGCAGCAGTGAGGGGGATCCTTGATTGGATATATATAGATCAGGGTAATAGTGGTTACTTGGATGGCACGTATGATAATTCAGGTGAAAGTTCGATGGAATGGGTATGGGAACGTCTCCAAGGGAGAAACGAAATAAAGTTTCTTATAAAGAACAAGGATATATCTCTTCCTGTCATATTTGAGCGATTTTACAGGAAGGAGGAAACGAATTCTCAGAGCATGCTTGTCTATTGTGTGGTGTTTGGAAGAACCAAGAGCATTGAGGTGCTTCCATATCTGGCTGATTACATAGATTCTGTGCCTGATAGCGATAGGGGATATTATAGTGGGGGATGGCACCCTTTTAACTTCGCAGTTAATGCTGTAAATATGATTACAAACAGTGAGGTATCAGTTCTCCCGCAGAAAGGCGAAGAGGATAAGAACCCATACTGGTTTTTTGATGCCCGGCATAAGTATGCTGATGCTATCAGGAGGTGGTATAAAGAGCATTCCCACGATTCCAGCCCACCATAAGATGTCAAATAGATTGAAGGAACAGGAGTAGTGTTTGAATTATTACGGGATGGGTATGTCCCAGCAATGATTGGGGACGCCCATAACCGCCGGGAAAATAGATTGACATGGTTCTGTTCTGATTGTATGAAAATGCGGCGGCGGGCAGATGTGCCAAATTCGTCAGATGAGTGTTCTGACCAAGCGGCAATCAAAGCCGACGCGCCTGAGAAGATTGCGAGTTTCTTTCGCCTCGCTCGCGTCATCGCACAGAATAAAGAATGTTGAGCCGCTGCCAGAAAATCCGAGAGGACGCTTTACCACGCGCTTCACCTTACGCTCAAACGACCTTAAGCGGGGATACAACCTCAGTGCCGGGTTTTTCAATCTGTTGAACATACTGGAGCGCAAGCGTTCAATATCCCCGTTCTCAAGCGCCTTGTAAATCGGACGCGAACTTCTCAGCCGTCTCGCGCTCATATCTCTGTCAAACGCTTCATACACGGCGCGCGTTGGCGATTCTATATGAGGAAAGAGAAGCACCAGATATAACTGCCTCTTACACTTTATCGGCGCAAGAATCTCTCCTCTACCTCGTCCCAACGCAGCGCCGCCAAACAAGAAGAACGGAACATCAGAGCCGAGTTCCAGCGCGAGATTGTGCAACTCTTTCTCATACAGAGCCAGATTCCACAACGCGTTCAGAGCCTTGAGCGTTGCGGCTGCGTCAGAACTTCCTCCGCCGAGTCCGCTGCCTGCCGGTATTTTCTTCTCAAGTTCTATCTTTACGCCCTTATCCACTGCACAGCGCTCACGGAGTAATTCTGCCGCTTTATGGACGATGTTCTCCTCGCCTTGCGGCACAGGCAATCCCGTAGATTTGAGGTCAATCTCGGGGGAATTGGTAAGCGTGAACGCTAAATGGTCTGCTAAACTGACCTGCGCGAAAACCGTCTCTATTTCGTGGAAACCATCCGGTCTTTTTCCTGTAACTTCAAGAAACAGGTTGACCTTCGCGTGCGCGCGCACACGCAACCGGTGTAACTGCTTCGCCTTCAACTTTCAGGTCCTTTACCGACTGAAGTGCATGGCTTCTAAGACCATCCGCGGCGGTAAACGCCGCAGATTTGGAAACACCCGCGGGCTGAAGCCCGCGGCTTTGCCCCGCCGCGTTACGACCGTTTAGAGAGGACTGCTCCGAGAAGTGTCAGAATAACTCCTATCGCGGCGCAGCAGACACCAATCACAATCTGGAGTATGAGAAAACCTGTCTCAACCTTGCCAAGGTAAGACAGGCTCACTGACAGAATAAGACTGACAAGCGAAGCAATCAGAAACAGCACAGAGAGAACACTCAAAAGCCTCTTCATCTTTTCTCCTTCCAACAAAACCAGACTCAAGATAAATCAGTATTTTCGCGAAACGACAAAGTCACAAAGAGAGAGCATAGAATCCGCGCCTGGCGATTGCGGCAGAATACTGATACTCTCAGCCGCGTTTGACGCGAACTGGTGCGCCTTCGCAAGCGTAGTATCGTAAGAGCCGCTCTCAACAATCATCTTGCGCAAATCGCCGAGTTCCAGGAGATGGCTGTTACCATTTTTGAGTGCATTTTTGAGCCGGGTTTTTTGCGCTCCTGGAAGTCTCTCAAAAAGGAAAATGACAGGCAGAGTGAGGCGCGCATCCTGGAGGTCGCTGCCGACTCGCTTGCCCAGTCTCTTCTGGTTAGCAAAAATGTTGAGCAAATCATCCGTTATCTGGAACGCAATTCCGAGGTTCAGACCATACTCCTTGAGCGCAGACTCGGCTACTTGGTCAGCGTCAGCGCCTAACGCGCCGAGTTGGCAGCAAGCACAAAACAGCGACGCAGATTTATCAGTGACTATCTCCAGATACTCCTCTTCTGTAATATCGGTCTTTCCGCGGGAGGAGAACTGAAGAACTTCTCCTCTGAACATTTTGCTCGCCGCATCAAGAATGATTTTATGCGCGCGCGGGTGCGCGCGCGAACCTCTGATAGCAGCCTCCAGATACACGTGCGCGGCTGTAAGGAGCGCGGTCTGGTCGCCCCAGCGGGAGTTGACAGTCTCTCTGGCGCGCCTCAAAGTGGAGCCATCCAGAAGGTCGTCAAAGACGAGCGAGCCGATGTGAACAAGTTCCACCAGCGCTGCGTATTCAACCGCTTTAGACGCGTCTCCCCCCGCAGTCTGGCAGGAGAGGAGGACGAGTGCGGGGCGAAGATATTTTCCACCGCTTGATAAAATATGCTTTACAGCAGGCGAAATAACTGAAAGTTGCCTCTCAAAAGGGGCTGCATCGGCGACGCGCTTTTTCACAAGAGCGAGTTCGCTCGCAACAGGAGAGAAAATATCAGAGAGTTCAAGCGCGTTTTTCCGCAGAGGTTGAGGTGCCACTTTCAGCCGCATACCTATCTCTTCTCCTGCAGCAGTTGTAACGCCTTTTCCAATTTCTCACCGGACTTCTTCAGAATCTCATTCCATAGAGACGGATTGTGCAGGCTCAAACTGCCATCCTTATGGACGAAGTTTATCATATTGAGCGCATCATTTGTAAGTTTTTCTGCTTCTTCAATAGCCGGTCCAGTGCGATTTTCTTTGCGCGCAGATTCCAGAGAAAGCGACACCTTTTCTTTCAGGACATTTGCTTCGTTCAGGATTTTCGCCGCATTCTCCTTTATTCTGTCAAGGTCATACGCCTCTTCTTTCACATCGTGGCAATCTGCGCAGGATTTCTTCAGATAATCCTGCGAATAGTTTTTCATATTACCGTGGCAGGTGTCGCAAGAGACGCCGACTTCAGATTTCGCAGACGGTCTCTTTGCCAAGCCGAACATCGAGTCTCCGTCAAAGAGCGACTGCTGTGTTTTGTGGCAGTCAGCGCAATTTTTCTTTTCGTCTTTGTGGTGGCAGGCGGTGCAATCGGAGACACTCTTCAGTATCATCGGGTAGTGTGATTTTTCTTCAGCGTGGCATTCTGTGCAGGATAATCCTGCGTGGTTGCTGTGACTGAACTCTTTGCCAAATGGACGAAGCACTTCTCGTTCAAATCCCTCTTTTCCTACGGTATGCTTTATCGCTGTGTGGCACTCAAGACAGCGGACAGCGTTATGGATGGAGTGCGCTTTCTCTGAGTCCAGATGTTCAACCTCACCTTTATGGCACTTCAGGCAATTACTGGCGTCAACGGAAGTCTCTTCCCTTTTCACCTCGTGGCAGTCAATGCAGGGACGGCGAATAAGGTCAACCTTTTCTCTGTGAAGGAGTTCCATATCCCGTTTCAATTCTGGTCTGGTTGCGTGGCAGGATTCACAGGTGAGATGTTCTGCGGATTTGGATTTTGAGTTGAAGTGGCAAAGCGCACAGACGCCGTAGTCCACCGCCATATGCTCTTCTTTGCTACCTGTGTGGCACGCGGTGCAGCGCAGTTCTTCTCCAGCGTATTTCACCTCTAGGTGCCTCGCGTGCTTGAAAACAAGCGTCTTATGGCGAAACTCTTTTTCGGTGAGGCGCTTTTTCTTATGACACTCTTCACGCAGGCAACTTGAGTTTTCAAGGTGAACAATCATAGGTTTCTTGTCGTACTCTCCAGCCGCGTAGAGCCAGCCCTCTTTGACAGGCGCATAGACTTCGCCTTTTGCAAACCCCTTTATTCCTGGCTCGTTGTGGCATTCGCCGCAGGGAATTCCCGCGTGGTACGACTCTTCGTATGATTTGTATGCTGGTTTCATATTATGGCATACTGTGCAGAACTCTGGCTGTTCGGCAATCTCAAGACCAATATAGCCGAGCGCGTAAACCGCAGCCCAGACAAGAAGGAGCGCTACTGCCGCGTTGGAAACCGCGAGAACCGCGATAAATCTCCAGTTCTCCTTCTTCAGGAAGCCGCCTTCTTGCGGTTGAAGCGAATTGGAAGTGCCGCCAACTTCGGCAGACTTTTCGCCTTTTTCCAGGTATGCTTTCTTGAAGAGGAAAGCGGTTGCAATCAATTGTGAGAGGAAAGCGAGTGCCGCGACAGCGACAAGAACCAGAAGCACCAAAACCGGAATCAGTCCGTAATGCAGATAGAGGTGTTTTAGCAGGGTCTGAACAGTTCTTGCCGCGCTGTCAGGGGCAACAAGAATAATTCCAACAACCGCGGCGGCGAGAAGAGCGAAAACCGCAAGCAGGATTACAAGCGCCCATCTTGCGTATTCATCAAACTTGAAAACGGGCGCTTTCTTTTTCAGGTCGTCCAAAAGGCTCATAACAGTTTTCTCAATAAACGCAAAAAATCACTTCACAGCAGGCAGAAGAAAAGTTAGCGGAAGTTTAGCCACTTCAGGTGCAATTTCTCTTATTTTTTCCTGCGCACCGGAAAGAACAATTAGAACCCCGAGATGGACGTAAAGCGCAAAAAGGTGGGTGTCAGAGCCATCCGTGAGTTCTTTGATTTTTCCCAGATTGCTGGGAAGAGTAAGCGCTTTCAGAAGAACCTGTCCGGGAGGCAGATTATCTTCAAAGAAGCGTCTGCGGTAGACCTCGTCTGCTGGTTCTCCTTCGTCCTCCGGCTCATCTTCAAACATTGACAGAGCGCCAGCGCTTCTGGCTCCGACTATTTTTGCAGCCGCATCGTTTATCCACAGGAAGTCGCCTGCGCCAGGCGAGGGCGCGGCTTCCGTCACGGCGCAACTTCTGAAAAGAACTTTCACTACAGGTTTTTCTCTCACGGGGACAGTAACAGTAAGAATCTCGCCTTTCGGAACCGGGCACAACTGGTGAGGCGCCTTCTCAATAAGTCGGTGAAGCGGATAACCGGCATTTACGTTAGTCGTGTAATCTGAGCCGCTGGTAAATTCGCCTGTCTTGACTTTGAACAGTTTGCTTGAGAATGTGCCGAATCTCAAAGAGCCGAAACCGAGCCCACCTCCCGCAATGAATTTCGCAATTGGCGCCTTCAGAGAGAGAGGCTCAACAAAAAGTGACTTGTCCGGATACTCGCTGTAAAAGTCTTCAAGCGACATTTCCGCGTCAAGAGTAACTATATTGTGACTCACCTGTTCTGCCATAATAAGGTCGTCCTCGTGCTTTGCTTAGACCTGTTTTCCGGTCAGCATACAGATATCCTGAATATCAAGTTTTGAGCCGAGTCTTTTTGCGCCTTCTTTGAAGTTGAGCATACAGGCGGCGCAGGCGGAGACCAGAATGTCCGCGTTCTTATCAGTCGCCTCCTGAACGTGTTTTGTCGGTATCTGACCCGCGAGTTCGGGGTAAGATGCAACAAGTGGTCCACCGCAGCATAGAGCCTGCTCTCTGTTGTAATCAAACTCAATCAGTTCAAGTTGCGGGATAGCGCGAAGGACGTTGCGCGGTTCTTCGTAGATTCCGCAGTGTCTGCCTATATCGCAGCCGTCAAAATAGATAACCCTCTTCGGCAGAGGTTTGAATTTCAGTTTTCCTTCTCTGATGAGTCTGTCCATCAACTGAACCACGTGAAGGACTTCGTATTTCTTCGGATAGTCGTGGAAAAACGCTTTGAAGCAGCCTGCGCAGGCGGTGAAGATTGTTTTTATCCCCATCTTGTCAAACGCAGCCATATTTGCAGCGACCATCTGGTCAAACTTCTCTCGTTCTCCCATACGCAGAAGCGGGTTGCCGCAGCACTGCTCCTCGCCCCCGAGAACTGCGAAGTCTAATCCCGCCGCCTTCATAATGCGCTGAATAGACTTTGCGATTCTGTTTGCCGAATACGAGGCTGTGCAACCGACAAAATAGAGATAGTCGGCTTTTTCAGGGTTTTTGTAAGCGCTTCCGAGCCACGCACCACGCTCTGCAGGCGGTTCGTTGAACGGATTCTTCTTCTCACTGAGAATTTTTCCTATGGTCTTTTGCAGTTCAAGTAGATTGCCTTCTTTAGCGAGAGACTCGCGCAGAAACTGGTTTATCTTGACGAAATCTATTCCAGTCGGACACATCACTTTGCAGGCTTCGCACTGCGCGCACTGGAATACTGCGTCGCGCACGCGCGCGTCAGAATAGTCAAGTTTTCCTTCAAGAAGTTTGCGCAGGATAAGCAGTTTGCCTCTGACACCTGTGGATTCAAATCCGAGTTCCTTGTTCACCGGGCAGGCGAATCTGCAGTAGCCGCAGGAAGCGCACGTGTATAAATCGTGAATCATCTGCTCCGTTGTCGGTAGCGTGTCAGTCTTCATTTGATTCCTTTTCCGAAAATGCTCAAGCCAAACCTGAGGAACTCTGAAGGAACGAGTTTGGTGGCGTCAAGACCGAGAGAGACCAGTCCGGGGACGCCGCGCATAGCCATCATAGAGATATTGACAAACTCCGCAGGTATGCGAACCTGCGTGGTCTTGGATGGGTTGAGTATATTTTTCGGGTCAAAATGGGAGCGAATATTTTTCATCGCCTGGATAGCCTGCTCCTCATAGAGATCAGAAAGGTGAATTGAATTATGGAGTCCAAGCCCGAGAGGCGCGCCGCCGAGGTCCTTCGCTATCTGCGCCATATCGGATGCGTAGGCGAACTTCTTTATGTAGTCCACTTTGTCGCGTTCGTCAGCGAGTATCATCACAGCCAGAACTATAGAGCCGTTCTCGCCGCCGAGAGATTCAACTCCATAGCGTTCACCTTTCAGGAGATGTGCGAGTTCCTGAATCGCTTCCTCAAGGAATCGCACAGGCACACGGAAGTCCTGCGCAAACAGGCTTGGTCCGAGTTTCTTGAACGCCAGTCCGACCTTATAGCGGTCATCCCATTCGTGCAAAGCCTCTTCATTAGAGTATCTGTAACAGCCGACAAAAAGTTTCTGCACCTCTTTTGAAACTCTCTCAAGTTGCTTATCAGTGCCGTGGAAGACGGTGGAGATTGTCAGTTCGCTTTCACGGAAATGGTGCGCGCCTGCCTCGTTGAGAAGTTTGACAAGCCCCTTATCAAGAAACGAGACATAATAGGGGCGCATTTCGTAGAGGCGCTCTAAGATTGCGCAGCCCCTGTGAAGCGAGTCAACGCTGAACATAAAGAATCTGCGACCTAATGAAGGAAAGACTTTGAGCGTCGCCTCGCAGATTATGCCTAATGTTCCTTCGCTTCCAACAAAGTAGAACGAACTCCACGGGTCAGTCTCAATAATGCGTCCGTCTGAGAGAACTACTTTGAGTGATAATATCTGGTTTCCGACGCCGCCGAACTGGGTCACTCCGATTCCTGCGCCTCCGCCTGTAGCGATATAGCCGCCTATCGTCGCTGAAACGCCGCTGGAGGGATTGGCGCCGACAGTGAACCCTCTCGCTGCGAGAAAGTCTATCACGCGCTTCCACTCAATCCCAGTCTGAACCCTGATAAACTGGTCAGCGGGCGCAAACTGGAAAATCCTGTTCATCTTACAGGTATCAACTACAATGCCGCCTTCCATAGGGAGAACTCCGCCGAGCGCCCAACTGGCAGCACCTCTGGGCGTAATCGGAATCCCGCGGCTGTTGGCGTATGCCAAAACCTTTGAGACCTGCGCTGTGTCTTGAGGGAGGAGAACCGCTTCCGCGCCAATCATTCCGTAACCTTTTAGAAGTTCGTCTGGTATGGAGGAAGCGAGGTCGCGCGAATAGCAGAGCAGGTTATACGGGTCGCAACTGAAATTATTTGCGCCAACAATCTCTTTCAGACTGAAGATGTCGGTCTCTTTCAGCACCATCTCTCCCCGGCTTTCCTGGATTGAATTCTGATTCCTCTGGGAGCGAATACTTTAGCGGGGTTCTCCATATGTGTCAAGATAGTTTGTGACTGAATTTGGCGTCCGCATTGTCACTATCTTGACAGCGCCGGCAGAGGGTGTTATCTTTCAATAGTGGAGTATGCAGAGACAAAACTATGGTTGTAATCAAGCGATTTCAGATTTTTCTATTTGTCTTCGTTGCGACCTTTACATTGTGTAATCCCCTTGCTGCGCAGCAGGCGCCACCGGAACTCCCCGCCGAACTGAAACAGAAAGTTGATGCCCTCATCCAGAAATTAGGCGATGATAAATACGCTGTCCGCGAAGCGGCGCACACAGAGATAGCGACCCTTCTTCTGGACACAAAAACATTTGACGCGCTCCTCGCGTATCTGAGGCAGCAGATAGAAACTGCGCAAGATTTTGAAGTCAAGGTGCGTCTGACGCGCGTTATAAAGCATTACGTTGAATTCGGAATCACTTCCTCTCTTCTTGAAAAGTTTCCCGACATAATTGCGTGTCTGACCTCTCGTGATTGGGAAGTCCGTGAAAGGATGGTGAGGGAACTCGGGAGGTCAAACCATCCCGATGCGGTCAACCCGCTTGTCAAAATGCTTAGCGATGGAGACGCGCGAATACGGCGTGAAGTGGCGCGGGCACTTGGCTGTATCAAGGATGCGAGAGCACTGGGGCCGCTAATCAAAGCGCTGGACGATGTTGACTATAACGTGCGCTCGGATGCGGCATATGCACTCGGTGAATTGAAGGACGCAAGGGCGGTAGAGGCGCTTATCAAAGCGCTCGCTGATGCGGACGCCAACATGCGCAGGGCAGCAGCAGACGCACTCGGCGCAATCGGCGACCCAGCGGTAGAGCCCCTTATCAAGATGCTCAGCGACCAAGATCCTCGGGTGAGGCAGGTAGTAGCCCAAGCACTTGGTAAACTCAAGGATGCAAGGGTGGTTGTGGCGCTTATCAACGCGATAGGCGATGTGGACCCGAAGGTGCGCTACTGTACTGCGCAGGCGCTTGGTCAAATTGAGGGTGAAAAGATAGTTGAGCCACTCATCAAGGCGCTCAGTTATGTAAATCCTGCGGTGCGTCGCTATGCGGCAGAGGCACTTGGTGAACTCAGGGACGCAAAGGCGGTTGAGCCACTAATCAAAGCGCTTACCGATGTGGATACCGAGGTCCGTGAGTCGGCAGCTCGGGCGTTAGGCAATATCAAGAACGCGAAAGCAGTTGAACCGCTTATCAGCGTGCTCGGAGATGCGGATGCTGAGGTGCGTGCGTCAACAGCCCGGTCGCTGGGCGACATCAAGGACGCAAAGGCGGTGGAACCACTTATCAAGGCGCTAAAAGATACCGAGTCAGACGTGCGTAGTGCGGCAGTCCAGGCTCTCGGGGAAATCAAGGACGCAAGGGCGGTAGAACCGCTAATCAAGGCGCTGAAAGATACCGAGTCAGACGTGCGTAGTGCGGCAGTCCAGGCTCTTGGGGAAATCAAGGACGCAAGGGCTGTAGAACCACTTATCAATGCCCTCAGGGACCCTGACTCAGGTGTCAGATATGAAGCGGCTTGGGCTCTCGGCGATATCAAGGATGCAAAGGCTGTGGAGCCGCTTGTCAAAATGCTTGGGGATGCGGACCCTCTGGTACGTCAGTATTCGGCGGAGGCGCTTGGCAAAATTGGCGACACAAAGGCGGCAGAGCCTCTCATCAAAGCACTTTCGGACTCTGACTCGTCTGTTAGATATTATGCGGCACAAGCGCTCGGTCAAATCAAGGATTCAAAGGCAGCAGAGTCACTAATCAAAGGACTCAATCATGCGGACCCGATCGTGCGCAGGATAGCGGCAGAGGCACTCGTCAAGATTGGTAAGCCAGCCGTGGAGCCGCTTATCAAGGCTCTCAGCGATACAGAAGCCGAGGTGCGTGCGGCAGCGGTTTTGGCGCTTGGAAATATCAAGGACCCACGGGCAGTGGAGGCGCTAATTAAGGCGCTTGGTGATGGAGAGTTAGTGCTGCGCAGTCGCGGATACCATATTCCCCCCACAAATTCTGTGGCAATGACCTCGCTGCAAGAAGAAGACTCGCCGGTGCGCGAGTATGCGGCAGACACCCTATTCAAGGTCGGGAAGCCAGCAGTAGAGCCGCTTATCAAAGCGCTCGGCGACAAAGATGCGCAAATTGTAGAATCAGCGTCAGAGTGTCTGGAAGATATCGGTGAACAAGCACTGAATTCTCTCAAAGCCACGCTGGAGAATGAGAAGGACGAAAAGATAAGAGGGGTTCTCAAAAACATTATAGACAAAATCACAGAAGAGTAGTCATTCCAAAAGTCCAGAGCCGCTCACCGTGAGGCGAATTCATCTCCGCGGGCAAGCTCCGCACTTCAGTGCGGGGGTAACGGGTGGCAATTCCAGAACCCCGCCGAGCGCCGCAGGCGCTTTCGGTAAAGTGGCTGCGCCACCGGCGGGGCTTACGCATTCCCGCGCCTTCAGCGAAACTGATTGACTGGAC
>Ga0315280_10008340_pt1 | contig 13563 bp, 11 predicted proteins | sample YL17G06_40_MG_FD_203697 | JGI IMG/M metagenome (GOLD analysis project Ga0315280, IMG submission 203697) | Sediment microbial communities from Yellowstone Lake, YNP, Wyoming, USA - YL17G06_40 | ecosystem: Environmental > Aquatic > Freshwater > Lake > Sediment | place: USA: Wyoming | collected...
AGCTGGACCCGGCGGTCGAGCGGGTGCTCCAACGCTGCTTGCAGGAAGACCCGCAGAAGCGGCCCACAACGGCGCTGGCGGTGGCGGCGGCGCTGCCGGGAGGCGACCCGCTGGCGGCCGCGCTGGCGGCCGGCGAGACGCCGTCTCCGGAGGTGGTGGCCAACGCTGGGGAAGTGGAAGGGCTGCGCGTGCCGGTGGCGGTGGCCTGTTTGGCAGCGATTGTCATCGGCCTGGTCGGGCTGTGTTTTCTGCGAGACCGGGTTGACATCGTCAATCAGGTCCCGCTGGAGTACCCCCCGGATGCGCTGGCTGCGAAGGCGCGCGAGATCGCCAAATCCCTGGGCTACACGGACCGGCCCTTGGACAGCGTTTTCGGATGGGAATACGACGAGGAGTACCTCGGCTACGCTCGGCAGCAGAAGGATGCTTCCGCCCGGTGGATGCGCCTCAAGGCCAACCAGCCGCCCGCGATTCTCTTCTGGTACCGCGAAAGCCCGCACTATCTGCTTGCTGTCGTAGGTGAGGGTGTCACGCGCATCGATCCACCCGCCCTGGACCCCGGCATGGTCGAACTGCTCCTGGATACGGAGGGGCGGCTGATCGGGTTCGACGCGCGGCCGCCACCGGTGACCAGGGAGGATGGCCAGAAGCCGGCCCCGGACTGGAACCGCTTGCTTGCCGCGGCCGGCCTGGACCCGGCTCGATTCACTCCCTCCCAGCCCACTCGCACACCGCCAGCGTTCGCTGACCTCCGGGCGGCGTGGATCGGCGCTTATCCCGGCGCGCCGGGGGATTCCCTGCACCTGGAGGCGGCCTCCTGCCAGGGTCGGCCGGTGTCGTTCAGAATCGCCGGCCCCTGGACCCGCGCCGCTCCAGCCCCATCTGCGCCGAGCTTCCCATCTTATTTTCTTCTGTTCGTTGTCATTCTGCCGATTGGGGCGTCTCTGCTGGCTTGGCGCAACGCGCGCCTCGGCAGGGGCGACCGGCGAGGGGCATTCCGGCTGGCCTGCTTCGCGTTTCTGGTCGTGCTGCCGGAGCATCTTCTTAAGAACAACCACGCACCCTCAATCGGCGAAATTCTCGTACTCGTGGTTGCCATATCACATGCCCTGCTGTTCGCGGCCATCTTCTGGGTACTGTACATGGCCTTCGAGCCGTATGTGAGACGGCGGTCGCCCGAAACGCTCATTTCCTGGAGCCGGCTGTTGTCGGGCAGGTTGCGGGATCCAATGGTGGGCGCGAACCTGCTGGTAGGCTGTGTTCTGGGCATCGCGGTAGCCTTTCTCTACGCCCTGGCGCCCATCGCCGTCCCATTCGGCCGTGTGCTCGGGCCGCCGCGGTTGCCGGCTGGCGTCGGCGGCTCCCTGGCACTCTGGGCTTGGCCACTCTGGACTGCCGTGCTCGCCGGCCTGAGCTACGTGTTTCTTCTGAATCTGCTGCGCTTCCTGGCCAGGCAGCGTTGGCTGGCCGCCTTGCTTTTCGTTGCCGTTGTCTCTCTGATGTTTCTGCCTCCCTACTTCACCACATTCCCGATCCTGGCTGTGCTCACTGGCTTGGCTTTTGGGCTGTTCGTGTATGCCATGACCAGATTCGGAGTCCTCACCTTGATCGCGCTCATTTTCGTCGATGCAGTGCTCCGCACTTTCCCGCTGACCACCCACCTGCCGGCCTGGTACGCCAAGAGCGCCCTGCTGGCGATGCTCAGCGTGCTGGCGCTGGCCGTTTATGCCTTCCGCATCACGCTGGCCGGGCGGCCGCTGTGGCGGGACGAGTTGTAGGCCGGCGCTCGAGCCAGAATCGTCGCGAGCCGAAAAGAAACATGTCGTTAGTAGTACAGAGCAAACTGTGCGTCACGCGCGGCGCCCGTGTGGACCCGCCGCGGCCACCGGCCGGGCAGGAAGTCCTCATGTAGTGACCAACTGCGCAATGCGCCTGCTGGTCTTCAGTCGGCTAGAACGTCAGCCCCACTCCGGCGGACGGCACGAAATCGTGCAGCCAGCGGTCGAGGTTGGCCGCGGCGACCGGCGCGATGACCTTTTGCGGGAAGCGCGTGAGGTAATCGCGGAATTCGGCGCGCAACACCACCCATCGTGCCAGCTTCAAGGCCACGCCGCCGCCCACACTCACCAGCGGCTTCCATTCACTGGTCCGCGTGAGCAGGGCCAGCCTGCCGAGCGGCTGATAGGGCGTTTCCGTGCCCGTGCCGCGAAAGCCCTTGAAGCCCGCGCCGGCCGCGATGAACGGCCGCACGCTCGAACCCTTCTTGCGGGTGTGCAGCAGCCAGTCATAGTGAATCGCGTGGGTCGCCCCGCGGAAACCTGCCTTTACGCCCCCGGAAGAGACCTCCAGATCGCCGCGTTGGAACGTGTACCGGATCTCTCCACTTAAGTTTTTGTACAGATTCTGCACCAAGTAGGCTCCGAACGCGGCGCTGGACGCTATCCCGGCCGTGCCGCTTCCGAAGCTGTTCGAGATCGAGACATGGTTGTAGAAGCCGCCCCCGGCCAGAGGGCCCGCTTCCCATTGCTGGGCCGCGCAGCAGGCCGACAGCAGCACGCCTAAGAGCATTCGCATCACCGTGCACCCTCCTTACTTCACGACTCTCACGTCCAGGCTGGTCGAGTACCCGCCCTGGCTGATGGTCAGCGGCACCTCCATGCCCAACGGCGCCCAGGACGGAACCGCGGCGTTGATCTGGTAAACGCCCACTTGCCCGGGTACCAGCCCGGCATACAACACCGGCAGCGAGACCCCACCCAGGGTAACCTCCGGTTGCTCCACCGCCAGGGCCAGCGGATCGGAGGGCGCCGCCGCGCCGGCCTCCCAGGGCGGGGCGGTCCGGCCCAGCCCAGTCGCGTAGACGATGATGGTGTCATCGGGATGAATCGGGTTCGAGGGCGTCACCAGCCCGTTGTTCTTGGCCCGGATCACCGTGGCCAGCCCGGTCTCCGGCCCGGCCGCGCCACTTCGGAAGACGCTGGGCGCCGCCGCCCGAATCGAGATCGTCAGCCCATTGCTGATGGCCGACGGGGTCCGCAGAATCACAGTGGCATTCCCGGCGATCTGATACGGAAGCTGCGCGTTGATCTCGGTGGGCGACAGCGAGAAGAGCGGCGCCAGCACACCGTTCACCGTCAGGCAGGATTCACCCAGCGCGGTGGGCAGCGGCAGTTCCCGAGTGGCCAGACTGATGGGACTCAACCCGGAACCCTGCACCCGCACCAGTCCCCCGGAGGCCACCGCCTCCGACTGGTCCGCCGCGTTCACCACGCTCTCCAGTCGCGGCGTAGCTACCGCCGCATCGTAGTCCCAGGCCAGCACCGTGAAGCCCGAGGTGGTCAGCGCCACCATGGCCTTGCGGTTGGCCAGCGGCGCCAGCGTGCGGGTGAATGCGAAGCCCGGCTCGCCCACCAGCGGCGCTTCGGTCATGCGAACGGGCCCCAGGCTGCTCCCCCGCACCAGGTCCACCCGTTGGATTACCCCCGGGTTCGGCGATGCCGGCGCGTTGGTCTTCACCCCGTTCTGGTCCACAAAGGCAAACCCGGACGCCGTCCCGGTGTCGGTCTCAAACTGCCCGACCCGCACCAGCGACGAGTTCAGCAGCGTGCTGCCCACCAGGAAAATGTCGCCGCCGCCCGCGGTATACGCTCCGGACAACTCGGTGAAATCCTTCCGGGAGATTGTGAAAGTGTCTGCCGCGGAGTTGTACAGCATCACGTTGCCGTCCGCCATGGCTGCCAAAATCGAGGAGCCCGAAGGCGTCGGCGCCAGCACCGTGTTGATGTGGATCTTGTTCTCCCAGACCCCCAGGCTCGGCAGCGTGGCGCCGATGCGGAAGAACAGGTTGAGGCGGTCGATGGTGTGCGCCGGGCCGGCCACCCGGCAGGCCGCCAGAATGGCCGAGCCGGAGGCCGCCACCGAGCGCGGATAGTGCCCGGGCGGCATGGCGATGGGCGTCTCCTGTTGCATGCGGTTCAGGTCATGCAGGTTGACGATCTGCGAGTTGTCGTTGCCCACCAGCAGGTACTGGCCATCCAGCGTTATGGTCATCTGGGTGGGCGTGTTGCCCGTGCGCAGCGTGGCGATCTGGCGGTAATCCGAGCCGTCAAACACCAGCACTTGGTTCTTGTCCTGCCTCAGCACATAAAAGCGGTCCCGGAACGGGTCGGCCAAGACGTCCACCAGCTTGCCCGGCACGTTGAAGAGGGTCCCCCGCTGGTCGGGTTCCCGGTTGTTGATCAGCACCCGCACCGGAGCCGGAAGATTGACCGCCGCGGAGGACCGGATATCGATCTGCGCCGCCAGCGTGCCGCGCTGGTTCTGAAAGGTGTTCAGGTCCACCGCCACGCGCACCTTGGCGGGCGTAACGCCCGAAGCCGGCGCAATCGCGATTCCCGGCGTGGTGGTGGAAAGCCGGAAGTCGGTGGCCCCTCCGCCCGGATCTACGACATCGATTTCCTGGGTCACCACCCGGCGCTCGCAGAACGTGCCGTGGAACACCACGTCCTCCTGCAAGGCCGTCACCCGGCGTGTCTGCGCCAGCCCGCCCACTGGCAGGATCATCAGCCCGCTGGCCGAGATGGCGTACATCACGTTGCGGTCGCTCGACAACGCCGACTTGCCCGCCAGGTCCTCCGGCAGTTGCAGCCGTTCACGCACCGCCAGGTTGTCGGCATCCACAATCGCCAGCACCGGCGGCGCCGGAGCGGCAGGCGTCGTCCCGGTTGCAGAGCCCCCCGAGCCGGCTGCGGCTTCCGGGATTTGCGCGTAGATCACCCCGCGTACCGAATCGATGGCGTGACTGCCGACCCCCAGCGCGCCCGACGCATTGTTGAACTGCGCCAGCAACACTCCGCGGGGATTGCACAGTCCCCAGCCCGCCAGATAGGCCGTGCCGTCCTGGTTCACGCTCACCACCCGCGGCCCCAGCGTGGGAACCGCGGTCACCGTGATCACCGAGAGCTGCCGGGTGGCCACCTGATAGCGGAACTGCACGGTGGCTTTGTCCGCGGCCTCCGCAACCCCGTAGATCCACTGCCCGTCTCCGGAGACCGCCGCGCTGGCCTGCACGAAATCCGGCGGAAAGTTGGCGGCGGGCGCCGGTAGCGCCTTGGCAATGGCCCCCGAAATCGTATCCAGCACCTCAATGCGGCCGGTGACCGGGTCCAGCAGCCGGAAATCCTGAGTGGTCAGAATCAGCGCTTCCGCTTGCTGCCCGAAGGCCACCGCCAAAGGGAGCACTCCCAACGTGTATGTGTGCGAGACGTTCCCGTCCAGATCCAGGACCGTCACCGGAGCCGGACTGGAGGGCTGAAAATTCCAGAAATGCGTGACCACCAGGTACCGCCCGTCCCCAGACAGAGCGATCGAGGCGGGCTGCCAGGGCACGTTCAGCGCTGGCCTCAAAGACTTGCCGGCCATCGAAACCACCTCGATGCGATTGGCCGTCAGGTTGGCAACATAGACCACCCCCCGCCGCTCATCCACGGCCAGATCCGCGCCGTGGCCCCCGATCGCCACCACCGTGCCGAACGTTCCCGCCAGGACTGCAGACACCAGCGCCTGGCAGACCAAGCCAGCACACACCTTCCTCACGTTCCCTCCTCCGAGGCACGGAGACGCCAAGCCGCCTCGGCGTCCTCCGCGTCTCTGCGGTGAATCTTTCCTGTCCTGCCCCGCGCCTATTCGGCGTGCTTGCGGCGGCGCAACACGATCAATCCGATCAGCAGTACTGCCACAACAGCGCAGATGATTCGAATGACTGTGGTATCCATTGGCCTTCTCCTTTCCAAACGATCTCTTACATGTTCTCTATCATCGGCAGCAGTTCCCGGAAGATGCGCACGATCACCGGCCCCACCGTCACCACGAACAACGACGGTAAGATACAGAAAAATATCGGGAACACCAGCTTCACGCCCAGCTTGGCGGCCTTCTCCTCGGCCACTTGCCGGGCCTGCACCCGCATGTAGTCGGAGTGCCCGCGCAGGCTCTGGGCGATGCCGGTCCCGAACCGGTCGGCCTGGATCAGCACCGCCACCAGCTTCTTCAGCTCATCCACCGCCGAGCGGTCGGCCAGGTTGCGCAGCGCTTCCAGGCGCCGCTTGCCGGCCCGCAGCTCCAGGTTGACCATAGTGAACTCCTGGCTGATCTCCGGGTGGGCGTTCTCCAGTTCCTTGGCCACCTGCATGATGGCCTGATCCAGCCCCAGGCCCGACTCGACGCACACCACCATCAGGTCCAGGGCGTTGGGCAGGCCGCGCCGGATCGCCCTCTGGCGCCGCCGCGCCCGCATCCGGACGTACTCGTTCGGTCCGAAGAAGCCTACCGCCAGGGCGCCTGCCACCGCCAGCATCTTGCGGTCCGCTCCCAGCGACGAGCTGGCCAGCGCGAAACTGGCCCCGATCGGCAAACTCAGCCCCAGGATCACCTTGGCGCCGTACAGCATCTTCAGCGCCCCAGGATTGCGAATCCCAGCCCGGATCAGCCGGCGCTGCATCATCGTGACGTCCTTGGGAGACGCCGGCAGAATGGAGCCCAGCTTCTTCACCAGATCGTGAAAGACCAGGCTGGGATGGCGCGGCATCTGCCGCTGGGTCTCCATACTGGCCCCGGTGACCCGTTCCAGCGCCGCCTTGGGACGCACCCAGAGCTTCATCCCGAGCACCGTCAGCACCCCGGCCAGGGTCGCAAACAGCAGCACCGTCACCAACAATTCCATGGCTCACACCTCGATCGAAGTGATCTTCTTGATCACCCCGTAGCCGATGAGCTGCAGGATGATGGCTCCGGCCACCATCTTGTGCCCCAGGGGATCATCCACAAAGAACATGGCGTAGGACGGATTGACGCAGAACATGACCGCCGCCACCCCCACCGGGATCATCGACAGCGCCGTTCCGGTCATGCGTCCGTGGGCGCTGATGGCCCGGATCCGCCCCCGCAACTTGAAGCGCTCCCGGATCAGCGAGGCCAGCTTGTCCAGCAGTTCGGCCAGGTTCCCTCCCGTGCGCTTTTGCAGCAGCACCGCGGAGACGAAGAAATGCACGTCCATAGAGGGCACGCGCTCGGACATCTTCTCCAGGGCCACGTCCAGCGGCAATCCCAGGTTCTGCTCGTCGAAGGTGCGGCGGAATTCGCCCGCCAGCGGCTCCGGGAACTCGGTGTGGACCATCTCGAGTGAGACCGAGAAGGCGTGTCCGGCCCGCATCGAGCGGGCGATGAATTCCAGGCTCTCGGGAAACTGCTCCTCGAATTTCCTGAGCCGCCGGCTGCGTTTCCGGAGCACGTACAGAATGGGAATGCTCCCGCACCCCACAGCCGGCAGCACCATGTAGATCCGATAGCCTGGCGGCGCCGCGTTCAACCCAATCACCAGCCCGGCCAGCAGCAATGCCAGACAGCCATGAATCAGCCGGGTGCCGCGCCACCTCAGGCCCGCCTGCTCGATCAGCACCCGCAAGCGCTCCTGGAGCCGAAAGCGCTGGAGCAGTTCCAGAACCACCCGGCCCTTGCCCTTCTCCTCGGCCTCGATCAGGGCCGGGCCCTTGCGCGAGGATTTCTTTTTGGCTTTGGTGCTGCCGAGCAAGCGGTCCTTGATGCGGTCCAGGGCCGCGCTCTGGCGTGCGCTCCACAGCAGCCACACCGCCAGCATGGCGCCCAGCCAGACCACCACGAAGATGACCGCCACTAAAACCATGACCGTTCCGTTTCAGCTTGTAGCTAGTAGCTAGTAGCTTGTAGCCTGTAGCTTGTAGCTTGTAGCTTGTAGACCTGCGCTCCCCGCGAGTCGCATCTACAAGCTACAAGCAGTTTCATACCTCCACCACCTCGTCAAACAACTCTGCGCGCAGGTGGATGCCGGCGGCCTGCAGCTTCTCGTAAAACTTGGGGCGAATGCCGGTAGCCGCGAAGCGGCCCAAAACCCGGCCTTCGGGCGAAATGCCCCGCTTCTCGAACACGAACAGGTCCTGCAGGGTGACCACGTCGCCTTCCATGCCGGTCACTTCGGTCAGGTTCACCACCCGGCGCGTGCCGTCGCTCATGCGCGACACCTGCACCAGCAGGTGCACGGCGCTGGCAATCTGGTGGCGGATCGACACCAGCGGCATGTTGGCGGCCGCAAAGGAAACCATCACCTCCAGGCGCGAGATCGCGTCCCTGGGGCTGTTGGCGTGGACGGTGGTGAGCGAGCCGTCGTGGCCGGTGTTCATGGCCTGCAGCATGTCCAGGGCTTCCTCGCCGCGCACCTCCCCGCACACGATGCGGTCCGGACGCATGCGCAGGCTGTTGATGAGCAGTTCCCTCTGCCGCACCGCGCCCTGGCCCTCCAGGTTGGGCGGCCGGGTCTCCAGCCGCACCACGTGCGGCTGCCTGAGCTGCAGCTCGGCCGCGTCTTCAATGGTCACGATCCGCTCCTTGGGCGAGATGAACACCGAAAGGGCGTTCAGCAGGGTGGTCTTTCCGGCGCCGGTTCCGCCCGAGATGATGAGGTTCAGCCGGGCCCGCACGGCCGCCTCCAGCAGCTCGATCATGCCCGGCGTGAGGGTCTTGCGCTCGACCAGGTCCGGGGGCATCAGCTTGTCGGTCGAGAAGCGGCGGATCGACAGCAGCGGCCCGTCCACCGCCAGCGGAGGAATGATGGCGTTGACCCGCGAGCCGTCCGCCAGACGCGCATCCACCATGGGCGAGGACTCGTCGATGCGCCGCCCCACCTGCGAGACGATTTTGTCGATGATCCGCAGCAGGTGGGCGTCGTCCCGGAAAACCACGTTGGTCAGTTCGAGTACCCCCCGGCGCTCCACGTAAACCTGCTTGTGGGTGTTCACCAGGATGTCGGAGATGGTCGGATCTTCCAGCAGCGTCTCCAGCGGCCCCAGCCCGAAGACCTCGTCCAGCACCTCGTCGCAGACCCGCTGCTTGTCCAGCGAACTCAGCAGCGTGGGCTCGCTGTCGATCAGCGACATCAGGGCCTGCCGCACCTCCCCGCGCACCCGCTGGTTGTCGATGCTGGCCAGGGCCTCCAGATTGATCCGGTCCAAAAGCTTGCGGTGCAGGGTGAACTTCAGTTCCTGGCATTCCGGTTTCAAAGGACCCTTGGGCCGCGCCGCATTGAGCAGCAACCGCTGCTCCCAAGTCATTTCGCGGGGAGCTTTCCGATCAGCGATGGCGGCCATAGTCCCTCGTTCCTCCTCAACTCTCCGAGAAGACCGGCTGCGGACTCATTGCCACCGCGCTCCGGCGCTTCTCACCCGGCACCACCCCGGCCAGGCGCCTGGCAAAGTCGTCAATCGCCCGCCCCAGTTCGCAGTCGGTTCCCAAAGGCTGCCCCAGGGTCACGACCCGGTCCAGCGAGCAGTAATCATCGGGAAACGTGGCGTGCACCGGGCAGTTGAAGATCTTCTCCATGTCGGAGGACTTCAGCCCGTCCCGCTTGCCTGTCCGGTTGATCACGATCTGGAAGCGCTCCTTGCCGAATCCCAACTGGGCCAGCAGGTTCATGGCTTTGCGCGCCAGGTGCAGGCTGGGCAACTCGGAGGTCGATACCAGAAACGCGCCGTCGGATTCCGACAGAGCCAGCAGACTGGTGCGGTAGAAGATGGCCGGCAGATCCAGGATGATCCAGTCGTAGAGCCGCCGCACGTACTCCAGCAGATCGTGCAAGCGGCTGGGCTCGACCGCCTCGCCGCTGGGCATCTCGGGCGCCGCCAGCACGTCCAGCCCGTTCGAGTGCAACACCAGCCTGGGCCACAGCCCGGGCAGCAGGCCCTCGCTCTGCTCCAGCGCGTCCACCAGCGAACCGTTGGGACTCAATCTCAGGTAGAAGCTGATGCTGCCCCCCATCAGATCGAAGTCGGCCAGCAGAATGCGCCGGTCGGTGAGCCTCCGCAGAGCGAAGGCGATCTGCGCCGCCAGCGTCGAGGCCCCCGAGCCAGGCTTGGCGCTGGCGAACAAGATCACTTTCCCAAGCTCGCGCTCCGGCTGGGCCACCGGACGCCGCAGCCGCCGGATGGTCGCGACCGCCTGCTGCTGGATGAGCGGGTCAAACGGGGCGTACAGAAACTCGCTGGCGCCCAGCCGCAGGGAACGCAGAATCGCCTCCGAGTCATTGCGCGTGTGCAACCCGATGACCTGCGTGCCGGGATGCGCCTGGACGATGAAGGGGATGAGTTCTGCGGCAGGCGCCAGGTCGGTTGCCAGATCCAGCAGCACCACATCGGGCTGAAGCTGCCGCAGGCGGATTTCCAGGACCTGCTGGGTGGGATAGCTCTTCAGATCGGCCAGTACCTGGAAGGCCCGCGTCCCCGGCAAGCTGAGCGCAAACTGCTGCGCCAGTTCGCGGTTGGGCGAAATCAGCAGCGCCGTCAGTTCCCCGGTCGTTCTGTGGCTTTCCAGTGGCATGGCGCAGACTTCTGGTATCCTCCGCCCCTACTTGCTCCTCCGCTTCGGTTGGCTCGGGCGGGCTGGCTGGGCCCGCCCCGCGGGAGCGTTCTGGGGGGTCGCCGGAGACATGAACTCCTTGGGCATGGCCGGCATCGGCCGAGCCTCCGAACCCGCCAGCGGCATGGTGATTTCGGGGGTCACCAGCACGATCAGTTCCGTCGAGGTCTTGTTCTCCTGCCGGCTCTTGAACAAAGCCCCCAAAACGGGGATGTTCGCCAGGCCCGGAATCTTGAACAGGGTCTCGGTCACGCGTGCGTCCAGCAGGCCGCCGATCACGAAGCTCTGCCCTTCGCCCAGCTCGATGTCGGTCTCCATGCGGCGCGAAGCCAGCGCCGGGATGGTGAAGCCGGACAAGGTCACGGAATTGGCCAGATCGATGGTGGACACCTCCGGCCGGATGTGCATCCGGATAGTCTTGTGATCGGTGACCGCCGGCAGGAAGTTCAGCCGGATCCCGAATTCCTTGAACATGATGGTCACCGCGCCGACACTGGTGCCTCCCTGTACGATGGGCACCGGGAATTCCCCGCCTACCAGGAAGCTGGCTTCCTTGCCGTTGGTGGTGACCAGATTGGGCTCGGCCAGGATCTGGAGCAGGTTCTGCGACTGCAAGGCGCGGACGAAGGCCCCCAGGTTCAGGTCCGGCCGGAAGGCGAACACGTTCAAGACGTCGCTGATGGTGAACTTGGTGGTGGTGCCCTCAATGCGTCCCGGGATGGAGTAGGCAAATGGCTGGGGGAAGGTCGTGCTGGAGGTCTGGCCGGTGGAAATGGAGCCCTGGGTATTCAGCCCGCCAGCGGACAGCAGGTTCACGGCAAACGACCGCCCCGCCGACCGGTTCAACTCGGCGAACTTCACCCGCAGCAGGATCTGTTTCTCGGGCCCGGAACTGGCAATCTCCAGATTGTTGACCACGCTTTTGGCCAGCGGCGCCACCAGGGCCGCGGCCCGCTCGGCCACCTCTTTGCTCGAAACCTTCCCGGTCAGCGAGACCGAGTCCCGGGCGGCCTGCACCCGGATGTCCTGTGTGGGAAAGGTTTCCCGGAGCAGTTTCTGCACGGGCTCGAGGTTCTGCTCGACGGTGATGACATGGATGCTGCGCGGCCCGCTCTTCGGCCAGATCACCACCGTCGCCAGGCCCTGCGACTTGGCGTTCAGCAGCACCTCCCGGAGGGAGACCGCCACCGCGTCCACCACCTCGGGATTGCTGGTCGAGATGCGGGCGATATCGGCGGGATAGTCCAGCACCACGCTGCGCCCGACCGCCAGTTTCAACTCCTCGGCTGCGGAACCCGGCTGCGCGCCGGCCACCGCACCAGCCGCCAGCAAAAGTGCGACCAGGGCAGGCAACGTGGGGCGGCCCCTCTGGGCCGCAGCCGGGCCCCCGGCCCGGCTCCGCAACGCCGGCCAGTGGGCCGGCGGCAGGTCAGGGACCTGCCCCGCGGGCATGTCCTCAATGAGCAATCGGGTCAGCGCCTTCATGGTTCTCTCGGTTCCACCTTTTTCGCGCCCACCACCTCAACGGTCCTCTGGTTGCCCCGGAACACCACGATCTCGTCGGTCAGGCGCGGCGGCGGAGGAGGCGCGGCGGCGGGGACTGGTGGCGGAGCGCGTCTGACAACCACTAGCGGAGGCGGCTGGCCGCGCACTCCGTACAGCTCGGCCACCTCGCGACCGGAGGTCTTCTGGACGGTCTGGTCGCTGCTGTTGCGCAGCACCAGTTGAATGCGGCCTTCCGTGCCGGCCAGCGTCAGGGTCTCGGCCTGCTCGGGGGTGACCAGCAAGGTCACCACCGGAACCACCACGGCCCGGCTGCGCCCGTCCGAGTCGATGCTCTGCCCGGCCGAAAGCACCAGGATGTTCTGCAACACCGTGTTGGTGACGGTGCCTTCTTTGCCGGGCGGGCGTCCGGTCACCAGCACGTCCACCCGCATGCCCGGGAACGCGAAGCCCGCCACCCCTACGACTTCATTGACCTTGACGGAAACCGCGCGCAGGCCCACCGGAATCATGGGCGCCAGCCCGGAGCCGGTGCCGCGCGCCCCCAGGCGCCCCTCCCGGATGGGCTCTTCGGCCAGCACCGCGCTCACCACCGGACGGTCCAGCACCTCTTCGACTTTCCCGAAGCCTCCCTTCGGAAACTGATCCACCGGAACCTTGACGATGGTGACGTCGCCGGAGCGGATGCCCTGGCCGACCGGCAGCGGCTTGGTAGCCACTACCACGTCACGCGTTTGCACCTTGGCTGACCTGGGGCCCTTCTTGGCAGCCACCAACTGGTAGAAAACGCCCGAGACCACCAGGGCAAACAGGAGGCTCACTCCCAAAACAGTCAGAAACCTGCGGTCCATTTGCGCCTCTTCATTCCCTCACCGCGCCCCGCCCGCTTTCGCCAGCAGGGCCAGCCAGGCTCCCAGCGTGATCGAGGGAGCATAGGGCACCGACCCGGCCGTCTCCCCCTTGCTCCTGCCGCCGCGGCCGAGGGCCCCAAGGCCCAGGTATGCCGCCGCCCACAGCGCGCCGGAGATGGCCGTCCAAAACGCCGCCTCCAGTACCGACCCGGCGCCCAAAAGGGCGCCGAATCCCGCCATCAGCTTCACATCCCCGCCACCCATCTTCCCCAGGAGGTAGAGGGCCAGAAAGATGGCGAAACCCGCCACCGCTCCCAGCAAAGCCGTGCCAGCCCCCCGCCAGCTTTGTTGGCGCCCCTGCCACAGGACGCCCCCGGCCAACAGGGTTGCAGGAATCCAGTTCGAGATCCGGTGCCGCACCACGTCCTCCAGGCTTGCCGCCAGCCCCAGCGGGACGGCAAGCCACACTTCCGGGCTCATCCTGCTCCCTTGACCACGGCCGGTCCGGCCCGCCGCGGGCAGAGGGTGAGCGCCCCGAGCAGCCGGGGGGCGACGAACCCCGATTTCGAAGCGAATTCGGCCAAGGTCTCGCCGCAGGGCAACCGCCACCCCGCCGGGCCCAACCACGGGCTCCTGTGGGGACTCGCTCCCCCCTCCCCACGCCCCACCGAGGGCCGGTTTTCTTTGCGGGCGCCCATTGAACCGACCTCCTCACTGCCTATTTCGACGGATACGGTCGGTTTCTTTAGCCGCTGGCCCGGGACGGCTC
>Ga0315280_10008341_pt1 | contig 13562 bp, 12 predicted proteins | sample YL17G06_40_MG_FD_203697 | JGI IMG/M metagenome (GOLD analysis project Ga0315280, IMG submission 203697) | Sediment microbial communities from Yellowstone Lake, YNP, Wyoming, USA - YL17G06_40 | ecosystem: Environmental > Aquatic > Freshwater > Lake > Sediment | place: USA: Wyoming | collected...
TTTAGGACCAATTTCTTTCCAGCCTTCAGAATTTTTTAAATTAAGTTTTATTTTGTATCTGTCTAGTTGGCTGGCAAGCCGAACCGAGAAAATCAAAACAAAAACTGAATTTTGGCAGACCCTCTTTGCTTTTTTAGTAGTTATTGGAATCGCGGCTATCTTTTTAATTTTTCAACCAGATATTAGCACTTTGCTCGTAATTATTTTAGTTGCCACCCTTATGTATTTTTTAGCCAGAACTCCTTTTTGGCATAGTATTTTGATAACCTTAATTATAATTTTTGGATTTTTATTTTTAATAAAAATTGCTCCTTACAGATTTAATCGGATTTTGGTTTTTTTAAATCCGGAATTAGATCCGATGGGAATAGGGTATCAAATAAAACAGGCTTTAATTGCTATTGGATCTGGAGGAATTTTTGGTTCGGGATTAGGGCTTTCACTTCAAAAATTTGGATTTTTACCCCATTCAATCTCCGACTCGATTTTTGCGATTTTCGCTGAAGAAACTGGTTTTATTGGAAGTTTTATTTTGGTTTTACTTTATTTAATCTTTTTTTGGCGAGGTCTAAAAATTGGGGAACAAAGCCCAGAAAAATTTTCTAAATTTTGTGCTTTTGGGATTACTTTCTGGATTACCCTTCAGGCTTTTGTTAATATTGGTTCAATGATTGGAATTTTACCTCTAACCGGTATTCCCTTGCCATTTATTAGTTACGGAGGAACGGCTTTAATTTCTGAGTTAATCGGAGTTGGAATTTTACTAAATATATCAAAGAAAACATGAAGATTTTATTTACCGGTGGAGGTACCGGAGGTCATATTTTTCCAATAATTGCCATATCGAGAGAGATAAGAAAAATCTGCCCTGAGAAAAAAATAGAGTTTTTTTACATTGGACCGAAAGATGAATTTGGGGAAATTTTCCTTTCCCAAGAGGGAATAAAAGTAAAGAAAATTCTGGCAGGGAAAATCAGGAGATATTTTGATCTAAAGAGTTTTTTTAAAAATTTAATTGATCTCCTGTTTAAAATTCCAATTGGAATTTCCCAGGCCTTTTTCTATATTTTCTTTTTGGCCCCCGATTTAATTTTCTCAAAAGGTGGTTTTGGCTCAATTCCAGCAGTTCTATCTGGTAAACTTCTGGGGGTACCAATATTTTTACATGAATCGGATGCTATTCCAGGGATGGCTAATAGATTTTTGGCTGGGTTTTCTTTGGAAATTTTTGTCTCTTTTCCCAAAACTCCATATTTTCCAGAAGAAAAAATGATTTTAGTGGGAAATCCAATTAGACGAGAAATTTTAGAGGGTGAAAAAGAAGAGGCTAAAACTTTTTTTAAATTGAGTGGGGGGAAACCGGTAATTTTGATTTTGGGTGGCTCTCAGGGAGCCCAAAGAATTAATGATAAGATTTTGGAAATTTTGCCAGAAATTCTAAAAAATTTTGAGCTCATACACCAATGTGGAGAAAAAAATTTCAATCAAGTAAAAGAAGAAGCAAAAGTAACTCTCGCTAAGGATTTGGAAAAATCCTATCATCTTTTTCCTTTTTTAAAAGAGGAAGAATTAAAAAAGGCTTATGTGGCTTGTGATTTAATCTTGGCCAGGGCAGGATCGGGAACCATTTTTGAAATAGCTGCCCTGGGGAAACCAGCAGTTTTAATTCCCTTGCCAGGGGCCGCCCAAAATCATCAGTTAAAAAATGCCTATACCTATGCCGAAAATGGGGCAGCAATAATATTAGAAGAAGAGAATTTCACTCCCCATTTTTTCTTAGAAAAATTAAAATATCTTTTTTCCTATCCTACGAAATTGGAGAAAATGGCCCAGGAGGCTCGAGAGTTTTCTAGATCTGAGGCAGCTAGAATTATCGCTGGATATATAGTGGATTATCTGGAGTTGACTAAATAGCGATTTTATTTCAAAATTAAATTGATGGATCCTGAGGAGTTCAAGTTCATTAAACCAGGGGAAGTGAGGGTGAGGATTGCTCCTGCCCCAACTGGTAGGCTTCATATTGGTACAGCCAGAACTGCTCTTTTTAATTATCTTTTTGCCAAAAAATACGAGGGTGTTTTTATTTTGAGGATTGAGGATACCGACCCCGAGAGATCAAAACCCGAATATGAAAAAGATATTCTTGAAGGCCTAAAGTGGTTGGGAATTGAGTGGTCGGAAGGCCCAGATATTGGCGGCACTTACGGACCTTATCGCCAAAGTGAAAGAAAAGAAATTTATTCGAATTATTTAAAAAAATTATTAGAAGAGAACAAAGCCTATTACTGTTTTTGTTCCCAAGAGGAATTAGAAGCCCAAAGGCAATATCAGTTATCAATAGGGGAAGCTCCCCGATATTCGGGAAAATGCGCCAATTTATCGAGAGAAATTGTTCAAAAATATTTAGCTGAAAAAAGGTCATCAGTTATAAGATTTAGAGTTCCAACAAAAAAAGTTGAGTTTGAAGATTTAATTAGGGGTCATTTAGAATTTGATGCTGGCTTTTTGGGAGACATTGTCATTGCCAAAGATTTTTCTACGCCCCTATATAATTTTACCTGTGTGATCGATGATTATGAGATGAAAATTTCTCATGTGATTAGGGGGGAAGATCACATTTCTAACACCCCAAAACAGATTTTGATTCAGGAGGCGCTTTCGTTCCCTTCACCAAAATATGCCCATTTGCCTTTAATTTTAGGTTCAGACAGAGCTAAACTTTCAAAAAGACACGGAGCGGTTTCGGTTTCAGAATATAAAAGACAGGGTTATTTGCCGGAAACCTTAATTAACTTTATGGCTTTTTTGGGTTGGAACCCGGGAACGGAAAGAGAAATTTATTCTATGGCATCATTAATCAAAGAATTTGCCTTAGAAAGAATTCAAAAAGGAGGGGCAATTTTTAATATTAAAAGACTGGATTTTTTAAATGGATTTTATATTCGCGGAAAATCGATTGAAAGATTAACAGAACTTTGCCTGCCCTATTTAATAGGTTCTGGTCTAATTGAAAAAATATGATGGAAAAAGAATTAAAACTATTCAGAGAAGAAAAACCCCAGCCAGAATACAAAATTAGTGAAACTGGAGAAAAAATCTCTCTTGATTGGATAAAAAAGATAATTTTGATTTACCAAGAGAGGTTAAAAAAACTTTCAGAAATATCTGAATTGACTGATTTTTTCTTTAAAGAAAAATTGAAATATGATAAGAGTTTATTAAGGTGGAGTGAAATGTTAGATAAAGAAATAAGACACTCGCTTGACAAATCAGAAAAAATATTGTCTAAAATAAGAACTGAAGATTGGACTAAAGAAAATTTGGAGAGCTTTTTGTTACTGGAGGCAGAAAAATTTCCGAAAGAAATAAAAAAGGAAATAGGGGATAGGGGATATCTTTTATGGCCCTTAAGAGTGGCTTTAACAGGGAAGGAGGCCTCGGCCGGTCCTTTTGAAGTTGCCGAAATATTAGGAAAGGAAAAAACCTTAAAGAGAATAAGAGAGGCCCTATACAAAATTTCTTAAAGAAATTTTGTCGGGCCCGACGAAAATTTTTGATAAATTTTCGTATAGGGCAAGGGGACTACTGAAATGAAAATCAAAAATATTATTAATGTTTTATTAATTTTGGGTTTAATTTTGCCGAGTTTTTCTTTTGCTCAAAATCAACCAATATCTCCACCAAAAACTTTAGAGGAGGCAAAGGAAATGGGGGAGAAAGCGCTGGAAACTGGCCAAAAAGAATTACCGGGAATTATTGAGAAAATTTGGAAAGAAGAAGTTTTACCTGTTTGGCAAAAGATGTATGATTGGTTTAAGAAAAATATCTGGCCAAAAATAGAAAGTTGGTTTAAAAAAGAAGTTCAGCCCCGAGCAAAAGAAGAAATTGAAAAGAGAAAACCATTAATTGAAGAAGAATTCAAGAAAGAAAAAGGGGAATTAAAAGAAGAACTACCAGGAGTTACAAAATCTCTTTGGGAAAGATTTAAGGAGTTGATAAAGTAACCCTACGAATTACGAATTAATACGAATATACAAATAAGGAATTTTCATAACATAAAGATATAAAGTCAGCAGGGGAGTAGGGGTTTGTCCACTTGACAAGGGTCTTTAGGCCCTTTATTATGAATATAGGAGTATCCGCACAATGTCAGTAAAGCGAACACTTATAGATGGCAAGAGGGCTAATTAAACCACTCCCCTGATATCCTTATATTTTTAGTCCTAAAAAAAGATTAAAAATAATATAAAAAAATAATTATTTTATTTATGAAAAAATCTGATAAAAGTATTATTAAACATGTCCCCGACTTTCTGGATTATTGCGAGGTTGAAAAAGGCCTTTCCAATAAAACCCAGGAAAACTACCAAAGATACCTCCAAAAGTTTATATTATGGCTCAAAAAGGCCAAAAAAGAGGCTATTTTACCCCATGAATTGACCTCAGATGATATTTGGGCTTATCGCTTATATTTATCTCGATTTCAGGAAAAAGGCCATTCTTTGAAGAGAATCACCCAGAACTACTACTTAATCGCTCTAAGAGCCCTTCTGGGCTATTTTATAGCCAAGGATATAGTTTCTATCCCACCCGAAAAAATAGCCCTCTCAAAGGACGCTAGGGCCGAAAAAACCGTAAAATTCCTTAATTTAGAGCAAATTGAACGACTTTTACTGACTCCCAACACTAAAAACCCAATTGGCTTAAGAGACAGGGCTATTTTAGAGACCTTTTTTTCAACCGGTTTGAGAATAGCCGAATTAGTAGCTCTAAATCGAGAGCAATTTTTGAATATAAAAGATAAAAAAGATTTGGAATTAAGTATTATTGGCAAAGGAGATTATCCCAGGACTGTCTATTTTTCAGAAAGAGCCCTATCCTGGCTTAAAAAATATTTAGAAACCCGCAAAGATAAAGATAAGGCCTTGTTTATTCAATATATGAGACGGAAATTGACAGACAGACGTTTAATGGCTCGTTCAATCCAAAGACTCGTCAAAAAATATGCAATTTTAGCCGGAGTTCCTATATTTACAACTCCTCACACCCTCCGGCATTCCTTTGCTACTGATTTATTAACCCAGGGAGTTGATTTAAGAATCATTCAAGAATTTCTTGGCCATCGAAGTATAACCAGCACTCAGATCTATACTCACGTCACAAACAAAAGATTACGAGATATTCATAGACAATTTCACTCTGGTAAAAATTTAAAGGAGTAAAAATTTATGGATAATATCGGAAAAGAAATATTATCGGTAGAATACCTTGCCGGATTTATTGATGGTGAAGGTTATATTGGGATAACTTTTCAAAGGAAAAAAGAAACGCATTATCAATCAGCTTCCGCTCGCTATCATCCCTACCTAATCATTACAAATAACAATTATGAAATTCTGAATGACATTAAAAATTTTATTGGGTCGGGGCATATATACAAACTTTCTCGAAGTTATAACCATAAACAAGGTTTTCAATACAAATTAACTGAATTGGAATCACTTAAACGTATCTTAGATCTCATTCAACCATATTTAAAAATTAAACAAAAACAATGTGAACTTCTACTTACTTTTATAGATTTGAGAAAGAACGCGAAAATAATTACTGGACGTGGTTATCGTGGGGTAACTTCTTATACAACAGAGGAAGAAATATACCAAAAATTACTTAGCTTAAATAAGCGTGGCGAATAACAGTTCCGTCATCCTTAGATCGCTATGCTGAAAGAATTTTCCGTAAATATCATCCCCTTAAAGAATAATAATTCATCGAAAATTTCACGGCATTAAAGATTTAAAAGAATAAAAATATGTCTTCTATCTGCTTTCAGGTTATACATAATAATTTAAAATTTGTCAAGATTAAAGCGATTAACCCGCTTCTCTACTTAAAAAATAGAAAATCTATTGATTTCGTAAATCAATAGATTAAAAAGAGTTAGTCTCCTCACCCTAACGGTCTTCTCTCACCGAGCTTCTATTTATAGAAGCGAAGGTGGAAAAGAGAATTTATTCTCTTTGACCTATCAATTAAATGTCGCACAATATTACTGGCCGAATCTTCGTTGACGGCGGCTGTATTCCTTAAGAGCTAAATCTAAATCTTTTTCGGTGAAATCTGGCCAATATTTTTTAGAAAAATAAAACTCAGAATAGGCTGACTGCCATAATAAAAAATTGGAAAGGCGCTGCTCTTTGCCGGTTCTAATGATTAAATCAACGTCAGAGGTCCAGAGATTCTCTTTAATTGCGTCTTCATTAATTTTTTCTAAAGGAATTTTCTTTTCAATTATATTTTTTATTGCTTGTAAAATTTCTGCCCTTCCTCCGTAACTTAGAGCGAAATTTAAAACCATTTCTTCATTATTTTTCGTCAATTCCTCGGCTTTGACAATTGCTTTCGTAAGAAAAATTGGTAATTTTTCTCTCTGACCAATTACTCTAATTTTCACTCCTTCTTTGCGAAGTTCTTCTAAATTATCATTGATGGCAAATTTCGCCAATTTCATTAAGAAATTAACCTCTATTTTCGTTCTCTTCCAATTCTCAGTTGAAAAGACAAATAAGGTCAAAATCTTTATTCCCTTTTCCTTGCACCACTTTATTACATTTTTTACTACTTCCAAACCTCTTTTATGACCTTCGAAAGCCGGTAACCCTCTTTCTTTTGCCCACCTCCGATTTCCATCAAGGATAATTCCTAGATGATAAGGGATGTTTTTTGTCATATATCGAGCTCGCTTATAGCGAGCGGAGATGAAGACGAAGCTTTAGATTCGTCGACTTAAAAAATCTCCTTCGATTTTAATCTCTTTGGGAAAAATCCAAGGGAAATTAAAACCAAAAAAATAAACTAAATTTTTTGCCATTTTTGAGAAAATAATTTTTGGTAAGAAAAATTTTTTTATTTCTTTTTGATATTTTGAGAAATCGGGAAAATTTTTTAAGAGAATATCGGCTGCAATTAAACTCCAGACTACCCCTCCCCCACTCCAGGGTTTCGTAAGACCGGCAGAATCTCCACAAAGAGTGATTTTTGAATTCTCCGGAATTATTAAACCCTGAGGAATAAGAGCTGAATTTAAACTTTCTAACTGAATGTTTTTTTCTTTTAAAAAGTTATCTAAAAGTTTTTTTGCCTCTCCGGGTTTTTCAATTATTCCGTATTCTATTACGCGAGCGGTAGCGAAGCGTGAAGATGAAGCTTTAGCTTCATCGCCTTCTTTCCCTCGAGGAATTTTCCAGATAAACCCATTGTTCGTTGGCCAAGTTTCAACAAACCCCCCACCACTTTGATAAGGTGTCGATTTGTAATTCAAAATCCCATTTTTAAAAGATTCTGGTTTAAATTTAGACGTCCCTTCAAAGTGGTGGGGGGTAAATCCCCGAATTCCTAAACGAAGTGTGGGCTCGGCTAACCCTAAACTTTTTCTAACAATGGAATTTGCTCCATCACAACCAATAATTCTATCGAATCCTTCGGGACGCCACCCACCCTCCACCCTCCCGCCCTTCGGGCGGGCCCCTGACTTTATTGGATGATTTAAAATAATTTTTGCGCCAGATTTTTCGGCCAAAGAAGCTACTAATATATCTAACTCAGAATGATTTATTACAAAAAATTTTCCTGAAAACTGAATTTTTAATGTTCTTTTAGGAAAATGAATTAAACAATAATCTATTTCATTCTGAATCAATTTTTGACTTTCGGGGATAAAATCTAAAATTTTTTCCGAAACCAATCCAGAACAAACTTCTTTCCCAATCTTTTCTTTTTTTTCAAAAACCGTTACACTATATCCTTTTTTGGAAAGTTTCCAAGCTAAATAAAGACCAGTTATTCCAGCTCCGATAATAGCCACCCTCATAATAGATTCGTAATTCGTAGGGTTGTTCAATTTTTAACGGTTCTTTCTCTTGCTGTTTTGCTAAAATGTAACCTATAGCAAAAGAAAGCAAAGAAATCAAAATAACCCCCACCAAAAGAATGATATCATCTAAATGCTCTTTGATAAAATTTTTAAGTTTTGCCAACATTTTTTCGTATATTCGTAGGCTTTTCGTATTTCGTAGCAGCTTTAATAAATTCTCTAAACAGGGGGTGAGGAGCCAAAGGTCTTGATTTAAATTCTGGGTGAAATTGGGTAGCAATAAAAAATGGGTGATTTTTTAATTCAATTATCTCAACCAAATTTCTTTCTGGATTAATACCTGCCATCGCCATTCCTTTCTTTTCTAAAATTTCCCTAAATTCATTATTCAATTCATAACGATGGCGATGTCTTTCGAACATATATTTTATCTTGCCATAAGCTCTCCAGCTTTTAGTATTTTCTTTTAATTCGCATTTATATGCTCCCAATCTCATCGTTCCTCCGTATCTTTTTTCTCTCAAAAGAACTTTTTGTTCTGGCATGATATAGATTACCGGTTGGCAATTTTCTGAGAATTCGGTAGAATTTGCTTTTTTTAACCCGCAAACATTTCTCGCAAATTCAACTACCGCCAGTTGCATCCCAAGACATAATCCCAGATAAGGGATTTTATTTTTTCGACAAAATTCAATTGCTTTTATTTTCCCTTCAATTCCTCGACTTCCAAAACCACCGGGAATAATTATTCCATCGTAATTTTTTAATTCTTTCAAAAGTTCTGGAGATTTTTCATATTTTTCAGCTGATAACCAAAAAATTTCTGGTTTTCTTTTTAAAGCAAAACTCGCATGTTTTATTGCCTCAATAATCGAAATGTAAGAATCCATCAGGGTAAATTTTCCGGTCTCAAAATATTTTCCAACTATTCCAATTTGGACCTTCCTTTTTGCGGCCTTAATAACTTTTACTAAACTCTCCCAATTTTTCAAATTTTTACTCGTCCTAACTCTTAAATTAAACTTTTTTAAAATCCGATTTCCTAAATTGTCTTTTTCAAAATTGAGGGGGATCTCATAAATTGAATCGATATCAGGAGCGGAAATAACATCTTTCTTTAGAACATTGCAAAAAATTGAAATTTTTCTTTTCCTCGGCTCATCCAAAGAAACCCTAGACCTGCCTAAAATAATATCTGGCTGAATTCCTGCTTCGTTTAACAGTCTTACTGCTGTCTGGGTAGGTTTTGTCTTCATCTCACCAATCTTTTCGGGGATGGGTAAATAACTAATTAAAATAAATAAAATGTCCTTTGGTTTTTGTAACCTCATCATTCTGGCCGCTTCCAAAAATAAAAGATTTTGATACTCCCCTACCGTTCCACCAATTTCTATCAAAACAAAATCGGCCTTGGTTTTTTTAGCCACCTTTTTTATTCGAAAAATTACCTCATTAGGAATGTCCGGCACAACCTCTACACATTTTCCCCTATATTCTAAATTCCTTTCTCTATTAATTACTGCCTGATAAACTCTTCCGGTAGTAACATAATTATCAGTTGATAAATTTTCATCTAAAAATCTTTCATAATTTCCAACGTCCTGGTCACACTCTGTGCCATCATCGGTTACAAAAATTTCCCCGTGTTCAATGGGGTTCATCGTTCCGGCATCAACATTGACATAAGGATCGATTTTAATTGCCGTGACTTTAAATCCTTTTGATTTTAAAATCCTGCCAATGGAAGCCACCGCCGTCCCTTTGCCAATGCCGGACATTACGCCTCCAGCCACAAAAATAAATTTTGGCATAGCTATTTCTCTTCTACGATTATTATTCTTATTTCCGCTTCAAGATTGTGTTCAAATTTAATTTTTACTGGAAATTCTCCCAATTCTTTAATTGGTTCTATTAAATCAATTTGAGTTTTTTTAATATCAAAACCAAGTTCTTTTAACTTTTCATAGATTTTTTGAGAAGTTATTGACTCAAAAAGTTGATCCTCTTCACCGACCTTAACGGGTATTATAATTTCTTGGCCATCAATGGTTGAGGCGGTCTTTTGAACTTTTTTCAATTCTTCTTCAGCTTTTTTTACCTCTATCTCTTTTTGAGTTTCTAACCACTTTAAATTTTCCTTAGTGGCTGGTTTTGCCAATCCTTTGGGAATCAAAAAGTTTCTGGCATAGCCATCGGCTACTTCTTTCACATCATATTTTTTACCCAATTTTTCTATATCTTGGAGAAGAATAACTCTCATAGAAAATTCTTTTAAAATCATATTACAAATTTTTTATCACTTCAATAGCCTTTTCTAACTGCGGATCCTTCCCTTCATTATAATCTTCTTCGGTCATTTCCACTTTTATATTAGGTTCCAAACCCACATCGGTGATAAGCTCGCCTTTAGGAGTTAGCCATTTAGCGACCGTAATTTTCAGACTAGAGCCTTCTTTCAATTTTTCCAATTCTTGAACCGAGCCCTTGCCAAAAGATTTTTCTCCAATTAATAATATGCCACGATTGTCCCGCAAGGCTCCAGCCAAAATTTCCGCTCCCGAAGCAGAACCCTGGTTAATTAAAATCACAACTTTATAATCTGAAAAAGTTCCCGGACCCTGAGATTTATATTCATTTTTATTTCCCTGGCCAAAATCTTCAATCACAACTGTTTTTTCTTTTTCTAAAAACCAACCTGAAATCGCTTGAGCAACTTCCAAATAGCCTCCCGGGTTATTTCTTAAATCTAAAATTATTTTTTGGGATGGGCTTTCTAAAATTTCAATAGCCGCTTTTCTAAAATCAAAGGAGGCCTTCTCAGAAAATTGATAAAGTTGAATGTAAGCTATTTTTTGGCCATTTATTTCTTTCATTTCCCACTTTAAAGATGGAACTTCAATTACATCTCTCACTATTTTAATTTCCTTAGTTTTTTCCCACTCTTCTCTAAAAATAGTTAATGTCACTTCCGTTCCTTTCGGTCCTCTGATTAAATTAACCGCTTCATCGATAGTTAAATCAGAAGTTGGGGTGTCATTAATTTTTAAAATTTTATCACCGGGCCTAAGCCCTGCTCTTTGAGCCGGTGTTCCTTCCAAAGGAGCAATTACCTGAAGTTGGCCCTTCCTTATCCCAATTTCCATTCCCACTCCTTCAAAAACTCCCTTGACATCTTCCTCAAACCTTTTTGTTTCTTCTGGTGGAAAAAAAACTGTATAGGGATCTCCCAAAGATTTTACCATTCCAGAAATCGCTCCGTAAATCATTTTTTGAACATCGAATTTTCCTTTATCAACAAATTTTTCCTGCAATTTGTGATATACCTCCCAAAAAAGAGAAAAATCAATTTCTTGGGGAGGACAGATTTGACACTGGGTTTTACCAAAATAAATTCCCAAACCAAAACTGGTCAAAATCGTAAAAACCAAAAAAAATGAGGTTAAAAATTTTTTCAGTTTAGTATTCATCATAAGTTAGTATACCACAAATAAAAAATTTATTCTAATTCCTTTTCTATATCTTTTAACTCTTTCTCTAAAACTTCTTTTACATCAGCGAGGTTTTTCAAAAGTTCTGCTTCGCGCTTTTTTTCTTCTTCTGTAATTTCTTTTCCTGCTTTTAATTTTCTTAATATTTCCAATTCTCTCCCAATATCTTCTTCAAGTTCTTTATATTCTTTATAAAATTTTTGTTTTAAGTCTTGAGTTTCTTTTTCTACCAGTTTTCGAGTTCTCTTGGTTTTCCAAAAGAGATAAAAGATTAAAATCAAAATCAAAATCAAAATAATTATAAAAATCCAAATCAAAGTTTTATAACTTATTATCCAGGGCCCGAGGCTAAGTCCTGAGAGAATAACTTTAACCTGACATTCTTCCGATGAATTACTTATTGCTCCTTTCTTATTTTCGGCTCTGGCTGAAATTTTGTAAATTCCGGATTGAAATAAACCATCTTCTTCAAAAGACCATTCCCCAATTTCTGAACTAAAAACCTCCCAGGTTTTGATTAACTTTTCGTCGCTTTCGAAAAAAGAAATTATAGTATGATTTGGCAAAGCAGTTCCTTCAATATGTAATACTTCTTCTCCGGCAACAAAAGTCTCGGGACAAACAGTAATTTTTGGAGCCTCGATTGATTCCACCTTAATTTGGGTCACGTTTTCAGTATAATTCCCAGCCATATCCAATGCTTTCACCAAAACTTTATGAATCCCGGGAGCCTGATGAGGAAGACGAAGGGGATTACTTTGGGCAATAATCACTTTAAAAGTATCCCCTACTCCAATTTTTATTTCGTAATGGCTTATTCCTGAAGTATCATCTTTGGTTTCAAAATATAAAAGGGGCTGAGGATTAACCGGATCTCCTTCGTTATCAACGGTTATTTCAAAAGGATGAGGAGGCTTGGTATCAATCTGAACCTTAAAATGAGTTATCCTGCCCCAACCAGCTTCATTTTGAAGTTTAATATGAAAATACCAAATGCCATCTTCTATTCCTTCAAAAGAGATTGAATCAAATAATCCCTGGGGAAGAGAGGCCGGGTTAAAAATTGGTTGCTGATTCAATGCCGTGCTTACTCCAATAATATCCGGAGTCAGCCCCCATTGGAGCTTTGGGCTATTATTGTTATACCATTTAGTCTCATCAGGATGGGTTGGTGAGGTAACTCCGGGAGCAGCTGGAACTTTTTCAGACACCTGTGGTGGCAAAACTTCTTCAGAAGGAAAAATTGAATAGGCTCCCCCTTGACTGAAAGAAAAAACATTCGTCCCCCTGGGATCATTGGCGGTGATAATTTCATTTTTAAAATCTATTTTCGCTTCACCTTCGGATTTTCCCTGAAAAAAAATTGTAATTACCTTTCCAGCTTCTCCTATGTACCCCGGACTCGGCAACCCGCCTCCAAAAGAAATTTCGCCTTTTTCGTTTGAAAAGATGGGTTCTTGAACCCAAAGGGTAAAAATTGAGCCATTCTTTGAAATATTGATGACTTTCAATTTTTCTGGCGGGAAAATAATTTTTGCCTGGCTAGCATTAATAGAAACGCCCCGAGTATTAATAAAAAGAGTAACAGAAAAAGTCTCTCCCACCCTATAATTTCCGCTTGCCGGAGAAAGATAAAAAGAAGCCTCCTGGGCCCTTACGGACTCCACTAAACCGACACTAAACAACAACACCAAACCGACACTAAACAAAAAGTTTCGCGTCTGTTTCGTGCATAGGTTTTGCGTCTGTTTAGTGTTCATCTAATTTTCGTTATTCCGTCTAATATTTTTTTCAGATGATTTTTTAATTTGATTTCTATTTTATTTATTTTCTTCCTTTCTTCTTTAATCCGAGATTGGTATTTTTGCCAAAGATGAAAAGTAATTGAAAGAAGAATAATTATCAAAATCAAAATTAATACCCACCAGGGAATAATAATTTCTCGAAACTGAATACCTTTTTTTGTAAAAATTATTTTCCCGGGAAGAATTTGAATTTTTACTGTCCCCTCCCTGAAATTTCCGGCTATGTCATAGGCTCTCACTACTACTAAATATTTACCAACCTCTAAGCTTGGAAGTTTATAAGGGCTAAAAACTTCTCTGAAAAAACCAACTTCCTCCTCTTTTTTTTCTGGGCTAATGTCAATGTATTTTAGTTCATAATAAGAAATTCCTGAAAGGGCATCTGTCGTCATAAAC
>Ga0315280_10008342_pt1 | contig 13562 bp, 15 predicted proteins | sample YL17G06_40_MG_FD_203697 | JGI IMG/M metagenome (GOLD analysis project Ga0315280, IMG submission 203697) | Sediment microbial communities from Yellowstone Lake, YNP, Wyoming, USA - YL17G06_40 | ecosystem: Environmental > Aquatic > Freshwater > Lake > Sediment | place: USA: Wyoming | collected...
GACCAGCGAATGGATCAGCTGGAAATGTTCAGATAGGGCTGGCCACTTTGAGTGGCTAACGGTAACAGAACAACCGCTTTGAGCGGTTCACAATTCAAGCCTCCGGCTTTGCCGGAGGTTTCTGACTTCCATAACACTCATGAGTCCCTCGGTGTACGGGTAGTGCTTGCCTGTGATTCCCGGAATCTTCGGACGAAATCGGCAAGCCGCAACAGATCACCAGGACGGAAATGAGATCTTCCCTTGGAGGCGAGCAGGAATGCGTCCGGCGCGGCAAGGCTTGTCCATGCAGTCGGCACGGATCGAAGCAGCCCGTTCCGGGAGCGAAAATATATGCGATCTTCGCGCCAATTCCTGCGTCGGCATGCGACCTGGATCTCGCATTCCCGAAGGGGATGGAAAGGATGGGTGATGCGACAACTCTCGATCGCGCCTACTGCGTTAGGTGCAGTTGATAATGGAATCCTATATCTTCTTAATCAACCGTGCCCATCGAAGACGGCAGCCGCGCTCCGCGCAGAGACGCTCGAGGGCAACGGGTTGGTGCACGTTAATTGGTTGACGGAAGCCATCCGCCTAGCCAATCGGTCATCGATGATCAACAGGCTCCCGGGATGTTCCAGGCCCAAGGCGATGGCTTCGGCTTCCCCAAAACCCAGGTCAAGGATTGCAGGGATCAGGGCGCTTGATTGCACCGTATCCGGTAAGCAAGGTACACTTCCGAGGACGCCGCGTGGGGCGCGACCGGTCCGCTGAGCCGGTTCCGACACGCAGACTATCCCCTTGACTTGATTTCCACCGCTGAAGGGGCCCCCGGGGGACTCGGAACTGAGGAGGAGGACTCCTCAACTGGAGTGTAACCGTAAACGCGACAACGGTCGCGGAGGAGGAAGCGGGGTGCAGTGTCGAAGGGAAATGCTTCGAGGAGCTGCTGCGAGGTCCATGCTGCGGTTGGATGAGCGTGACGTCAAAGTGGACGACGCGGCGGTGCTCGTGAGAGAGGACGACGGGAACATAGAGGATGCGAAAGGTGAGGGTGGGGACGGTGAAGAAATCGAAGGAAGCAAGTTGCTTGGCGTGGTTGTTGAGAATTGCTTCCCAGGTCGGAAGTTATGAAGATATCTCGTTCCTGGCCCGCATGATCTGTGCGACACGAACCTTAATCTTCCTCACCCATTCTGAGGTTCCTGGGAACAACCTGGCGGATGGATTCGTCATATGTTAGATGAATTTAGGGGTGGCGTCAGCCGCAAGCCAAAAGAACAGGAGGGACCAGATGGACAAGAAGGTTATCGCCACAGGACTCATCGCTGGGCTAGTGGGGCTTGCTTGCACTACCATTTTCCAGCAGTTGATTCCCATTCGCGATCAACTGGGTTACAAGGAGGCCCCTAACGAGGAGATGGTGTTAGAGGTTCTGGATATCAACCTTCCTGAGACCGGCCTCTACCTTCTCCCCGGTCACTCACCTCCCGATTCACTATTCAGGGAGAGGTATGAAGAGGGCCCTATTTTCCGGATCCACTCTCTTCGGCGCGGAGCCGGCGGGACTCCCCATGTCTTTATCCCGGTCCTGGGCCTTCTGATGGCACCGATTATCCCGAGTTGGTATTTATGGCGCCTCTGCAGGGATGAACGCCCGGGATTCGGATCACGAGTGTTCCGAGTGGGCTTGTTCGGAGTCTTCCTCGCCCTGTGGGCCGACCTCCGGATGTGGGGAATGGAGTTGTATCCTCTGAACTACGCCCTTTTCCTTGCTGCGACTAGCGTGGCCACCTGGATCATCGTGGGACTGGTAATCGCCTGGAGGATCAAGCCGGGACCCGTTTCAACATATGCGGTAAGCGGGCCACACCCCTCCCCAGATGCGTCGATGGACGTCTCCCTCTGACCCTGTACCTTGGCCCAGGCAGCGGCGTGGTAGAATGAATGCTGCATGCTGTCTACTTTTCATCCCCTGGTCCAAGAATGGTTCGAGCGCAAGTTTGCAGGTCCGACGGCGGCGCAGGCGGAGGGCTGGCCGGCGATCGCCGGCGGCCGCCACACGCCGATTTCGGCTCCCACGGGCTCGGGGAAGACTCTGGCTGCCTTTCTCGTCTGCATTGATTGTTTGCTGCGCGCCTCCCTCGGGGGCGAGCTTCCCGACTCGTCTCAGGTTGTGTATGTCTCGCCGCTGAAGGCCCTGTGCAATGACGTGCACAAGAACCTCACTGTGCCTTTGCGCGAGATCGCGGAGCTGGCGCAAGGCAAAGGGATTGCTTTGCCTGAGATCCGGGTCGCACTTCGCACGGGGGACACGCCCGCCTACGAGCGCCAGGTCATGGCGCGCACGCCGCCGCACGTCTGGATTACGACGCCGGAATCGCTTTACCTCCTGCTCACTTCCGCGAGCGGGCGCCGCGGCCTTCAAGGTGTGCGGACTCTTATCCTGGACGAAATCCACGCGGTGGCCGGCAACAAGCGTGGGAGCCATCTGGCGCTGAGTGTGGAGCGATTGCGCGCCCTGGCTCGGGAGCCGCTGGGGGATCACCTCCCGGTTGATGAGCCTGCCCGTTCCGTTGAAGACGGAAGTGGACAATTGCGATCCGATATCCCCGAGATAATCCAGGAAGGAGCCGGTTACGCAAGCTACCACACCAGGTATAACTCGGAACTGTTCGTCGTCCAGTTGGTCGAGCAGCCTTGATCGGGGAGGAGGCCGTGGTCAGCGGCCCTCCGGCGGTATCTCCAGAGCGCGAAGCGGAACTCGTGCAGTCTGCGACGACCTGACCTTCGGGCGTCCACGCCATGAAGCAGTAGTCGCCGGGTTGGTCCTGCCACGTCCGCGACCGTCGTGATCGTCCTACCAGCCGCCGGCCTCGGCGCCGCCTGGCTTCCCGCCCGTCGCGTTGCCCACGTACACCCACTGGCAGCCCTCCGCAGCGAGTAGGGCGGAGGTAATGCGTACCTCGGGACGCTGCCGTCATCCTCTCTTGTGCCGATATTAGGGAAAGCGTAGCCTGTCATCGCATTTCAGCGGGACCTGAATTCGGATTGTTAACCTTTTTGCGAAGGGAACGTCCTATAGATTCAGCAAGGACAAATTGAATCAGCCAATTGAAAGGATTTACAGGTGCAATATATCGAGAGTGACACCCTCGTGATCGTTTCCATCGTCGCTCTTCTGGGCTGGATCTGCTGGCTATATTTCAGGAGGCGGCAGCTGCTGTCGGAATTGAAGAGAATGCAGCTGCAACTGGCGTGCAGTGCCCTGGACAAGTTCGGCTCTGCCGGTGAATTCGTGGCTTTTCTTCAGAGCAGAGAGGGACGGGCGATGCTTTACGATTCCGCATCTCCAGGTTTGAGTCGCTCCAGAACCAATATTCGTCTGGTGCAGGCCGGAATCCTGCTGGCATTTGTCGGATCCGGCTTGTTTGTCGGCGCGCGCCTTATTCCCGAAGCCCAGAGTAGGGAAGCCAGAGAGGTGATGGACCTTCTGATCTTCTCGGGAACGGTTGCGATCAGCATGGCGGTAGGCCTGTGGGTGGCGGCGATAGTAACCATGCTCTGGGAACGACGGGCTGGAGGATCCGAGAGCCACCGCACGTAGATCGCAGAGCGACCCATTCCATGATAGACAGGTCACGGTTCGAGTCGATATACCGGGAAACCTCCTCCAAAGTGACCCGTTACGTGGGCAGCGTGATCGGGTGGTGTTCCCAGGTGGAGGATATTACGCAGGAAGCCTACCTGCGTCTGCTCACATCCGCGCCGGATCGGCTGTCGGACAGGCAGTTGAAATCCTATCTGTTTACCACGGCTACGAACATTGTCCGGGACCTGTGGCGTCACGGCGCGGTGACGGGTGATTGGATGCCTCTTGACCGGGAGAACACTATCCACACGGTATCGATGGAGACAGTCGCCGAGAAGATCGACGTCTCCAAAGCCTTGGAGAGTCTGAGCATCATGCAGAGATCGCTGGTCTGGCTCGCGTATGCCGAGGGATATTCCCATCGGGAGATCGCCGAAATAACCGGCATCAGAGAAAAAAGTGCAAAGGTGCTGCTCTTCCGGGCGCGACAGAAATTCATCAGCAGAATCCAGGGAGACAGTGCCTTGACCGAGAGGAACTCATGAAGACAATGCCTTGCTGCCGGGAAGAAGAAGTGGTTGCCGCAGTCATCAGGGGAAATCTCGACGGGCTCTTGTCGGGGCACGTGGCGTCCTGCGAAAGTTGCCGCACGGCCGCGGACGCGACCTCTCTGCTTCAGCGTGACCGGGTGGGCAAAGAGATCGACGTTCGTTCGAGCAATATGATCTGGGCAAGGGCAACTCTACTGGTACGCGCGAGACGAAGGCGCGCTCAGAGACTTGGTTTGATCGTCGGCATTGTGTCTGGCGCACTCGCCGGCTATCTGACAAGTCTCCTCGTTTTGCCCTCCGGAACGAAGGTCTCGCTCGATCGAACGGCGGTTTTGCTGTCCCACTCTCTGGTGTTTCTATTGCCGACCGTAGTAATCCTGGCCGCCGTGGCGCTGATTGTTTATTCGGATTCTCGGACTCCGGCAATCCGAAAATACTGAATATCGCTCGTGCGCCCGCTTTTCCGATTCCTGGCGGACGTAGATCTTTAAACAGCTTGTCAGCGCACTGAAACAACGCAGTCCCGGGGCATTGCCCCTCAATCAGGAAGTCATGATCGCAGGCTTGCGGCGTCAGCCGTGTCTGCCTGTGTCGAGAGGAAAAGAGTATGAATTGCTTTCAGAGGATCATTGCATCGGCGGCACTGACCCTTTTTGTGCTGCCGTCGGCCGCTCTTCAGGCCACCAGCCCGAAAGTCCGTGAGACGATCATTGCCGGCAGCCCGGACCAGTTCATGGAGGTCCGGCATGTCGTACTCAAGGGCTCCAACTTCGAGATCGGGAAGCAGATGGCGGCCGTAGCCATGCGGGAGGGCATCAAAGCCCGGAAATCCAGCAACCGCTTGCTCAACCGCTCCAAGCGCATGTATTTTGCCCGGAACTACCCGGCCTACTTCGAACGGATGAAGGGGACTGCGGCCGCTTTCGGCTTGCCTTTCGAGGATGATCAGTACGACTTCTCGGGCCTCTGGCAGTCCTTCATGCCCGGCCCGGCCTGCTCGGTAGTGTTTTATCCCGGGTCGTCGACGGAGAATGGGCACAGCGTGCTGAGCCGCAACTATGACTTCATCACTGGAACGCTCCAGGGAACGCTTCCGAAACCCGGCGAAATGGCCGTCATGGCCCGGCCCTATCTGATTGAGATGCACCCGGACAAAGGATACGCCTCCCTTGCCATAAGCGCCTTCGATATCCTGGGGGGCGTTCTGGATGGAATCAATTCGGAAGGACTCACGGTTTCCATCCTGGAGGACGGAACTGCGGAAAGGGTTGGAAGGGAAGCAAGCGATGAGGTCGGTTTTCACGAAATCCAGTCCGTGCGCTATCTGCTGGACAACTGCAAGAACGTCGACGAAGCCAAGGCGGCTCTGCTTTCCTTGAAGCACTACTACACCCTGACTCCCTGCCACCACATCGTGGGGGACCGCTTCGGAAAATCCTTCGTCTTCGAATTCTCCCCGGTTCGCAACCGGTGCTTGATCACGGACGGGAAAGGTCCCCAATGTCTTACAAATCACGTCATCGGAAGGCCCGTGAAGGGAGGTGAAAATAGCGTTGAACGCTACCAAAAGCTGGTGACGGCCACCACCGCCAAGATGAAATTCAGTCTCGCGGATATTCGAGATATCAGCGCGAGTGTGGCCATTCCGCCGGTAGCAAGCCGGCCCGGGGTGGCCCGGACTCTTTGGTACGCGTTATACGATTCCGAGGCCCGCAGTCTGAACATCCGCTTTTACCTTGGCGAAAAACCGGATCCGGCCGATCCGAAGAAAGTGATCCTCAGCTATTCCGAACCTAAGGAATTCATCTTGAAATCCCAAACCAAATAAAGCCAACTCCACTCGGCCAGGGCAATCCGATAGAGGGGATATGTATAGATAGAAAAATATTAAAGTTAAATCGAAACCGAAGCTTTGGTCTTTTATACCTGAGCAAGATCGCGAGTATTTCGCTTCGGCTACAATGATTTAACGTCTTTTGTGTCCCCTCCATCCCCTTGGTCCAAGCTCATGATTGAAAAACCTTATCGATAGGAAATCGCTTTTTGGGGCGGTGCAAAGAATAGCATAGGTGGAACTCGAAGGTCTGCTGAAATATCCCCGCGACCGGGTTGCATCTGCGGTTGGAGACCACAAAGGGAGCTGAACAGAGGCGAAAGGGGGCGGACGGGCGTCCCGCGGGCTCACCGGACGCCACTCCACCCCCTTCGGCATCCTCTCCAAAGCACACCTCGCCCCAGCCGGTGCCAGGAGAATCGGCGCGGTTCGGGAACGGAAGCCAACTGGAGGTTTATTCCGACGCATCGAACCACCCGAGGTCATCCTCCCAAGCAGGAATCTCGACATGGTAGTGGAGTGTGCCCGGCCCGGGTATGGGAGGCGGACGCTCCGGCCGGTCCCAGAGCTTGAGGTGACGCAGGATTCTCTCGATGACGCTGGGGGCGTCGATGAGGCTCACGATCTTCAGCGGGCGCGAGCAACGTCGGCAGAGCAGAGGATCGGCTTCATAGGACTGTGTTTCATACTGCACCTCCCGCAGTTTTTCCGGCAAAGCGATCCTGGTTCGGCTTCAGCCCGGAGATCTCTGATTCTGTTTTTCCTCTATTCATATCATGGTCCGGCGGATAATAGAGCCACTCGTTTTTGTTGTCATTGCACCGGCAGGCTGCCAGGACACCTTTCTGACGCCAATACCTCACAGTCCTCACAGTGATTCCCATTTTGGTGGCCATCTCTTCGGTCGTCAATAAGCCCATTTGGCGCAATTGCTGCTTGTGGCTTCTGGGTCCCCTGGCGTGGCGAACCCAGCGAAGGCTGTTCACAGTGAACGATCTTCCCGCGCCGGTTCGGATTCCGCGAGCATTGAGAATGGCAACGGTCTCGGCGTCAGTATGATGCTCCAGCAGGGCGTCAATCTGAGCCAGGACATGGTCCGGGGTTTTCAGTATCTGCCATGCATTCATGGGCAGAGGCAATTGGAGGGTAGTGGTGGCCCCACCCCGAAAGCGCACATGAGCGGTGATTTCCTGGCTTTTGGTCAGCGTGACATCTTCAATCAGCAAAGCCACCATGCGCTTGCGCTCCCGGTCAGGAGTCGCCGGGTCCTTCCAGAGTGCCGGGAAGTCCTTCACGAGAGAGAAGAGTTGTTGGCGCCGGGATTCGTCGAGGGCCTGTTGGCCGGCACGATGCTCGCGCTCGTAGCGTTCCTGGTTTTCGGCCAACGCGCGCAGCTTTTCGTTCCAGTCCGCCTCGAGGGATTGCGCCACGAGACGATTGCAGGGATCGACGAGCATATAGCGCTGCCGTGCGCATTCGGCCTCGTAGCGGACGCGGTCCAACTGTTGGCGGCGCAAGTCATCGGCCTGTTGCCAACGAGTCTGGATTTCCTGCTCCACGGCAAGGGCCACCTCGATCGCCATGGGTGTCATGCTCTGGACCAACAAATCTCCCACGGTTCTGTCAATGCCGGCCCCGGGGATGATCTGACATATGCGTGCGCCATCCTCCATGTAGCCGCGATTGCATAAGTAGTCCGGCACGAGCCGAGCGCCGCGACGATGATAGCGCACCGACATGCGGCTGCCGCACAGGCCGCAAACTACGCAGCCCTGCAAAAGGGCGGGGCCTTCCCGAGCAGGGCCATGTCGCCGGTCGAGAGCAAAGGCATGGGCCGTTTGGCGCAGGCGTTCCTGGATGGCTTCGTGTTCTTCCCAGGAGATGTAACCGGGGTGCGCGTCCGGGATCAGTGTATGCCACTGCTGCTGTGGAAGCACGGCGCACTTTTTGGTGCCATCCGGCAGCCTGCGGCAACGGTGGCGACCGTAGACGTAGGCGCCGGTGTAGCGCGGATTCCGCAGGATAGTGAGCACGCGGCGGACGCCAAGAGGGCCCCAAACCGCCTTGCCCTCGGCGTACCCAGCATGCATGTCCCGGGGAAAGAGCAGCTTTTGCTCACGGAAGTACCTGACGGTGGCATGCGCGGCGCCGGTCCGCAGGAAAGTCTGGAAAAGAAGACGCACCGCGTTTTGCACCTGCAGGTCTGGATGCAGTAGCACACGGTGGTCCGGGCCGTAAACCAGGCCGATGGGCAACGAGGATCGGAGTTCGCCGCGGCGGGCTTTGTTGAGGATGCCGCCGCGCAGGCGGGCGCGCATGAGATGGATCTCCGCTTCCGACATCGTGCCCTTCAGCCCGAGCAAGAGTCTGTCGTTGAAATTGCCGGGGTCGTAAACTCCGTCCTCGTCCAAAAATGTTGAGCTCAACTCGACAAATGTGATCCGTTCAAAAATGTGGAGTGATTCCGGCAGTCCTCAATAATTCCGCGCTTAGAGACCTTAATGAAGTACACATTTATGACAGGTGATTGCAGCATAGTTTCCTCTCAATCAACCAACGAAAGGAGACTTCATGCTGACTCAAATTCGTCCAAAGGCACATCCTGCCTACCGGTCTTTGCCCATCCTCGGACCCATTGTCGATGAGTTTAGCGACTGGGCCCACCGCTGTGGGTACGAACTCAAGTCCTTCAGTGCTCAACTCGGGAACATTCGATTCCTGGCTCACTTTTTCTACCGGATTGGGCTGCGGAGTTTGTTGGAGTTGACATCAGATCATTTTGACGCCGCCTGGGCCAGACTGCGCAAGGAGAACCGCGGTCGCGGATGTACGGTTCGACAAGTGCAACGATTTTTGCATCAGGTCCATGGCTTAGTGCAGAGATCTTCCAAGCCGGCCACGCGCTTGGAAGCCGAGCTGAGGCGTTATTCAGAGTATCTAAAGCGGGTACGCGGCTTCGCGGAACACACCATTGCCTCCCATACGAGCTGCTTACGAGCTTTCTTAAAGTTCATTGGTTATGAGCGATCCATATCCGTACTCAGCAACCTGACGACCGAGCGGATAGAGTCCTTTGTGGGCGCGCAGGCAAAAATCTGCAATCGATTCAGCCTCCAACATGTGGTCGGGTACTTGCGGGGGTTTCTTCGCTTCCAATACGCCGAGGGTAAACTTTCCCGCCCACTTCATACTGAGATCGACACCCCTCGGATCTATCGGCTTGAACGACTGCCTCGAGCACTCCCTTGGACCGAGGTCCAAGCCTTGCTCCGGTCTATTGATCGCAGCCAACCCCATGGGCTCCGTGACTACACCATGCTTTTCCTCATGGCAGCCTGCGGGCTACGCAGCAGCGAGGTGGTTACCTTGACGCTGGACGATATTGACTGGCGAGCCGGAGTTCTGCGGATACCCCAATCGAAAACGCGCCGCGATCTGATTCTGCCCTTGACCGATGATGTCGGGAACGTGCTGCAGCGCTACCTGAAAAAAGGCCGAAGACAGAGTCAACGGCGCGAACTCTTCTTTCGCACGTGCGCGCCCTTCGCCCCGTTGGATTCGACCAGCGTTCACGGCATCCTTAACCACTGGATTCGGCTCAGTGGTCTGAATATTCCTGCCCAAGGGACTTATTGTCTCCGCCATGCCTTCGCCGTTCGGTTGTTGCGCCAAGGGGTCTCCCTGAAGAACATAGGGGATACGCTTGGACATCGCGATCCGGAGAGTACCGCTGTGTACTTGCGCCTGGCGGTCGACGAGCTGCGCGATGTCGGATTGCCTGTGCCGAAAGTCGTAAGCATAGAGGTCCTGCCGAAGCCCGATTGGAAGAACCATCTCCCGCGTGTCCGATTTGGATCTGGCCCATACCCACCTCCGCCCACGCGGTTTCGGAGCGGGCTCGGGTCTTCCATGCAGCGATACATTGCTATCAAGCAGACTTTGGGTCGCCAGTTTGCCAACGAGACCAGGGTCTTGCTCGATTGGGATGTCTTCCTTTACCAACGTCAGAGGCAATCCAAAAAAGTAGGCAGAGATGCGTTCAACCTTTGGATTCAGAGCTTGGAACGATTGAGTCCAACCGTGCGACGTCATCGAATTCGAATCGTTCGCAACTTTTTGCTCTTCCATGCCCGCTATAGCCAGGTGGACTTCATCCCCGATATGGGATCGTGCCCCCGTCCTGCTCCGCCAAGACCGCCACGATTGGTGTCTGCATCGGACATGGCTCGCGTGCTTGCAACAGCATTGCGATTGAAGCCCTCCCCATATAATCCACTACGAGCCCAGACTGTTCGTATAGCTTTGATTCTGCTCTTCTGCTGCGGCTTGCGCCGGGGGGAATTGCTTCGCCTCAGACTGGCCCACATTGATCCAGAAGAAAACCTTCTCCGGGTCGAGGCGACCAAATTCAATAAATCGAGATTGGTGCCGCTTTCCAAATCGGCAGCACAGGAATTGCATGACTATCTGGAACTGCGCCGCCGATGCAAGGTTCCTGTGGAGAAGGAGAGCTTTTTGTTTTGGGGCCCACGACGAAAGGAATCGCCAACTTACACGGGCGATGGGTTAAGTAACGCCTGGAGACAACTGTGTCTGACCCTGGGCATCCTGGACGAGCAGGGTCGTCCTCCACGAATTCACGATTTGAGACACAGCTTCATAGTAGAGGCACTCCAGCGATGGTACGGGCAAGGGAGGAATGTCCCGAACAAACTGATTTACCTCTCATACTACGTCGGCCACGTCAGCCTTGCTTCCACGCATTACTATCTGCAGTTCACACCGCAACTCCGCGAGACTGCCAACCGGCGATTTCACCAGTGTGTGATGCCTCTTTTCGAGGAAGGAGGTATTCGATGAATCCAACAGCTAGGTCCGTGTTGTCAGGCGCGCTTCACGGCTTCTTTACCGAGTACCTTCCCCGGCAACGGGCCATGAGCCCCCATACGCTGCACAGTTACCGCGACAGCCTTAAGTTGTTGCTGCGATTCGTGGCGGGCAAGAAGCACGATCCCAGCACTATCACGGTTGAACAGCTCACCGTAAATCAAATCCTTGCCTTCCTGGATCACCTGGAATCAGGACGTAGGAACAAAGCCTGCACGCGCAATGTGAGACTTACTGCCATTCACAGCTTCTTTCGGTATCTGGGAGGCCTACATCCTGAGCATCTCGAACAGGTCCAACGCGTGCTGAGCATTCCCTTCAAACGCGTGGCGACTCGGGAAATCCAACATCTGAACTTGGCCGAAATCCAGGCCGTCCTGAATTCCATTGACCGCTCCACGCGAGACGGCCGCCGCGACGTGGTGCTGGTCAGCCTCTTGTTCAATACCGGTGCCCGCGTTAGCGAAATCGTTGGTCTCAAGGCTTCCGACCTGCGTTTGCTGCCGCCGCCCAGCGTCCTGCTCCAGGGCAAGGGCCGAAAAGAACGGATCTGCCCACTTTGGCCCGAAACGGCCAATTTGATCCGCAAGCACCTCGAGGAGCTCAGGATTCACCCGGATCGTCCGGAGACGATCTTTCACAATCATTGGGGAAGAGCCCTAACACGCTTTGGCGTACGGTTCATCCTTCGCAAACAAGTCGGCAAGGCTGCATCAAATATGCCTTCACTGAAGCAAAAGCGCCTGCACCCTCACAGCCTGAGACACAGCACTGCCCTATATTTGCTTCGTGCAGGCATCGATCTGAGCACGATCGCCCATTGGCTAGGCCACGCCAGCATCAATACCACCAACAAATACCTGGCTTTCGATCTAGAGGCAAAACGCGAGGCCTTGTCAAAGGCCAAGCCACTCGTGCAACCGAACGGCAAAGCTGGAGCCTGGCGCCATAACTCCAAGCTCATTGCGTGGCTGGAGGCTCTCTGACGACTTCATCAAAAATGTGGAGCAAAAGAGCGCCTCCACTTCAAGCACGATGCCTCTTCTGCGCTTGAGCTCCACATTTTTGAACGGATCACATTTGTCGAGGATCAGGGTGTCGGTGAGGGCGCAGATCTCGATCAGACGATGCCAATCGGCTGAGTTGCGGGCGAGGCGGCTCACCTCGAGTCCCATCACGATGCCTGCTCGCCCCAAGCCGACGTCCGCAACGAGCCGTTGAAAACCTTCGCGCTCCTGGGAAGATACGCCCGACTGACCGAGGTCGGTGTCGATCACCTTTACGCCTTCGTGGGGCCAACCGAGTGCCACCGCCCTCTCCCGGAGGGCGTACTGCCGTTTTGTGCTCTCGGTGTTTTCGAACACTTGCCGCACCGTGGACTGCCGCACATAGAGATACGCGGTGCGCTGCAGGTGACTGGCCGTCACCTTGGAATTTGCAGGCAGGTTCATGACAGCTCCTTTCTCTTATGGTTCAAAACCATGCCGGCGATCACACGGACCATCTGCGTTTGCAGCGGCGAAGGGATGGTTACGGGGGGAGAAGCGCCGTCCCCGCTGCTGCCGATCGCGTGCGCGCATTCCCGGCAGCGCTCCATCCACGCGCGCATTCCCTGGCGCATGAGCACTCCCAGGCCCGCCGCCGGATCGCCGCCATGCAGGATCTGGCGGCGCAACCGCTCGTAAAGCCCGCCCAAGGCATCGAGAGCGCAACGCTCCCACTTCATGTTTCCTCCCGCCTCCCGCTCAGGAGGTTTTTTTCGCCGCGCTCGAGGGCGCGTTCGATGCTGCGCGCATGCACGGCCAAGGCAAAACGCTCGCGGATGCGGCGGGCGAGCTCGACGGCCCGAAGCGAGCGATCCCGCTGCTGTTCTTCCCGGACGAAGGCCATGACGGCATCATCGAGCTTATGGGCTCTCCGAGGGCCGCGCTTGGCCGGAAGCAGCCCCGCCAGTCCGGCCCGTTCGAAGGCGGCCTGTGCGTGGTAGACCGACAGGCGCGAAAAGCCGAAGTCCTGAGCCACGCGCCGAATGGGCTTATGGTCGATACGAACGCGCCGGAGCATTTCGTACTTCACTTGGACGAGGTCGCGCGGGTCAAAGAAGTCGCAGGTCTGGAAAAGCTCATCGGCAACCCGTTCGGGGCGGAGATGGAGAGTGCCATGTCGGCGCAAGACTTCTCGCTTGGCATCATGGGCAGAGGGTTTGGACATGAATACCTCCTGGATGTATGTTTACTACATTATGCCGTCAATGATACATTTGTCAACCACATTGCCGCGCGCTGTACCGGGGCCCCCGCGACTGTTCGCTGACCGCGAATGCGATTTGCGGCGTGGGCCCTGACGACAACGAATCGTCCACACCGAACGATGCCGTGCGGGACCAAGTAATAATCTCCATATTTTATGTGCCGCCCAGCGTCATTGGACCTCCCGTAATGCGCGCCAGGACACGCTGCTGGCGAGCGGGCTTTCTGGCCGGAAAGCCGTACGCAGTCCCGGGTGCCTGGATGATTCGGACCAGTGCATCCGCCGCCGGCCTGTGCCTGCGCTGGAACCGGCGGCATAATTACATAAACACTCCACGGCATAATTGGCAGTTAGGTAAACCCCCAGCTTTGCTGGGGGACTCACAAAGTTTGACATTTGCGGGAGTAGAATCCAAAGTCTCCCAACCGTGAACCGCTCAAAGTTACACGGAAAGGGAAACTTTGGA
>Ga0315280_10008343_pt1 | contig 13561 bp, 10 predicted proteins | sample YL17G06_40_MG_FD_203697 | JGI IMG/M metagenome (GOLD analysis project Ga0315280, IMG submission 203697) | Sediment microbial communities from Yellowstone Lake, YNP, Wyoming, USA - YL17G06_40 | ecosystem: Environmental > Aquatic > Freshwater > Lake > Sediment | place: USA: Wyoming | collected...
ATGGTGGAATCGTTTCTCCAGAGATATCATTATCATCGACCTCACCTGGGTTTAGGTATGAGGCCACCTCTAATGCCAGACCACTCAAAGGAGGCAGACTGTCGGATATTTACGGAGAATAGAGCGAGGCATTGACAGTGAGTCGCACATGTGCTAGAATCCGACGTTTGGATGCCGCAACTACGATTGGCATGCCCGACCTCAGTATGGACCGAGTGCGAGGAGGTTGAAGAGGCGGACAGTTGGAGGAGTCGGTCGCTGTGGGATCGGTGAGGGGGTGCGTATACGAAACCCGCCCAACTCCGGGCGGACTTGATGTAATGCTGTTTGTGCAGCCTGGTGGGGGCCACTGTTCGGCGCCACTAGAGTCAGGTTCATCGGACGCTGGCTGGGTTTCAGGGGAAGACGATGCGGATGGAAGGACGTACCTTCCCATTGTGAAACTGCAGGACTCTGCCGGTGAGGAGTGGTGGAGGTGAAGCATTATCCGCATGCTGAACCAGGCAATGCGGATGTGGCGGATTGGTTCTGCATCTGCCAGACTGGCAGTTCCCCTGGAAGCATAAGATAGTGGATTTGAGGGTTTTGGAGCGAGTCCGGCGACTAACGTGTTAGCAGTGCGAAAAAGGAGCGAGCCCATCGAACTTAGATCGTAAGTAGTGTTCTGAGCCGGGGGTGTTGAACCGCCATCTTCAGATGGTCACTTGGGTGGCGGGGAGCCAATAGTGAAACCGACCGATGCAAGGTCGGTTTTTCGTTTTTCTGGTGAATCTTGGAGGGTCAGAGAAGTAGTGAAACATCGGGCATGGTCAGGTTCTAGTCTTGTTTTCGCAAGCTGCCGAAGCATTCGACAATCTGCGCGACCTTTGGGGGTAGAGACGATAGGAGAAGTCAAATATGGCTAGGATTCGAGCACTGAGGCTCGGCCCAATAGAGGCTATTGAGGAGTCCGTTTCGCAACCAAGAGACCAAGCGAGTTCTTTCCGAGAGCGAAGTCGACTCCCTTCACAGGCTCAACTGGTGCGACCAAGGATCACGGCCGCCATCCCTTGCTACAATGAAGAGCGATTTATCGGCGATCTGGTTCTCCAAACGCGAGGACTTGTTGATCAGGTGATAGTGGTCAATGATGGGTCACAGGACGGCACTTCTTTGGTTGCCAGGGCAGCCGGGGCTATGGTAGTAGACCATAGTGTGAACAAGGGCTACGGGCAGGCTATCATGTCCTGCTTCCAGGCAGCGCGAGCAAGCGGCAGCGACATCCTGGTCACCCTGGACGGAGACAACCAACACACACCAGATGAGATTACTGCGCTAATCAGCCCAATCGTGCGGGGTGAGGCTGACATAGTGATCGGCTCACGCTTTCTGAAAGAGTCCCCACAGACGAATATGCAGCGATATCGCAGATTCGGCATAAGAGCGATAACGTGGCTGTGCAATGTGGGCTCACCGGTGAAGGTGACAGATTCCCAGAGTGGTTTCCGAGCCTACAGAATGAGTGTTCTTGAGTCTATCACTCTGACCGACCGACGGATGGGTGTCAGCGTAGAGCTACTCATAAAGGCAAGAGAAAAAGGGTTTGTCATACGTGAGTTGCCAATCAGCTGCCGTTATCACAGCAAGAGCTCCAAACAGAACCCGGTGTCACACGGCTTGGGCGTGGTCTTGGCTGTAATCGTGTTTCGACTCAAGAATATTTGGCCAGCGCATGGGGCGTCATCCAGAAGTGCCGTCGGGGGAAATGACCAGAACGCAGTGTCTCGGCAAAGCGTTAGTCGTTGACTTGGAGTTCTGGCACAGCCCTGAGTTCGTCAGAGGACATGTTCTTCAACAGAACAATGATCAGTTCCCAGAGTCTGTAGTGCCTCTGCTAGACCTCTTGGATAGGCACAGAACCAAGGCCACCTTTGCTGTCCTCGGCGTGGTGGCTGAACGATATCCCAACCTCGTCAAATCGATCTTCGACCGAGGGCATGAGATCGCGTCACACAGTTACTCTCACAGAACCCTCTACGAATTGACCAAGGATGAGTTCGAGCAAGAGCTGATCAGGTCTGTCGATCTTCTGCTCTCTATCACTGGCGAGAAACCCATCGGTTTCCGAGCGCCTAGCTTCTCTTTGAATAACTCGACGAAATGGGCGTTGGGGATATTGGAGAAGCACGGCTTCAGGTATGATGCCAGCATCTTCCCTGTCAGAACTGGCCTATATGGCGTCCCTGGTGCACCCCTTCATCCATACAGGCCTTCTGCCGAAGATATTACCAAGGAGAGCGAGCTTCCCGGGATTGTTGAGTTTCCCATGACTGTCTTCAGACTGGGGGTCAACGTCCCTGTGGCAGGTGGTTTCTACCTCAGAGTCCTTCCTTCCCGCTTCACAGTGTTCGCGCTGGGGCAGGCCGCACGGTCCAGGCCGGTGATTGTCTACATCCATCCCTGGGAGACATATGACAGGACACCCCGGTTGTCCGGGATGTCCCGTTTCCACAGATTCGTGACCTACCACGGAATCAACCGAGCACTCAAGAAGCTTGAACGACTACTGGTCGAGTTCAGGTTCAGGCCAATCAGAGAGGTCCTGGCCGAAGAAGGACTCATTTGACCGGAGACGGGGGTAGAACAGGGTGAAGCCAGTCGAAGCGGAGGCCTGGAACGAGTCTGTTGCCTGCTACGATTACAGTAAGTTCTATCATCTCTATCAATGGGGCGCACTCCTTGAAGAGGTGCACGGACACGAGCTGTTCTATCTGAAGGTAGACAAGAGCATCTTCCCCGTTGCCTGTGTCAAGAGTCGGATCTTTGGGAAGCGCCTGATTTCCCTGCCTTTTGCTGACTATGGTGGGCCGTGTGCCCAAGATGAGAATACGGCTGAGAGACTCATATTGGAGTGTCTGGAAAAAGCACAAGTATTGGGCGTGGACTTCATAGAAGTTCGCGGCCCCAACAATCGGTACTTCGGGTGCCTGGAGAAGCACGGCTTCGTGAGGAGAGATGACTACCTTACCTTTGTGCTACAGCTGGACAAGGGAATCCAGGGACTGTGGAGGGGAATAGGAGACAAGACCAGAAACCGCGTGAGGAAGGCACAGAAGAGTGGTATCGAGATCATTGAGGCAGCGAATAAGTCGGACCTCAGAGCTTTCTATCTCATTTATCTTAAGACAATGAAGAGACTGGGTAGCCCGCCCCAGTCGTACAAGTACTTCGAAAGGATCTGGGACCTCTTCTACCCAAGCAGGATGATGATGCCTCTCGCAAGGTGCGCCGGCAGGCACATAGCCGGTGGGCTGGTCTTCCTTCACGGTGAGACAATGCATTTTGCCTACAGTTGTTCGCTCTCTGAGTACCAGCAATTAGCCCCGAACGACTCAATTTGGTGGCACGTCATCAAGAGTGGCCATGAACGTGGCTTCCGGTACATTGACTTCGGCAGGTCGAGAGAAGATGAGGGGACCGTGCTGTTTAAGAGGCGGTGGGGAGGTGAGCTTGTCAAGATGCCCTACTTCTACAAGTTCTATGGAGAGAAGCTGGATGAGCGCCAAGAGGTCAGATACAGGTGGGCATCGCATCTGTGGAGCAGGTTTGTTCCAGAGTCTGTCGCCAGCAGGCTTGGCCCCTTTGTTATCAAGCAGATTGGGTAGTCGGACTCCATTCTCGTGTTGACTGTGACAATGAACCGAGAAGAGGCGGACCTCCGAACTGGGCTGATATCAAAAGGCGAAGCAGCATAGGCATGGTCACGAAGTCAATTGTGAAGATATGAATAACACTGGTTGTCCCAAGTCAAGCGGGTTTCATATAGCGGTAGTCACACACCCTTTTCATGATGAAGTAGGAAGGGCGACATTGGCGAATCTCGTTGAAGTGCTCGAACCCCTGTCTGAAGAGATGTTCTTAATCACCGGAGACTTCCCCGATTGGCCGAATGAGAAGATTCACACGACAAGGCTCAAGGAGGACGTGAACAAAGGTATCCTCCCGACCAGGATACTCCAGCTGGTTCTGGCCGATCTTAAGGCTTCGATCCATCTGGTCAGAGTATCCCGACACATCGAGACTGTGATCTTCTACATAGGTACGGATGAACATCTTCTGTCTACCCTAACCTCGAGAATCCTGCGGAAGAACACGGTGGTCTGCGTCCCTGGACTTTTCTCTAAGACTGCGCGGAAGGAATACGGCCGCTTGCTGCAGTTTGTTGCCGACATCATCGAACGGGTTCGCTTCTTTGTGTCCGATCAGATTGCCGTAGAAAGCCCAACAACCGCTCGATTCCTCGGCCTCGAAAGGTACAAGAGGAAACTCACTGCAAACGGCGCCAGGTACGTTCGCACCGAGCTTTTCAGAGTGAAGAAGGACTCATTGTCGAGAGGGAACACAGTCGGCTACGTGGGACGCTTGGTTGAGGGCAAGGGATTGGCGGAGTTCATCGCCGCCATGCCTGAGATACTCGAGAGCAGAGACGACGTGAAGTTCTTGGTTGGTGGGGGAGGGCCGCTATACGAGGAAGTTGTTAACAGGATTCAGGTTCGCGGACTACAGAGTTCGGTGAAGCTGTCCGGATGGATTCGCCACGAAGACGTTCCAGACTACCTTAACGACCTCAAGCTCTTCGTTCTCGCCTCTGAGGGAGAGGGGCTGCCGGGTATTGTTCAAGAGGCAATGGCCTGCGGCGCCGTGGTGTTGGCTACCCCAGTGGGGGGCATCCCGGACTTGATAAGGGATGGTGAAACAGGCTTCATACTGGAGAACGGGAGCTCGGAATGCATAGCCAGGACCGTTCTCAAAGCGTTGGGGGCCCCCGGACTCCCCGAGGTTGCCCAGAGTGCCAGAAGGCTGGTTGAGCAGGAATACAGCTATGATGCCATGGTGGAGAAGTACAGGCAATCTCTAGACAGACTGCCACGCAAATAGAGCGTGCTGTACAGCAAATGCTACGATGTCTGAATGCACTTGGGATATCGGACTCCTACCAGGAGGGTCTGACAATGAGGCCGTGGCCCGCGCAGCCAAGCTCAGGGATGCGATGCCGATGAGGGTAGTACTAAGAAGAACACGGTGGGTGGAGTCAATCCACAAAAGCCTGCCTCACGCGGGGGACTTGTAGCAAGACCCAGGTTGGAAACAACCACCGACACTACACTGAATGCAGTGCGCTTGACTTCACCTCTGTACACGATGATAGAATGACGGCGATTGACAGCGTTCTGCGAAGTATGTTCCAGTGGGGACTGCTTCCGTGGCCGTGGATAGGGCCACGGTGCTTAGTGCGTACTCAAAGTCAGTGCTGCAATAGGCTCCTTCGGCCTTCCGCTCCTGCCGCTGGCACTCTCCAGGCGTGAAGCATGAAGATGTATAAGGCCTTGGCCCTACTGGCACTAGTCTGCCTGGATGTTGCGCTCTGGATCCTGGCCACTACTCCTCCTGTCGCTGGCTACGAGATATCCATATACGACGCCTATCCGTGGTACTTCTGGCTACTGATCTGGGTAAGCATCGCCTGTGGAATCTCCATCCTGATCCATCAAGCTTTCTCCCCAGACCAGAAGTCACGTTGGTGGGTGGCAGGTCTCATCATCGTCATTTCCACAAACGTCATTTTCCTTCTGTTGCCATTGTTTAGAGGCTACTTCATAACTGACCTGGCTGATGAGGTAAGCCATCTGGGGATGATAAAGCAAGTCTTACTGGAGGGTCGCGCCAGCAACAACGTCTATCCCATCTCGCATATACTGGCTGCAGAAGTATGCGATGTCACTGGACTGGACGCAAGAATGGCCATGAAGATCATCCCCATCTTCTTCTACCTGCTGTACATGATGGGCTTGTACCTCCTGGCTAGAACCATGGTGGAGAAGATGGGAACCAGGCTACTAACGATGGCACTGGGCTCCGTACTGTTGTTTCTCTACTTCGAATATCTGTTCTTGCCCACCCAGTTGCTGCTATGTCTCGTTCCGCTCACCCTGATGCTGCTGGCAAAGAAGAGAACCACCAAGGACAGATTGGCCTACACGGTGTTACTGATCGTTGTGCTGATACTCATGCCGTTCACCCATCCGTTTGGTTCACTATGCGTTGTGGCTACACTCCTGACGGCCGTGATATCCGCGCTGGTGAATCGTTTCCTGTCAAGGAGAGATCAGAGACGGAGCGAAGGTGGGTCCTTCCCAGCCAGCTCAGTGATTCTTCCCGCCGCTATACTTTTTGTCACCTTTTCGTTGTGGTTCTACCATACTTCGGTATTCGGCAAAGCGGTTATGGACGCGTACCGATCGATTATGTCTGGCAATGGGCGATCTGAGGCGAGCATGATAGCCGAAAAGGGACGACAGGGCGGTATTACTCTCGTTGTATTCCTGAAGTTGTTCATCAACACCAACGGGCATGATCTGATTTTCATGCTGCTTTCAGTTCTGGCCATCCTCTTGGTTCTGCGCGAATGGCGTAGGTCACGCGCTGCCCCAAAGGCAGACCACATGTTCCTTGCCCTGCTGTTTATGTTCTTCACTCTCTTCTATGCTGCAACCCTGGTGGGCACGTTTGCCGACGTCGGACAGACTCGAACCATGTGTTGGGCTCTCATGGCTTCCACACTGCTGAACGGGGTTGTGCTCCATGAATGGGCGATCCGGCTGAATGGCGCGCGGCTCAGGCTCTGTGTGTCGCTCTTGACTTTGGCCGTCTTAGCCTCTGCTGTCATTGGACTACTCAGCGTGTTTCCTTCACCACATATCGGTGTGCCCGGCGGCCAAGCTACCGAAATGGACTGGAATGGCATGGAATGGTTCCTCGAACGCAAGACTAACGATGAGACGTTATATCTCGCGAGTGAGTTCCCTCGTAGAGCTCCAGAGGCTATATACGGCTGGGAATCGCCCAAACAAGCGGCTGCGGGCGCATTCTCGCGTATTCCGCCAGGGTTCGGGTACAGAGACAATGAGACGCTAGCGTACGCCTTTGACTCAGACAGGTACATCGTTATCACTGAGTTTGACAGAGCCTACTTCATCGACCTGTGGAAGAACGTCACCGACATGGTCACTGCCGATGATTTCAATAAGTTGGACGCTGACCCATCTGTCAACAAGATATACTCAAATGGCGAGTTGGACATAATGCATGTGTCCACAGCAAGCGGATAGCTACGGATATCGTCAAATGGGGCCACACAGCGCACAGTTGACAGGAGGCCAAGCTTCGCCTATGCAGGAGAGCAGATGTACGAGCTTACAGTGGCTTATGAGAGCAGCTATTCCAGCTAGCCCAGTGCATTGAAAGTGTTGGAGAGGCAAAGCCTATCCCAGGCCTCCAACAAGTGCGTGTAGGTATAGAAGTCCATATGCCTTCTATCTTCATCAACACTTGTCCGATGAAGGCATCGCAAAATAGCATAGGGAACCGCTTGCACGACGACTTCGGAAGGGATCCCTCTTGCTCGCGCAAACCGAGGGACAACATCTTTCAAGATGGGGGCATATTTGCCTCTACCACAGAAGCTATCCCGTAAGGAGCTAAACACGGGACCTCTAGCGATGGCGTTGTTGAGGATGAAGAAAACGAAATCGAAGAGAGGTTCGCCATCCTCTCGATAGAATTCCCAGTCGATGACGTAGGTTTTTCCATCATCGCTGATCAGGACGTTGCCAGCGAAGAAGTCTCCATGTTCGGAGTTCTTGGGAATGTTCACTTTGCTCAGGGACTCCAGGAGAAGAGCCAACCTCTGCTTGGTTCGCGATCGAATGCCATCATCAAGATGGACTTGCGCCAGACAATGCTCTGAAGCGGTGATCTGCTCTCTCAATTGTTCAAACTCCCAGAATCCCTTCTGAGTACTATCCTGGAAATGGAGCAGCCAATCCAACGCCATCCGATTATGAGACAGACTTAAGGGACGGCATTGTCGGCCATTGATCAGAGGCTCCCTGAAGACAGTCATGGGGCCTATTGACTCCCTCCCGACCTCGAGCTGGTTGAATCGGCCGAAGCGCATTTCTTCCTCTTGCACCAGCGCGGCAGCCTGCCTGAATCTTGGAAACTTGACGATCGAGAAGGGCCTGCCGTTATTGAGAAGGAAATAGTTGACTTTTGATTCCGTACTCAGACTGCCACTCACCCTCAGGAAGCTGGTGGTTCTTCTGTCACTTTCTATCAGCTTGGACTCGAACGAAGGCTCTTTGAATTCCTTGTACGCATAGATCAAGAAAGCCGGACAGAATGGGGGAAGGAGCATCTTCACTGCCTGACGGGGAAGGCGAGAGCCTATCGAGATGACTAATGACGCCAGAAATCCTGGGTTGACGGGGCTTTCCCCCAGGAGTCTGAGCAGGAACGCTGGACTCTCGCCATCGAATCTCCCGCCATACCTGGGACTTGGGTAACTCAAGGTCCAGTAGAAGTCACTTTCATCGAAGCCGGCTTCCTTCAGCATCTTCCTGTATCCCCATTGACTGTAGGTGTAAGTGCGGTAGCTGTTCCATTCCTCCTTTGCCCGCTTCTCGCGCCTGTATTCCCTATTGGTTCTCCTGAGAAACCTGACGGCAACATCGGCAAGCTTGCGTGGCATAATGCTGGTGAAAGGCAAGCCACTATGATCCTTGCCACCCAAGAACATGTGCGCACTGTACCGGTTCTCTATGCCAACGTAGAGACATCCCCCTGGTTTCAAGACGCGTCTTATCTCTCGCAGAAAGTCAAGCTGGACTTCTTCTGGATTCCTTGAGAAGTCACTCAAGCCAACCCATTCGAGCACTCCGCTGGAAACGACAAGGTCAAAGTAGTTGTCCGCAAAAGGCAGGCATAGCCAGTCTGCCCTGACCAGCTTCACATTGTCATCCTTGTCCTGCTCTCGTCTTGCCCTCTGGAAATCCAGCCTCTGCTTGACAGACTCCAAGGACCAGACCTCGTTGTAGTACTTGGAAAGTGCAAAGGCGTTTGTGCCCCAACCACTGCCAATATCAAGGCAGGATTCGGTCCTATTCAGATTCAGACAGTGAAACAGCCAGTCTACCCTCCCACTACTGGAAATGTATTCGTCCATGTCGCGATATCTCAAGCCAATATCCCTCGCAGCTGATCTCCAGCCCTTGCTCCTCGTATTCTCCAGCGTCTTTTGCATTTCGTCAGGGGACATCTCTCCCCAATAGTAGTCTTCACCCACCATCAGCTGGTAGATGCCATTGTCGAAGACGCACTCCACCTTGCAGCGCTCGCAGTACAGAAGGCCGCCCTCTTCTGAGAATGCCTTCTTGCACTTGGGACAGACCAGGTTCTCTAACACGGCCTATACCTCCAACCAGATCTGCTGGGGAATACGTGCTCCTATTCTAGCCATTTCCTTGACATCCTGGCAACACCGCTCACCTGTGTCTCCTCGTTCTGGGGACTTCAGTTGTCCTACTCGTTTGTCACTTTGCGCGAGAACCTCGATTGACGGAGCAAGGGTACAACAACGATTGCCGCCACTATGCTTTGTCCCAGAGTCCACCCAATGCCCACTCCAATGAGGCCCAGTTCGCGCATCAAGATGTAGATCAGGCCCAGACTCAGGCCAGTGGCACCCGTGGAGACAACAATCAGCATGGGAATCTCCTTCCTCACTCTATACAAAGTGAGAAAGATGTAGTTTATGCTCAAAGGAATAGCCGAGATCGATAGGATCCAAAGAAGAGTGGTGGCGTTCTCAGAGTACTGCCTGCCAAAGAGGAGCAACACCCTACCTCCCAAAGCAAACGTGAGTGCTATCACCAGGCCAAGAATCAGCAGGCTTGCCCCTAGCGTCCTCCTGGTGTTTCTCCCGAGCCGACTCTGGTCATGAGAACCCTCAGCGAAAAGTGAGGACGACATGGCGTTTGGGACAGCCTGGGTGGCGATGCCAGCAATGGCCCAGGCAATGTAGAAATAGGCATTCGTCTTGCTATTGAGGACGTTTACCACTAGGAGGGGCAAGAGATATGTTGGGGCCAGCCATAGAGTGTTGGCAACATAGGTACCCAAGGAATATCGGAGCATCTCGCTGATCACACTTCTGTCCAAAGTTGGCAGTGGGAAATAGCCTTTCAACAGTCTGGGCAGCAACCAGAACAAGGCTAGGCCTAGAGCGGCTGCCATGGCCAATCCCTCCGAGGCAAAGATGCCAAACGCTGCGAACGCGGTGGCAAGGGCAATAGGCAGAGGTATCTTGATAACGGCGGCAGCTGCGTTCTTCAGGAAGTTGAACTTGGCCTTGCGCTCAGCAATGAATACGGCATCAGCGATGAAGGACATAGTGTAGAGAAGCGTGAATATGATGAAAGACGCAATGTAGATTGGGTGAGCTCTCATGACGCCCAGTCTTGGTGACCATATGGGGAGCCCAGCAACGAAGATCACCCCGGCGGCCAATGAGACAAGTGCGGCAATGGCGAAGCACGAGTTGACCATCTTGATTGACTTGTCACCGGCACCAGGTAAGAAGCGTATCAGTCCGAAGCCGAGACCCAAAGTGGAGAAGTTCGCCAGTAGGGACATGGCCGAGATCGTGGCTGATGCTATGCCCACGTCCTCGGTGGAGTAGAACCTGGCAGCTATGATCCAAAAGGCGAAACCAGTTGTGGCGGTGAGCAAGGAGCCCGCCATCAGATAGTACGCATTCATGTATAGGGGATTGCCAAGATGCGCCTTCAGGTTGGCGGTAGAAGCAACGGCCCGGATGGGTCCAGAGATCAATTGGACATATTGGCCAGGACGCCTCGCTTGAGGAGAGAGGGGCTTCTGTTTAGGTTCGTTCACCGTTTGACCACTATAATAGCATTTTCTCGATGTTGATCAACCTTCCTGCTAACTGCTGTAGAACCCAAGGTCCAATCCCAGTTGGCGCTCGCTCCATGCACGCTGGCAGCGCTACCTCCAATGCGCAGTCACAGTTTGCTCTTTTCCACGTAGTAGCCGGAGAACAAGTCTCGTTGTATCCGAGTAGTGTCTTCGCAGAGATCTCTTGTCACAGAAAGAACAGATGACGCTGTTATCCTCTTCACCTGTCTTGGCATGACCGCGGCGGATTCTACAAATCATTAAGAAAGCACGTGGCGGACGAGACTTGATAGGTAACTGGCACGGGTGTATCATATTGCCAATCTGCAAAGCCACTCGCGTTTCAAGTTCGTCCATCCACTCTGGGCAGTACCATGTCTGGAGAGGATTTACTGAGTGGTTGAATGTCAGTCGTCTGCCTGGGAGGGACTAGGGGTTGAGAATCTGCGCGGTCTCTGTTGATGTAGAAGAAGAACCGTGTGGGCCTGAGCAGGAATCACGTGCCGCAAGGACCTTCCGCGGTGTCGAGAATCTGGACAAGATGCTCGAGGTGTTCAGCGAGTTTCGGTTTAGGGCGTCGCTGTTTGCGACTGGGGAAGTCCTGGAGAAGTACCCTCAACTGGTGGAGAGATGGGCGGTGAGACACGAGATTGGCTGCCATGGTGGATACTACCATAAGCTTCTTGACAATCTGGCCGATGCCGAGCGCAGGAGGCAGCTTGAGAAGTATTGCGAGTTGCATGGGAAAGTGCTCGGTGGTACTCCCAAAGGATTTCGAGCAGTCATGAACTCGATAGACGATGCCCAATTCGGGCTTCTGGAGGAGTTTGATTTCATATACGACAGCAGTGTGATTCCTAGGTTCGTTCCCTTTAGGAACTACGTTGGATACAAAGGAAAGGCACCCGCACAACCCTATCATCCAAGTCACGACAACTATAGGGAAGAGGGAGAGCGCAGGATCTTGGAGATTCCTGAATCCCCTTTGATGCTGGGCATTCCTTTGAATGGAACATGGCTGAGGATGTTCAGCCCGAACCTTTACAGAGTATTGCTGGCGCTTAAGAAGCCACGGTTCATTGGTCTTTCCATGCACGCGTGGGACGTCGTGGAGCACCAAAGTTCATACTCGCACAGTACCGGCGACAGGTTTGTGCGGTATCTGGAAAGCATACTGAAGACGCTCTCCGAGGACTACGAATTCATGCCCGCAGAGCAAATAGCATCCTTGACAATCGAAGACAGACAAGGGTAGATGCTTTGGGGAGGTCCGGATGTCAGCCAATTTTAAGGTTCGCAACTTAAGGGAAGAAGAGCAGGGACAGCATCTCAGCATACTGAATCTGTGCTTCGACCCCTGGGGCAACGAGGAGGCATGGGAGCGTAAGTACAAGCAGCCTGGCGTGAATGTGACAAAGAACATCCTGGTCGTAGAAGAGGACGGAAAGTGGATTGGCGGCCTCAGCTTGTGGGTGCGTGATATCCTGATAACCGGAAAGAGAGCCAAGGTCTATTTGGGCGGGGACGTATATTGCCACCCAGACCATGTCGGCAAAGGTGTCTACTCGGCAGCAACGAAAGCCTACAGAAAGATGGTTGTGGCAGATCGTGATGCAGCGCTTTCATTGACGTTTGTGTCTAAGCAGGAGCTTCCGTTTGGCGCTTTGCAGAGGCACGGCTACTGCCCCATATTATATCCGGCCACAAAGATAAAGCTCCTCAAGCCAGAAAGGTTGGCCAATCTGCTCGACGGACGAGAGCTCAAGATGCTGGAGAGACTCCAGGGAGCAAACATCAGAATCGCCACGAAGTCCGGGGATCTTCTATTTGTGGTCAAGGATGGGCACCTGAGAAGAGTTGCCCAGACGGAGCGAGTGGACATAGTTGTCAGATCGGATCTTCAGTCGCTGTTCAGGGTGTATGGGAGGTCCATGGAGGGGAAGAGGGCGCTGGTTGGTTCTGCAATGGTGATGATCCTGACGGGGAGACTGTCAGTACGAGTAGCCTTCCGCAGTATACCCAGACTCATCAGGGGGATCTTAGGGTGGTAGGGGAGTCCGTCGAGCACAGGAACTGGTTACACAGAGAATAGCATCCATGACAATCGAAGAACGGCAAGCGTAGATGCTTTGGATGGCTCAGAATGACAGCCGATCTTAAGATTCGTAACCTGAGGGAAGAAGAGCAGGCACAGCATCTCAGCATGCTGAATCTCTGCTTCAAGCCTTGGGGCAGCAAGCAGACGTGGGAGAACAAGTACAAGCAACCTGGCATGGATGTGACAGAGAGTGTTCTGGTAGTCGAAGAGGATGGCAACTGGATTGGAGGTGCAAGCTCGTGGATACGGCGTGTGCTCATAGGCGGTAACAGAGCCAAGGTCCGGCTGGGTGGGGACGCATATTGCCACCCAGACCATGTTGGCAAGGGCGTCTACGCGGCAGCAATGAAAGCCCAAGGAAAGATGGCTCTGGCAGATCGTGATGCAGCGCTTTCATTTACGTTTGTATCTAGGCGCGAGCTTCCGTTTGAAGCTCTGCAAAGGTACGGTTACTGTCCCATATTGTATCCGGCCACAAAGATTAGACTCCTCAAGCCAGAGAGACTGCCAGAGAGACTGGTCAATCTGCTCGACAGGCGAGGGCTCAAGATGCTGGAGAGACTCCAGGGAGCAAACATCAGAATCGCCACGAAGTCCGGGGATCTTCTATTTGTGGTCAAGGATGGGCACCTGAGAAGAGTTGCCCAGACGGAGCGAGTGGACATAGTT
>Ga0315280_10008346_pt1 | contig 13558 bp, 14 predicted proteins | sample YL17G06_40_MG_FD_203697 | JGI IMG/M metagenome (GOLD analysis project Ga0315280, IMG submission 203697) | Sediment microbial communities from Yellowstone Lake, YNP, Wyoming, USA - YL17G06_40 | ecosystem: Environmental > Aquatic > Freshwater > Lake > Sediment | place: USA: Wyoming | collected...
TGGAAAAGATTTTGAACAGCAGTCCCGAGAAAAGAAAGACACAGAAATCCTATGATCACCGTGGGGATACCCGCCAGCAGTTCAATCACCGGTTTCATCCATTCCCTTCGTCTCCGGGAAGCAATCTCAGCCAGATAAATCCCGCTGCCCACTCCGAGAATGGTTGCTATGACAGTCGCAGGGATGGCTACCAGCAGGCTTCCAAGGACCAGCGGGACAAGGGAGTACTTGCCGTTTTCTCCCACCGGTTGCCAGATATAGGCGAAAACCTCCTGACCGGAGAAATTAATAATATGGGTGCCAATGAACTGAAACGGCTTAATTTCTGTAAATGCCTTTACCCCTTCTTTGAAGAGGAAAATAAAAATAAGGGCAATAATGATGATCGAGGTAAGGCCATTCAGAAAGAGAAATTTTTCAATGAAAAATTCTTGGACCTTCAGTTTGAGGCGGCGGCGGGACGTCTCCCTGAGATCTACATTTCTCAGGGAGACTCCTGCCACTTCCCTCGAGGAGGGAGGGGGAAGCTTTATTTCATCACTGAGGGAATAATTCATTTCATCTGCTTTAGCGGTACATACCCGATTTCTTCCACAATTGTCTGACCTTCTTTGCTCAGTATCCAGTTTAAGTACTCCTGGACCTTTGCTGAAGGTTTTCCTGCAGAATAACAATAGAGGTATCGGGCAACAGGGTATTCTGTTTTCCACACTGCTTCAAAATCAACAGTACCATCTTGTTTAAGAGGAGAGACTCCTTTTGATTGGTCATCTTTCTTGACTCTCAGGATCCTCAATTCTTTCATCTTGGCAAAGTAAGCCACGCCACCATATCCGATGCCCCAACTGTCTTTCGATACCGCCTCTGCTACCGCAGAGGTTCCCGGCATGTTCTGACAGTCAGGGGCATAATCTTTGTCTTGCATCACATGTTCTTTAAAGAAGACGTAGGTCCCGCTATTTGATTCTCTGCTGTAGCGCATAATCCTATGATCCGGCCCGCCCACCTCTTTCCAGTTGCTGATCCTGCCCGTATAAATTGCGCCAAGCTGGTTCATGGAGAGTTCATTCACAGGATTCTGAGCGTTCACGATCACCGCCAAAGCATCCATGGCTACCTTATTTTCCATAGGTACGATGTCGTTTGACTTGGCATCCTTCATCTCCTTTGGTTTGATGGGACGGCTACTGTTTGCCAAGGTGGTTGTGCCATTGATCAGGGCAGCGATACCGGTTCCCGAGCCACCACCGGTCACCATAATGGTGACATCTTTGTGAGCCTTCATGTACGTCTCAGCCCACTTCTGCGCGAGAATAACCATGGTGTCCGAACCCTTTACGGTGATGTGTTCAGCAGCCTGTAGTGATCCAAGAGCCAGAAAGACCATTCCTGCGAGTACAATACCGATTATTTTTTTCATGCTTCCTTTCCTCCTTTTGATTTCAGCACTCGTTCCAATAGTAGGAATATGAGAGACAAAACAAGGGCCACGCCATTTGTTATTAAGAGTGTCTTCATTTTTCCCCCTTCTTTTCAATAAATATTCTAACGCTCAATTGTTACAGTGCTGTTACAAGTGTGTGAACAACGGGTTACAGTTAAAACTCAATCTGGAACCTGGTCATGATGACGTTTTCATTATCCAACACTCTCTGTCCCTTGCTGTCAGGAAGGTTATCATCGAAATTGGTACGCACGTAGTTGAACTTCAGCATAACCTTGGGGTTGAGGTACCAGTTTAAGCCTACGGTGTAGGCGCTGGCTTTATTGGTATATTTCGTGGCATCCACGATGCCGTTCTTGAGGAAGTCCTCGTCTGCATCAAAACAGGAGTAGCGGAATAATACCTCCCATGCCCCTATCCCGCATTTGCCTTTGAAGGGATCAAAATTGTGCTTTATATTCGGTTTTGTGTATACCCCTTCCTTCCAGCCCTTCTCCTCGCCGGTGAGGAAGTACGAGGCAGTGATATGCCAGGCGTTAATGTCATAGTCTTTCTTGATCGTGCTGCCCTGCCTCTGCATATCCGTAAATCTCTGGAGTACGTATTCGCCTTTGAGCGAGAACGGGCCATAGTTGTAGCCCAGTTCACTTCCCCAACGGATTCTGTCGCTCACATGGAGTATGTTATTCTTGCTGTCTTTCGCAAGAATCTTGAAGAAAGGCGTACGGGCTTCTGTCCTTGCCGTGTAGTCGTCAGGAACGTTATTCTGGGCGCCGAAGGTCATCGCTCCTCCAACATGCAAGTTCTGCAAGAGGCTTCCTTCCTGCAAGAGGAAGGGGCTTAAAACTATTCGCGCGGCCACGTCCTTGTCATCATTATTATCGGATGCCTTGCTCTCACCGTTGCCATTGAACCCGCCGATCCCGTAGTTGATACGGTCATTAAACAGCGTACCATAGGCCATTGCACCGATGTCTCTCTTGGGTGCGAGATTGTCGACGAGGGATCTCTCCATCATGTCGATGTTCGTATCAGACGTCAGTTCATCCAGGCAGAAGGGCTCTTTGAACTGCCCTGCCCTGAAGACCGCCTCAGGGAAATACTTGGCTTCGAAATATGCATCTTTAATACTGCCTGAGCTGCCTTCGTCATAGGCTCCTTCGAACCTAAAATTGTAATATTTGTAGAGGGTGGCTTTGAGTCCAATGCGCATCAGCCTCGCCTGGAAGGTGTTCGTACTTGGATGGTTATCATCTGTGTAGAACCGGCCATCCGCAAATAGCTTACCATCAAAACCAAGGCTGAACTCCTTATCACCGGTCTCCAGCTTGAATCCATCTTTGTAGACAGGTTTCAACTGTTTCTGCTGTTCCTTGTCAAACTGGGCTCGAATGTTGGTGTATTCCTCCTCAGTGAGGATTCCTTTCTGTTTCAAGAGATCGATGATCTCCAGATCGCCTGCCCATCCTCTCGTGATAGAGAAGATGAGAGAGAGCAGACCCGCAAGTACAAGTAATATTCATTTCTTTTTCATGTAGTGTATCCTCCTATTCATAGTTACTTTTGTTCGTGTCAATCATTTCATCGCTTTGTTGATCGTGGTTGATCGCCACACATCACCTCCCTTTCAATGAGGATTTCAGTTTTAAATCTATGGCCAGTGTAAGCGCTGTTTGTTACGGCTGAATGGCGAGACTGTGAACTTTTGGTGACGGATTTCTTGGCTCAGGCAACATTGATTGTACGGTCTGTTCTAAAGAAAAGATGATGGTCACCTTCGTTCCTTTCCCGGGCTCGCTTTCAATCAGAATTTTTCCCCCGGTTTCCTCGATAACCCTTTTTGTAAAACTCAGACCATGACCAAAACTCTGGAGAGACGTTGACGGTGGCTCTAACCCTTCCAGGACCTCATCGAGACGGTCTCGATGAAACCCTATACCAGTGTCAGAGACCGTGATCCGGAACTCCTCGTTTGCATCAAGAATTCCGTTCGTTTCTTTTTCTTTGCTGTTACCCCGCGCAACTTGGATGAGGACTTGTCCTCCTTTGCCCGTGTACTTAATCGCATTGTCAATGATGTTTTCAATGGCCCTGCCTAATCGCTGCATTTGGCCTGAAAGTGGGGCAGTCGGACAGGAGAAAATCTGACAGGAGAGGAGAACGCCTTTCTCCGAAGCCAGAGGCTGGTATCGTGCAACGATATTCTCAATGACCTCACGGAGGTTACTTACATCTCCTTCAGCTTGGTGAAGGCAATTCTCCTTGCTCGCGCTCCAGAGCTGGGCCAGGAGTTTCTCAACGCTCTGGCGGGATTCCCGAACGGCATTCTGGATTTCTTCACTGTTTTGGGGATTGAGTTTCTTCCTTCCGAGTATTTCAGTTAACCCCTGGAAGGCGAGAAAAGAGTTCTTGAGATCATGGATGAGGTCTCGGACATGTAAGTTTCTCTCTTCTTGCTTGATCGTCAGAAAAGAGATACCCGACCGGAGTCGGTGATAATCCCGTTTATTCTGCAGTAGCCTTTCCACCCGAAGCAGCAGTTCCTGGACGGAAAAAGGTTTGGTGAGATAATCATCTGCACCAAGTTGCAGACCCTGAACCCGGTTCTCTTCATCGCCGAGGGCTGAGAGGATGAGAATGGGTGTTTTTTGAATCTCTTCGTCCTGAGAAGAACGGACAGCCGAGCAAATAGCCCACCCATCTGGTTCGGGAATAAGGATATCGAGGATGATAAGGTCAGGTTTATGCTGTATATGTTTCAAGGCCTCTTCACCATCAAAAGCAGTGAGTATTTGATATCCTCTTCCCTTCAAGTGAAAGGCTATCAATTCATTGAGATCGGGCTCATCCTCGATGATAAGGATTGTCTCCCGCTCAGGACAATTGGGTGGCTCAAGAGTCATTGTTTTTATTTTCTCCTCTGTTCTCCATGGAACGGTCTCCATTATGCTGCTCGACTGGAAGAGATGCGGGAGGTTATTTGTCTGACCTGCGATAACCTTTGACCCATAGGAGTTGAGCGTCTCAACCTTGCCGCTTTCCATCCACCTAAAAAACCTGCTGCGGCGCAAGAGTACCCGAACAGCAGAAGCAACACTAATCGTCCTACCGTTGTTTCGAACAGCCAGGTAATCATGTCTCCCCCTCTACACTCTGTCTCCACATATAGGGCATACACCGTTCTTCACAGGAATGCCTCCACGGCACTTGATCGGTTCTGCCATATCTGATTCTAATTTCTTCAGGCACAGTTCATTCATCACGAGTTCGTCCTTAATAACCAAGATTGTTGTGTGTTGAGGAAATATCTGCAGATCAGAAATCATGATAACTATCCTCCTTTTTTTGATTTTCATCGGACAGATTCTTTTCCACGAGATCAAAGAAGAAATGCTTTTGGGGGTGGGGTTTTCGGCGGGTAAGCCAAACCACAATGCATAAGACTGCAAGAAGACTCAAGAAAGCAATAAGTGTACGCATCATACTGTCCGTCCCTCCCCACAGCGGGAAGGTGAGTAACGAATCGCCATAATCCGGACAAAACTCAGAAAGAAGATGAGCATGATCATGAACCCGACCTTGAGATAATCAAGTTCCTTAAACCAGTACGCCATAATCTCGGTAAGTACTACGACCATGACGGTATCGACGATATACGTCACCAATACTCTTCCTTCTTTGAAATAGAGCAAGGTAGTCTTGAAGACCTCAATCAGGGCGAGGAGCGTGAGTGAATCAAGAATCAGGACACGAATCACTTCCTTGACGTTCCCTGTAAACAAAAACCTCAGGTGATAAAACGTGGCTACCACCCCTCCTAACAATCCAAGGAAGATGGCTAAGAGGAGTCCGCAAAGGGCAACCCGGGACATACCCTCAAAGATACGCGATAAATCCATAGAAAAAAGGCCGTCCAGAAGTTCTGTGTTTCTCATATGTCTCCTTTCATTGAGACAAATTCTCTCATGGCTTTGTTACAGGAGAACGTTAGGATTGTGACAGTTCGGTGAATTTTGATATAAAGAAATCGGGGAAATAAGAAAATTGAACTTTGCTATTTCTGTGTTAATAATGAAACAGGAAGATTGGATAAATTTTAGAATCAAAAACTGGTTTTTAAAGTGGAAATTTTACGCTTCAGGCAGTGTAAAGAAGAACGTGGGGCTTTCGTTCAGTTCGCTTGTTGCTGGGGCTCACAGGAAAGATTCTTATTCACAAGGTCGGACATGAACTGCTGGTGCGGCTGAGGTTTTCTCCTGATAAGGAATCCGACACTAACCAAAGTTGCTATCGCGAACACGCAAGCTATGAGAGTTAAAAACATCTGCAATTTCACCAATCTTTCCGAATTACTTTAAACTTACCTACCATATTCGAACTAATTCTAACGTCGGTTTGTTACAGGAGAGTGTCGAGAATGTGACAGTTCGGTGAAAGTTTTGTCAGAAAGGCAGGAAGTGATAAAAATTTGGCATTTCTATTTCCGGCGAGAGTATGGGAGTTTGTCGCCTTTTAAGCCCGTGGGATAGTAAAGAAGAATGTGGAGCCCTCATTGAGTTCGCTCTCGGCCCAGACTTTTCCACCGTGCTTTTCGATGATGTTTTTCACGATGGAGAGGCCCAGTCCGGTCCCCCCCATCTCACGGGATCTCCCTTTGTCCACCCGGTAGAATCTCTCAAATATCCGTGGAAGATGTTCGCTCCCGATGCCGATACCGGTATCAGTGACTTTTACTTCTACTTCGCTATCTTTAAGCATAGCCGAAAGGCTGACTGTACCTCCCTCTCTGTTATATTTTATGGCGTTATCGAGCAGGTTGAGCAACGCCTGTTCCAGGAGAAGTTCATCAGCCGGTATCTCAGGTATGACTTCGGGTATATTGAGAGTAAGAGAGATTGATTTTTTCCGTGCCATTTCACCCACTGTCCCAATAACTCTTTCTCCAACCCGCTTGAGAGAAACAGGTTGAAGAGATGGTGTGAAATCAGCAGATTCTATTCGTGAGAGGCTGAGGAGGTCCTGGACGATGAGTGAGAGTCTTTCAGCATGATTGGCAATCACGGTAAGAAATTCATGTATCTGAGATAGATCCTGTATCTCTCCTTCCAGGAGCGTCTCCGTATATCCTTTGATTGCTGTTAAGGGAGTACGGAGTTCATGAGACACGTTCGCCACAAAGTCCTTTCTTACCCTTTCCAGCATACCCAGTTTGGTTATGTCATGGAATACCGCTACTATCCCTCTCCGCCTATCTTCAAATTCAAAAGAGACAAGATTGACTTCGAGTTCCTTTACCTCTGGGAGAAAAAGGGGGAATCTGATGGTCAAAGGAAGATTGTCTTTTAACACTTTGTTAATTGCTTCCTGAAGTTCTCCCCTTCTCACCAGTTCTAAGGGAGTTTTTCCGATGGCTGAATCTTCTATGGAGAAAATGTCTTCCAGGGACTTGTTGATAAGAACAACCTTTCCTTTTTCATCCGTTACCATTAATCCTTCGAGCATACCACTCAATATGGCCTGCAATTGCGACTTTTCCCGGCTTAACTTATTGATCTTTTCTTTCAGCTCAGCACTAAGGAAGTTGAGGGAATTTGCTAGTTCTTCAAGTTCATCAGAGGTCTGTTTCTTCGTTTTTACTGTCAGTTCACCTGAGGCCATCTTCCGTGCAGTCCGGGCCAGCTCACGGATAGGTTTGGAGATCCAGGCTGAGGTCAGGATGGTGAGCATGACGGCTCCAATGAGTGAAACGAGAGTAGCAAGGTAGATGAACTGGTAGGCCCTGGAGGTGGTTCGGTCTACCTCGCTGAGAGAGAGGGCAAGTCTCACCACACCTGAAGTTTTTCCTCCCAAGCTCAGGGAGCTGGCAACGTAGAACATTGATGTAGAGAGAGTAGAACTGTAGCGGATGCTCTCTCCATTTCCTTTTTCGAGAGCCTGCTGGACTTCAGGACGGTTTCTATGGTTTTCCAGAGACGAGAGATCCTTTGACAGAACATCAGAATCCCCCCATACCCTGCCTTGATGGTCAATGATAGTGATTCGGGCACGCAGGGATTTAGCAAATTCTTTAGCAGAGGCATCCACTGCACCTGTTGCAATACCGTCCGGATATCTCTTCTCAATCACATTTTTGAGCAGGGCGACCTCTTTCTTCAGGCGTTCCCGGGTCTGCTCAATGAGGTACGACTTGAAGGTTGACGATAAGAAGAGATCGATGAAGATAAGGATAAGGGCAGTAGAGAGCAAGTAGAGGGAAATAAGTTTGAACTGAAAGGTGAACTTTTTCTTCATTTCAGGATTCTCTGAAACTGTAACCGATCCCTCTTAGGGTCTCAATATATTCACCAGCTTTTCCCAGCTTTTCCCGAAGTCGTCTGATGTGAGTATCCACGGTCCGGGAGTAACCTTCATAGCTGTACCCCCAGACATTGTTAAGGAGGGTATCTCTCGTCATTACCTTGCCCCGATTTTCAATCAATTCCAGGAGCAGCTTAAATTCTGTTGCCGTTAAAGGAACAGATTCTTTTTTCACCCAGACCTTATACCCCTTGGGATCAATAGTAAGATCCCCAATCTTAATCTCTTTCTTCTCTTCCCCTTGGCCCTTTACCCTTTTCAAGACCGCCTTTACCCTGAGGACTAACTCGCGGACGCTGAATGGTTTTGTGATGTAGTCGTCGGCCCCCAGCTCCAATCCAACGATCTTATCTACTTCTTCACCTTTTGCCGTCACCATGATCACAGGGATACCTTTTGTCTCTGGATGCTGTTTGAGCAGTTTCTGCACCTCGGTACCTTCAAGGTCTGGAAGAAGAAGATCAAGCAGGATGAGATCAGGATGAGACTTCCGTGCCATACTCAAAGCGGTAGTTCCATCAGATGCGGGAATAGTCTTAAATCCGGCTTTTCCTAATTGATGGGTTATTAGGTTCAGGATATCTTTTTCGTCGTCGACAACGAGGATACACTCGCCAGCCATAAGGTCTTTCCCGTGCAAGAATAGAAGAACAATTCAAAAGATATTCGATTTGCAGACGTGAGTCAATTACTTTAAAATTGAACTTCCTCAAAAGCAGGGACCAAATTTATATTTGATTCAACGAGAAAAATCTACTATATCTATCAAACTTATGTGAAAGAACGAATCAAAGAAAGCAGATTACCGTATGATTAAAAGGCTTTTCCGCCGCAAAATTCTGCATCATATCCTGGAAGAGATTGACATCGAGGAGCATCGTCTGCACCGATCCCTTAACGCCTTTGACCTCACCGTGCTGGGCATTGGTGCAATCATCGGGGTAGGCATTTTTGTCCTTACCGGCACTACCGCGGCTCGTTTTGCAGGTCCCGGTGTCGTCCTCTCCTTTGTCATCTCCGGCGCCGCCTGTGCGTTTACCGCCCTGTGCTATGCTGAATTCGCCGCACTCATCCCGGTAGCAGGAAGTGCATACAATTATGCCTATGCCACCCTGGGAGAAATGGTTGCCTGGATCATCGGGTGGGACCTTATCCTGGAGTATATTGTTGCCTCCATCGCCGTTGCCATCGGGTGGTCAGGTTACTTTGTAAGTATCCTGAACGCAACGGGCATCCACATACCAGTGTGGTGTTCGAATCCTCCGGGAGCAGCGCCCGGCGCAATCATTAACCTGCCAGCAGTTTTCATTGTGCTTTTTCTCACCACTCTCCTGGTGATCGGGATCAAGGAAAGCGTCCGGTTCACCAGCCTCATGGTTTTTGTCAAGCTCGTTACCGTGTTCGTCTTCATCGCAGTGGGAATCTTCAACGTGAAACCAGCCAACTGGGTTCCCTTCATGCCCTTTGGACTGAAAGGGGTTATGACCGGTGCAGCTATTGTCTTTTTTGCCTACATCGGGTTTGATGCGATATCTACGGCGGCAGAAGAGACAAAGAACCCCCAGAAGAACATGCCCATAGGGATAATCCTCTCTCTGATTATCTGTACCATACTTTACCTCGTGGTTGCGGCGCTCCTCACAGGGATGGTTTCTTACCGGGAATTGAATCACCCGGCTCCGGTTGCCCATGCCTTAAGACTGGTGGGATTCCGCTGGGGATCAGCCCTGGTTTCAGTAGGAGCAGTAGCGGGTATTACCAGTGTACTCCTGGTGATGCTCATGGGGCAGCCACGGGTCTTCTTCTCCATGTCCCGGGATGGCCTCCTCTGGCCCTGGATATCAAAAGTCCATCCCCGTTTCCGCACCCCTTATATTTCACAGACAATAACAGGGATCGCCGTGGCAGCCTGTGCAGGTTTCATTGATATTGGAACGGCTGCCGAGTTATGCAACATTGGAACGCTCTTTGCCTTCGCCATTGTCTGTGGAGGTATAGTAGTACTACGAAGAACCCACCCGGACATGAAGAGGCCCTTCCGCTGTCCCCTCGTCCCCTTGATTCCACTCCTGGGGATCACCTTCTGTGCTGCTTTGATGCTCTCCCTGCCGAGGCTCACCTGGATCAGGTTTGTCGTCTGGCTTATCGTGGGTCTCTTTATCTACTTCTTTTATGGAATACGGCACAGCCGCATGGCGCAGAAGTAGGGGCGTACGGCTGTACTCCCTGCCGTTCGCCCATACACATATTGCTTTTTCGCAGGGGATTTTGTATAAGAGTTGATACATCAACATAATTGTTGAAACATCAACATAATTCAGAGTGAGATACAACCAATTAACAAGGAGGTAAAAATGAAGAAGAGCGAATTAAAAAAGATCATGATTGATTTTGTAAAGAGCTATCCCTTTTCAAACCTGATCACGATCGGATCTAATGGGTTCCCCAAAGGGCGGATGATGGCCCATCTCCCCCTGGGCAATGATATGGCATTCTGGTTTGCCACGAGCATCAAATCCAACAAGGTCAAAGAAATAACCAAGAACAAATCGTCCAGTGTGTTCGTCTATCGCCCTACCGACCATAGTAGTGTGAAAGCCTGTGGCAAGGCAGCAATTGTGAAAGATGCGAAAACCAAGAAAAAGTACTGGAAGGACGAGTGGAAGATGTTCTGGTCCAAAGGTCCGGCAGACCCTGACTACGTTCTGATCAAGGTTACCCCCAAGAGCCTTGAGTACCTCGATTACCCAAACCATAAACTTGAAGTCCTGGACGTATAGCTGAAGCATCTTTTCGCAGGACTGGTTGATGTGTGAATTCTGCACCAAGCACGGTGAAGGGGAGAAGTGGTATCTCCAGGCGAAAAACTACAGCGCAGATCTTAACAGTGATCTCAAGAGAAGAAAATTTGCAATAGATTTTTTCCGTAAAACGACAGAGAAGGCTCCACGGGATCTGAAACGGCTTGAATGGCTTTCTTCATTTCCCCGCATTATCCAGGATATGGTCAAGGGGCTGGTGACCTGGAAACAGAAGAAAGAACACTTCGGTCAGGTGGTCCCTCTTGAAGATGTGGAGAAAATTCTCTCGATGGTCAACACCGTTGTTGCGTTCCCCTGCCTCTGCAGAAAGGTGACCATTAAAAAAGAAGTGAGATGCTGCTTTGGCCTTTCCATCTCCCCTGCAGTAGATTCAGTGATAAGCTCTATCCTGAGCAACAGCTATCTCAACGGGCCTGAAGTGCAGGGCATAGAAAAGGTTGACAAGGAAACTGCCCTGAAGATGATGAAGGAATTCGAGACGGACGGCCTCGCCCACTCGGTCTGGACGATTCTTACCCCCTTCATCGCCGGCATCTGCAACTGCGACCGCTCTGACTGCCTTGCCATGAAGATCACCGTTTCTCATGATCTCAAGGTGATGTTCAGGGCGGAATACATCGCCGGGATCGATTGGGAACAGTGCAACGGTTGCAGGGAGTGTATGGGACTTTGCCAGTTCGGTGCCCTGAGTTACAGTTACTCCCTGGGCAAAGTGGCAATCGACCTCTCTAAATGTTACGGTTGCGGTGTCTGCCGGGCCGGCTGCACAAAGGGGGCAATTTTCTTAAAACCGAGGAACAACCATCCCGGAGCAGCCCATCTATGGTAAGTGCCGGCTTGTCGGAGATGATACAGCGATGAAAATTCTGGGTTTTATGGGAAGTCCGCATCTTAACGGGTTCAATGCAAAACTTTTAAACAGCGCTCTGAAAGGAGCTAAGAGCACAGGTGCTGAGTCAAAGAGGTATGATCTCATCAAGTGTGATATCCAATACTGCAGAGGATGTATGAAATGTGTTTATGAAAACCACGAATTGCCGTTTGGAAAATGCCCTCTCAAGGATGATATGGCGAGCATCCTGGAAGAATATCTTCAGGCAGATGGTTATATCCTTACCTCTCCTGTCTATGATGTGAATGTCACTGCTCTGATGAAGACCTTTCTTGAAAGAAAGGTCGCCCTTTTTTTCAAGCAGAAGGGTGATTTCGGGAAGATCCCTGACGCCCGCGTAAAAGCCCATTTCAAGAAGAAAGCCTCCCTCATTGCCACGGGAAGTGCAGGTGATGAATTCAAAGAGGTCATGGCCGTACCGTCTTTTGAGACTATGGAAGCCCACTTCCTCATTGAAGAGATTGATGTAGTTGATAAACTGTATGTCGGCGGTCTGGAGAACATTACCCAGGAACTGCTCTCAGAAAAACTTGATGAGGCCTATACAATAGGGATACGACTGGTGGAAGAAATCAAGAAGGAACGCAAAGAACAATGAAAACATTGCCCATGAAAAACAAATGCCTTGTCATTAACACTTTAATTTTCCTGTTTCTTTCTGCTGGGATCTTCGTCGGCATCTGTCACCATCACTGCAGCATTTCCCTACACAACATTAACTGCCTCCAGATCTATTGTAACTATAAAAAGAACCCTGTTAAACAAGACCTCCTGCCCAAAACTGTTCCAGCATTCCTCCCGGTTTCTGTCCTTAATCTTCTTACCTCTGAAGAAGAGATACCGTGGTTGTTCGACCAGAATCCCATTCTGTTTATCCACTCTTTATACTGTTCAACCTTTTCTTGCCGTGCCCCGCCTGGCAAATAGTTTTACTTCTCGTCCTGTTGATTTATCTATAGAACAAAGACCATTAGAGATAATAGGCTGTTTCCGTTATCTGGTTTTTATCTCGATACGTCCATGCATTGAAGACTTTAAAAGGAGAACAACAATGTTTAAAACAGTATATGGTTTTCTTATAGGAGCTTCTCTCTTGTTTCTACACCCTCTTGATTCTTTTGCCTCGCACGCCTTTGAAACCGAACATGCTGATGCCCCTGGAAAAGGCAACATCCGTTTTGTGATGGAAAGTGAGGCAGGACGGGAAGGAGGGCACGAGAAACACTATGGAATTCCTGTTATGGAAGTTGTGTTCGGCCTTGGCAAGTGGACTTCATTAGCCGTAGGCTATGAGTATAAATTTATCAGCGGTTCTGAAGAAGTACACAGCACATCAGGCAACGGTGACGTGAAGATTGAGTTCAAACACAGTCCCTTTCACTTGAGATATGGAGACATTGGAGCACGGGTCGGGGTTAAAATTCCTTCTGCAAGTGACGATAAGGAACTGGGCACAGGTGAAACCGATTTTGAATTCATCCTGATTCATTCCTATGTCTGGAAAAAGATAACTACCCATTTCAATGTCGGTGTGGAGGTGTTGGGCAATCCTGAGCATCGCTCTCAGCATGAAACACTTCTGAAGTATTCGGCTGTTGCTGTCCTTCCCCTCCACCCAAGGATTGAATTCTTCACGGAGGTTGAGGGGCGTTCAGGAGCAAGTGTTTTTGGACAGGAGAGTCTTTTCCGATCGGGCTTTATGTTTCCTCTCAGTCACGGGTTTGAAATAGGACTCGCCGGTGCTGTGGGGCTGACAAACAACTCCGATGACTGGGAAGCTAAAACAGGAATTTACTGGACCTGGGAGAGAGGTGAAAAAGTATCACATTAACCTTACAGGAAAGATTTGGGGGGCGTAGAAAGCTACGCCCCTCTCTTAGGAGCAATCCTTTCCTTCAACCATCGAGGATAGAAATTCACTTTTCCCAGAGCTGATAAATCGATATACCTTCCTTGATAAAATCGGTGTCGAAATAGATAGCCTGATCGATATTCACCTTTAAGATGTGGAACCGCTTCTGAGCCTGTTCCGGTTTTGTCCTG
>Ga0315280_10008347_pt1 | contig 13557 bp, 11 predicted proteins | sample YL17G06_40_MG_FD_203697 | JGI IMG/M metagenome (GOLD analysis project Ga0315280, IMG submission 203697) | Sediment microbial communities from Yellowstone Lake, YNP, Wyoming, USA - YL17G06_40 | ecosystem: Environmental > Aquatic > Freshwater > Lake > Sediment | place: USA: Wyoming | collected...
GTCACGAGCACGGCCCTGGACGAGGACGCGGATCGGGACGAACCGGAAGGGTTGAGGGCCCAGTGCACGAGCCGCTCGATCCGGAAACGGACCAAGCGGTATTGGAGCTGAGCTTCAAGTAGAGTGGGACAGGCGCAGCGCAGTCCCACCGACGATGATTGGGTAAGGTTAGCGGCTCTGCGCGATCACTTCTTCGCGGCGGACTTCATGCGTCGTGCCGTACCAGGTGATCTTCGGGTCGCCGAAGCCGTGGAAGACCCGCACCCGCGCAGCCTGATTCACGTCCTTTCCATCCGCCGGCTGAATCACAAAGAGCGCGCCTTCGGGATACTGCCTCCCGCCCCAAGCCTTGGCATAGAAGGCGACTAGGCGCGGGCCCTCGACCATGAATCCCCACGGCGGAAGCACCACGCTGCCGCCAAGCTTGGACTGGATCTCCGCGTCCGCCGGCCCGAAGTTCGCCACGACCGTCGTCGCCGTCTCGCCCTCGCCATAAGTGGCCTTCCGCAGCGTCCGATCAGGCGTGAGGAACTCCAGTCGCGTCAGTCGGGCGTAGGCGGTCGCCGCGTGCAGCGGCCCGAGCACTTCGTGCGTGTTCTTCAAGAAGGCGTCGATCGGATGGAGTCCTTCGGCCCAACCGTTGTCCGTGCGAGTGAAGCCCGATCGCCCGGCGGAACCCTTCCTGGCCGCCGGCTTCTCCTGCCAGTAGCGATGGTCCGGAATGGAGTGGTAATGGAGCGGCCGCGCGCAGAGCACGTGATGGGCCACGTACTCCGCGGCCTGGTCCGCCGAATAGCCGTACTTGCCGTAGCAGACTTGGCAGTCGTGGTAGACCATCTCCCAGAACGGGATCACCTTCGCGCCCAGGCCCTCGGGCTTGAGATTGGCGAAGTACTTGCCCGACACGCCCACCAGGCCCTCAAAGAAGTCGCTGTGCGGCAGGGCCCACTCCCGGCCGCACTCGCTGCCGAACAGTCCGAACAGATCGCGTGACTTGTCGCTGAGCTGGATCTTGAAGGCAATGTCCTCGTTGCGCCCGATGGGGTGGTTGGGGTCGGAGCACTCCCGCGGCCCCACGGCGTAGGTGGTGTCGATGAAGTAGCTCCACGGGCCGAAGAGCTTCTGGATGCCCGGCAGGTTTTGCGGGCGCATGGCCAGCTCGACCTGCTTGGGGGCGCAGACCATGAAGGCCCGGCCGCCGAGCCAGCGCCCGCCCTGGATCAGGGAGCCGTCGGGCCGCTTCTCGATGAAGGCGGGGTTCCAACTCTTGGCGTCGCGGTACATGTCCTGGTAGTTGTCGTGGAGGCATCCGACGTAGCCGAGGGCCTGAATCCGGCGGACTGCGGCGGCCAGGGCATCGTTCCCGCCGCACTCGGGATTGGCGGGGAGATTGTCGGGATGCCGGCAGTCGTAGCCCCCTTCGGTCCAGCCGCCGAGCATGAAGAGGCAGCGGTCGATGGCCAGGTCCTTCTTGAGATGCTCGGCCACAGCAGCCGCCTCGTCGAACGTCCATCGCACGCGGACCGATTCCTCCTTGGTGCTCTCCTCGTTCATGCGGCGAGCCAGGCAGGTCCAGAGCTTCGCGTTGGAGGCCCCCACCAGAAGCTCGGCATGGGGGTCGCGCCGGATCTTGTCGCGGAGGGTCACGGCCAGCCCCTTTTGCTCGGCAATGTGGCGATATCCGGCGGCTACCGTGTTCCAGTCTCCCTTGCCGAGCGGGGTGAGTTGCAGCGAGCGGGCCGATCGCCGCAGCACCAGGGTGGTCGCGATCCGTTGCGAGCGCGGTTGGCCCGGCGTGACGACGCTCTGCACCTCGGGCCACACGTATGCGTCGTCCCAGCTTACCATCATCGCGGCACCGCCCTTGAGCAGGCCGAGCATGTTGATATGGCACCCTTCGTACTCAGAGGTGCCGAAGACCTGCTTGAAGGCCACGCCGCTGTCTGCGGGAATCAGCAATCCTTCGCGGCAGGGCACGATCGCAAAGCCCTGCTCCTTGGCGGTCACTCGCAGGGCATCTTCGAGCACGCGGATGTCGCCGAGTACCTTCCCGTCGTAACGGATCGCCAGCGAGCGGCCGCCATCGACGAGCTCGAAGACCACCGCCGCGCCGCCGGGCTTGACCAGTCGGGCCAAGTTTGCCGACCTCGTTACCTCGACGGCGTCGCCCTCCAGCCCCTTGCCCGACCCGGCACTTGCAGTCCCTTCCGACGGCCATCGGACGCCCGACGCCTTGTCGACGAGGGACCAATTCGCCGTCTTGGCTTCAATCTCGACCGACAGCGTCGGACTGTCCAGGTGCACCGCGTCAGCGGGGGCGGCCGTTGCGGCCCCCAACCACACGAAGATTGCGGCTATCGAGGACATGGAACCTCCCTTTCTGAATTTCTGTAGCGCGGGCACCTCGCCTGCACGGAAGGCAGAAACTGGACGCCCGCCGGGAAAGCGCCGGCCAGACGCCTGCGCTGCAATCGAGGGTATCATAGTCGGCACGGCGCGTGAAAGTCCAGGACCGCGGCGTGCCCGCCCCATTTTGGCGGTGTCGCGGCATGGGGATTGACAACGGGGAAAGCACCCAATAGCTTGGTTGGCTACGGGTCTTTAGTCAATAGAACGAGGTGTCTCAATGGGCAATCTTGGAGCGGCGGTCGTTGGGGCCGGGTTCATCGGCCCGGTTCACGTGGAGGCGTTGCGGAGGCTGGGCATCCCGGTCCGCGGGATCCTCGGGTGCGATGCGGCCGAGTCGAATTCCGCAAAGGAGAAGCTCGGCCTGCCCAAGGCGTACCGCGACTTGGACGAGGTCCTGGCGGACGATGCGGTTGAGGCGGTCCATTTGGCTGTCCCGAACGTCCTGCACTACCCCTTTGCCAAGCGCGTACTCAATGCCGGCAAGCACGTGATGTGCGAGAAGCCCCTGGCGATGAATGCGGCCGAGTCGGCCGAGTTGGTGAAACTGGCCGCCTCAACCGGTGTTGCCGCGGGCGTCTGCTACAACATCCGCTTCTACCCGTTGAACCTCGAGGCCCGCGATCGGGTCCGGCGCGGCGACGTCGGCCCAGTCTACGCCATCAACGGCAGCTACGTCCAGGACTGGCTGTTCTACGACACCGACTACAACTGGCGCGTCCTTGCCGATCAAGGCGGGCAGCTCCGCGCCGTGTCCGACATCGGGACCCACTGGATGGACCTGGTCACCTCGATCACCGGCCTGGAGATCAAGGCCGTGTTTGCCGACCTGAAGACGGTCCACCCGGTCCGCAAGCGGCCCAAGGGCGAGGTCGAGACGTTCACCGGCAAGATGGCCAAGCAGGTGCAAACCGAGCCCGTGGCCATCACCACCGAGGACTACGGCTGTATCCTCTTCCGCTTCCAAGGCGGCGCCCGGGGCAGCCTGCACGTCTCCCAGGTCACTGCCGGCCGAAAGAACTGCATCCGCTACGAGATCTCGGGCTCGAAAAGTGCCCTGTACTGGAACAGCGAGTCGCCCAACGAGCTCTGGATCGGCCACCGCGAGAAGCCCAACGAAAGCCTGATCCGCGATCCGTCGCTGGTGGGCGATCTGGCCCGAAGCTACGTCAACTATCCCGGCGGACACAACGAGGGCTTCCCCGACGCGTTCAAGCAGTGTTTCCGGGCGTTTTACCAGTACATCGAGGCCGGCGACTACGCGGCGACGCCGATGTACCCGACGTTCGCCGAAGGGCATCGGGAAGTGCTCCTTTGCGAGGCCATCCTCAAGAGCCATCGCGAGGAGCGGTGGGTGACGGTTTAGGGTCTTACGTCAAACCATGCGAGACTTCAGCTATCAGCTATCAGCTTTGAGCTTTCTGACTGCTGATAGCTGACTGCTGATAGCTTTGACTGCGGCTCAGCCGCGTTTGGAGGGTCGTCATGCAACGCGGATTCGTCAGTGCCATTCTCCCGGACCTTTCGCTCGAGGAAGTCGCGAACTTTGCCGCGGCCGAAGGCTTCCAGTGCGTCGAGCTGATGTGCTGGCCCGTGGGCAAGGCCGAGCGGCGCTATGCCGGCGTGACCCACGTGGATGTCGCCGATTTCGGCCCCGCCGCGGCCAAGCGGGTCCAAGACATCATGGCTAAGGCGGGGGTCGCCATCAGCGGCCTGGGCTACTATCCCAACCCGCTGGCGCCGAATCCCGAGGAGGCCAAGGTCGCCATCGAGCAAATCCGGAGAGTGATTGCTGCCGCGGAGGTCTTGGGCGTGCGGCAGATGAACACCTTCATCGGCCGCGACTGGACCAAGCGCGTGGACGACAATTGGCCGCGCTTCAAGGAGGTCTGGCCGCCCTTAGTCCGTTTCGCCGAGGACCACGGCGTCCGGATCGGCATCGAGAACTGCCCGATGTACTTCACCGCCGACGAGTGGCCCTCGGGCAAGAATCTCGCCCACTGCCCTGCCGTCTGGCGGCGCATGTTCGAGGAGATCCCCAGCAAGAGCTTCGGCCTGAACTACGATCCCTCGCACCTCGTTTGGCAGCGCATGGACTACATCAAGCCGCTCCGCGAGTTCGCCGACCGCATCTTCCACGTCCACGCCAAGGACGCCCGGCTGCACCAGGACCGCCTCGACGACGTTGGCATCCTGGCCACGCCGCTGGAGTTCCACACGCCCAAGCTGCCGGGCCGCGGCGACGTGGACTGGCCGCGGTTCATCGCGGCCCTCGCGGAGATCGGCTACGACGGGCCCGTGTGCATCGAGGTCGAGGACCGGGAGTACGAGGGCTCCCTGGAGCGGCGTCAGGAGGCGTTGCGCGAAAGCGGCGCCGTCTTGCGCCGGTTGATCGGGTAGAGGAAACGTCGGCAAAGAGTTCCTGTTGCGGAAGGGGATAATGCTAGGGTGGGACAAGCGCAGCGCAGTCCCACCAGCCATGGTTCGGCCACTTGTTCTGGTGGGACTGCGCTGCGCTTGTCCCACCCTACGAACCGGTCACGCAAATGCCCGCAGTGTATGCGAGTGTGGACCTTGGCGGCACGAATATCAAGTGCCTGCTCGCCACGGAGGATGGCTCGGTCCTCGGCTCCCAATCGGTCCCCACCCAGTCGCACGAAGGGCCGCGGAAGGTCCTGGATCGCATGGCCGCGCTGGTCGGCGAACTCTGCCGGCAGACGCAGTCCAGGCCGCAAGCCATGGGAATCGCGGTGCCGGGACTGGTGGATCGGAATCGCGGGCTGACGAAGTTCCTCCCCAATCTGCCGACGCAGTGGCGCGACGTGCCGGTCCGCGACATCCTCGCCCCGAAGGTCGGCTGCCCGGTCTACCTGCTCAACGACGTGCGCACCGCCACCCTCGGCGAGCTTTGCTTCGGTCACGGCCGAACGGCCGGGACCATGGCCTTCTTCGCGCTGGGCACCGGGATCGGCGGCGGGGTGGCCGTGGACGGCCGCTTGCGCCTTGGGCCCTTGGGTGCGGCGGGCGAGCTAGGGCACCAGACAATCCTTCCCGACGGACCCCGTTGCGGTTGCGGCAATCAGGGCTGCCTGGAGACGCTCGCCAGCGGGCCGGCCATTGCCGCCGAAGGCATCCGCCTGATGCACAGCGGCTTGGCCCCCAAGCTCTACGAACTCGTCGAAGGAGATGCCTCCCGGGTCACAACCAAGGAACTCGCCCAGGCCGCCGCGGCCGGCGATGCGAACGTCAAGGACGCCATCGTCCGGGCGGCCCGCTACCTGGGCATCGGCGTTGCCAACGTCGTCGTGGTGCTGCACCCGGAACTGGTGGTTTTGGGCGGCGGCGTAGCGCAGATCGGCGAGCTGCTTTTCGAGACCGTTCGCCAGACCGTGCGACAGCGCGTCGGGATGTTCCCCACGGACAACGTGGCGATCCTGCCCTCCGCACTCGGCGACAATGCCGGGGCCCTGGGCGGGATTGCCCTGGCGATGAAAGGCGGACTGCTGGAGGAGGATTCGGGGTTCGGGGTTCGGGGTTCAGAGATTGGGGATTAGAACTCCACATTGGCGCAAGTGTCTCATTCGCTCGTCCAAACGATCGCTCGCAGGCCCCTTGCCTCTAAACCCTGACCGGCCAAGTGTCAGTAATTCGAGGTCACCCGGAATGATGCTTTCCGATACGAAGTTGGGTAGGTTCTCGACGACCAGCGGCGGTGTTCTCCGTACGGAAGTACCGGTGCCTCTTCTCTGTTTCGCCCTGGAAAACACGCAGGAACAGAGAAGAGGCACCGGTACTTCCTTGGGTTGAGGTTGATCCATCGTGCGTTCCCGTAACTGCCGGCACTGAGCCTCCAATTCCCCATCGGGGGTGACCTCGAATTACTGACACTTGACCCCTGACCCCTGACCCCTAGCCCCTGAACCCTGCCATGGACTACACCCTCCAAGACATCGCAAAAATGATTGACCACTCGCTGCTGAATCCCACGCTCACGACGGAGGATCTGGAGAGGGGCATCCGCATCGCCCTTCAGCACGACGTCGCCAGCGTCTGCATCATGCCGTACTATCTCGGGCGATGTGCGGAACTGCTGCTCGGCAGCGCCGTCAAGGCCGGCACCACCATCGGCTTTCCGCACGGCGGGCACACTACGGTCGTCAAGGTGGCCGAAGCCAACCAGGCCCTCGACGACGGCGCCGAGGAACTCGACATGGTCGTCAACATCAGCAAGGTCCTCAGCGGCGACTGGCACTATGTGCGTGAGGACCTCCGGGAGGTCATCGCGTTGACCCACAGCCGCGACGAGAAGGTCAAGGTCATCTTTGAAAACTGCTTCCTCAAGGACGACCACAAGATCCGCCTCTGCGAAATCTGCGGCGAGCTGCGGGCCGACTGGGTGAAGACCTCCACGGGCTACGGCACCGGCGGGGCGACGATGGAGGACCTGAAGCTCATGCGCAAGCACGCGCCGCCGTACGTGCAGGTCAAGGCGGCCGGGGGAATCCGCGACCTGGACGCCGCCCTGGCGGTCCGCGCCATCGGCGTGACGCGATTCGGCTGCACGCGGACCGTGGAGATCCTGGAAGAGTGCAAGCGCCGGTTGGGGCAGGGGAGGGATTAGTAGTCTGTACACTATGTGTAAAGCCGCGACCAGTGGTCGCGGCTTTCATGGAGTCCCGTGCGAAATGTCCAAACAATCGAATCTCACCAGGGTGCTGGATTGCGGCATCGTGGCAATCTTGAGGTCCCCGAGCGGCGAGATGCTCGGCGAGGTGGCCGAGGCCCTTCTGGCCGGCGGTGTGGAGGTGATCGAAATCACCTTCACCGTCCCCCGGGCCCACAAGGTCGTGGAACAGGTGGCGGATCGGCTGGGGGACAAGATCCTCCTCGGAGCGGGGACGGTGCTGGACCCCGAGACCGCGCGGACGGCCCTTCTGGCGGGCGCGGAGTTCATCGTCGCCCCGACCGTCAACCGCAAGGTGATCCAGCTTTGCCGACGCTACGATAAGATGGTGATGCCCGGGGCACTGACGCCCACCGAAGTGCTCACGGCCTGGGAAGCGGGGGCGGACATCGTGAAGGTCTTTCCGTCGGACTTTACGGGGCCGGGTTATCTGAAGGCCCTTTTGGGGCCGCTGCCCCAGGTACGCCTCATGCCGACCGGCGGCGTGAACCTCCAGACCGCAGCCGAGTTCCTCCGTGCCGGCGCCTGTGCCCTGGGGATGGGCGGGGCGCTGGCCGATCCCAAGGCCATCGCCGCCAGGGACTTCGGAAAGATTGAGTCGCTGGCGCGGCAGTACGTGGAGATTGTCAGAAAGACCCGCGGCGGGTGAGCGGCGAGGGATTGGGGATTAGGGATTGGGAATTGGGCGCGTGGGGTGCATTTAGCCGCCGCGCTTGCGCGGCGCGACTGGCCCACATTCGTCGCATTTGGCGTATGTCTCCTGGTTTGCCGACATTGCCTTATCCGTGCAACTCGGCTTAAGTCCAGCGACCTCTACCTCCGATACGAAGCACGGTGTTCTGCGCGCGGAGGGTATTCATGGGGTTGGTGGGGCTTGCTCCGGCCATCGTCGTTGCCGCGTTGGCGGCGGCTCCCGCGGCTGCGCCGTCCGGCAACCCGGCCCCTTCCGCGCCCCTCTTCACGCGGCAGACGCTCTTCTCGATTCCGTTCCGCATGGATGCCCGGGATCCCGGATCGCGAGATGTGGTCGAGGTCCAGTTGTACGTTTCCACCAACGGAGGCGTCACCTGGCGGCTGTACAGCCGCGGGGAGCCGCAACGCGGCAACTTCCTCTTTCGCGCAGGCGGCGACGGGGAGTATTGGTTTTTGCTGCGCACCGTGGATCGGGCCGGAAAGACACGCCCGGAAACCGCGAGCCAGCCCGGTCTGAGGGTGATTGTCGATACCGTGGCGCCGCAGATGACGCTCGATGCTCGCCTGGGGAAAAACGGGCAGGTCTCGGCGCGGTGGCAGATCATGGATGCCCATCTCAACGCGCAGTCGCTCCGCATCCAGTATCGCACCGGCGCGGATCAAGCCTGGCAGACCGTGGCCATCGACCGCCAGCGGGCGTCTGGTTCCGGTTCCAGTCAAACCGGCGAAGTGTCGTGGTGGCCGCAGGAGCCGTTCGAGCGCTTGGAGATCCGCGGCGAAGTGAGCGACTTGGCAGGGAATACGGCGGTCAACCATGCCCAGGTCGGGCCCGGGGCCCATCCGGCGTCCGGTGCGGCGGCCGGCGGCGGTCTGGAGCTGAATCCGCCCGCGCCGCGTTCCGGGCCTCCCCTGACGGCCCCGCAAAACGGCCCCCGCGGAAGACCGGCGGCCGCGCCCGGGGAGGGTGCGGTGGCCATCCAGATCCATCCTGCCTCGGGCAACCGCTCTGTCCCTTCAAGCCCATCGAGCGGTAATCTCGCCCCGGAGCTGGTTCCTCCCGGACAGCGGTTGCGGATGGTCAACTCCCTGCGGTTCGAACTCCACTGTGAACTGCCGCCCGCAGCGCTCTCGGCGAAGACCGTCGTGGAAGTCTGGGGGACGCGCGACGGCGGTCAGACCTGGACAAATCTCGGCCCCGACGAGGACCGGCGGAGCCCGTTCCTGGTGACCGTGCCCGAGGAAGGAGTCTACGGCTTTCGCCTGGCGGTCCGCGACACGGCTGGACCGGGCCCGGCGCCATCGGCGGGCTCGCCGGCCGAGCTCTGGGTTGGCGTCGATCTGACCAAGCCCAAGGCGCGCCTCGTCGCCGTCCAACCAGTCGCCGGTCCGCAGTCCGGGCAACTGGACATTCGCTGGGAGGCCGAGGACAGGATGCTAGCCCCGCGGCCGGCGTCGCTCTCTTATGCTCCAACGCCCAGCGGCCCCTGGACGGCCGTCGCCACCGGCCTGGAAAACACCGGGCGCTATACCTGGTGGATGGATGGCCGCGTGCCGGAGCAGATCTATCTCCGCCTGGAGGTCCGCGACGAGGCCGGCAACGTGGGCTCCTTCGTGACGCCCTCGCCGATCGCCGTGGACCCGCGGCACGCGCCGCTTCGCATTCGGGAGGCGCGTCCGGTGGCAGGGCCCGCGCGATCGAATTAGGCCCGATGACAGGCTCCTGCCGCCCCCGCACTGCGCCCCGGTTGTCCGTTTGGAGCGGCGATGCTATCCTACCTATTGAGGAGCCTTGGCAAAGCCGAGCAGTCTATGACCAGGCATACATTGGATGCAGTGTTCGAGAACGGGGTCTTTCGTGTGACTTCGCCCGTTTCCGTGGCGATCCACGACGGCCAGCACGTGCGGCTGGTGGTGGAGATCCATGACTCACCGGGCGACGTCTTGGCGCTGGCTACTCACGTTTTTGACGGCCTGTCCGAACAAGAAATCGCCTCCGTTGAACGGGTTGCCCTCGACCGAGGATCGTTCTTCCGGGAGAGGGCAACGGAATGACCCCTCCGCCAGCGCTGCTGAACACGGACGTTCTCTCGGCGATCATGCGCCGCCAACCTACCATCTACGGCGATCTCCATCGGCAAGGCGCGTTGATCAGCGATGCCGACATACTGATCGCCGCGTCGGCGCTGGAGAATGGCCTCACAGTAATCAGCAACAACGAATCGCACTTCGCTCGCATTCCGGGCCTCCTGGTGGACAACTGGCTGAAGGAATGAGCCAATCGGGACTTTCGTGAATCACTCAAGCCACGGACTTCGATGCCCCCTGCGAAGACTCTTCACGCCATCGACTATCTCCAATCGCCGGAGGACTATCCCCCGCGGCCGGTGTGCGTCGCCTTTGGCGACGAGGCGTTCCTGAAGCGACAGGTGTTGACACGGTTGCGGCAGGCGGTGTTGGGCGGCGGCGACGGGGATTACTCGCTCTCAACCTTCGATGGGCCCGGTGCAGCCCTGCACCAGGTCCTGGAGGAGCTGGCTACCTTGGCGATGTTCGGCGGCGGGAAACGCCTGGTGGTCGTTGAGGACGCCGACGAGTTCGTCAGCCGCTACCGCGGGGAGCTTGAGGACTACGTTGCCCGGCCGAAGTCCACGGGCGTGCTCGTGCTGGAAGTCACGTCGTGGCCCGCCAACACCAGGCTCTACAAGGCGGTCGCTGCCAGCGGGCTTCCGATCGAGTGTACGGCCCCTCCGGCGGCGCGGCTGACCAGATGGCTCGCATCCTGGGCCAAACAGGCGCACGGGGCAAGCCTGGAGCCGGCCGCGGCCGAAGCCCTTCTGGAGATGGTCGGGCCGGAGTTGGGTTTGCTCGACCAGGAGCTGGCCAAGCTGGCCGTCACTGCGGAGCGTGGGCAAAAGGTCTCGGCCGCCATGGTGAGCCGGGTAGTGGGGAGTTGGCGGGCCAAGACCGTCTGGGAGATGCTCGACGCCGTTCTGGACGGAAACGTGGCGCAGGCCCTCGGGCAGTTGGACCGCCTCTTGCTGGCGGGCGAGAACCCGATCGCCATCCTGGGCCAGGTCTCGGCCTCGCTGCGGCGTTTGGCCGCCGCTACCCGACTGGTGCTCGATGCGGAAGCGGCGCATCGTCGGGTGCCGCTCCGCGATGCCCTGCAACAGGCCGGGGTCAAGTCCTTTGTCGTCGAGAAAGTGGAACGCCAGCTCCGCCGCTTGGGTCGCCAGCGTGGCAATCAACTCTACCGCTGGCTCTTGGAGGCCGACCTGGACCTGAAGGGCGACAGCACGCTGGCTCCCCGGAGCATTCTGGAGCGGCTCTTTCTGCGTCTGGCCGTCCCGCAGTAGGGCAGGCGTCCTCGCCTGCCGAGCGGCGTCCCACACGCGTGGCCACGGTGCGAGGATGACGTAGGCGAGTGTGCCACTGCTTCGCAGAAGCAGTGCTGTGTGCAACCGGAGTGTACTGCTTGGTTTGCGCCAAGCAGTGGCACACCGCGGTGAATGTTCCGGGCTGGCCGCGGAACCCACACGGATGTCTCTCTAGATTTCCTATTTTGCCTTGCATCCGGGGCGGCGATTGAGTATGATTCGCCCCCTCTTCCGCGGGAAAAACCCTTGGCTTCGTCGGCAATCCCATGAGCGCACGACGGGGACTTCTGGTCCTTTGTGTTGCCGGAATCGCGCTGGGATCGGGCTGTGCCAGTTCTCCGTGGACCGCCGCGACCTCCTCGGGGACGATTACCGCCACACAAGGCCCTGTGGGGACTGCCCAAGGGGGCCAGCCCGCCGCGCCCGGTCGGCCCGCGGGCGGCCCCGGCACCGTCCAGCCGGTTCCGCAAGTGGATCCCCGCGCGGTCGATGAATTGGTCGCCCAAGTCGCGGCGGCCGAACGTCTGGACTCCGCCGGGCGCGAGCAACTTGCCCGGGACCTCCGCCAAACCGACCCGGCCCTCTGGCCCGCCTTCGTGCAGCAGTTCCGGGCAGGGATTGCCTACCGGCAGCAACGGGATCGGGCCGCCGCCGGGGGCCTGGCCTCGCAGCCCGCGTCCGCGCCCACGGTTCCTCCGAAGGTTCCCGTCGTTCCGACTGCGGCGGAGCACGAGTCCCGCTTGACCGAGGCCGCTCTTTCTCAAAAGGTCCCCCTGCGCGGCGTCGAGGCGGCGCAGCCGAGGGCCGCTGTGGAGCCGAAGGCCCGCGACGAGGCACGCATCGAGAAACCGCCCGCTTTCGAGCAGTTGATCCGGGAGCGAGCTGCCGAGCAGGCCACGGTCTGGCCTGAAGCCGGGACCTTTGTGAAGCGGGCCCTCGCCGAATCCACGCCTCCCGGTCCTCCAGGAACGGCCGGAACGCAACTGGGGGACTGTCCCGATTTTCGCGCAGCGAAAATGGGACTGTCCCCTTTGGGAGCGACGGGCCGGGTGGTGGCGGCGGGCTATGAGGCACCGATTCAAGCGAACTGGCGGGAGCATCTGGCGGGGGCCGTTACCGCCCTGCAATCGGAAGTCCGCGACGCGCCGCAATCGGCCGCGGGAGTCGAGCTGCAGGCCCGGCTGCGGATGCTATATCTGCTGGCCGATCGACGCGAGGATGCCTTGCGTCCCATCCCAAGCGCGCCCCCGGCGGTGCAGGAGTTCTGGTCGCAGGAGTTGTATGGGCTGGCGACCTGGCTGGATAGCCAGCGGGTGAGCGATCCCAGTCGGCGTGCCGGGCAGTCCAAGCCGCCTTTGGCCGCAGCAGTCCATCGGCTGGAGGAGTTGGCGCCGCTGGTGGTCCGCAACCTGGCCTTCATCACCGAGGTGCAGAGCTACGGCATCTACAAGCCCTTCGGCAAGAGCGAGTTCACCCCCGGCCAGGAATTGCTCCTCTACGCCGAGGTGGAAAACTTCAGAAGCGAAGACACCCCGAAGGGCTTTCACACGGTGCTCCAGGGGAGCTACCAGATCTTCGACAGCCGCGGCCAGCGGGTGGCCGGTCAAGAGCTGAACACGGTCGAGGAATACTGCCGCAACCCGCGCCGGGACTTCTTTCTTGCCTACCGCTTGTCCCTTCCGAAGCGGATCTACGCCGGCAAGCACACCCTGCAACTCTCGCTGGTGGACCAGAAGAGCCAGAAGATCGGCCAGGCCTCGATCGAATTCAGCGTGAAGGAAGGCGGCGAGTAGGCCTCCGCAGAGAGTTCACCAAAGCGGCCGCTAGGGGAATATCCTACGCCCCTTCGGGGACCTTCTGGATGCTGAAGACGGATATGTCCCGATAGCTCCCGGATTGTCTTGGGGCGCTAATACTTGCCGGATGATGGCGGGGCAAAGCAACCCGAGCGGAAGGGAGCACACCATGGCGGACAGAAGACCGGCAAGACTCATGGACGGCCTGGCGGTTCGGCGGCACCGAGCGAAAGACCGGCTCGCGCCATGGGGTCGATTCTCCAGGGCACAACCGCAGGGCGATCCCCGCCGCCCAAACCCTGTTTTGGCCGCGGGGGCGCCTCCGAAGGCCCATACGGCTAGGGTCGCGCCAGATTGCGTCTGGGTCAGCGCGATCGGCGGCCGCATCGTCGGCCTGATCCGGCTGGCCCAGATCACCCCGGGAACGGCCCGCGTCGTCGCCCTCCGGGTCGATCCGGAATGGCACCACACCGCGGTGCTCGACAATCTGATCCGGACGATCCACGCCTACTGCCGGGAGCACGAGTGCGCAAGCGTGATCCTCGACCTGCACGTCGTTCCGCGCTGGATGCGCGGCGTCCTGGGCCGCAACGGCTTTCGA
>Ga0315280_10008348_pt1 | contig 13557 bp, 7 predicted proteins | sample YL17G06_40_MG_FD_203697 | JGI IMG/M metagenome (GOLD analysis project Ga0315280, IMG submission 203697) | Sediment microbial communities from Yellowstone Lake, YNP, Wyoming, USA - YL17G06_40 | ecosystem: Environmental > Aquatic > Freshwater > Lake > Sediment | place: USA: Wyoming | collected...
CGCGACGCCGATCAGACAGCGGGGAATCCTTCGGTTCAGCCTGCACTGGCACGATCCTCTTGGTTTCATCGAGTTGTGAATCACCTTTGACCCGAAGCGTCCGGTCCCGGCTGGCAAGACTGCCAAGTCCTCTTCAAAGTCCCACGCCTGTTCCTGGCACGCCTGACTGGCGGCTCTTCCAGCGAGTGAACTTCCAGCATAACCGAAAATACAACCCGTAGACGGAGCAGAGGGGCCGAAGGTTTCCTCTCTGTTCGGAAGCCGGCTATACGCGGCGCCATTGATGCCTGCGCCAGGTTCCGGACCGCTCGCTGACCCGCGCGGCTCCGAATCTACAGCCGAGCCGCAACCGTGAGGGAGCGAATGCGCAATCACCTGTAACGCTGCGTATGGCGATGCACAGGCCTGTTTCCCACCGGACGGGGAGATACCTCTCATCGAGGTATCGGCTGCCGCTGGCGGACGAGCCCGCCGGGAGCCTGGATTCGGAGAACTCCTCTTCAGCAGCCCGGGCCTCGCGTGGGTTTAACAAAACTTTACAGAGACCGATCCAACCGGCGGCACAAATACGTGTTTCAACTGTGGGGGTCACCATCGGTAATGCCTTGCGGAGTTCTACGTCGTGCCGCAGCGATCGGGTGACTCTTGTCGGACTGCTCCTGCCGGCCACGTGAAGATGCCACGTTCCTCGGCAGTGCCGCCGCATGCTCGCTGCCGGGCGGCAGCAGGAGGAGGAGCGTCGTGACGGTCGTTCGATTGGCAGGATTCAAGAACAGATCCCCGGCATGACTGCAATGCAAATCTATCAGCACGACAACTCGGATGCGTTTAGAGTGCGTCTCATCGGCCAATTGAGTGCGCAAGCGGCTGCGGAATTGGAACGGTGCTGGCGTTCGGCATCATCCATTCTGGGATCGCGGCCCCTGATCATCGATGTTTCGGAAGTGGCCGGCTTCGATGAAGCCGGCATTCGCTTGCTCATCCGCCTGCGTGATGAAGGGGCTCTGTTTACGGCTACAGAAGGGCGCACAGGAGAGTTCTCCGACTTGCTCGAGGCGGGACTGCAGATAGGGACCAGGCCGCGTTCGCGGACGCTCTGGAAATTGCCGGTCATCTCAGTGCCCAAGTTTGTTCGTCCGCTCGCGCGGACCGCAACGCGTGCCTTATCGTTCTGCAAGCGTTGGTTTGGCAGGGCATGAGCTTTCCGGGCAACTGTGCTGGAAAGGTCCTGGACCTTGGTGGTTATGACCTTCTCGTACAGCCTTTTGGGTCCCAGGAGGTTTTCCGGATGCTGAGCTTGGCGTGGCGGTGGTGGAACGACGAGCGCCGAGGCGCGCTCGAGCCAGACTGGTCAGCCCCGAGGGCCGCTCCGCCGCGGCATGAGGGACTGAACGGACGCACTCCCCGTCGAAAGACGACCCTGGCAGGCTTCTCGATGCCCGATGTCAGAGGCGCCGTTGCGAGAGTCGGCGGAGGCGGAGAACGGCGCTAATGCAGGCAACAGAACAGCTATGACAAGACGGTGTCTCCTGACGATTCTCGGTGCGGCTCCGTTGGCCGCGGCCGAATCATGGGACCAGCACCCCTTTCCGAACTGGTCGCGAGACCTGGTGGACCGGTTGCTCACCGATTCGCCGTGGGCCAAGCCGGTGACCCTGCCATTCCACTTCCAGCCGCCGCCGGAGCGGTCGCGATCCGACTCCAACGACGCAGGAATTCCCGCTTCGGTCGGCCTGCTGGCGGGAATCCGTGGTATCGGCTCGCCGGGTAGCCAGCGTTCGGGACGAGAGCCGCGGACGGCAGGGCAGGATCAGACCCCGGATGGCAACCCGCGCGTGCGAACCGAGGTATGTCTGACCATTCGGTGGTCAAGCGCACTCCCGATCCGTCAGGCGCTGGCTCTGGAACGCTGGATGCGAGAGGGGCTGGAACACCCCAAAGCCATCGAGTTCCTCGATTGTGAAGAGCCGGACTACGTGGTGGAGATCCTTGGATTCCCCGTGCAACTGGTCCCTCAAGGAACTCGGCGTTTGGAAGCAGAACTGCTCCAAACGGCCGGCGTCTTGTTGAAGGGTCACGGTCCCATCCAGGCGACTTCGGCTTACGTGCCCCAGCACGGAGAACACCTGTCGGCTGAGCTGCGCTTTCCTCGCCGTGACCCGATCAGGGCCGATGACGGGACATTGGAATTCGCCGCCCAGGCCTGGCCGATGAAGATCCAGCAAAAGTTCAAGCTGAAGGCCATGATCTATCGCGGACGATTGGAACTGTAACCCCCAATGTATGGCCCGCCGGGTGCGACGCTCGGCCTCAAAAACGGCGAAGCGCAGTTTCTGGAACCTTTGCTCAGGCGCCATCGCAACTCGGTGATGCACTTCCTGTACGGGATGGCCCAGGACGAGGCAATCGCGAAGGAACTCGCCTAGGTTGGGTCCCTGAGCCTGTATCGAGCCAGAGGAGGCTATACGCAGCATCACAAGTGATTGCGCATCCGCTCCCTCACGGTCGCGGCTCCGCTGTAGATTCGGAGCCGCGCGCGTCAGCGAGCGGTCTAGAACCTGGCGCAGGCATCAATGGCGCTGTGTATATCAACCATGCGCTCACTTCACCCGGGCGTCGCGGGTTTAACAAAACTTTACAGAGACCGATTGAACTGTCGGCACAGATACGTGTTTCCAATCGTGGGGTCTCTATCGACAATGTCCCACCGAGTCCTGTGTTGTGCCCACGCGATTGGGCTGACTGTTGCCGGGCTGCTGCTGCCAGCGGCCCTCGCGCAGACCGGAAGCGCCACCTTCGGCGACGTCGTGCGCCTAGGGGGGACTCCCTCCGACGTGGTGCTGGATGAGGCCCGGGGCCGGCTCTACCTGGTGCAGCAAGCCGCCAACCGCGTGGACGTCTACAGCTACCTGGAACGGGCGGTCGTCAAGTGGTTCCAGACCGGGAATTCGCCGGTTGCGGGGGCCCTGTCGATGGACGGCCGATTCCTCTACGTGACCAACAACGGCAGCTCCTCGCTTACGGTGATCGACTTGGGATCAGGCAGCGTCAGCCAGACGGTGGCTTTGAACGTCAAGCCCGAGGGGGTTGCGGCGGGCGCCGACGGACGAGTGTTGATTTCGACCGAAGGCACCAGCAGCACCGACCAGATCGATTCCCTGCTGCTGTACGACCCCATCCAAGGGCAGGGTTCGCAGGTCTCGCCGGTGGCCTTTCCACCGCCTCCCGCGACTCCGTCACCTTTGAACCCGGTGACCATCGGGCGTCCCACGACCACCTTTCGCGGCAAGCTGGCGCGCACCCCGGACGGTCTCTTCATCATCGGGCTGAGCACCGTCAACAACAATGCTCAAACCATCGTTTTTGTCTACGAAGTCTACTCCGCCTCGGTGTTGCGAAGCCGTACGGTGACCGGCCAATCGACCGTCCTGTCGGTGTCCCCCGATGGCTCCCGGTTCATGGCCGGCTACACCCTGTATGACACGGCCACTCTGAATGTGATGGCCCAATACAACGCGGCCAACGTGCCATTTCCACTGAGCTCGACCACCACCGGGACGGCCACCTTCAATTCCACTCAGAACATGGGCGGCAGCGTATTCACACCCGACGGAGAGACGCTGCTGAGCGCATTCAACGTGGCGCCCCAGACCACCCCAGCCAGCCGGCCGCAAGCCTCCACGCTGCTTATCTCCCATCCTCGGAACTTAGGGGTCCGCATGGGGATCAAGATTCCGGAAAGCGTGGTCGCGAAGATGGTCATCCTCTCGACCGGCGAGGAGGCCTGGGGGCTTTCTGAGTCGGGCTTGATTCACCTGCCGCTTTCGACGCTCTACGACTACCCCATTCTGATCCCCGAGACGACCACCGTCTTCGTGGCTGTGGACGACTGCAATCGCGGCCTGGCAAAAGGCAGCCTGCGAATTTTCAACGCCGGCAAGGGAACGCTCACCTTCAGCGTGCCGGATGCCACCGCGGCCCTGATCGCGCAGGCCTCCAGCGGAGTGGCGCCCTCGACCATCGAATTCACGATGGAGCCGGGGAGGACCAGCGTGACGCGCCAGTACGGCACGAATCTGTACTCGGGCGCAGTGACCAACACCGGAACACCGGTAAGCATTAACCTTTCTTCTCCGGACGCGATCAACGTCCCGAATACGATTCGTGTTTACATGAACGTCCGCCAGGCCAATGACCGGGGTGTGGTGTTCCCGGTCCCCACCGGCACGTCGACCTCCGAGGGGCTACAGGACATTGTGGTGGACGACAAGCGGAGCCGTGTGTACATAACCAACGCGGGGTACAACCACATCGAGGTCTTTGACAAGGTCAAACAGCGTTTCGTGGACCCGATCGACGTGGGTCAGTTGCCGCATCAGATGGCCATGGCGGGCGACCGGTTGTATGTGGCGAACACGGGCGGCGAGTCCATCAGCGTGGTCGATTTGGATACCGGGAAGATCGTCGATGCGGTCACGTTTCCTGCTCGCCCGCGGTCCGGCACAGCCAGTCCGGTTTCGCCCCAGGCCATCGCTTACGGTCTGTTCGGGTTGCAGATTGCGATGTCGGACGGGTCGCTGTGGGAAGTGGTGGGCAGTGAGGCCAATCCCCGGCCGGCCAGCTCGGTGGTTCCCACGCAGATTACCACCGCGGGAACCAACGGCCCGGTGCGAATGATGGCCACCCCGGACGGCAAATCGATCATCACCGTGGCGGGAAGCGGGACGTTGTACCGGTACGACGGCCTGGTCGACGCCTACACCAACTCGGTGCGGCCGTACACACAGACGAACATCGTGGGCTATTACGGGGCGCTGGCCGCGGGTCCGGAAGGCAGCTATTATGCGGCCAACGGCTTCATCCTGAGCTCCGGGCTGTCCGTGATTGGCGGCTCCGAAAGTCCCACCGCCAGCCAGACGTTCCCCTTGGCCAGCCGGCGCAACGTGGCTGCGCTGGGGATGATCGACGCCGGCCGGTTTGTTCGCCTGACCACGCCGGTCAAGCAGCAGGTCGCCAGCACCTCCACCAGCGATCCCGCAACAACGCTGGAACTGATGGACCTCAAGGACAATTCGATAACGGTGGTCGGCGCCCTCGCCGAGAATCCCGTGCAGAGCCTGTTCGGCAACTCGCGCATCAATGTTCCGCCGCGTCAGATTGCGGTGGATAGCGCCGGCACGGCGTACAGCATCACCCTTTCCGGGATGACCATGGTGCCGCTCACGCCGGTGGGACCGTCTCGTCCCCAGATTGCCGCGGGCAATGCCGGGATCGTCAATGCCAGCGATGGGACACGCAACATCCGGCCGGGTTCGTTCGTCATGATCAGCGGCGTGAACCTGGCCACGCCGGCAGTTCCGGACCAACTGCCGCCGCCGACCGTGGCGGGCGGCTCGTGCGTCACCTTCAGCAATCTCCGGCTTCCCATTCTTCGCACCAGCAGCAATCAGATTCTTGCGCAGGTGCCGGACACCGCGCCTCCCGGATCCTACGTGGCGGTGGTGCGGTCTCTGGCGACCGGGCAGAGGAGTGACCCGGTCATAGTGACCGTGCAGTGACGTAGGACGGGGAATCGTATGAGACAGGGAGTTCTGCTCGCGCTCATTTGCTTGTGCCGCTTCACGAGCCAGGCGGCGACCTTCGGGACGGCCGTGCCCATGACCGGCGGAGCCACCGACCTGGTTCTGGATGAAGCCCGCGGCCGGCTCTATTTGGTCATCAGCAGCCAGAACCGCATCGATGTGTATTCGACCGCGCAGAAGCGCTTCCTGAGTTCAATTCCGGTGGGCGCCCAGCCGCTCTCGGCGGCGCTTTCCCGCAGCGGCAAGTACTTGTACGTGACCGCCTACCAGTCCTCCACGCTGGAGGTTGTCGATCTGGAGAGCGCGACGGTCTTCAAGCGGTTGAGCCTGCCGGCGGCGCCAGAAGGCGTGGCGGTGGGGGGCGATGAGCGAGTGCTGATCAGCACAGTTGGTTCCGGCACCGGCAATTCCGAAAACCGGCTGCTCTTGTACAACCCGAACTTGAGTGGCGAGGAGGCTCTGCTGGCTGTGCCGGTCACTCTTCCGGCGCCCACGACGCCTCAGACGCCGGCGCCCTCGAGCCGCGTGTACATGAGCACGCGAAGCAACCTGACCTCCAGCCCGGACGGCCGCTGGATCATCGGACTGAACAATCCCAGCACCAGCACCCGGCAAATGTTCGTCTTCGAAGTGGCGTCCGGCTCGGTGCTCCGGAGCCGGACCCTGTCGAGTATCTCGACTGTCCTGTCGGTTTCTCCCAACGGCGAGAAGTTCATGGCGGGACTGAGCCTGTTTGAAACGGCCACGCTGGCGATCATCGCCCAGCAGAATACGGCCAACTCGATGTATCCGTTCGCCAGCAACGCCAATTTCAACACCCAGCAGAATCAAGGCGGCAGCGTGTTCGCGCCCGACGGCAGCGTGGTGTACTCGGCCTTCAACATCACGCCCGTGCAGAATCCGACGGCCAGCGCCAACGTCACTCAGCTCATGCTGAGCGATCCCGACAACCTGCTCATCCGGATGGGGCTGCAATTGCCGGAGAACCTGACCGGGAATATGGTGATCGATTCGAGCGGAGCGACCATCTACGCGTTGTCGCAGTCCGGATTCATGGTGATTCCGATTTCGACGATGTACGACAGCCCGATCGCGGTGCTGGACAATCCGGCGGTCCTGCTGACGTATGACCAGTGCGGGGTGACTTCCAACAAGCGAACCGCCGAAGTGGCGGTACGCAATGCCGGGAAAGGGCGCATGACGGCGACCGCACAGGTTTACACCGCCACCGGAGTCACTTTCACCTTCCCCATCGGTGGCCAGCAGGGCGGAGGCGCCACGGCTCCGATCGGCGGGGGAGGACCGGGTGGAGGAGCAGGCGGCGGCGCGCCGGGAGGCGAATTCCCTATTACGTTGCCCACGACGCCCGGAGGTGCGGGGGGCGGGGAGATCGTGATTCCGCCGGGGGCTGCGCCCGGCGCCACGGGCGCGGGACAAACCCTGACACCCACGCAACAAACCGGAGTCTCTTCGAACGCGCCGACGGTTACCACCCGGCGCACTGACACGGAGACCATCTTCGGATTCACCTTTAACGCGAACGCCGCGCGCTCGCTGGGGACGCAGACGCCCACGGACTTCCTGGTGCAGTCCAGCGAAGCCATCAACATCCCGTTCCGCATCCGCGCGTTTCAGAACTACCGTAACGCCGAAGCCAGCGGTGACGTAAGAACGGCGGCGATCAGCGTTTCCACCGCGGAAGGCTTGGCGGACATCGTCAGCGATTCGGTCCGCCAACGCCTGTACATCGCGAACTCGGGCATGAACCGGGTCGAGGTGTTCGACACGCGGACGAATCAATTCCTCCCGGCCATCACGGTGGGACAGCTTCCGCGGTCTCTGGCCATCACGCCCAACGGGCGATTTCTGTACGTGGCCAACAGCGGAGGGGAGAGCATCAGCATCATCGACCTGGACAAGGGCGAGGTCACGGGAAAGGTCAAGTTCCCGCCGGTTTCCTATAACGCGAGCTTCGCGCTGACCACGCCCAGCGTGATCGTCGCCACGCTGGCCGGTCCGCAGATCATCATGTCGGACGGCTCCCTCTGGAAAGTGGTGGACAACGAGGCGCTGCCCCGGAAGAACAGCTCGGTTCTGGGGACCTCCACCATCCAGACTCCTCGCACCATGGTGGCCACGCCGGGAGGCGAGTACGCGATGTTGCTGGGAGGAAGCGGAACCGCCTACCTCTACGACGCCACCGCGGACGACTTCGTGCTGAGCCAATCCGTGGTGGCCAGCCCGATTCAGGGTTACTACGGCCCGGTGGCGGCGGGCCCCCGCGGGCAGTACTTCGTCGTGAACGGAACGGTGCTGAACGCGGCGCTGACGCCTGTCAACGCCGCAACCACGACCACCAGCCGGTCGGTGGCGGCAGTGGCGGCGGTGAGTGCGAACATGGTGGCGCGCTTTTCGCAGCCGGTGCGCTCCAGCGCCAACGCGGTCGTGCAAGACACGCCCACGGTGGATCTGGTGGACGTAAGCACGGGCATGCCGCGTGGTTCGGCGGCGGTTCTGGAAGGCCCGCTGTCGAGCCAGGTCGGAACCCAAAGAGTCAACGTCAACGGCCGGACCATGGCCCTGGACTCAACCGGTACCACCGCCTATATCCTGACGACCAGCGGGTTGAGCATCGTGTCTCTGACGCAGTCCACGGGGTCCGGGCAGGCGGGCGCGCTGCCGTCCAGCGTGATTCAGGTGAGCCAGAACGGCGTGGTGAACGCCATCAGCTACCAGAAGACGATTGCGCCGGGCGGCGCGGTCTCCATCTTCGGACAGAATCTGGCATCCGCGGCCACGGCCGCCAGCGTCCCGCTGCCGACCGTCCTGGGCGGCGTGTGTGTGACCCTGGACAACGTTGCGCTGCCGCTGTTCATGACCTCCAGCGGGCAGATCAACGTCCAGATTCCCCCCAGTACCAAGACCGGAACGCACACGCTGGTGGTGAGATCCCCCGAGCGCCACACCTCCGGGTCGCAGGTCTCCGTCGCTGTCCAAAAGTACGCGCCAGCGGTGTTCATCAACGCGCAGACCGGACAGGCGGCCGTGTTTCGGGAGGACGGGACGCCGATCAGCACGTCGACCAAGGCCAAGCGAGACGAACCCCTGATCATGTACGCGGCCGGGCTGGGGGCCACGCATGGCGGCACAGTGACCGCCGGCAGCCCCGCGCCGTCTTCGCCCCTCGCCGAAACCGACACGGTCCAGGTGTTCTTCGGGGATCCCAGAATGAGCCAGTCGGCAGTGATCGTGGACTGGAGCGGCCTGGCGCCCGGCTTCGTCGGAGTCTACCAGCTCAATCTGCGGGTCCCGGGATTCCATGAGAAAGGCGACGCTCTCCCGGTCACCGTGCGAATCGGGGGCGTCGACAGCCCGACCACAGGCGCCGTTGTGCCGACCATCGCCGTGGAGTGATTGAACAGTGAGGGAACGAATGATACAAGGCCCACGGCTTCCTGCCTTGCTTCTCGCAACCGGTCTCGTGTCGCTGGCTCAATCTCAACTGGCGCCCGTGGTGGGGCCTCGCGGTGTGGTCAACGCGTATACCCAGGAACCGTCCCCATCGACCGTTGCGCCCGGCGGACTCATCTGGATCAATGGCCTGAACTTCGGCTCGATCAGCGACACGCAGGTGCTGGTCAACGGCGCAGCGGCTGGAGTGCTGTCGGTCAGCATCGGCCGGATCGTCGCCCAAGTCCCCTGGGAGACCGCGTCGGGCCTTGCCGAGGTGGTGGTCCGGCAAGGCGAGGCCCGGAGCCGTGCGGCCAGGATGGTGGTGCAGCCGGTGGCGCCATCGGTGCGCGCCGTGGGCGACAGCGGGTACGGGGAGGCAGTCGTAACGACCTCCGGCGACGCCGCGGTTCTTTCCATCACCGGTTTGGGGGCGCGAGACGCCTCGGCAGTCCCGGTCATCGTGCACGTCGGCGGGCTCGTAGCCGAGACCGAAGTCAAGGCTCGAGACCAGCGCCCGGGTGAGTATGATCTGCAGGTCAGTCTTCCGGCCGGATGGCAGCCCGGGGACGTGATCAGCCTGCGAGCCGACGTCTCGACCGCGAACAGAACCACGCTTGGGAAGACCTCGCGTCCGGAGGTGACCTTTGTTCGATTGCCTTCGGACGCGCCGGAACTCAGCTCGTTAACGGGTTCCGATTTGCGCGGCAATTACCTGATCGCGAGCGCCGCGCGCGATGCCCAGGGCTGCTCTCCGAGCTTTCTGTTCGACGCTGCCAAGACGTCGGCGACGCGAATTGATGCCTGTCTGGTGAGCGGGAATCAGAACGACACCACGCCGGTCATTGCGGAGAGCGAAGGCCCGGCTCTGGCGGCGCTGCTGGGTCCGGCGGAAGGACAGGCGCCGGCCGGAGTAAGTTCCAAGGTATTGATCTTCCGCCCCGAACGGGCGGACCCGATCTCGGTTCAGCTCCCCTCCGCGGCTTCGAACCTCCTGGGCACGGGCTCGGACGGGATCACCGCGGTGCTGGCCGGCGACGCTGTGCGGCGGGTAACCATCGACACCCGGACCGGGGAAGTGCGGGATTCGACGGCGGGAGGGGCGGCCTTGCCGGGCGGCGCGGGCTTGGGCATGAGCGTGGACCTCGGCGACGGCATGAACCAGGCCCTTTCGGCGCCGGCCGCGGGAGTGGACGGTTCCTTCGGCGTGGTGGTCGGAGACAGCGCCGAGCAGCCCACCCGCATGAAGTTCGCCATCGTGAGCGCGCAAGGCGAGATCACCTCCCAGCCCTTCCCGGAGAATTGGCTGGCGCTCCTGGGCCCGGTGGCCCTATCCGCTGCGGCGGGGAGCGGCGGTCAGAGCGGCGCCGGCGGGTCCGGTCCCAGTCTCGCGGCGGTGCGTGCCACCGTGGTGTACCACTCGCTGTCAAACGAGTTCTATGTTCTGGCCAGGAACTCGTCGAACTCTGCTCACGGGCTGGTCGCCTTCCCGAAAGACGGCAGCAGCCCTCGCGTCGTTCGTTTTCCGGACGGGTGGTTTGCCGCAGCCTGCACCGCCCGAGTGCCGCTGTACTCCTTCCAGCTTTCCTCGGTACTGGCGGTGCCGGTAACCTTGACGCTCGAAACCGAGGCCAAGAATTCTTGCCTGGCCAGAGGCCTGGCGGTCGTCGAACCCGGAGCGGAGCTGGCTTCTGTGGTCTCCTTGCCGCCCCAGGCCCCGTTGGACATAGCCGCCGGATCGGCGGGTTCCATGAATGATTTCATCTACAGCGGAAATGGAACCACCCCCGACTCCTTGGTGGTTTTCGACGCTGCCATGGGGGCGGCCTCACAATTCAATCTGCCGGCCGGCGTGGCCAGTTTTGCTGGCGTGACCGCGGTGTCGTCCATGAACGCACTGATCGCCAGCGGCACCCGCTCGACGCAGGGAGACTCGGGATTCGTGGTCTTCGATCTGGAGCGAAGCGAAACCCGGACTCTCAGCTTGCCCGACCGGTTCTCGACGGCAAGCCTGGCAGGCGTGTTTCCAGTCACTCGAAAGCTGGTCGCGCGCGGGACCCGGAGCGACAGCACGGGTTCCCAGTACATCGTCTACGACCTGGTGTCCGGGGATGCCATGGTGGTCCCCAATCCGGAGGGCGTCGCCTGGGTCGGCTCTCTGCCACAGCAAACCAGCAGCGGATTGCCAGGTGGGGTTCCTCCAGGCGGGGGATTCCCGGGCGGCACACCTCCAGGCGGCACAGCTCCAGGCGGCGGATTCCCGGGCGGCAGCCTGCCGACAGGCGTACCCAGTGTTGGGCCTGCCAGTGCAGGTCTGGAACAAGTCAACACCAAGGCGAATACCCTCGCGGCCGTCTGCTTCGACCCGGACAGCAAGCAGATCGGCGTCATGGGCGTCCGAGTTCCTTGATAAGGAGGTTGCAGCCATGATGATTGGCGATCTTTCCACACTGGCGGATCAGCTCCGAAAGGAGGGGTTTGAGGCGCGCAATCTCGCCCAGATCGGCATCACCATCTGGCAGGGCGGCGAGGGGTTCTTCCTTTCCGCAGAAGAACTGAGAGAACTTCCGCACCATTTCACGCCCCGCGATTTCCGGCAGGTTCTGGACCATCGGAGAGCCGGCGGGAACTCTTGACCCGGGCCCAAACCCAAAGCCCCGGACCTGTGGGTCCGCGCCTGGCGCTGTGCGGGCCGCGAGCTCTCAAATCCGATACAACAGGCGAGGCGCATCACTTCTGGACGCACAGCCGCCGGCGCGATTCCGGCGGGGTCTGCCAGCCGGCCGGCTATTGCGCCGGAAACGCCTCGAAGTTGCGGACCCGGAACGGTTCACCGGTGGAGAAGGCTCCATCGAAGCGGAGGTAGCGTAACTCGAGGGGAGCGAAAACGTCAGTTTGTATGCCGCGCCAGGGGCCGTGGCGACGGTCGGCCAGCCGGATCCAGTTTTGGCCGTCGATGGATCCTTCGATCACATAGTGCGCGAACGGGGCCGGCTTGCGGTGCCATTGCGAGTCGTTGAAATCGATGAAGGCGGGCAGTTCGTAACGCAGCGTGTCGATGCGCACCGGCCGCTCCCAGGCGATCACGGTGGAATCGCGCTGGGCGGGGGGGACGAGGTTTTCGCGGTTGGCGGGCTTGGCGCCGTCGAGGAGATAGTGCAGGGTGCGCCGATAGAGTTCACGAAACAAGCTGTTCTCCGGCCGGGCCAGGATGTTCGGAAAATTCTCACCGCAGACCATGGCGAGGCGCTGGTTCCTGTGGACGGCGAGTCCAACGCGATGGAAGGGCGTGGGATCGTAGGCGTCGATGCCGAATTCCCGTTCATCGGGGGCGGCGCGGTCGGACCGGATCAGTACGTCCCAGGCCCGCGGCTCATAAGGGATGTCGACTTCGCCGCCCCACGGCCCGGGCACTTCGTCGCCGGGCTTGAGGTTCAGACCCCGCAGGATAGGATGGGTGGCGTCCGCGATGACTGCCTTGCTGCGGGGAATCCAGTAGCCCACGGTGGTGTGAAACGGGTTCAAGTAGTCGATAGCGTCTCCAGGGGCGGGGTTCAGAATCGGCGCGTCCGGCGGCGCATCGTTGGGCAAGAGAACCGGGGCGCGGAAGTCGCTGGGCTGGTCTCCCAGATGCACCCACGCGTGACCGCGCTGCCAGAGGTAGCGCGGCTCGGCCAGGCTGGGCAGATATTCGACAATCACCGCGAAGGAGTCGCCGCCGTGAATCAGCACGCCCCCGCCACGGCCCAAGTATTCGAGGAAGTGGCGATAGCTTTCGCGGGTGGTAAACTCGCAATGGTTTCCGATGAGGACCAGGCGGTAGTCCTCGAGCCGAACCCGGCCTCGTGCCACGTCGTACTGGGTGGCGTACTCGATGGGCAGACCGTCCTGGACGGACAATTCATCCAGGTACCGGAAGTGGTGGATTTCGGTGTACCGCTCGTAGAGGCTGTAGAAGAAGTTGTTCAGGCGGTGCTGACGGCTGCTCATGACCGTGGGTGAGTAGCCGACGCTGCCGTCATAGCCGGTCCGCCAACCGTGATAGTCATGGCCGCCATTGGTCGCGTAAGCCAACCACATGTCGGTGGGCGCCACGAACAAGACCGGGGCCTGGGCGCGGGCGGGACGAACGATCACGTTGGTGAGCTTGCGGTTGAGATCGTTGGCGGCCGGATCCACCGTCTGGCCGGCGGGAACCACCAAGAGGCGGTAGAGGCTCGACCGCCAGTCTCCGACCTTGACCGCCACGTTGGTCACCGGAAGCTGGTACTGGAAGGCCACTCGCGCAACCAGCTTGCGGTGGAGGTCGTCGATGATGACCAGTTCCATTTTGCGGTCGCGCTCCTCCGGGGCAGGGATGACCGCGACCGCCTGTTGCTCGCCCGGCTGCCAGCTCAGATCGGCGGCGCTGAGAATGGGGAAGAAGTTGCGCGGGATGTTCCCTTCAGCGCGACTGCGGAGTTGGTACCACTCGGCCCACCAGAAGCGCTGGTCTTTGGGGCGGTAGGCGAAGAGGATGATCTCC
>Ga0315280_10008349_pt1 | contig 13556 bp, 8 predicted proteins | sample YL17G06_40_MG_FD_203697 | JGI IMG/M metagenome (GOLD analysis project Ga0315280, IMG submission 203697) | Sediment microbial communities from Yellowstone Lake, YNP, Wyoming, USA - YL17G06_40 | ecosystem: Environmental > Aquatic > Freshwater > Lake > Sediment | place: USA: Wyoming | collected...
TCGAGAAGCTGTTTGTCGAGGTGTTCCTCCAGGCGCATCCGCAGCGGCCGGAGCGGATCGTGCTGGACTTGGATGCTACCGATGACCCGGTGCACGGGGACCAACTGGGCCGGTTCTTCCATGGTTAGGCGTTGCGAGACAATTAACTACCGAAATTGATATTGCGTTGAGAGTGTGGTTTATGCGATGCTTCCGACATGCCGGAAGCAACTGTGGTCGAACGGATTCGTTGCAAGTATGCCAGGCTCGTCGGCGAGTTCGACGAGCGGGGATGCCGCCGGTGGGCCGCGACGGAAGCCAGCTCGCTCGGCTGGGGTGGAATCGCGGCCGTCGCGGAGACCACAGGAATCTCCGATCGTACCATCCGCAATGGGATTCGGGAACTCACGGCGGCGGACCCGCTTTCCACAGACCGCCAGCGCCGACCAGGTGCGGGTCGGCGGGCAAGGGAAGTGGAACAGCCGGAATTGACCGGCGCGTTGGAACGTTTGGTCGAGCCTGTGGCCCGAGGCGATCCGATGTCGTCCCTGCGGTGGACTTGCAAGAGCACGTACACCTTGGCTGAGGAGTTGAAACGTCAAGGCTTCCAGGTCAGCCCGTGGAAAGTCGGTGAACTCTTGAGAAAGAAGGGCTACAGCTTGCAAGCGAATCGCAAGACCCGAGAAGGCAAACAGCACCCGGATCGGAACGCTCAGTTCGAGCACATCAACCGCCGGGTGATGGCTTGTCAACGCCAGGGGCAGCCTGCCGTGTCGGTCGATACAAAGAAGAAGGAAGTGCTGGGAAACCGCAAGAACGCGGGCCGAACCTATCGCCGGAAGGGGAAGCCGGTAGAGGTCGATACGCACGACTTCCCCGATGACAAGCTCGGTAAGGCGATTCCCTACGGCGTCTATGATTTGGCAAATAACGAAGCCTGGGTATCGGTGGGGATCGACCACGACACGGCCGAGTTTGCGGTGGCTTCGATCGCCGAGTGGTGGAAGCGGATGGGTCGCAAGCGCTACAAGGCAGCCAAGCGTCTGCTGATTACCGGCGACAGCGGGGGCAGCAATGGTCATCGGAACCGACTCTGGAAGGCCGAACTGCAACGCTTTGCCAATCGCACGGGCATGATCCTGGAGGTCTGCCATTTTCCGCCTGGCACCAGCAAATGGAACAAGATTGAGCATCGCCTGTTCTGCCACATCACACGCAACTGGCGAGGCGTCCCCTTGGAAACGCAGGAGATCGTTGTCAATCTGATTGGCTCAACACGGACGACACAAGGCTTGGAGGTTCACGCTTGGTTGGACGAACACGAATATCCCAAAGGCCGCAAAGTAACCGACGCGGAGTTCGCTGCAATCAACATCCGACGCAACAAGTTCCAGGGCGACTGGAACTATGAAATCCATCCTCAGAAAGCACGCTCCAAATCCGGTAGTTAATTGTCTCGCAACGCCTAAAAGCAGCACCAGGCCGGTCGCCACCGTAGCCAAGACAATCGACAGGCGGAGGAAACGCAGCCATCGCCAGCGGAGCGAGGTGTTGGAAAGGAGTTCTTCGATGGCCCCGTGCAGGTGCATCATGCCCATCCTTTGCGCAAGGAGAGCCAAGTGGTTTCGAGCACCAGCGCCGCCAGTCCCGCCAGGGCGAGCCACCACCAGATCCGCTGGCGAAAGACCTCGGCCTTGGAGGGCTCAAGGGCGGAAACGGCCGCGACCAACCTACGGTTGGTGCCCGACGCGGTTCCGTTGCCGGCATCCTGAAGCACCCACGCCTTGACGGCCTCGAGCCGTGGGGCGTAGGTCAGCCGCGATTCGTCGGGCGGCGGGTTGACGGCCAACACGTTCTCGACCTCCCCACTCCCGTCGTAGTGGATCGCGTAGAGGCCGGGCGCGTCGGGGATGCTCAGGCGGGCCTGGCCGCTGGCGACCGGGGCGGCCACCGGCCCGGGGCTGGCGCCAGCCGCAAGGGGCTTCAACACGACTTCACTCACCCGGCGGTCCGGCGCAACCTGCCAGACGATGCTCTCGCCGGGCTCGAAGACAGTCGGCACGCTGGTTCGCGCCCGGGCCTGATCCAGGCAGCGGTCGAGAAAAGGGATAAACGTCGGATGGATGGGCCAGTTGGTCTCCGTGCGGTCCATCGAAAACGCCAGGACGAACACCTTGGCCTTGCCCGCGGCCGACTCGATCACCAGCGGGTCGCCCTCGGCCGAGAACACCAGCGGCGTGGCCGCCGAGGCACCATGCCCGCTGGCCAGGGGCATCAGCCGGCGGTGGCGCCGGACTTCGATTTCCGCGAGATTGCCGAAATCGGCCGAGCGGAAGGGCTGGAACACGGGGTGCTCGGTCGAGACGTAGCGGAAGGGTTCGGCGTTCAGGGACCAGGGAATCCGGCGACCGTCCTTCTTGCCCGAACCCTGAACCCTGAACTCTGAACCCTCTTTCGGCCTCGGATGCGCCCTCTATGCCCAGCTCGCGCAAAAAGCCCGCAACGGTCGGACCCGCCTGGTCCACCACCAGCACCACACCCTTGCCCGAGCTGAGACAGGATTGCACCAGGCTTCGGGCCGGCGCCGCCTGTAAGAAGTGGCTCTCCAGGCAGAGCACCTCTTCCTCAGGGTTCAGGGTTCGGGGTTCAGGGGCCCTGAGCACCCGGGTCGCCCAGCGGCCCTTCATCACGTCGGGCGAGAGCGCGGCCTGCAAGAACGGCGAGCGGGCCAAAAGGGCTACGCGGCCCTCGCGCACGGGAGCCAACGCAAAGACCACCCGGTCGTCGGCCCCCAGCGCGTCCTGCTGACCTTCCAGCCGGACCTCGCCCTGGAGCCACCGGGCCGGATCGGTCTCCCATTGGGCTGAAACGGTAATCGACTCCGGCTGGCCGGCCAGCTTCACTTCGCGGCGGGCCACTTCCTTGTCGCCGGCGCAGAACACCACGGTGGCCGCCTTCTGATCGCCCTGGTGAAAGAGCCGCGCCGTACACTCGGCAATCGTGCGGTCGTCCAGGAAGAGGCGCTGGACGCTGGGCTGCGCGAGGGCCACGTTCGGGCGGCTGGCCTGGGCAACCTCCGGGAGCGTGATCTCAACGTTTTCCAGGAAAGGGAGCACCTGGCCCGCTTCCGCCCATTGGTTCTCCTGGCTGTCGCCTACCAGGATGATACGTTTGTTGGCCACGACCGATTGGCGCAGGAGACTGTCGGCCGCGCGGAACGCCGCCAGGTAGGAGCCGCGCTGGAAGGAGGGCTTCAGGGCGCGGAGCCGGTCGACGGCCTCGGCCCGGTCGTCGCCGAAGCCAGCCAACACGCGCGGCATTGCGGCCAGCTCCACGACGGCGACCTGCCGCTCCGGCCCCGCCGCGGAGACCTCGCGGACCAGGTCGTCGCGGGCCTTCTGGAAGGCCCCCTCCGCCTGGTTGCTGAGCGTGTTGTCGAGGATGTAGACCCAGCTCTCCTCGATCCCCGCGTGTTCGGCCCGGCCGCGTAGATACGGCCAGGTGAACGCGGCCACCAAGAGCATCAGGGCCAAGAGTCGCAGCAGCAAGAGCGGCCAGTCGCGGGGCCACAAGGGGCGCTTGCGGGCCAACGGCTGGTCGTCGAGGAATTGCAGGGCGGAGAAGCGGACCAGGCTCGTCTCGTGACGCCGGCGCAGGTGCAGCCAGATCGGCACCGCCACCGCCAAGGCCCCCAGCCACGCCAGCGGATAGAGAAACGCGAGGCTCATAGCAGCCGCTTCCGCTCGCTGAGGAACATGGCCAGGGCCTCCCAGGGCTCCTTGTCGGTCCGGATCGGGCAATAGGGCATCTCCAAAGCCCGGAATTGCTCGCGGTGCTTCTCCATGAACGCGCCGAACCGCCGGAGATACCGCTCGCGCACGGCCGGCGGCGCGACCGATCGCCGGAGCCCCGTCTCCAGGTCTTCAAACACCGCGTCGTCGCCGAAGGGAAACTCCGTCTCGTCGCGGTCCAGCACGTGGAAGATCAGGCACTCGTGCCCCAGAAAGCGGAGGTGCGCCAGCGCCGTGGCAATGCTCTCGGCCGGCTCCAGGAAGTCGGAGAAAAACAGAATGATGCTGCGACGGTGGACCAGGCGGATGGCGTGATCCAAAAGCGCGGCCAACTGCGTGCCGCCGGCGGGCTTGAGGTGCTCCAGGTGCTGGAGGATCGTGCCGAACTGGCTGGGCTTCTGCGAGGGCCGGATGAACTCGGCCCCCGCCCCCTCCTCGGACATGGCCAGAAGCCCCACCGCGTCGTTCTGATCGAGCATCATCAGGCACATCGCCGCCGCCACGGTCCGCGCCGCGTCGAGCTTCGATCCCCAGGCGTCGCGGCCGCGGTAGGCCATCGACGCGCTGGCGTCGCAGAGGATGTACACCCGGACGTTGGTCTCCTGCGTGTACTGCTTCACGTACAGCCGGTCCAGGCGGGCATACAGCCTCCAGTCGAGGTGCCGCAGGTCGTCGCCCGGCTGGTAGTCGCGGTACTCGCTGAACTCGACGCTCAGCCCGTGGAACGGGCTCTCGTGAATCCCGAGCAGGAAGCCTTCGACCAGGTAGCGGGCCTTCAGGTCCAGCCCGCTCAGGGCCTTCAGCACGTTCGGGTCGAACTGGCTCACGAGGCTTGTGGACCGGCGCACGGCGGCCATGGCGCTTACACCTGACCGTTTCGAGGCACTTGCCGGAGGACTTCGGCCACAATGTCGTCGGAGGACTTGCCTTCGGCGTCGGCGTGGAAGCTGCGGATGATGCGGTGACGCAGCACCAAGGAGGCGACCGCGGCCACGTCGTCGCAGGCCACGTTGAACCGCCCCTGACACGCGGCCCGGGCGCGACCCGCGAGGATCAGGTTCTGGCTCGCCCGAGGGCTGCCCCCCCAGCGAATCCAGCGCTTGACCGATTCGCAGGCATCGCGCCCACTGGGCCGGGTCGCGCGGACGATCCGGGCCGCATAATCGACGACGTTGGGGGCGGCCGGCACCCGGGCCACCGCCTCCCGAAAGCCGAGGATCTCGTTCCGACCCAGCACCGGGCTCAACCGATCCAACGGCGTAAACGAGTGCTGCACGATGATCTGCCGCTCTTCCTGGAGCGTCGGGTACTCGATGCGGACCTGGAACAGGAAACGATCGAGCTGGGCCTCGGGGAGCGGATAGGTGCCCTCCTGCTCGATCGGGTTCTCCGTCGCCAGGACCAGAAACGGCTCCTCGAGCACGTAGCTGCGGCCCGAGACCGTCACCGTCCGCTCCTGCATCGCTTCCAGCAGGGCGGCCTGCGTCTTCGGCGGCGTGCGGTTGATCTCGTCGGCCAGGAGCATCTGGGTGAAGATCGGGCCGCGGGCAAAGACGAACTTCCGCCCGCCGTCGCCCCCCTTCTGGAGGATCACGCTGCCGGTGATGTCGGCGGGCATAAGGTCCGGGGTAAACTGCACGCGCCGGAACGACAGCGCCAACACCCGCAACATCGCCCGCACCAAGAGCGTCTTGCCCAGGCCCGGCACGCCCTCCAGCAGGCAGTGGCCGCGCGAGAGCATCGCCCAGAGCGCCGTGTCGATCGTCTCCTTCTGGCCGACGATGCACTTCTGGACCTCGGCATGGACCGCCTGGACCCGCGCCGGGAGTTTGGCGAGACATTCGGCCGGACTGACGGGTGGCGGCGGCGGACGACCCTGCTTCCCAGGGGCCACGTCGCCGCCGGTCGGCTCGAAAGCTTGCATCGGAGAACCCTCGCGGACCCCTGTCCCCGCTCTTCGGCCGTCCCTGACCACTTAATCTAGCTACTTCCGAAGTGGCCTACAAGCGTCGGTATCAAGGGCGAGGCCAACTCGCCCATATCACACGAGCCCACTTGGCAGCGGATTATGCGCGGGGGGGAGGCTGTCAGTCCAGGGTCGGGATGGGACCCTTGGCCGGCCATCCACATTCAACCACGGTTCGACCCGAGACCGCTGCTGAAGTCCCTGGGATTCTTGTGTTTTCGTCGTTTCGGGCTTTTGGGTAGCTCGTCAGGAAATTGGCAGAGGAATCAGGGGAGTTCTCGATGAATTGGTCTGTGTTATGCGAGAATGGTGGGTGTTTCTGGCCTGGGGTCAGGGAGGCACGCCATGGGACGCAAGCGCAAGCCGGCAGGCAAGCCGCGGCGATCGAAGGACGACGACTCGACGGCCTTCGCCTGCCCCAACGAGGACTGCTGCGATTTCAACCGTTTCGCAGCGGGGAACCTGAGCGTCTGCGAGCGGATGGGCAAACACAAGGACAACCGCTGTTGATCGAGGCCGACGCACATCGACCGTACCCGCAGGCCATTCTCAGCCTCTTCGGGGTGACGCGATTTCGCCGCCGTCGCCACGGTCGCGGACGACGAAAGCATCCGGATCTCAAGCCGCCGCCAGGTCTGTTGGTGGGGGTGGTGCATAAGGTGCGTGACGGCTGCGGCAACTTGCTGCGGGTCCAACCACGCGGCCGGCGCGGCGAACCCGCAATGTGTCGCGCGAGGCGTCGCGTCTGCAGGCCGCACTCCGGCTGTGGCGCGACCTCTATTCAGGACTACGTTCGCTATCCGGTGCCTGTCGATGCCTGGCAATGCGCCCTCTGGTCCGAACAGCGAAAACAGCTCTTAACAACCGGCCTCAATGGCCAAAAACACCGCAAAACTCTACCAACGTCCTGAGGGACTACCCAGTTTCACGAGGAACTCGTAGCGTGACGAGGAACTCGTGGATCGGCTATCGGCCCACTTCGCAGACCACGCGAAAGCCCACGTTATAGACGCCCGACCAACTCGCATAGGAGAGGCGGAACGCCGAGCGGGCACGATGCGGACGGTCCTGGAACGATCCGCCGCGCACGACCCGGTTCCCCGAGGCCGCCGGATCGTTGCGCCCGTCGTGGTCCCGGTAAGGATACGGGCGGTCGAGCGACCGCGTCCACTCGGCGGCGTTGCCGTGCATGTCGTGCAGGCCCCAGGCATTGGGGGCGTAGCTGCCCACCTCGGCCGTCACGCAGGCCCCGTCGTCTACCGCGGCCACCTTGGGCATCCAATCGAAGGGCTGTCCGGAGAAGACGGAGGCCAGGACGAGCCGCTTGTCGGCCAGATTGGCCCATCTGCCGAAATCGGCGTCGAGGTTGCCGTACGACATTGCCGCCGCGCTGCCGCTGCGGCAGGCCCATTCCCACTGGGCCTCCGTGGGCAGCGAGAACCGCCGGCCCGTCTTGTCCGACAACCAGCGGCAGAACTCCATCGCCCTCGTCCAGGGCACGCGGACGACAGGCTGCCTGGGCCGGTTCACCGGCAAGCCGCGGACGGTGACGTCCTTGCCGTAGAGGCTGATGTAGCGGCTGTCGTGCCGCGGATCGAACAGGGCGTACTGTTCGTTCGTCACCTCGAACTTCCCCATCCAAAAAGGCCGTTCGATGCAGACCCGCGACGCCGGCTGCTCGTCGTCACAGTCGCCCCTCTCGCCCATCAGGAACTCGTCCGCGGGGATGAGCACCAAGTGAAGCGCCGCGCCGTTGCCCAGGTCGAGCTCGAGGTCGGTCGGTGCGGGGCTGCCGGGGCCGACATCCCGCGCCACACTTTGCTGGCGACGCTTCGCCTCGTCGCCGGTGAAGGGCCAGCCCGGAATCTTGACGGCTGGCGAGGCCGGCTTTGCCCGTGGCGGCGGGATCAGGGGATTGAGGGGCCTGCGGGGGAGCGCGGGGAGCAGCTCGGGGTCCTCGTCGAGATTGGCGAACAACCTGGCATACTCGCGGCGGCGCTCTTGCGCCCCCGGCTGGCCGATGTGGTATTCGCCCCAATTGCCGTGGTACGGCACGTTCAGATCGATCCAGGTGACCAGGCGGTCCCACGCCTCGGCATCGAGCTGGACGCCGTGGTGTCCTTTTTTGAGCATCTGGACGAGCTCGCTGGTGTCGGCGTGATATTCCAGCGGGGGCAGCAGATGATAATCGCTTTCCGCTCCCGGCCGGCGGACGTAGCGGTGGAGAATTTCGTAGGAGACGCTGCGGTTGATCGGCCAGAGATGCCATATGCAGCACCCGGACGTGTCCGGATGCACGGCGCCGAGGGCCGGATCCCGGGAGTCCGGACCGGCGATCCGGCCGCCGCGAAAGTCCGAAATCGGTTGGCCGTCCGGCCGAGGCTGATCGTTGTGACACCCCACGCAGTACCTGTCGAGCACGGGCTGGACCTCGCGTGCAAAGCTGAACCCTCGCACCGGGCCACGCCAGGGCATGATGGGGGAAGGCGGGTCCTTCAGCGCGGCAGCGGCCTTCACGGGCAGCGTCTCGGCGCGCCGCTCATGGCAGCCGACACAACTGACGTGCTCGCCCGGCATGGCCGTAAACCAACTCCGCATGAGTTGGAGGGCTTTGCCCTCGGCGTCCAGCGGCTGGACCGAGATGGGCGTATTGGCAGGCACGACGAAATGGGCCGAGCCGTCCTCGCGGACCGGCACCGTGCCCAGGATCCGCTTCACGTCCCAGCTCCCGTCGGTGCCCACGGCACAATGTCCCCCGGTGCCCCGGTAGCCATAGTGGTAGGCGAACACGCGCAGGTTCTTCACGATGCCGCGGGGGACGCCTTGGAGCCCCGGGCCGGCATAGACGTCGCTGACCGTGACGGTGGCGTCCTTGCGGTCGAGCTGGACCCGATCGGGAATGGCCGGCGGCACCGGCCGGCGGACCAGCGGAAAAGGCTCCAAGAGCGCCGAACCGGGCACGCTGCGGATCGGCAGGATGTTGTCGAACACATCGGCCAAGCACAACACCCACGGCGCCGTGGGGTCCCGCTGGCACGACACCAGGAAGTACTTGCCTCCGCCGGCCCCGCTGGCCGGATCGCCGAGCGGGTATGGGTGCAGAAACTTCGGCCAACTGGCGTCCACCAGGGCGTCCCGGATGACCGGCTCGACCTTCTTGCCGTAACCGGGGATTCGCTGGACCACGCCGTCAGCCTCGGCTTGGCCTTTTCCCACGTCAAACAGGACGAGCTCGCCGGCCCGCGCGCTGCCGTGGTGGCCCCCGACCACGCCCACCAGCAGCGACGGATGGCCCGGGATGGGCCGGGCATCGAACACAGCGTTCGGCCAGTAGGAATTGCTGCCGTAACACGCCATCTGGCTGGTGCCGTCGGGGTTCATCGTGAACAACAGCCGCGTGAAAAAGTGCGGCGCGTCGGCGTATTCCCACCTCTGGTAGAGGACCTTCCCGTCGTTCATCACCGTCGGACACCAGTTGTGGTCCTGATCGAAGCAGAGCTGGCGCACGAAACAAGAAGAGGGGGAGAAGGGGAGAAAGGGAGAGGGGGAGACGTTTACTCCCGCGTCTGTTTGTCTGCCCTTCTCCCCTTCTCTCTTTCTCCTCGTCTCCCCTTCTCCCCTTCTCCCGATCTCCCCCTCTTCCCTTCTTCGCGTCTCCTCCCTCGGGTCCAGCAAGTACAAGTGGCCGGCCGAGTGCGACGACGAGCGGCCCCAGCAGGGACAAACACTTTGGGCCGCGGTGGAGGAGAAGATGATCCGCCCATCGGGCAGGTAGCTCCCTTCGTAACTGTCCACGTCGGGCCAATCCTTGGTGACTTGGCGCGGGGGCCGGCTCGGCTGCCCGGTCGACGAGTCCAGCGTCAGCTCATAAACGTTCCACGCGCCGGCGCCCTTGCCGCCGGGCATGGAGAACAGAACCCGGTCGGCGTTCCAGTGCAGGTCGATGTCGCCGACGAACTCCCCGGCTGCCGGGCGGTAGACCGTCCGGAGCGCGCCGTCGGGTCTGACGGGCGAGAGGACGACGATTTCATTGTCGTACCCCGCCTTGGCGATATCGGTCTTGCCTCCCCAGTTCGGCGTCATGCCGAGGTTGCCGGCGGCCCGCCGCACCAGGAGGAGCTTGTCGAACCCCAAGAGCGGGTTGGCCAGCAGGGCCTCGCGCTGGAGTGCTGCGAACTTCGCCTGAGCATCCGCGGCACCGCTTTTCTCGAGTTCCTCCAGCCGCCGCAGATACTCGCGGCCCTTGGGATACTGCTCGCCGAACGTCGCCATCAGGTCTTCGATCGCCAGCCGCAGGCTCGTAGGGTTGCCGCTCAGAGTCTGTCCGGAAAGGCCTTGGCTCCGCATTCCCTCTCCCTCTGGGAGAGGGTTAGGGTGAGGGAGAGGGTTAGGGTGAGGGGAATCACCGACATCGGCCAAGACCACAACCGGCACGGCCCAAACCGAGACCAGCGCCCATATCAGAAACCGTCGGCTCCACGGCGCGTTCTGCCACATCGTGATCCTCGCTTCGCCTTTTGGCTCTGCCAGTTCCAGACGAGCTGAGACATGCCGGCAGCAACGACACCTGCCAGCTTATTTATGCCAGCACTCTAGCAAAAACCGGCTACCACGCCAAGAATTCGGTGGGGTGTCCCCCCCGAATTCCAAATCCTGGGCTTGGCACGGCCCGGGTGTTGGTGTATAATTCAACAGCGGAGGCGAGCAGCGGCAATTCGATACGCCGTCTGGGATTCGGAAGACGACCCACGAGGCAATGTGTGGCACGTTGCCGAGCACGGCCTGACGCCAGACGACGTCGAAGATGTGCTATTCGGCGTCCACGAATTGGACACAAGCCGCTCCACCGGCAGCCCGATCGCCTTGGGCTTCACGTCGGGCGGAACATACATCTGCGTTGTTTTCGAGTGGGTGGACAGCGAGACTGTTTACCCAGTAACAGCTTTCCCGCTGGAGGAGTAGCAGGATGGGCAAGCGAATCACGCGCGATCGACGATTGACGGACGACGAAGCGGAACGCTACCGGCGGATCCGCGAGCAGGTTGCCGGCGAGGTGCCGGACATCCGGCGGCGGGCGAGAGCGGCGAAGCCGCGCATCTTGCTGAAACACGTGCTGCAGAAACTCCGGGAAGAACGGCAGCGTCAGGGACTGAGCCTCGCCGACATCCATGCGCGCTCGGGCATCGACCGGGGCACCCTCAGCAAACTGGAAAACGAGGAAGATCCGAATGTGACGATGAACACACTGATCCGCTACGCCCAGGCGGTTGGCAGGGTTGTCCTGGTCCAACTGGAGGAGGATGCGCCGGTGTGAATGCCGGCGGCCCCGGCGGATCGCTCGCCGCAGCGCTGTTGGCTCTGTGCAACCAGGCGGAGTCGTCGCCCCCAAACAGGGTCGGTCGACGGCGGTTCTCGCGCTTACGTCACGTGATATGGCATGCCGACACTCACGACGCCTGCCCACCCGGCCGCGCCGGGACCTCAGCAGGAGGAGGCGACCGGGGCGATCCTCTCATCCCTACTGGCTTGCCTTGTGCATCTCTTCGGCCTTCTTCTTCGTTGTGTCGGCCTTGGCATGCTCGGCCGCCGTGCGCAGAGCTTTCTGACGTTGTTGGTTGGAAAGGTCCTTTAGGTCGCTTCTCGCGGCGAGGTTGACGATGGCCGCGCATGCTTCCTCTGACACCGCGGGGTCCGCCGCGAAGCCGGCCAGCATCTCCAGCGCTCCGCCAGTGGGGAGAGAGCCGATCGTGGCGATCACGAGCCGCTTCTCTTCGGCCCGTGTCACCAGCGGCAGCACCTTGCTCACCTCGGCTGCCTTCTGCTGGCTGGGGAGTCTCTTGTCGTTCTCGACGCATTGCAGGTAACCACGCAGGGCCAAGACCTGGTGCGACGTCGTCTTGGCCGACCTGGCCAGCTTCAGAAGCGGCTCCCTTGCCCCGGTGTCATCCGGCCATTTGTTCGGCCACGAAGACAGAGTCCTTATCGCCTCGTCCCGGACCGTCTCCTCCGGGTCCTTGATCGCCGACCTGACCGCGGCCAGCGCGCTATGCCCACCGCAGGAAACAAGCGCATGGATCGCGATCACGCGCAGGCCGCTGTCGCGGCTTTGAACCAGCGGCGTCACGTGCGGCGCACAAACCGCCCCGTAGCGGCCGCAGACCGCCAGGAGGGCATTCTCGATGGCCGCACGCTCGTTGGGAACTCGCGTTTTCTGAAGCAGTCTCACCAGATCGCCGGCCTGTTGCTGTCCGCCCATGGTGGCGATGGCCGCCAGGGAAGCGGCGCGGACCTCGGGTTGGGGATCTTCCGTGTGCCGCACCAGGGCGGGCAACTCATCAAGCGCCCAGCGGGCCGCCAGCACACCCACGAGGGCCGCTCTCGCCGCTGCCGTCTGCGACATGGCGGCCACGATCGCCTTGTTCGCGCCGGGCGCCTTGATCCGCACGAGGGCCGCGCGCGCCGCATCCCCTTCGGCCCCGGGCTTTCCGGCGGCCTCGGCCAGCCGCGGCACGTCTTGGACCGTGCCGACATGGCCCAACGCCTCCAGCGCGGCGGCCCGCACGGCCGCATCGGGACTCCTCAGGGCCGCCACGATGGCGCCGCGTGCTGCCACGTACCCGCGCTGCCCGAGGACGTTCAGCACGATCACCTGGGCGGCGGGCGGGAGGGCGCCCAGTGCATCGGCATAGGGTTTCGGGTCGTTCACCGTGCGGATCGTCTCGCCCGCCACGGCCCGGCGGAGCGAATCGTCGCCCTGGAGGACCGTCATGACCCGCTGGAAGGCCCGCTCGGGCTCCGCCGCGATCAGTCCCCGGAAGGCGGCCGTTTGGATCCAAAGGGGCTCGGTGGGCGCAATCAACTCCTGAAACCGCTTCGCGGCTTCGTCCTTGTCCCCGGCCTGCGAGAGGGCTTCCGCCGCCTCGACGCAGGCGACGGACACGGGAACGCGGGCGGCGGGTGCCTTGGCGCGAAAATCGAACAGGGCGCGGGCCGCCTCGGCCGTGCCGATCCTCGCCAGGGCCGAGGCCGCCGCCGCGGCGACCTGGCTATCGGCGTCGCCCAGCACGGCGGCAAGCGGCGCAACGCTCGCCGCATCGCGGCGGACACCGAGGGAGTTGATCACGCCCACCTTGACGGCGCCTTTCAGATTCGGCATTGCATCGCGGAGTGCTTCCGCGGCCGCCGTGTCTGGAATGGTCTCCAGCGCGGAGCGCGCCGCGTGCGAAAGGTCCTTGTCGGCCAACAGGGCCGCCAGCGCGGGCACGCAGTCCTTCGTGCCGATCAAAGCGAGTTTCCGGCACGCGTAGCACTTTGCCGACCGCGTCGCCGTCGCCTTGAGGAGTTGCGCCAGGCGCGTTTCAAGGTCCTTCCGCGCGGCCTCACTGTTCGTCGCGGCCGCGACCGCCTTGTCGATCGAACTCAAGGCTGCGTCCGACTGTCCCCACTCGTGCGCGGCCAGGGCCTGGAAGTCCTCGTCGAGCCCCGCGCGCGCCGAAGCGCCCCATCCCGTCAAGACCGCCGCCAGACACCAGGTTGTCATTCGCTGCCGGAACACGGCGATGCTCCTTTCTGGAAAGGGCTCCGCGACTCCACGAGTTCAGAATCGCCACGGTTCGCGGAGGGCACGGCTACGCATCCGGTTTGCCGCCTCGTCACCGACGAACTCCTCGTTGGCCGGGTCCCACTTCAGCGGCCGGCCGAGACACACGCAGATGTTGGCGGCATGGCACGCCGTGGTCGCCCGATGGGCCACCTCCGCGTTGCAGACGGGCTGCTGGCGGGTCCGTATGCACTTCAGGAAAACCTGGATGTGATTGGAG
>Ga0315280_10008350_pt1 | contig 13556 bp, 20 predicted proteins | sample YL17G06_40_MG_FD_203697 | JGI IMG/M metagenome (GOLD analysis project Ga0315280, IMG submission 203697) | Sediment microbial communities from Yellowstone Lake, YNP, Wyoming, USA - YL17G06_40 | ecosystem: Environmental > Aquatic > Freshwater > Lake > Sediment | place: USA: Wyoming | collected...
AAAGGATAGTTATCGCGGGTAGCATCAGACGCCGGAAGCCTGAAGTGGGTGACATAGAGCTTTTGTGTATCCCAAAGTATGACGGCCCAGTTGACCTGCTTGACAGAGAAATAAGGCTGCTTATCGAGCAGGGGATACTCAGCTTTCGCTGTAATAAGCTGGGGAGCAAGGTTTATGGACCGAAGAACAAGCTCATGGTTCATATTCCGAGCGGCATTGGCGTTGATATATTCTCAACCACGGAAGATTGCTGGCCGGTGGCCCTGGTAGTCAGGACCGGCGGCGCTGAGACCAATAAGCGTATTGCCACGGCAGCCCTGGGGAAAGGCTGGTCTTTTCATGCCTATGGCCGGGGCTTTACCACTCCACAAGGCGAGCGGGTATGCCGCTCGGAGCGAGAGGTGTTTGAGGCGGTAGGCCTCCCCTACTTGGAGCCTTGGGAGAGAAGGTGAGTTTCAGCGATGGATTACTACAACTCTGACCGGTACGTGAAGTGGAGGGTGAGGAAGGCTATTCTAGAGCGGGACAAAGCCTGTGTTTATTGCAGACGTCCTGTGGTTAGGATACGGGATAACAGTGAAGGTGGGCCCAATGACCAGTGGCGGGCATACGATGCTGAGGGGCAGCCCTTCCACTTTGACCACCGGGTGCCTTTCAGCAAGGGTGGAGCCTCGGATGACACAAACATAGTTCTTGCCTGCGCTAAGTGCAATCTCCGAAAGGCTCACCACCGGTATCCTAAAGAGACCGGAAAGCAATTGGCCATGCTAATGGAAATCGGCGAGGCTAGACTGTACCCGATGAATATGCCCAAGCTGCTTTAAGCGGGGAACGTAAGGTGACGAAGCGAAAGAGAAAGACGGGAATGGAAGACGCCACGGCTATCGTCATGGGCTTTGCCAACCTGGTAGATGCTCTCTTTCTGAGATATACCGGCAAGACGATGCAGACCCTGCTCAGGGAGTTCGCCGAGCGGCCCAAGGAGCTACCCCAGGGAGAGAAGGCGGCGCCGTCTGCCGAGCCGGACATGTCCCTGGACTGGGCCTATTCTGTCCTGGGGCTATCCCCGACTGCCTCGCTTGATGAAGTCAAGCAGCACTACCGGAACCTGGCCCGGGTCTTTCATCCGGACGCAGGGGGCTATAAGGAGGCAATGGTTCTGTTAAATCGGGCCTATGAGCGAATCCTGAAGGAAAAGGGGTCCAAGTAATGGATGAGAAAGATTGGGAAAGGTCAGGTGGAAACCCCTGTCCTTCATGCCATAAGGAAACGCTGCGGTTGATAGACGGCGTCTGTCCCGCATGTGCTAGAAAAGCAAAAGAGCGCACAGATGAGGAAATCGAAATGGAAGCTCTGTCGCGCTCTTTGCGTGAGCAGCGTGCCAGAAATAGACGCTAGGCTGCTACTGGCGTCTTGCGGGTCTTGACTTTCTTCGGGGTAGCAGCATCGCAGGCTTTCTTGGCATTGATGAAGAGCTGTTGCCAGCCGACGTTCCTCATGCCGCCAGCGCCAACTGGTGCCGCAGGATGGTCCTGCCCCTTTAGCCTGCCAGAGATGCACAGGTTCTTCTGGTCAGCCCTTCTCGCCTTGAAGCCCAGAAGAGCCCGGGCGAACCTCTTTCCCGAAAGTCTGGTCTTGCGTCCGGCAATCTTAGGTGAAGACATGGCTTAACCTCCTTTCTCATTTTCCTCTTCATACGTCTGCATCATGCAGTCGTAAGTAAGAAGCTCCTTTTTGGTGTCCTCGTCCTTTACGCTCTCTCTGACCTCATCGAGGACCTCGGCGATTTTCAGATTAGTGGGGTCCCCCTCGGCCAGAGCGTTGACCTTCTCAGATAGCTCCTTGTAGCCCCTCTTCTTCAATAAGTCTCGATACCAGGGGGCAATGGTAGAGATGTCGCAGGGAAGGCACTGCTTCCCCTGCGCGGCTTCCTCCTGGGTCTTTACCCAGTCGGAGAGAAAGAGAATCTTCCCGCACAGCGGGTCACCTGGGATACTGTTTACCCTCGGCTCTTTCTTGGTGTTGCCGTCTGTCGCTGTATCCATTTCATCTCCCCATAGATTCCGTCAAGCACGACGCCGCCCGCCGGCCTCTTTTCATCCAGAGCGATGTCGAGATTTTGGCGCAGGAATGGGTTTGGCTCTCCGCTGCCAAAAGCTCGCTCCAGGGCTTTGCTCGCCTCGTTCGTCTCACCCTGGCGGTGAAACTCCTTAGCTTTAAGGTACTCAAGGAGGGGGTGCAGGTATTCGGGTTCCATCCCAGTCTCCAACATAAAATAAAAGAGCCACGAATTAACGTGGCTCTTGGTCTTCTGTCCTAGAGGTGGCTCTTAGACCTTCTGTCCTCTAGTTGGTAGCATATTATATATCTCTTCGGTTGTCAAGGCGCTACCCGTCTCCCCTTCAGCAACGATGTTCCAGCTCTTGCAGTTCTTGCAGAGAATAAGCACCAGCCCATCGGCTATCGCGGCATAGCCGAGAAATCGACCGCAGGCGGAGCAGCGTATCGGGAAGAGCCCGTTACTTTCTAAGCTATTACCGTTACTCATGTAGTGAGCGACTCCATAATTTCTGTAGAGACTTTACGGATGGCAGAGAGGTTTTGCTCTAGCACCTTCTTGTCCTGTGCCCATAGAGCCACGTAGGGGAAGGACCGCACCCCGGTGTCAAAGCCGTAGTGGGCGCCAATGACAAAGGCGGCGCTCTCGGCAATGGTTTCCGCATCTCGTCGGGGTATGCGGAACACCCCCTCGGAGTAGTAGTGCGCTACTTCGTGAAGTAAGCTCTTTAGCTGCTGCGCTCGCGGCTCCTCGGGCCGAATCCAGATGGACTTTCCAAGGTATTCCCCCTTGATAGATGGGTCTTGCTGCGGGCGGGGCTCAAAACTGACGGTCAGTCCCTGAGCCTTAGTCAGTGCCATTGTCTTGGTAAAAAGCTCCTCATTCACCACGCCGCTCAGCACCGGCACTTCAAACTCGGGAAGAGGTTTACCGTCGGTCTGGCCAATGTCAAAGACAGAGACTACAATGAAATAGGCTGGAGTAACCTCTATCTCTGCGGCCTCAACACTGGCGCCACATTTGGGACAAAACTTAACATCCTTGCCTATCTTAGCACCGCATATGGGGCAAGTTGGTCGTGGGGGAAATCTGGGTGCCAAGATAGAGATACCCTTTTCGCCTTTCTTTACCCACCGTCCCAGTTCCTTCCAGGTAGCAAATCCCGCGACGTGAGTGGCACCGGGCTTCTGAATCATGATGAGTATTTGGTTGCCGATACTGTAATTGTGGAACTTCGACATTGTGGTGAGGAAGAGACGGAATCTCTCGCTTCCCTGGATAGTTTCCACGCCGTCCTTGAGCTGCTTCAGTACGGCGTCAATCTTGCGTTCGGTTACCTCGACAGGCTCGGCTAGTGTCAACTCGGGTAAAGGCTCTCGGAGCCACCCGATTAAATATCGGTATTCGGCTGGGACTGGCTCACCTGGGCCTTCGACAGCGGGGGTGATTACCTCGGCAACACGCTCATTCCCCCACTTTATTATTCCCTGCTCATACTGTTGTTGAGCGGTGGCAAAGCTCTTGTAGCTGGCAGGCATGACGTCACCCTTAAGACTTCTGAGACTATTAAGCAAGGCGGCCTTGTCGTGGGCCTCCGCCTGCTTCCGAATATTGCTCAGGTCCTGGCGAATATGGTCAATCTGTGCTGGCTCGAAGCCATACTCATTGACTTTCCTTTCGAACTCAGCAAGCGCTCCGGTAGCGGCACTGACTACCGATGCGTAGTCATCGGTCTTGATGTAAGCCGACATCCGGTCACCAATATTGGCCAGCTCGACGCCGTGCAAAAAGCGCACGCGGGCAAAATCGCTTATACCCATACTACGACTCCATCGGTTTCAACTGATAGCCCTTGACCTCGGAGAAGAAATACTCCGTCAGATAGTAGCTCTCCGGAGAAGGCTTGGCGCTTACCTCGCAGCCTATCTCCTTCTCGCAGAACTCCACATGGCCATCTTTCATCAGGCTAATGGTGCCGGCCCTCTTGCCCTCTTTATCAACCAGCTCCACTGCCTTCTCGACCACTGGCTCTTCTTCCGAGTAGACGCCGAGTTTGTTGCATTGCTCACGGGCTTCGGCCCAGGCTCGCTTTAGCGGTGGGCCAAGCTGCGAGATTTTCTCCTTCTCCATTATCTCCCAGGCGCGGCACATTGCTCTCCGCCTTATCTCTCGGAATGACTTGCAGGTCTCTACGGATGCCGGTATGGCCAGCACCTCGGTGCAGCGGCCAACTTTCGGGTCAGGCTCCTCTAGCTTGAGGGCCTGTTCCAATTCACGCTCAATGGACAATTTAGTCTCTTCCATGTTCCCTCCTTAACGGTCTACTCCAAAGCGCAGCCGGAGATAATCTCTGGCCACCTCTTCTCGATTATCTCTTTTACTCGGCGGACGCTTCTGAGATGACCTAGACCCTCGGCTTTCTCCATGTCGGTCCTGGCTTCGGCTTTGCCATAGCGGCTCTCTAGCTTCTGAAGATAATCCCGCTCCCGCTCCTCTACCAGGCGAACCGCCAAGCCCAGGGCGCGAAAGTCCTCTTTCCTCTGCGGGTAGAGACAACGCACTTCGGGCAAGGCCACCCTGGCGGTGCCAATGCACATGGCCTCCTCCTGGTGGGCAGTCATTTCCCAGAGGTCGGGGAGTGACGGCTGGGCCTCAAGCCGGTGCGTGTGGAAACTCCCTTTAGCCCCTGCCGGCCGAGGGATGGTTACCTGACGGGGCGAGCCTTTCATCTCATCGCCCAGCTTCCAATCGGCACTTATAGCCGCCCCATACTCCACACTCTCTCGAGCGGCTTTCCTGGCCAAGTCCTTCATCTTGGGGACTTCTGTGGCTAGGTTTTGACAGACTTCTGCCATTGCTTAAGTTCCTTTATCGCTTCTTCTTTCGTCAGTTCCCCTGCTTTAACCCGTTCTGCCTGTCGCCCTATTTCAGTCAGAAGGGGACTAGCACCCTCGTCCTCTAGTTCTCCCAATTCCCTTAGCTCATTAAATGCTTCCAGATGTAAGTCTCCAGCACGAGCTGCTACTCGCTCCAGGTCTTCCATTGATTTTATGCTGTTTAACTGGTGCCTGAACTGTCTCCCCCTGGGCAACCATTTGCGCACCCAAACCTTCCTCTCCTCTGAGAGATTAACAAAGGACTCTGGTGTGGCATCTATGCCTTCCCAACCGTCAAGTTCCCGGTCGCAGAAAGCTAACCTCTTCACAACCTCAGCGCTTTCTATCCCGTCGCTTCTGGCAAAGTCAATCGCTTCTGAGAGTGCCCCGGCGCATTTGCCAAAATGCTTCGATGTGCAGCCACGACACCCAGTCCCCGCTTTGGCCACAATGGGTTTGGCGGAGGGCTTCTCTGCTGGGGGAATAGTTGTGGTCATCCTTTCTTCGGAAGCCGCCTGTTTTGGGCTCTCAGCGCTTAACAGACCCTGGTAAAACTTCTCCAGCTCCTTAGTGTTATCCCGAGGTGGAAGCAGAATTCTCTCAACGGGGACCCGTGCTACCAGACCAGAAAGGAAATTTGTCCAATCCCACACCATCGACACTCCTTAAAAGATAAAGGGGCGCGCCTCTCTCTTCGAGAGTGCTACGCCCCTTTCTTTAGCTTATTTTACCACGAATTGGAAAGAGGGCAAACAAACAGTCAGAGGGGAAATTTGATTTAGCCTGGTAAGACCTGGCTAGTGGCGCAACGCTCTCCGAAACTGTTGTGCAACGCTGCGATTTGTGGTAAGATTTTATCTTAGAAAACGAAGCGCCATTTCGTTACGGCGTTGCGTGGTAGGCATGAAAACCGAAACAAAACGCTAAATCAAAGCTGTTTCGCCGGTTCGCTTCGCATTTCGGAATAAGAAAGGGGCGTAGCACTCTCGGGTAGAGAGGTTACGCCTCTTTTCTTTTTCTTCTTTTCACCCGGGAGTGCTAGCCAAAGGGGGAGTAAAAACATGGCCAGTCAAACTGAGGTGCTCAAGGCACTGCATGAGGAGGAGGGCGCAAACAAGCCCCCAGACCTGGCTAAGCGACTCAAGACCAGCGAGGACACGGTTCGAGCGCTTATGTCCAAACTCAAGAAGAAGGCTCTGGTGGATGGCGACGCCAAAGGGGGCTGGTATATCACCGATGCTGGCATAAAAGCCCTGGAGGCTGGCGAGAAAATACCGACCACTATTACCGACGTCGGTGAGGACGAGCTATCTAAATTCAAATACTACGGCCAGCTTAACGGTGTGGAGACTAACCTGATAGAAGCCGCCGCCGAGCTTTTCCAGAACCTCGATATGAGGAGCATGGAAGACTTTGAGCGGGTCATGGTGGAGATGAACATTCCGCTAACTCAAAGAGGCCGGTGGACAGGCAACTACCGGGGGTTCTTGAGAAATACCACTCCGGTCGAGGAGAGGGATGAGCTCTATCCCCTGCCCGTGCCGTCAGCTACCCCCAGGGCCAGCGAGGAGGGGGCGACATCCACCACGGAGAAAGCCCGTGGGGATGGTGTTGACTACATTGTCGAAGGCAATGAGATTCACCGTGTTGGTGATGGTCTGGGGGAGTTCACCTTCAAACAGGCACTTCAGGTGGTCGCTGCCAGGCGGGGCTCGGTGCCAAAGGCGGAGGGTGACGGCAACCTCACCGGTGCGCTGAATGCCTTCGCTGAGGCACTAAAGAGTGCCAGCCCCTCACAGCCGCTCACCGTCCAGGATGTCATCAACATCATTAACACCATGAAGGAAAACTCGGGAGAAGCTAGTAGCGCCCCCGGCTATGTTGATGAGGATGGTGATTGGCATGAGCTGAAGCCCGGGCAGCCGGTAATACTCAAGCGGTCCAAAGAGTCGCCATCAACCGGTAAAACACTGGTAATCAAGGAAACCCCCGGGGGCATTGTCGCCGAGGAGCACGAGGCGGGCAGCCCAATTATTATCAATGCTAACCCGCCGCCAGCAAATACGGGCACGCCAGCCACAGCTATGCCCCCCATGATGCCCTTCCCCGTTATCGGTTCTGATGGCGCGCCAGTGGTAGACGGGGATGGTCATCCCGTCTACGCCAACATTGAGCCGATGCTAAAGTGGCTTGGCTTTCAGTCGGAGCAAAGACGGGCTGATGAGAGGCATACTACCCTCATGGGGCTGGCCCAGACGGTGAGGGAGAATCTAGGTGACGGCATTCAGGCACTCAAGGCGGCCGCCCAGGAGATTCAAAAGACTGGTAAGCAGTCAACGGCACAAGAAGCGCCGCCCGCAGCGCAGGCCTACGAGTGTGGCCAATGCAAGACAAAATTTACTATACCTACTTCTGAGGGCTGGGAAACGCTCAAGTGCCCCAATCCCAAATGCGGGAAGACCTGGACGAGACAGGAGGTATTAGGCTCATGACCAGCTTTACCGAAAGAACCGCCCGGCACTTTATGACCATCAGGGCCGCTAAGGGGATTAAGAAGGAGATAGAAAAGGCAGGAATGGATAATCTTAAAATTCTGGCAGAGAATGGCGTCAGCGTTGTTGGCACCTATCTTCAGGGCTGCTCACCAAAGGAAAAGGCCGAGCTCCGGCGCGACTTTAATGGCCTCCTCGCAATGGGGATTACCCCGGAGATGGTTCTTGACGAGCTGACTAGACAAATACCTGAATTAGCTCCTATAATGGCAGGTAAGGAAGGCTTTAAGAAAGCCGAGCTCCAGAAAGTCAGCAAGTTTCTAAAAGGGGCGTAGCCCTCTCACAAAGAGAGGTGAAGGGTTACGCCCCTTTATGTTTGCTGAAAGGAGGAGAGATGGAAGGCTATCAGACTCCCAGTGCTGGGCCAAAGGTTCTTGGAGCAAAAGCCCCTCTTGAGGCTGGTGCCTGGACAAGTATAGTTGGCATTCTCGCCCCCTCGGAAGCCCCCTCGGGCCAGGTCGTAAATATTGAGGCCAGAGTTCAGAACATCGGCGATTTTGGCTTCTATATCGCTGTCACCGCCCAGCAGGATGGTGTGGACATTGCCATGACCCCTGACTACGCCGGTGTTGACCCCGGCGCTATCCAATCCTTCTACGGCTCCTTCACCATGCCCAATAAGTCTGTCCGGGTCTCCGTCTGGAGCTTCTTCTGGGATGGGACATCCTGGATTCAGGACGACTATGCCTATGTTGATATTGCCCTGAAAGCCCTGGTTCCCTCGTTCCGGGGCTTTGGTATTAGCGACTATTCAAAGGCTTAAAGGAGGTTAACATGGAAGCGCAAAAAGTCTATACACTTGAGAGACTCTTTGAAGAGGTTGAAGGGCCTGGCTTGGAGGTAGCCCCTGGCCAACTACTCACAGTAATGCCCGGCGACAAGGTTAGGGTAACGGCCACAGTTGACTACATGGGCGGCGCCCTCTCTGATGTCTTTTACGTGGCCATAGGCCAGCGCCATCCGGTAACTGGCTTTGCTGAGTGGTGGGTGGCACAGGTGGCGATATCCTTTGCTGCTTCAACGACCTGGAAAACCTACGCGCTCACCGCCGATGTCCAGATACCGTCAACAGAGACGGCTACCAACCTGTGTGACGTCTACTGCAAGATTAAGGGGCATCTTGAGGCCGGATTGCCGGAGTATGACGGCGTTATTCAGGTCGTGGGTGCTCCCTCGTTCCAGAACTTCAAGATTACCGACTACAGCAAGGTCTAGCAGCACCAGGAGGTGTTCCGATGATTATTACCGGTATTGAGGTCATCCGGGGTAACCCTGGCGCTCTGGCCGAAGTAGACCCAGGCCAGGTCCTTGAGGTGGCACCGGGGCAGAAGCTGGAACTCACCTATGGCGATAAGCTCCACATTACTAGCAGCTTTGAGTATAAGAGCGGGATAGACATGGATGTTACCCCCGTTGGCTCTGTTGGTAAATATAAACCCCTCGTTGGCTACAGCCCCATTATCAAGGCTGAGGCACCGCCTCTTAAGCTCACCAAATCGCTTGACTTCGCCCCTATGGTGGCATCGGTAGATGTTCCGATTACTGCCGATATCTCACCTGGCGAAGGCTATGACATCGTGGCTGAGATTAAGGGGTACGAAAAGAGCGCCCACCAGGAGGTTGATGGGGTCATTACCATTACGGGCATCCCGCCCACCTTTAAGCTGATAGAGGAGACCATCTACCCCTATGCCTACGTCTATGATGGTAAGGTCGAGGCTTTTACCTTTACCTTCAAGAGTGACCCCTTCACGCCGACTGATTGGATAAAGGGTCGCATGGCCTCACACGTAGAGGATGAGGTCATCAAACAGGGGGGGCGGGTGCTCGAAATGAGGGTTTATGTTGATACCAGCCCTCTTCTCTGGACCGACTGGCGCATTGAGGTCGTCGGCATACCCCCAAAGACAACCGCGGGAGAATCCCTCGGTATTGTCTGGTGGGTGGCGATGATACTCGTAGTCTTGGCCCTAATCGCTCTCATCATAGTCACATATACCTTCATAATTAAACCTTTAACATATACCCACAAGCCAATCTCTGAGGAAGTCAAGGCGGCCATGTCGCGAGACAGCCTCATTAGCCTCATCGGAGACTTTGAGGCGAAGCTAAAGAGAACTCCAACGCCCCCCGAGGAGCTTCAGAAGAAAAGCGATGACGAGCTGCGGACATATTGTGACGAACTGGCCTCAGCTGTAGCGCCGGCAGCAGGGGGTTTGGGGCTGGCCATAGCTGCCGCCGGTGTTCTTGGGCTGGGCGCCCTGGCATTAGGGGCCTATGCCATGAGCCAGCCAAGGAAACCCGAGAGATGAGCTATGATGACCAAAGAGGACTGGAACGCTGTCTATTTCACAGTGATGCCGATACTTGGCGTTGGCATCAGTGCTATTGGGGTAGCCATCGGTCTCTTGGCACTCCAGCGCTCTCAGGCTCAGGCAGCCGGGGTTGGTAGCTTAGAGCCAACAGGCTACGCTCCCCTTGGGGTCAACGTCCCAAAGGTTCACTACGCCGACAGCCAGGTCCTTGTTGAAGTCCGCAATCCCGGCGAGTGGCATGAGGTCCGGGAGTTTATTCAACCTGCTAACCCGGATGTTGTAAGAATCGTCAGGAGCCTATATGGATAGTTTGGCTTATAAACTATGGGACTGGGTATGCCAAGACGTCCAGTATCGGTCGGATGATGGGGAGTGGTGGAGCTTCCCTGGCGAAACAATACGCAAGCTAACTGGTGATTGTGATGACAGCGCTACCCTACTGACATCGCTATTGCGTAGTGCTGGCTTTGACGCTTATACTGTAGTTGGCAGCTATCGGGGCTTCGGCCATGCTTGGGTTCAATTAGACGGCAAAATTTTGGAAACCACCTACACCTATGCCTACGATGTTCCTGACCCGCAAAATTATCGAGCCTATGCCATGTTCAATGACCAGGAAGTCATTGAGATGTGGCCAGGGGCTATGGGGCAACTCTTTGAAGTCGCCCGGAATGAATGCCGAAAACTGAACCTGATGGCTGAGGCGGGGAGCCAACGATACGATTAACGATATCAAGAAGGAAATCGAGAAGTGGGAGTGATAGAGAACGTACCCCGACATATTGCTATTGTGCCGGACGGCAACCGCCGCTGGGCAGCATTGAAGGGCGTCCACAAAATCGAGGGTCACCAAGCTGGGGCTGACCGGATGCACCTGGTTGTCGAGAACCTGCTTCCGCTCGGCGTCAAGTATCTCACCGTCTGGGGCTTCTCCACCGACAACTGGAAACGAACCGATGACGAAGTGCAAAGCCTCTTTAAGCTCTTAGAGTTCTGGATAAGGAAAGACACGCCGTGGCTCCATGAGAAAAACGTTAGGCTCAAGCATATCGGGCGTTTTCATGAGCTGCCCCAGGGCCTTCAAGCGGCAATAGGAGCTGCCATAGCCCTGACCGAGCACAATTCAGGCATGACACTGATTCTCGCCTTTAACTATACTGGTCGTGCGGAAATAGTTGATGCCGTCAATCGTCTTCTAAAAGAGTGGTTACCTTGGAACACAGTCGATGAAAACAGGTTCAGCCACTACCTCTATACGGATGGGGCACCTGATGTTGACCTGGTAATCAGGACCGCCGACGAGTTCAGACTGTCCAACTTTATGCTCTGGCAGACGGCCTACAGCGAGTATTATTTTACCCCTGTTTTTTGGCCTGACTTTGACAGACTGGAACTGGAAAAGGCACTGGCAGCCTATCGACAGAGAGACAGACGCTTTGGCGGTGACTAAAGATGTTTACCCGGGTAAGACAGGCAATAAAAGCCTTCAACGAGAGGCACTTCGTCATCATCTTCTCCGAGAACGAGAAGGAGGCTGACCTGGCCATCCCGGCTCAGGAGATAACCGCTCAGGCCATCATCTTTGCCGCGAGAGTGGCATCAGGGCTTCTCTGCCTGGCACTACCGAAGTCCCGTCTTAAGGAACTGCAGATAGATGCCCTGCCCTCCCGGTATCGGGTAACCGATACACCCTTCTATAGCCCGGTCGATGCCAAAGAGGTAGAGCATTCCGGGGTTTCGGCCAAGGACCGAGCCTTTACCATAAGAAAGGTCATTGACCCGAACACTAAGGCCGAGGATTTAGCCCGCCCGGGCCATGTTATGCTCCTTGGGGCTCATCCTGATGGGTTGATTGGGCGCGACGGGCATACCGAGGCAGTAGTTGAGCTCTGTCGGCTGGCCGGGCTGTATCCTGGCGGTGTCTTATGCGAGCTGGTAAATGACAACGGGGAAATGATGACGGCTCAGGAGCTCAAGGCCCTGGCCAGCAAGTTTAATATACCCATTGTCACGGTGGGAACTCTGGCCAAATTCGTCAGGTCCTTTCCGCCTATAAAGCATAAGACTTGACAGACATACCCTGATAACTTATGGTATAATCAGTTCAAAAGGGGTCGCGCAACCTTGAGCTAAAAGTTCAGGGCGCGACCCCTTAACTTTTGCAAGAGGTTGCCGACCCGCCGGTGGGTCGAGCCGGAGAAAAAGGGGCGTAGCACTCTCGGATAGAGAGTTAGAAGGCTACGCCCCTTTTTTCTTTCTATCGGGAGTGCTTGCCCGGGAAAAAGGAGGTAAAAGCAATGGATGGACTAGCATTTGCGGCCCCGCGAACGGAAGAGATGACGAAAGTAGCCATCGGCCTGGGTGGTGGCGTGGTCACCGGCCTGGCTGAGGGTGTCGTCATCAAATTTGCCCCAGGGTTGGGCGCCCTGCAACCGGTCATCACCTGGGGAACCCTGCTGGGTGTGCCCCTGGTTGGCGCCGCTGGCGCTCTCTTTACCAGAGGCATGATTGGTGACCTGTTCCAGGGTGTCGCTGCTGCCGGAGCTGGTGTCCTCGGCTACTCGCTGCCTGCCTTAATTGCCCCCTATATGCCGACGGCTACGCAACCTGGCGGCCAGGGAGCGCGTCAGCTAGGTGGTGGGGGCGGAGTCAAGCAGCTCCCCGCAGGCCCGGCGTCTGCACCGCAGAGGGCACAGGCCCAGGTCAGGGCTGGCATGGAGTTTTAGCCAGCTCAAAACTAAATATTGAGGTCGAACCTAGCCATTAGGAACTCAAAAAGCATGGAGGTAAGAAATGGCTGAACATTACGAATTACGTTTGCTTTGTGACGCCCTCCGCAACGCCGCCGTCCTGGGTAACCAGGCTGTCAATACCTGGTGGCGGCCAACGCCCGCCCAGGTGTTTGGCGAACTGGAAACCGACGAGCGCGGCGAGGTTGTTTTTGCGGAAGTCTGGTCGCCGGTGACTGGTGCCGGCGTCGAGGAGGAATTGAGAAAGATTATCCCCGTCCTCGATGGCCATGAATACGGCGACTATATTTCACTCAACGGCATCAGAGCGGTCTGTATGGCCCCGCCGAAAGATAGAATCTGGGCGGGTAAGCTCTATACCTTTGGCAACCCCCTTGACCCGACCAAGACGCTTCAGGACCCGCTGCGGAACACCACCCTGAAGTTCAAGCAGAATGTGACGATAGCCACCCTCTGCGGTCCCGCAGTCCAGATTACCCAGAACTACCGCATCCGCCTCTGGGGTTATGTCTACAAGGAGGACGAGCTGCCTCGTTTCGGCTCAATCCAGTTCCCTTACTACATGACAGAGAGGGCCAGGCAGCGCACCCTGGTGCTGGAGAAGGTCGGCGGCGCCATCCCCATCAACAAGGATACCTGGCTAACATTGCCCGGCGGTAAGGACCAGGCTATCCCCAAGATTAACCCCTTCGCCCGTTATGCCTACAACCTTCTGGCTACCGACAGCCAGCAGGGCGATTACCAGTTCCGCTTTGCCAATGCTGAGGTCGCGGAGTCCCAGGAAAACCTCTACTTCAACTTCGACCAGCTGGACGCCCTCTTCGTTGAGGGTCTGGGGGTCAAGGCAGGGGCTAACCTGGGTAGGACCGGCCTAATCATTGCCGGCAGCCCACATCCCAAGGGGCCAACCACCCGAACCAGCCTTTTCCCGGCGACCCCTGGTATTAACGAGCTCAACTTCGGTCAACTATTCCCGTATGCGCCGGTTGACCATCCCTACTACA
>Ga0315280_10008352_pt1 | contig 13554 bp, 18 predicted proteins | sample YL17G06_40_MG_FD_203697 | JGI IMG/M metagenome (GOLD analysis project Ga0315280, IMG submission 203697) | Sediment microbial communities from Yellowstone Lake, YNP, Wyoming, USA - YL17G06_40 | ecosystem: Environmental > Aquatic > Freshwater > Lake > Sediment | place: USA: Wyoming | collected...
TGTAGGAATTGGTTAGGCGACTGAGACTTTGAAATTAGGAAACAAACGAAGGCTGACGCAGATTGTTGCTTTTATCATTTCTAACTTAGGGTTTATTCGCATTTTTAAAACGGGTTTTGTTTGTCCTTTCCTTTATTGTTACGGTTGCCCTTTCGCTGCTTTTGGCTGTCCAGTAGGCATAATTCAAAACTTTATAATATATGGACAATTTCCACTATTCACGATTGGTTCTCTTGGGGTTTATGGAGTGCTTTTTGGCCGGGCTTTTTGTGGCTGGGCTTGTCCCTTTGGAACCTTGCATGACGTGCTTAGTCCTACAAACCGCAGAAGGGAAGTTAAAATTCGAAACTATTGGTATGTTAAGTATGCCATCTTGTTTCTTACCCTCGCCTTGGCGTGGCTTTTCTTGGACACGGTTTTCTGCAAGTTTTGTCCTTCAGGCTCCCTTTTCGCAACCATACCATTCCGTCTGCTATATCCAAGCTTTGCACAATTCGGCTTATTCTTTTACATTCATGTTTTCACTCTTGCGTCAACAATTATTTTGGCTGTAGTAATCAGTCGCTTCTGGTGCCGTTACCTATGTCCATTAGGAGCCATAGCTGGAGCCTTTAACAAAGTGGGGATGTTAACCATGCATTGGGATGAAGTTAAATGCAAAGAATGTAACACTTGCCTTGACGCTTGCGTGATGGGTATAACAAAGATGGAAGATGTTGGGACATCAACGAACTGCATCCTTTGCGGCAGATGCGTTGAAGCATGTCCTGAAAAAGCCTTAAGCTTTAAAATCAAAGGTAAATAGGACATGAATCATTTAGTAAGATAATACCTTTTCACGGCTCCAACAATTTCTTCCACATCGAAATCTTTAATAATTAACGTATTCTGTTCTCTGCGCAATGCGAAGTAAATAGGAGCGGGAAAAAGTGCCATTAGGAGTTGGGCTAATCGGATGTGGTGCCATAGGTACCGTGTTGGCTCACGCCATCGATGAAGGGCGAGCTGGGGACACACGATTAGCTGTAGTACACGACCTACTGTTCGAGAATTCCCAGAAGCTAGTGGATAGACTATCTAGCAAGCCTAGAATCGCGAAGACCTTTGATGAGTTTATTAAAGTCCAAGGTTTTGACCTCGTTATAGAGGCAGCTTCTCAGAACGCTGTGAGGCAGTACGCCTCTAAGGTGTTGGAGAATGGTAAGGACCTGATGATAATGAGCGTGGGCGCACTAGTTGACAGCGACTTGACTGAAGAAATTAGGCGCAGTGCCCACAGCACTGGCAAAAAGATATACATTCCTTCGGGTGCTATCGTGGGTATAGACGGGATAAAAGCAGCGGTCATTGGCAGGATAAACTATGTTACTTTGACGACGAGAAAGCCACCTTCAGGATTAATAGGTGCTCCATATTTTAAACAAAGTAGAATAAGCCTTAACGAACTGAAAGAACCCAAGGTGATCTACGAGGGCCCGGCCTCAGAAGCCTGCATGCTTTTCCCAGCTAATGTAAACGTCGCGGCGACTCTTAGTTTAGCCGGCATTGGACTGAATAAGACTAAGGTCCGAATAGTGGCTGACCCCACGATCAAGAGAAACGTCCACGAGATCAACGTTAAAGGTGAATTCGGCGAACTGAGGGTGTGCACGAAGAATGTCCCATCCCCCGACAATCCTAAGACAAGTTTTTTGGCGGTTCTCTCCGCGATTGCAACGCTGAAGAGAATCACTGGGCTCATGTTAATCGGGACATGACGCATCCGAGAAATAGCAGATATTTAAGCTCGGCATCCAGGTTTCCTTCTTTTTCCACAAATTGTGAAAAGCCTACTGTTTGAACAGTTTCGAGAAGCCTTCCAAGCCGGCCTTGGCAATGAAGACGCGCTCTAAATTATTTAATCCGTGTTAAAGGTTCTCTTCAGAATTAGAGAGCTTGTTTCTACACCGACGTCATCTGCGATTATGGAACATTTTATTTTTAAAAGGAAAAAGATTTCCTTGCCTTTAACGTCATTAAGCGACTCGTAGTTGCCTTGCCCTTTGCTAATTATCAAATCGGCCCTTTCAAATTCGCTAAGGAAATTGTCTGAACACTCTTTGAAGAGGATTCCAGTGCAGTCTGTTCCGATGGACATGACTTTAACCATCTGAGAGATTCCAGCTATTTCAGCGTCTTGAAATGTTGCATCATTCAGAATGGGTGCATCTTTCACTGCATAAGTTACTTTAACATTTTGTTTCAGGAGAATTTCTATTAATATTCTGTCGAAGAAGGTTTCTCCAGCGTTATCCGCGAGGTACAATGCGCTTTTAGACTTAAGGAAAGCCTGTGTCAATTGGTCTATATCATTTATAGCAAGTTCACCCTTCAGTACGTTTTGAACCTCACATTCCAAGTTTATATCTGTTTTAGGACCAAAATCTATAGCGTTGCCAGCTACAGCCAACTTGACCGCGGTCAGTAGCGGATCTCCGGAATTTTCAACAATAAGTTTAAGCTCTGGATAAAGTTCTTGTGCTATCTTATTATATTTCTCCTTCAACTGCTTATAGGGATCTACGTTATTTGTAACCTTTTTGACCATTCTATGCACGTTCGTGCCAAGCTCTGGTAAAGTGTTAGTCCACTCTACATTCAAAAGATAAGCCATGACTTCTCTAAGAGCTTTTTCGCGTACCATTTCATCATCCGTGCTCATTTTTACGGCTTCTAATGCCTGTCTCAAAAAGCAAGGGACACATTCTAAACAAGCTTTCAACCAAGTCATCTCCTAATGGCGTTTGGTTTGAGCTAAGATGCGGCCAAGTGATCTTCCTGCGAAACCGAAATGTTCGCTTCCGTTGGGCATAGCCTCCCAGCTTGTAACACGCTTTTCTAGTACATGAATCACAATCCTAGCTTTCACCTATCCCCTCCTCCTTTTCAAAATCTTGAAATGTTCTCTCAAGCTTTTTTCGTCTAATCTTCTCGAGCTTTTTGGGGGAATAGCTTACTATGTAAACCAAATTAATAAGTTTGTGTTTAGAAAACAAACAGTCGTGGCGCGCGCAAAGACCCTGTCTCATCAAAAACACCTCAGCCTTTGGTTGATATTCTTATCTCGACACTCTCGTTTCCACTTATGGAAACACCTTTCAAAGTGGAGACCATGCCGAGAAGGGATTTATGTATAATTTCTGATACAAATGCCTGAATGGGGACCTCGGCGTCGTTGAACGTTATTTTTGTCTTCAGTTCTGACTTGAGCCGCAAAGTAACGCAGTCGTCTAGTTTTGCCTTCTTTCTGTAGATGGCAACCGCCATTTCCTTGCATGTCAAGTACCCGCACTTTCTGCAGTCTATTCTAGGAAGAAGGCTGAGAATCTCCAATATCTTCCGCTTTCTTCGGATATATCTTAATACCAGCCCAACCAAGATCTGGAAGTCCTCCTTTATCCTCAGAATGGGTTTTCCTAGAGGTCGACAGGAGCAGAAGGCTATGACCTCCCCCTTCACTTTCTCACTATAATCCTCGTATTCTTTTCTATCTCTGATGCACAGTATTTTGCCCACGTTTTCGTCATCTAAAACCAGACTGGAGAAGCCCTCAAGCAATATTGCGTCAATCTCATGCGTGAACCTAAACAGCTGATCCGGGGAAAATTTTGCCTCTCCGTTTTTTATTAATACAGCTGTTTCTGCGTCAGAGACACTGACCACGGGGTTAGCACCCGCCGTTGAGTGCCTCCATGTGTCCTTTCCCTTGATGTTCATTGAAAAACCCTTTTGGGAAACATGTTTGGCGGTTGTCACTCGGTATCCCCTTTTCGTCAGCCCCTGAATTATGCCTTCTACTACTGTTGTTTTCCCAGAGTTCTTATGACCTACCACACCTATTATGGGAACCTTCGTGTGCACGATTCATAACTCCGTTATCATTATGTTATTAGCAAATTAATATGGTAAAGAGTCTTTTCTTCATTTTTGAAAATTCTTTTCTTCTCTCAATGTTTATCAGAGGTTTGATCACCTAGCGCGCTGGTGAATAAGAGGAACAACTTTTTAAACGTCCTCAATTTTTTTGCCTTGCTTACTTATTTAGCTCTTCTCCATCATTTTAGGTGGCTTTTCATAGCAACTGTTTGCATTTCGTTCTCTCTCCTCGTCTTCTTTGCCGAGTAGTGCTCTGTTTGTGTGAACAAGAGGGCAAATCTCCCTAGCTAATACGCATGTTTTGACATGCTTAGACCTTTGAGCGTATGCTTTCATGCCTTTTGACAGCTTAACTCGAACTTCTCACTTTACCAAAAACCTGCTTCCTTCCACCAAAGGCTGCAAGCTCACGTTTTTACTAAAGATTTTTATAATATTTTGTGCATATTCACACAAAGGTGCTGCAAATGGCATATCCGGTAGAATATGAATTTCCTGTCCATAGAAATTGCGCTAACTTTAGGGATGGACTCTGCACGTTAAGTGGTGTCGCCGTAGGCCCTAATGGGCCCGCTTGCCCAAACTTCACACCTAAGATTATGACAGCAAAACCTCAGGCGGCAAAAGCCTGTCCGGAAGCTTTGCAACGCTATCAGCCTTATGCGCCACAGACCATACAAGGCTACTCGTTGGATGATTATCGTCCACGCTACGGCTTTGGATGCGGCTCTTCAGCCCCAAGCACGCCTATGCAGGGTGCTGTAGGCTTCGCTGTAGCATCGCCTAGAGCCGGCGGACGAGGGCGAATGGGCGGATTTAGGGCTGGGAGCGGTGGCAGGGGTAGAGGAAGGATGGGCGGGGTCGCGGCAGGACCTGGAGGTTCCTGTGTGTGCCCCAACTGTGGGTATACTACGTCACACGTGATAGGTACCCCGTGCTATCAACAGACCTGCCCCCGATGTGGGAGCAAGATGACTAGAAGAAGCTAGTAACCAGCCATTTTTCCTGGCGATTTCAAGCGTACAATAAAAGAATATGGATGCGAAGTCATCGAAGTTGCAGACGCAGTAAATATTTGCAATGGTGTGGCAAATGCATATTAAAAAGGAGAACGAAATGATAGCCACCAAGGTAGCTTTTGACAATCTTGATAAGGTTCCCAAAGAGCCAGATGTTATAGAGATAGTGAAAGAGGATATCCTAAGAATATTATGCGAAAGAAGCAAGAAGACTTCGTTGGAAGTTATAAAAGATGAAATCAAAGTTGCTCATCTCATTTTATCTAAAGCTATCGAAGAACTTGAAGGTGACGATTTAATCGCAATTCAAGAAGGCTTTATTTTATTAACTGAAGCAGGACGAGAAAATGCAAAAATTATTTTAAAGAAACATTTTGTTCTTGAGGATTATTTTGAAAAAACAAGAAGTAAAATAGAAGCTCATACTGCAGCTCACATTCTTGAACATTACATTTCTGGAGAAGTTGTTAACAATATAAAGAAGTTGTTAACCCTGAAAAAGGAAGGTGTTCCTCTAACAAAATTCGAACTTAACAAAGAAGGTATGATCAGTGACATCACATTTTCCGATTATGGATTGTTTGAGAGAATAGTCAGTATGGGAATATTTCTAGGAGAAAAGATAATAATTACAAATGAAATTTCTCATGGCATCGTTGTTAAAATAAATAACAAAAAATTTGCCCTGGACAAAAAGATAGCGAAAGAAATTATGGCGGTGGAATATGAAAAATCTTAAGGTACTTTTAATTGGTCAGCCAAATGTGGGGAAGTCTTCGTTACTTAATGCACTAGTTGGTCTAAAGGTTACAGTATCCAACTATCCTGGAACCACTGTTGAGATAACTAAAGCTAAAAAAAGTTTTAACAAAATAGAAATAGAGTTTGTAGATACTCCAGGAATATACTCTATTTCCGACAGAAGTGAAGAAGAAAAAGTTACTGAAAAGGCTTTGTTTGAAGAAGAAGCTGATGGGGTAATAGTAATTGCCGATGCGACATCTCTTGAAAGAAGCCTTTATATGGCGTTACAAATATTAGAAGCCCAAATTCCCACTGTTCTAGCTTTGAATTTTGTAGAAGATGCTGAAAAGAAAGGAATAAGAATTGACTGTGAAAAACTGAAGGGGATTCTTCATATTCCAGTTGTTCCTATAAACCCTTTAACAAAAAAAGGAATAGGTAGACTTGTAGATTCAGTTGCAAAAACCAAAAAATATCAAAGAGGCCTTTCACTTTTGAATATGATGATCATATAGAAGGTGCCATAGATAAAATATCCTCAGAAATAAAAAAGACTTCTGTGCCTAAGAGATTTATATCATTAAGGACTTTGGAAGGAGATGAAGATTTTTATAAGTATTTGAAGGACGATAGAATTATTCGAGAAGCTAAAGAAAGCTTGGAAGAGCATCCAAAAGTCGCAGAAGATATAGCGATAACCAGATATGGTACAGCCTCGTTTATAGCAGCAAAGGTTATTCGAATAATTCCTTTAGAAAAAGAAAAGAAATTGCAAGAGGATGTTGACCGAGTTCTCTTGCATAAAATCTGGGGTCCGCTTACCACAGGTTTATTCCTCCTTGCTATCTTTGGGATATTATTATATCTCGGCAATTTGATACAAGGTTTCCTTACGAGCTTGACAGAAAGCTTTTTATCTTCCCTTGCCACAGCGGAACATTCTCTTTTTACTGTGGTATTAGTTAATGGTCTAACTGGAATTGCATTGGGTGTTTCCATTGCTTTGCCTTATGTTTTACTGTTTTATCTACTCTTAGGCTTATTGGAAGATACCGGTCTCCTTTCCAGATTTACTGTTAATGCAGAATGGTTTTTGAAAAAAACTGGTTTGCCTGGAAAATCATTTATTCCTTTAGCATTAGGGCTGGGTTGCACCGCACCAGCAACTAGAGCTACCAGAGTTTTGTCATCTGAAAAAGAACAAATTCACACCGCCTCGTTATTCGCTTTCGTCCCTTGCTCCAGCAGGATCGCCATAATAATGGGGATAGTCGGATTTTATGGAGGTGTGAAGTTGGCTCTTTCTGTTTTCGCTACTTCGTTTGTTGCTGGTTTAATCTGGGCTTTTGGAGTTAAAAAAGTTATTCAGATAAAGAGTGAAGCCTTGCTCTTAGAATTACCCCCTTATCGGAGGCCCTTAATCAAAAATGTTTTTGCTAAAAGCTGGATTAGGATGAGGGATTTTGTCTATATAGTCATACCATTGTTGGCACTTGGAGGAATAGCTTATGGAGTTTTGGACATGTCAGGTCTTACCCGTATTGTAGTAGAACCCCTTTCGCCAATCACTACTTGGTTAGGATTGCCTACTGTAACCATTATCCCTATAATCTTTGGATTTTTACAAAAAGATTTAACTGGGGCAATGCTTTTATCGGTTTTGGGCAGTGAAACATCTTCAGTTTTAACCCCTCTCCAAATTTACACTTTTGGTGTAGCAACTACCCTTGGGATTCCATGCATGATTGCTTTAGGAATGCTTATCAAAGAGTTTGGATTTAAAAGAGCGATAGTTTTAACAATAACATCAATAGTCTACGGTCTTCTATTTGCTGGTTTAGCTTGGAGAATAATTTCAATTATTTGAATAACGTTTAGTAGCTTTGGCCTCTATTCTCTTGTTCTCTGCTACTGGCGGAAAACGTGCAAGAGCACTCTTCAAGAGAGAGTTTGGGGAGGATTGCATAGAAGTGAAAGTAGGTGGTGATACATAAACGCCAAATTAACTCTCAGAAGAACTTCCTATCCACAGGTTGGGCAAGTACCGCCTGAGCCTGTGGTGCTGCATACCATATGATTTTCATTCCAAAGTTTCTTCCAACACTCTGGGCAGACCATGATACGGCCCAAGTCCTTGTGATTAGCTGAAAGTAAAGTTAGGTTTTCACCATTTTTCCTACAAAGTTTACATTGTCCCATTTTTCAACCTTCCTTTAATTTCTCATGTTTCACTGTTTAAAAGGTGCATATGCACAAAATATAAATCTTGTGCTGTTAAACAATCTTCTAAAAGTGTGGAAAGGAATGCGACGGATATGGTAATGGAGTTAAGTTGTAAGATAGCGCGGAAGCAAGTACTCGACCAGTTTAAACATATTAGAACATGCGTATTAGCTAGAGAACTCTGCCTCCTTGTCCGTACCCACAGAGCAGTACTTAATAAGGAAGATGTTCGTGACTGTTGCGGCTTCATCTCGAAATTGTGTAGAGAAGCTGGTTGCAAGGAGTCCAGCGAGCTCTGCGAAAAGGCTGCTGAGGCGGTTATGGAAAGCGAGGAAAAGTATCTTGAGCTTTGTGAGCAAAGCTGTAAAAAGTGTGGCGAATTTAGACAACCTAAAGGGCCGATACCCGAAGGAAGAACGTACGTGGCCTAAAAGGAATGTGTAGACTTTGCATGTGCGTAACAAGGTAATAAAACATTGAGTAACTTATTTAATAGAAATCTTTTCGCGCGGAGCTTTATTTGACAAGTTTTGCGGTGTAAAAATAATATCTAGTCGACATTAAGGTTCTTTAAAATTTCTTCAACGTCAGATAATGCTTCTCTTGCATTTATTACTCCGCCTTCCATACAAGATTTAAAAATTCCTTCGTCAAACCTTATCACTCCATCGACCTCAAGGTTCATTTCCTTTGCTTTTTCTTTGAATGGCTCAATTATTTGGGGAGTGGCTTTGTTTAACACCAGCCAGAATTTCTTGGAGTTTCTGGAATGTTTCTTTGAGAATTCTTGACAGCATAAGGGCTTCAGCGGTTGGATCCGCAACAGCTAGTATAACGTCGCAGCCTTCTTCAACTTCTCTCACCACATGCTCTATTTCAGCGTCTGTATCAACTAAAACTTTTTCGTCTTTGTTCAATACTAGATTTTTGAGCAGTGTTCTTGTTAGAAAGTTTAGTGGACATGCACAACCCTCACCGAAATTTCTAACTTTGCCTATGGTTACGAGTTTAATTCCTTCAGCAGAGGTGGAAACATATTCTGCGGGCAAATCGTCCAGTTTAATCCCTTTTCCAGCCTTTGCAAGAGCATCTACAATGTTCGCTTCTCCTTTCGAGAATATGCTTCTTTTACCTCCAAAAAAATCAACAATGGGCTTTGGCGGGTTTACACCAAGCATTCTGGGAAGTAAAACATTGGACTCATCAGAATCTATCAAGTATACTTTATACTTTTTAGGTATCGCTCTAGCCATAAGAACTGAAATCGTCGATTTTCCCGAACCGCCTTTTCCACAAATCATTATCTTCAAACTTAATTCTCTCTGTCTTTCAGTAATAAAACTGAATTTAACGTGTCTATTAAAACTATTTCAACGTCATCTAACATTATTTCCTCAAACTCCAAATTTTTGAGTTTAATTTTTCCGTCGTCTCTTACAACTAAAGCTATTCCTTAAGCAATGAGTTTCTTACCCGATTTTCCTTGGTCCACATAAACCTTTAGAAGACACATTTCTTTCCCAGTTCAAGTTCGTGTTCTCTAATTTACATCTTTTGTTTACTTTTCTTTATGGTTTATTGCATTAACGGGGCACTTCTTCTCGCACTCTAGACAAAGCGCACAGCTTTTAGGGTTCATGACAACAGGCATGTCGTCGAGCCACTCCAGTACTCCGTAGCTGCAGGCTTTAATGCATTCCTTGCATCTGATGCATTTGTCATAGTTGATTTTTATCTCCGTAATCATCCTTATCAGGACTTGAGATATCGTGCTATCCTCGGCTCTAACATTTCTCTGGGCATGGCGCCAACTATCCTATCTACAAGTTTGCCATTTTTAAAAACTAAAAGTGTGGGTATACCCATTATCTCGTATTGCGTAGCAGCTACTGGATTTTCATCCACATTCAACTTTCCAAACAATACTTTTCCAGCATAATCCCACGCAAGCTCTTCTATGATAGGCCCAACAAACTGGCATGGAGCGCACCAAGGAGCCCAACAGTCAACCACCACTAAGGGATTTCTCTCTACAACTCCCATGAGAGTTGCATCTGTGACTTCAACGGGTTTATTAAAAACTGATGGTTCCCTGTCCTGAATTAGTTTTTCTTTCTCCTTTGAAACATTTTGTTCAAGTATTTCCCTCAATTTCTTTGACTTAATCCTCTCAAGCTCTTTGTCCTCCGCCATAAAAACCCCTCTGCATTTTACTTCTATCAGCGAGTGAAGAAAATAGGTAAAAAGATTAGTTATATTAACTTTTCTTAACCTGTTTAACATGGTACAAATTCGCAAGCTTCGTCCCTTCTGCTTGTTCCTCATTAAGAATTTTATCGCCTCATCCAACCATTCCAGCGTTTTTTCAACCCTTCGATCGCGGCTTGCAAGTACGAAGGAAGTAAGATTCTTCTTGATGTACATTCCATAAACAAGGATTTCCCTAGCGTCAGGCTCTGAAAAACCTTCGAAAAGCAAGTTCAGAATTTTCTTCCTATTTTCGTCGTTTTTTTATGCCTTCTAAAAAAGCCTCAACATTTTTCAAGGAATCTTCTTGCTTTGATTTCTTCTTCTTTTTGGGTTTATAGCACATTTTTTCTAGATGTTCCCAAACCATGTTTTCCACCTTAAGCTTTTGAAACAAGTTTTTCGGCGGTAACAAGCTAAGCATATGATTTAACTCTGTTTTCGTGAGAAGATCTAAAGCATTTTCCGGGCACCATTCAAGGCATTTAGGTTCTCCTTCACATAAGTCGCATATTAAGATGCTTTTCTTGTCGGGGTGTATGGCTATTGCCCCATACTCGCATGCCAACAGGCGCGCGCTAACGGGAACCAATCTTTTGAGCAACTCGTCAGCTCTCGTCCTCTCGTTAGTTCTTTTGATAGACCCAGCATCCATCAGCGGCATCAGAACGTAATTAAACGCTAAACAGCTCGTTGGAATCCCTGACCTCTTCCTAATTCCCGCAGACAAAAGGAGACCGTCGCAGTTCAGGTAATCCCACATACGTCTCAGAACAACGGTGCCACCATCTACAGTGTCATTTTTCCTGTCCGGGTCAAAAATAGCCTTCAATCTCGGAAATGAATCTTTCTTACCTAAATATTAGTTAAACATAATTTTTAAATCTACAAACTGCAAAACTTTTGTAGAAGTTAAAATAAAATGAAGGAAATAGATTCAGTCAAGATAACTACAATTGTGGATAATGGTGTTTGGGAAAGAGGCTTGTCCTTATGCTGGGGGCTTTCATTTCATGTCGACTTACTGAAAGGTAATAAAAAACACGCGATATTAATGGACACTAGTGGTTCTTTCGAAACATTCTATCATAACGCTCTAAAAGTAAACATAGATCTTTCCTCGGTTAAAGCTGTATTCATCTCCCATTGGCACGCAGACCATTGTGGAGCGTTGAACCAAGTCCTGCCTCTATTAAAGCCGCAGACTCCAGTTTTTGTGCCTTCTGAAAATTCCTTTGGAATTAGAGAAATAAGAGATGCAGGCGGCATCCCAGTAGTTTGTCAGGAATCAATTGAATTTATTGAAGGAGCAATGTCCACCGGTGATGTGGCCAACGGATTAAGCGAACATTCATTGTTAATTAACGTGAAGGAAAAGGGATTGGTTGTCTTAACAGGTTGTAGTCATCCAGGACTCGTTAACGTTCTGAAAAATGCACAGAAGGTTTCAGGTATCAATCGGTTAGCTGTGTCACCCTCGCGCGTTCAAAAAGCATATTATTATATTATGACTCAAGAAATAATTATACAAGGGCTTGGAGAAGTATGATGTCAGTAGAAAGGCAAAAGAGAATGGTGCAACCTGTTAGCAATCCGCATTTGAACATGCCTGTTGCATTAGCAATAGTTTCAGAAAGTAAGTGATAAATACGAAGCCTGCAATAGAAGCGAAAAACTTAACAAAAAATTATGGCGAAATCAATGCAGTGAATAACATAAATTTTGACGTTAAAGAAGGTGAAATCTTCGGTTTTTTAGGTCCAAATGGTGCTGGCAAAACCACAACTATTCGGATGCTCACCGGTCTTTCTAGGCCCACCGCTGGAACAGCTCGCGTTCTAGGCTATGATATCGAATCTGAAATTGTTGAGGCAAAGAAGCATATTGGTGTAGTTCCAGAAATTTCAAATCTGTATGACGAACTTTCTGCCCTAAGAAATTTGGTGTTTATGGCACAATTGTACGGTATTCCACGCAATCAACGCAAAGCAAGGGCAGAGGAGCTCTTAAAGACTTTTGGGCTTTATGAACGGAAAGATCATCTTTTCGGCACCTTCTCTCGCGGCATGAAAAGAGCATTAACAATAGCGGCTGCCTTAATTCATAGTCCTAAGCTGCTTTTCCTTGACGAGCCCACGGTTGGTTTAGATGTCGTAGCTGCTCGCTCCCTGCGTAATTTGATCGGCAACCTCCGCCATCAAGGAGTAACCATTTTTCTCACAACCCATTATTTAGAGGAAGCAGACCTTCTCTGTAACCGCATCGCCATCCTTGTGAAAGGGAGAATATTAAGAATTGATACCCCAGAGATGTTGAAAGCGGTTGCCGAAGAAGAACCCATAACCGAAATTTCTTTTGAAAAGATGACACCTAAAACTTTAGAGGAACTTTCTGAAAGACTACCTGAACTTAAAATTTCGGCAACTGGTCACAACACGGTGCGAATCTTTGGCGGCGTTCCTGCACACGTACTTGAAAACGTGCTTCAGTATGCAAAGGAAAAGGGTGTCGAAATAGATAAAGTAAACAGCATTAAGCCAAGCTTGGAAGACGCGTTCATCAAAATTACGGGCTTAAGCCCAACTATTATGGCAGTAGAGAAAGGAGGCGCTAAATAGAATGTGGCGTGACGACTTGCGCGGGATATTCTATATCGCTTTAAAGGACATGAGAACCTATTATCTTAAGCCGCCTTCTGTCAGCTGGGGAATAGTTTTTCCATTCGCATGGATTCTGGCCTTCTACCTGAGAAATCCTCAAAACTTTGAGCAACTAGTGCCAGGCCTTATTGCGATGAGTGTTCTCTTCAGCACAACTGCTGCAGAGGCTGTTGTCATTAACTTTGAACTTCGGCTTGGTTCTCTTGAGAGGCTACTTCTCGCACCTATCAGTTTGCCAGCGGTGCTGCTTGGAAAAGTAATTGGAGGCACCATTTTTGGGCTTATGATGGCGACGGTTGTTACTGTCGGTTCTGTTTTGGCTTTGGGGCTGTTCAATGTTAGCGTGCTGTATCTTGCTTTAATTATTGTTCCTTCTCTCCTGGTTTTCTCGTCTCTCGGTGCTCTGCTGTGTGTTTTAGTGAAGGAAGTGTTTGAGGCTCAGACTTTGCTTAATCTGCCCAGGTTTATAATGGTGTTCTTATGCGGTGTTGTCTACCCTGTTTCCGCCATGCCGCCAGCACTGCAGTGCGTAGCTTACCTAATGCCCCTTACCTACACTGTTGAGGGACTACGGCAAACATTTTCGTCCAACCCAAGCACTATAATCTTCATCGATGCATTGGTGCTTTTAGGCTTTTTCATACTTTTTATTTTACCAGCGATAAAACTTCTTCGAAGAAAATTTGTTTAATAACGTAGCACGGAGAGGAAAAGGATCTGACAACTATGTCTCCTGTATCTTTTTT
>Ga0315280_10008354_pt1 | contig 13554 bp, 15 predicted proteins | sample YL17G06_40_MG_FD_203697 | JGI IMG/M metagenome (GOLD analysis project Ga0315280, IMG submission 203697) | Sediment microbial communities from Yellowstone Lake, YNP, Wyoming, USA - YL17G06_40 | ecosystem: Environmental > Aquatic > Freshwater > Lake > Sediment | place: USA: Wyoming | collected...
TCGGCAGGGCAAAGACGCTGACCGTTATCGAACACGTCCTCTTCAACATCTTCACCGGGAGGATCTTCAGGGTCTAGGGGCCCTCTTCCTTCCAAAGATCGCCATGACTATCACTAGTATCCCGACTAGGATCAGTATGTAAGGCCAGTAGAGCACCGTTCCGTAGGCGAACGCTAGACCTATGATCAATAATATGGCTCCTCCTATGAAGAGACCGGAGAACTGGTACGCGCTCCCCCTCATCGCGACGCGAAGCGCTCCTTGGATGATCAGAAGCGCGCCCAGACCGGCTATGAAGTAGGCCCACCAGATATCCCATCTTACTGTGCCACTTTGAGCCAGCCAGAAAGTGATCCCTAGCCATACGAGAACACCGCCGCCGAAGACGGCACCCGCTATGTCCCTCTCTCTTCCCTTCTCGTGCTTCTCGTCCCTCTCGTCCTTCTCCTCCTTCTCCGCTTTTTCAGTCCTCTCTCCAAAGCATTCCCCTCGGGGCGGAAGTGGGGGCGGAGGTGGAGCCACTGCCACCACTTTACCGCATTTTGAACAGTACGTTGATCCCTCGGATAGGGGAGCCCCACAATATTTGCAGAACTTTTGTTCAGACATGATGACCCACCACTTATTGTGACGCTTTATACCCACAATTTTGCCTCTTACAGCCTATTATAACTAACGTAAAAAGGTGAAAGCGAACGCGCGGGTCATAGACTTAGGTATTTGTATGCCTCGTCTCCGCTCTCGAAGGCATATCTTACCTCGCCAAACTCCGCCGCGAGCCTCCTCACGCCCTCCCTGACGTTGGAGGGTGTCTCCCTATCCATCACGACCCTCTTTATGAACTCTGCTATCTTGGTCATCTCGCCATCATTCATGCCGAGCCTCGTGATCTCCTGCGTGCCCAACCTGACTCCCGAGCACTCCTCCTCGGTCTTATCGGTGGGCAGGGGCGTCTTTGTGGTTATTATGTTGGCGTCCTCCAGCCTCTTGGCGGCAGCGTCGCCGTTGTTGTTTGGCGCCCTGAATATGACCTCATGTGACCGCGTGAACCCCATCCTGCGTCCGAGGACGTCCAACCCCATGCTGTAGAGATCCTCCGCCAGCCTCTGCGCGTTCTTCACTATCTGGGCCGCGTACTCCTGACCGAACGCAAGGAACTCAGCCAGGGCTATCGAGAGGCCCGCAACGCGGTGGACATGGTGGTTGTTTACGAGCTGCCATGCGGCATCGTCTATAGCCTTCGCATACCTGTTCTTGCAGAGTATTATACCACCTTGGGGCCCGAAGAACGTCTTGTGGGTGCTGCCCGTGACCACGTCTGCGCCCTCCTTCAGTGGGTCCTGGAAGGTCCCTCCGGCTATCAGCCCGAGCACGTGGGCAGCATCGTAAGCGACCGCGGCTCCCACCTCGTCGGCGATCCTCCTGATCTCCCTCACCGGGTGAGGGAATAGGATCTCGCTGGCGCCGAGGAGCACCAACTTCGGCTTCACCCTCGCTATGAGCTTCTCGGCCTCTCCAATATCAACGTTCATCGTATCCATTGAGAAGGGAAGCGGCACGAGGCTCACCCCGTGTATCTTGGAGCACTCCCTGAAACTCGCGTGGCCACCGTCTATAACGCTGAGCGCGGTAACCACATCGCCGGGGGAGGTCAACCCGTTGAACAAGACCAAATTTGCCATGGTCCCTGAGATCGGGACGTAGTTAACGTGCTCTGCCCTGAATACCCGCTTTGCCAGATCTGTGGTATACTCCTCCAGCTCATCCACGTACTTGGTTCCTGAGTAGAACCTGTTGTGGAGGAAACCTATCGCGTAGCGGTTGCCCAGATCAGAGATCAGCATCTCCCTAACGGCCTTGCTCGTGACATTCTCACTCGCTATCAGGTTTATGCATGAACCTCTCCATTCGGTATGCTCCTTGACTATATTCTTGATGGCTTTGACGTCCCTCATGCTCAAAGTTATCCACCTTAGACCTATTGGATTTAGGACGGCTCATTATTTAACTTAACTCTGCAAGAAGTCCCTCCCCCTCAGGGTGGAGATGAATTGTGGTCTATAAGTTGTGGTCTTATATGGTAGAACCAAATGACTTCATCGCTAAGCTACCGTTTCAGGTTATATCCAAACAGAGAAGCGGAGAAAAGGCTGGAGGAAGCGCTTCTCCTAAGGTAAGGGCAGTCCACAAAACCCTTTGATTTGTCGGGCGTTAACCAAAGGAATAATCGAGCCTAAAAAAATTACAGGGTTAAGGATTCACCTATGGTCGGGGCGCGCGCGTCGTGTCCGGTCTCCTCTTTTATCCTCTCGGCAAAGTCCATACAGGACGCTGCCTCACCGTGGACGCAGAGTATCTGGGGGTTCCCTCTGAGGGCCTTCACGATCTCCATCAAGTTGCTCTTGCCGCAGTGGGATGAGAAGTTGATCCACTCGGTTCTGCACTTGACCTTCCTCAGCTCCCCCGGCGGACCGTACTGCCCCTCGTCCAGCAACGTCCTTCCAGGGGTCCCAGGGACCTGGAATGACACTAAGATCACGCAGTCCTTCGACCTATTTCTCACCCTATCCATGTAGTAGATCGAGGCGCCGCCCGTCAGCATACCCGAAGAGGCTATCACTACACCCGGCTTGTTCACGATCTTCTTCCTGTCCCTGTCTCCGGCCACCCACTTGACTCTGGACATTGCCTTCTTCAGTAAGGCTGGGTCGCGCAGTTCTTCAGGCCGGCTGGCTATCATTCTGGTTGCCGTCCTGCTCATGCCATCTATTGCCATGTCATACTTGAATCCGTGTTTCTGAAGCACGCAGAGTATCTCCTGCGACCTCCCGACCGAGAATGAAGGGATCAGCGCCAAGCCGCCGCCCTCAACGACATCATTGACGGTTTCTACAAGCTTCTTCTCGTTCTCATCCCTTGGGGTGTGTTCAACGGTGGCGTAGGTACTCTCAATGATCGCCATATCAAGCTCCGGAAGGTTGATCCTCGCCCTATTCAGGAGGGCGGTATCGATCGTATTGATATCGCCGGAATACCAGATCTTCTTTCCTTCAAGGTTGACCAGCACGTTGACGCTGCCTGGAATGTGCCCTGAGTTGTAAAACTCCACCTCGGCGTTCCTGAGCCTTGCGCCGTTCTCCCTAATCTCCGTGCACTTATCTATCATTGTCTTAAGCTCCAATGCCTCGAAGGGTATGTAGTACGCTGAGAGATGGAGCAGGTCGCGGATCAGGATGTCCGTCAGCTGCTTCGTCATGTTGGTCATATAGATCGGGGGCGTCCCCGAGACGTAGAACATCGGCGCCATACCCGAGTGATCGAGGTGCGCGTGAGTTATTATTATACCATCCAAATCCTTTGGCGAGGTCGAGAGCGGCAGTACCGGCCTCTCCTCCTTTATCAGCACTCCGTAGTCTAGGAGTAGCTTGGTATCCGATCCCTTTATCTCAAAGCCGGACCTTCCGACCTCTCTGCCTGCGCCAAAAACCGTAACATTAACCACTTTAAACTAAACCTCCGTAATGAACTTTAAAAACAAAGTTTGTTTCCCACTTAAAAACTCTTCTGCAATAAGATTAGGCCTGCTGGATTTATATACACTATCTAGTTGTAGAGACGCTATAAGATTGCTTGCGATAAAGAACATTAAGCAGAATTATGCCCCATCAGACAGGATATTGAACTTGCTGGAACAGTTCAGGCTGATGGCCAACGACTGCATAAGAATTGGTATAGCCAATAACATCCCTTCATTAAAAGTGCTTTCACTGAAAGCATACCACAAACTTGAGTATTATGATGTGCCATCTTACTACAAGCTATGCGCCATCTCAAGGGCCTCAGGGATACTGGCCTCAAGGAAGAAATCAATGCGGAGGGGAGTACCGACAAAGAGCCCCTATGCCGTGAAGCAGCACTTAACCTCCTGCTACGACTTCAAGCTGGAAGGCAACAGTATATCGAGGGTAGCCACAGGTAACAGGGAGTTCCTCAGGATACCATCGAACAGGCCCACTCAGGAGGTGCTGTCTGACCCTGCCTTGAGGGTGCGCTCCTTCACACTCACGGCTTCTGTGCTGAGCATTTGCATCTCTAAGGAGGTGCAGGAGATCGAATGTACCAAGACTGCCGGCGTTGACAGAAACTTGCGCAACATCACATACGGTAACGCGTCGAACATGAAGCAATACGACATATCTAAATGTCCAAAAAATAGCAAAGATGACAAAAGAAGTCGTTGCATCATTTAAGAGGAACGATGTAAGGATAAGGAAGAAGATCGCCTCCAAATATGGCCGGCGTAGAAGGAACAGAGTTAACCACATATTGCATTGTACTACGAAGAGTATTGTTGAGGAGGCAGTGAAAAATAAAGAAGCTATCGTGTTAGAAGACATTGCTGGGATAAGAAGGCCGTTCATAAAGGGCAACGGCCAGGGTCGCATATACAGAGGAATGATGAACGCTTGGTCCTTCGGCGAGGTCCAGAGGCAGATAGAGTATAAGGCGAGATGGTTAGGCATTCCGATAATCCACCTAACGAAGGGCGAGACGAGGAACACCTCAACTGAATGCCCGAGATGCGGGGAGAGACTCCAATTTGGGCAGAATAGGCAGTTGTGGTGCCCTTCGTGTAAGACGTGGGAGGACCGAGACGTGGTTGCTGCAAAGAATCTGTCTCGGAGGGGACTGCTGAGGTTCGTCCAGTCCTTGCCTTTAGAGGCGAAAGGCGGGACAGCTGAAGCCATGATGGGGAACCCTCTTCCAATAAAGACGGAGGCAATCCCCGGAGTCGATGCTCATTTTCACCCCTTTAGTTTTGCCGCTTCTTCCGCTTCCAATAAAGACGGAGGCAATCCCCGGAGTCGATGCTCCGAAGTCGAGCCTTCAGAAGAAGGCTTAACAGAACCCAATAAGGTTAGTCAATATATTTGGATCAATCCCACACTTTATTAGGAAGAGTCTGATAGCAAATCTGGAGTCGGTGAAGATGACGGTAAGTTTTCACGTCAAGAAGATGCCCCTTAAGGGCTCAATACTGATAACCGGTTTCCACGGTCTGGGGGCTACAGGTTACATCTCGGTCAAGCACGCGGTCACCTCACTCAACGCCGACCTCATAGGTTACATCGATACCGAGAGGATTCCGCCCTTCGTCTCAATGGATGACGGGCGTCTCTCGCTGCCCTTCGAGATATACAAACGGGACAAGTTCGTATTTGTACTCACGAACGTCCCCCCTCATCCGAAGGAGAGGCAGGAGTTCTCAAGGGCGCTGGCTGAGTGGGCGATAGGAGAGGACTTCAGCGGGTCGTACCTTGTTGGGGGTCTGGACAACAGGCTCAGGCAGTCCGAGAATGACAAGATCAGGTGCGCGGTAACGAAGGCCTTCAAGGGCCAATCTGAGCTTGGTGTGCCGCTGCTCGAGAAGGGGCTCTTCGTGGTCGGTCCGCTTGCTATAATGCTCGCCTGCTTTGAGATCGACGAATTCCCCGCGATAGCGCTGCTCCCGTACGCAAACCCGACACGCCCAGATCCCATGGCTGCAGCAGTAGCCGTAGATTTACTGAACAAGCTCACCAAACTATCGATGGACGTTTCCCAATTGGAGAGCGACGCTCACAAGATAGAGTCCGAGATACAGGAACTCATGAAACAGAGGCAGGACAGGGTCAAGACGGATCATCGTACTCTCTACATCTGATCCACCGGCGCAGAACGACTCAATAACGGCCGGTCCTCTGCTTCACAATTATCTTTGCTCCCTTTCTCAACCCTTTGAGAACTGACTCGAGGTTCTTTTCACACTCGAGGACGTCAACGACCGTCCCGATCTGATTCCTCTCGTGGGCATCGCTGCCGCCTATGCCGGGCAGACCTAAAAGGATGGAGAACTCCTTGGCCTGCCTGTTCGAATCGCTCCGGCATTTTCCGTTGGCGGTCTCTATCAGGTCCACCTTCAGCATGCCACACTTCTCGCCCAGGGAGACCCTCGAACCATCAAACGGGTGGGGCGCCACGATCAGTCCGCCAGCCTCATGCGCCAGCTCGATCAGCAACTCGGCATCCTTTGCGATAGGCGGGTCTTCGAGACCCAACACAATTATGTCGCCCAGGTCTGTCGTCACCTCTATGCCTGGGATCATCAGGAACTCCCTGAAGGCATAGCTGTGCTTGAGCCTTCTGTAGCCCTCCATCGTGTCGTGATCGGTCACGGCTATGGCATTAATTCCTGAGGCCAGCATCCCGTCCAGAAGCTGATTGGATGTTATCGAGCTGTCGGGGGAGCTGTTGGTATGGATGTGCGGGTCAATGACTATCCTCATTTCATTCCACCTCTGCCAAGACCTCGTCAAGCGACCTCACGGCTTTTGCCCCTCTTATCTTAACTGTACCGTCTTGACCGAGAATTATCGCTTTTTTGTACTTGTTCTTCTTTATGAAGGAGAGCAGATCTTCCCTCCAACTCTCCCCTAAACCGTTGGAACTCTCATATTGAGACAATGGGAAAGTCTCGGCCAATTCGGAGGGGATGACGCCAAAGGGCCCTCCGTAGAAGCAGATGTGTACGTCCTCCCTCCCCCCCAAGCGCTCCTTCGCCTCCCTGAAAACCCTCGACCTATTGAATGGCTTCTCGTCAGGGGTGGGCAGGAGCACCAGAACACCCTTCCTTCTCGGCCTCCTGTACCTCTCGGAGATCCTCCGCCTGTGCCGAACGACCTCAGGTCTAAAGGTCGATACGTTATCGTAGAGGAAGACCCCCCGGACCTTCTTCCCCAAAACAGGGTCGTTGGCCTCAAGGTAATCCGAGTAAAGGGATAGCCTCTTGAAGCCCTCGTAGAGCTTTGGATGCGACCTGCACCTCGTCTCGAGCAGTTCCCAGAGCGCCCCCTCCCTTATCGCCTGTTTTATCACTCTGACCTCCTCCGCCGTAACATAGAGGTTGTGCCTCGCCAGTAGCCCCTCCCGCTCCGTCTTCGGGAGCTCTAGGAGACCGTCCAAGTCATGACCCGTGCATACCGGGCAGCTGCATGGGAGTTCCGTAAGGTCCTCGAGCCTTAAGGTCCTCGTCGCCGTCATATACCTCCCGTCCTTGGCAAAGAGGGCGTACGCCGCCGAGTCGAAGAGGTCGCAGCCCAGAGCCGTGGCCAACGCCAGCATCATTGGGTGACCGGCGCCGAATAGGTGGAGCGGCCTCTCAGGCGGTAGGTTCCTCTTTGCGGCCACTATCATGTCCACGAGCGCAGGGTAATCGTACTCCTCCATTATCTGCGTCGGGCTACCGAGGGGGTGCGTGTGAAAATCGAGCTCCCCCATCCTCCTCGAACTCCTCTCCACTAGGTCCAGGTACCTTCCGCCCTGTATGGGTCCGGCCCAGAGCATTGTCGGGTCGCTCCTGTAATTTATGCTTTGTTCGGCCCTCTTGATCGTCTCCTCGACAGTGAATTCTGCATCCTCCCGAGCCGCATACCCGCCTGTTGGGATATCCAGTATCACCCCAATGTCGCTTCTTATGGCCTCCTGAAACTTTACTATCTCCTCCGGGTTTGTATCCACGCCCCCATAGATGAGGAGCTGGTATGCGCCAGAGTCGGTCATTATCGGCCCATCAAAACCGGTGAGCTCATGCACGTCTGGTCTCTCTTTGCCATAGTGTTTGAGGATGAGGTATGAGTTTGTAATAATCATGTTAAAGCCAAATCTCTCCTTGAGTTCTCTCGGCGGGACGGTGTTCTTGACGGGGCTCACAACCGGCATGAGGTGTGGGGTCTCAACCTCTCCCCTTCTTGTGTATAAAGTTCCAATTCTGCCCGCTAGGTCTCTTTCCCTTACCTCAAAACTCATCCATTTTCATCCCGAAAAGAAAAAATATAGGTGGTTCATTGACCTCTCTGCTCTATAACGTACTGATCGTACACCTTCTTTACCCTGTCAACCATCGGGCCTGTTCCCTCTACTCCCTCGACTGTTACCCTTATCCTGTCCATGACCGTTACGAACCCTGCGTCTTCATAATACTTTACCATGTTGGGGAATAGCTTGGATAGCCTATCCGAGAGTCCCCTCATGTCAAAAGGCTTCTCTTTAAGGAGGATCTCCGAGATAGCTTCCCCCCTGATTATCACCCTCGCGTACTTCTCGTTACCTAAAGAGATATCTTCAAGGGCAACACTCAGGGTAGAAGGATCAAAACCTACCAACTTACCGTCATACGCTGTGCCTCTTGTCGTCACGACCTTTACGTTCTTGTCAATGAATCCGTTCAACTCGCCGATGTACCTTCGTCCACCAATGGTAACGCTCACTTAGTTTCACCTACACCACTCATTAATACAAAGGATTTATTTTATCTTTTGTTTTGGCGTCCCTACGATATGCCGTCACCAGCATTTGCTGGCAAGATTACTTTCATCATGCACACTCTAACTGTCGCTCCTATACCTACTGAATGGAAGGTTCCTAACTCGTATTGGAAAGTAGTTCCCCTCAGACTGACTTGTATTCCTGAAAAGGGTTTTATCCTCCCTCCTGGCGCTACCGAGTGAGTCGTGTTAAGAATATTCAGTTTTGGTGGTACCGATGAGCGCAATCTGTGATGAATGTAAGGGCGTGCTGGTAACCGACAATTATGGTGGACTGGTATGTACTGACTGTGGGCTAGTCCACGAACTTCCGCCACCAGTTCCCTTCAGAACGCCCGGCTTAAGTAAGCAGAGGCTGGGGAGTATAATTTCAAGGAAGTCCTCAACGTTCACCGACCATGGTGAAAGAACCCTCTCGGCATCAAACCAGCTGAAATTTAACAGGCTCAAGGAGCTGCAGGACTCCATATACCGTGGCTCATGTCTGGACCTGTTCCGCCTCCATATGGATCTGGAGTTCGTCGTCAACTACTTGCTATTGCCCGAAGAGGTGATTGACAAGACCATGAAGCTCTTTGAGGATGTGGTCTCGAAGGTCAAGAACCCTTACAACAACTATGCACTGTTGATGGCGATCTGCCTGATGGTGGTCTCCAGGGAGCTTGGAGAGAGGGCGCCCGTGAAGCTCTCGGAGGTGGTGGGTGCATTCGGTCTGAGGGGCCACCGACTCTCAACAAGAGTGCTCGCGAAGACCCTCTGCTGCGCCTCAAATATAATATCGTTCAATAAGAAGTTCCGGTCATGCGAAGAGTTTGTGAATAGGGTTGTATGCAAATTGAAGAACTCCCCCTACATAGTGGTGAGAATTCGTGCGGCCAAGATGGATCCCGACAAATATTTCACGGAATTGGGGCTCCACTCAAAATACCTGCTGTCCAGCATTCCACCTCCCAGAAGGTCGGGGAAGAACCCCTTCCTGCTGGCGGCATCGGCCGTCTTTGCATCGGGCACGATGATTGCAAAACGGTATGACGTTCCCAACGTATTCACCAAGACGCAATTTTCGAAAGATGTGGGGATAGCCGAGTACACCCTCCGAAGCCATCTCGCCTCGGTGTTCGGCGAACAAAAAGAGGCTAGTGCGCCCTTGATACCGATACAGCGATAGGAGGACGCCTTGCCCTCCGGCGTCGGGGAAAGAACTACGCCACGATGCTTATTCTGTAGATCGAGCTCCGGGTGATCCAAGACTCTGTCACCTTTATGGATAAAACGCCTGATATGTGCCACTTCGTGCTCCCCGAACTGCCAATGTAGCTCATCTGGAATCTGTCCACCTCTTGTCCGTGGTAGCTTTCTATCCTTGGGTCGTCAAAGGAGATCTCTAAGGATACGGCCCCTCCCTCCCCCTCGACGTAATGCCTAATAGAACCTTCCCAAGCCATCAGCTTTGGAACGAACTGCTGGACGTCTCCTGGATCTGTGAGGTTTACGACCCAGTTCTTGAGGTTCAGACAGAGGTCGAGCAGAATGTTGTACGAGAGGAGTTCGAGGTCCTTTAACTCGCCCGCCCCCTCGACCTCTGCGGTCATAGAAACTCCCCTTGACTGCAACATGAACGCTCCTTGAAGGAGCAGCATGAGTATCACGACCTCGCTCAGCAGTAGAATTACTCCCTTCTGCAGACGAAGAATACTCTCACTCCTCCATCACAAGTTGCAAAAAATTTAACAAAAGGTCTATCGGTTGGCATGGAGGTACCGATCTGTAGCCCTCCAATTTCCAACGGCGCACCTGGTCTGCCCTCATTCACTAATCCATGTAGCCCTCCCGAGAACAAGACTCTGTAGAACTCTGACCTGACCTCCTCCCTCTCTATCTCTTTTTTCAGGACAACGTTGCCCTCTCCTGCGATGTAACTGCCCGCCATTGAATAAAGTATGAGCACTATGACCAGCGCCCCCATGGCATCTATCAAAGCAAAATTGCCCCTCCCCATTCACGCGCCACTCCCCATGGGGTAGAGGTTGCCCGTTGCAGAGTCTGTGGCGTAGGTGTAGCCAAAAAGTATTCCCTCATAGAGACCCCTTAGCCTCTCAGCCTCATTGTGCGCGTCCTCAAGGCACTGCATGACCGTTATGTTGAGGAACAGTACTGCCAAAAGTAACGGCACCAATAGGATCAGCTCGGTCTGTCCTCCCACATCTTTGCCGCCCACTTGTTAAATTCCCCCCAGTTTAATGATGCCCAACTGTTGCCTGCTGTGCCCCCTCCCATGACCGCGATCTTTTCCATTGTCGCCTCCAGCTCCCATGTCGTGCCGACCTTGCTCAGAAGCTCCCTTGCCTTTGAGATGCTTGCGTATCCAACCGGAGCCGTTACTAAAAACCAAAGGATCAGTATCGTCTTGTACATCACAACTCTTGAAGGCACAGCGCCCCGAAGATCTGTTGGCTTTTTAAAACCTCTGGCATTTAAACCCGTTTCTTCTTTTGGTGCAAGAAGTTGCTCTCACATGAGATGGAACGGCGAGTAGAGTTTGCATTATACAGCCTAAGTTACATCCAGAAGCGACTCGAAACGCTCGAAGATCAGATCTCGATACTGGAGTATGCCTTATCTGTCATATCAAAGAGGGTAGAAGATCTTGAGCGCCCAACCCGCTAAGTTCTACAACACCCATTCTCCGCTCCTGTCACTTGATACCATAGGAATGTTGCTCTCCGATCCGCCGCCGGAAGGAGGTTCGGTGGTGTTCACCGGAAAGATGACTTATCTCTTTCAGCACGATCAGGCTGATGCGTTGGCGAATCTCGCCAATAAGGTGATGGTGCTCTGCGGCTCTATCCCGGAGGGTTCTCGAGGATGCAAATACGCCTCCAAGATTGTCGCCTCTCTCAACACGACGTTGCCAACCATCCTGAGCCGTATCGTCAAAAAAGATTCAGATGCCCCGAGGGTCCGATGTTTCTCTTGCGATTTCTGCAAGAGGGTCTCATCCTTCAGGAAATCGTTGAAACTGGCCGGGGAGGGGGACATCAGCAGGCTGATGAATGCCATGCGCCCGCAGATCCTGCCCAAGAAATTCCCAGATCTGGGACCAGTCTCATACCACATTGAACCTTTCTCCATCCATCTCCTTCACGAGAACGGTTCCACAATGTACATCCCGGTGCTGGATCGTCTGAGTGTGGATGAAAGGGCTCTGATATATGATCTCATAAAGAAGATAAGATCTTACGAATGGCAGAACCTGCGGAAGCCCGTATCAATAGACCTCTCCGACATTATGGAAGAGAGGAAGGCTTTGGCAAGACGGCTCGGCAGCATCGAGGACCGCCTCCTGCCATTCGTTGCCTACGCCTCAGTCGGCCTCTCAAATCTGTATCCACTCTTGATCGATGATGATGTAAGCGAGTTCTTCGTCGATAGAGAGTCATCCTTTGCTTATCTGGATCACAGGGATTATGGGAGATGCAACTCATCTCTCTTTGTTAGCAGGAGTTCGATGTACCATCTACTCACCTTTGCCAGGATGGCATCTGGTAAAGTGATGGACTATTTCGCCCCCTCGTTGAGGGCCTCGCTCAAGACGAAGGAGTTCTACGTCCGGATCTCCGCGGACATGCCTCCCCTCTCGATGGAGGGGACATCAATGGCGGTAAGGAAGTTCTTCGCCAAGCCGATGGATCTGAAGGCGTTGGTCTCGAATGAAACAATGAGTATGGACGCCGCTGCTTACTGTATGGCTCAGATCGATAGAAGGAAGAGCTTCACCATCTACGGGGAGAGCGGGTCCGGGAAGACTACGCTGGCGGTCGCGTTGGATCTACTAACCCCAAGGAGCTGGCGCAAGATCTCGGTGGAGTCTGATGTTGCTGAGAACGTCTCCCAGCACTCCTATGGCAAGCACCAGATCCGCCTCTTGGCAAGCAGTACCTCTAGGGCAGATCAGGAGAAGAGGGTCTCCGTCCTCAACAGCCTACTCCATAAGTCTCCCGACTATGTCTTCTTTGGCGAGGTCCTTTCCAAAGAGGACAGCGAGTCCCTATTTCAGATACTAGCGGCCGGGCTAAAATGCATCCACACGATCCATGCGGAGTCGGGAGAGTCGCTGTTGAGGAGGTGGACGTATCAGCACAAAATACCCGTCCAATCCTTGAATGATCTTGACGTGCTCTTACAGATGCGCAGGTTCTCCAACGAAGGTCGCATCTTCAGGCGCGTCTATAGGATATCCGAAGTCGTAAAGGATCAGGAAAAACCCGGAATGCCCTGCATCCTCGACGTATTTCTCTGGGACGACGATAAAAAGGCCCTCAAACCGGTTGGTGACACTGCGGAGTCTCTCTCGCATGAGGGGCAATTTGAGGACTATGGTGAGGTGCTGAAATCTGGAACTAATTTGCCCTTCAGATACGGACAGATCTGAATGTCCCTTCTTGGTGATAAAACATGGATCTCTATAGGGCGCTATCCCGTTTACACATCATCCCAGAACGCGCAGTCGTCGCCTTGACGACCTCCCTCGGCTATGGCGGTTTAATAGGGACGGGTACCAAAGGCTCTGAGATCGTCAGGGGGTCGTTAAACCTGGCGGTGCTGTCCTCGGTCTTTGCGTTCTTCCTTTCCGTACTCTTCACCATCCCTCCGCAGGTCTCTCTCCTCCTCTTCCTCTTCCCGCCTCTCAGTCTCCTCGTTTTTTTACTCTACCCAAAGCTGACGAAAAAAAGATCCGCCATGATGGAATTAAGGGGCGCTCTTTACTCTCTCGACATCTTCGCAACCGTATATTGCCTTACCGGCTCCATTAAAATGGCTGCCTCATACGTTGCGAGTGATGGCAAGTTTAAGGTATCTGATCGGTTTAGGAAGACCCTATTTTTAATGAGAAACGGTGCCGAGCCAAAGAAAGCCCTCCTTGTAGCCTTCCGTGAGAGCGAGCAATACTACGAGTGGGTGAGGTCCGTGGCTCACGGATCCGTCTCCGACACCGCCCTGTTGCTGTCCTGCTGGAAGTCCGAAGCCGCAAGTAGCCTGTCCAAGGTTGAAGACATAATGGCGTTTATCATCATCTTCTCCACCCTGCTCCCTGTCGTGGTTGCGATAATGGGTCTGATATTGGGGCTTGGCGCCTCCCCTCACGTCTTCCTTTTAGTAATCCTGCAGGTTCTCGAATTTTTGGTCGTGT
>Ga0315280_10008355_pt1 | contig 13554 bp, 13 predicted proteins | sample YL17G06_40_MG_FD_203697 | JGI IMG/M metagenome (GOLD analysis project Ga0315280, IMG submission 203697) | Sediment microbial communities from Yellowstone Lake, YNP, Wyoming, USA - YL17G06_40 | ecosystem: Environmental > Aquatic > Freshwater > Lake > Sediment | place: USA: Wyoming | collected...
ATGCCATATTCCTCAATCTCTGTTTTGCTGGAAATGCCCAGCTCTCTTTCTACCTCTAACTCTACAGGCAACCCGTGAGTATCCCAGCCAGCCATGCGTGGGGTATAATAGCCCTTCATTGCCTTATAGCGGGGGATGACGTCCTTAAACACCCGAGCCAGCACATGATGTATCCCCGGGCTACCGTTAGCCGTCGGTGGTCCCTCATAGAATACGAAACGCGGACCACCGCGGCGGGCTTCTACACTCCGCTCAAAGACGTTCTTACTTCTCCACAAGCTGATGATTTTCTCTTCAAGCTGTGGAAAATTCACCTTACTAACAACAGGATGAAACATAGATAATAAATCAAACCGGACTAATCAGCTATGGCTTCTTGGGCGCAATAACCACCTTACGAGCCTCGCCCTCCCCGGTACTTTCTGTAGTAACATCAGGGTCACCAGCTAAAGTAAGGTGGATAATACGCCTTTCGTAAGCCGGCATAGGTTCCAGGGCAAAGGCCCTTTCCCTAGCCTTCACTTGCTCCGCCACCCGCAAGGCTAAAGCCTGCAGTGCCTCATAGCGACGCTGTTTATACCCTTCTACATCAATAACTACAGGCACCCGAGCCTTCACCTGATGAGCCAAAATAAGTCTGACAACATACTGTAGAGCTACCAGGGTCTGCCCACGCCGCCCAATCAAGATGCCAAGGTCGCCACCGGTTATGTCAAGGGCAATGACAGGAGAACCTTCTTTACCCGCCTCAACCGGAGGTTTAGTTTGACACACTACAGATGCCACCAACCCCATCTGAGCCAGAAGAGCCTCTAAGACACCCTTTGCCGCCTCAGCTATATCTGTCCCTTTCTCAGGCGCCATGGCTAGTGAGCGTACTCTGACCATGGCCTCCTCAGCCCCCAAGCCCAGGATGCCATGCCTACCCTCTTTTACGACGGTGACCTCCACCTCTTCTCGGCTGACGCCTAATTGCTCTAGGGCTTTTTGGATAGCCTGCTCCACGGTCTTGCCGCTTACTTCCAGAGTCTCCATAGTCCAAACCCTCTTCCTGTGCTGAACTCGGCACAACAATATCGGCACCACCTGAAGGTGCTTGCTCTACCTGAGCGATGCGTTGCTTATACTTTTTATCCCTGGCAACCTGCTTTTTCGGCGCAGATTTGACCAGACCCCCCCACCCGGTGACAAAGTACTGGATACCGATTCTGATAACGTTGGAAGTCACCCAAAAAAGAGCCAGCCCACTGGGAAATGATAAAGTGAGGAAGGCAAACATCATTGGCATCATCCACAGCATCATGTTGCTCTGCGTCTGCTGCCTGGGGTCGGCAGTTGGTGTCATTACCATCTTCTGCTGCACCCACATCGTTCCACCAACCAGGAGTGCCAAAAGGGTGTCACCGGTGGCTAGGTTCAGCCAAAGGAACTTGTTCTGCAATGGCAGCGTAGAATATACCACCGGCCAGGAATAAAGATACTGAGACAGACCAAGCAAATTCTCCGGGATTACTGCCATAACCCGCATTATTGACTGATACAGGGCAAACCAGATGGGCATCTGGACCACCAGGGGCAGTAGGCAGCCAGCAGTGCTTACCCCAGACTCCTTATACATCTGCATCTGCTCTTTAGCCAGTTTTTGCTTATCTTTAGCATACTTCTTCTGAAGCTCGGCAAGCTTCGGCTGAAGAGCTTGCATTGCCTTAGAAGCGCGAATCTGCTTTAGGGTAAGGGGGAGCATCGGGCCGTTAATAATAATAGTCAGGGCAATAATAGCCAGCCCAAAGTTGTTGAATAAATAATTAGTCAGCACAATGAGGGTATTTATCATTGGCTGCATAGCAATTAAATTCCATATATCCCCAATACCCACTGAACCCCTACCTCACTTACTACTTAATGTTAATGGCTGGCCACAGCCTTTCCCCAGTCTGTGCATTCAGAGCATGAAGATTCTGCTCCTGGCTATAAATATAGACAACTCCGTCGCTGGTGCAAAGCGGAGCGTATACCTTCTCTACCAGATTTTTTAACTCGCTTCTCTGATTATTAACCGTATCTATAGCGTATATTTCACCTTTTTCAGTGGCGATAATAACCTTGCCATCAACCAAAACCGGAGATGAGGAAATCGGACTACCCAGGTCAAACTCGTTTATCTTTTCTCCAATTTGAGCATCCAAAGCATAAACCTTGTGGTCGAGACACCCGGCATAGATAACATTATTATAAGCTACCGGTTTAGCCCAGAACCAACTATCAGCCATGAATTTCCATTTCAGGCTGCCATCAGTAGCATTAATGGCATAAAGGTGCCGGTCAAAGGAGCCAACATAGACCATATTATCATAGACCAAGGGGGTAGAGATGATAGCCCCTTCAGTCCTAAACTCCCACTTCTTGCTGCCATCGGTGGCACTCAAGGCATAGAGCTTCTTGTCAAAGGAACCAATATATAGGGTATCACCATCTATAGCCGGGGTTGACCAAATTTTATCGCCGGTCTGAAACTCCCACTCCTTCTCCAGGGAAGCAGCATCAAGGGCATAGACCTTCCCATCAGAACAGCCAATATAGACTCTATCCCCGACGACCACCGGCCCACCGACAATGGGTTGGGGGTTACTCTCATCAAGGTATCTGCCTGTGGATAAATGCGTGCTGGCACTAATGGCGTAAATCTTACCATTATAGCCAGCAACATAGACCAAATCCCCCGCCACCGCCGGATTGCCATAGATAGCTTTTGAGGATTCCAGAGTAACATCATCCCCCTTACGCTTACCGCTCGATATATCTATGGCGACAAGCTTACCTTCCCTGGCTGGTGCCGCACAGCCGTAGCCACCGGCTGGCTTCAAGGCAGGAGATAAAAATAAAGTGCCATCGGCTATTGTTCCCCCTGAGCCACCTTCGGGTGCACTCCTGATTCCAGCACAACCCAAAACAGTTAGCCCAACTAAAATAAAGATAACCAGCAGACAAGCCTTGCCCGCTAATACTGCGTTATCTCTAATCCCCACTTACCTATTCCCTCCAAAAGCCCAATATCACGGCACAGGGTCATAGCCACCGGGATTAAACGGCTGACAGCGAGCTATCCGCCTTACTCCCAGCCACACCCCCTTAAACAAGCCAAACTTGAAGATAGCTTCATAGGTATATTGGGAGCAAGTCGGGGTAAAGCGGCAGTTACGTGGCATAACCTGTGATAGGGTAGACTGATAAAGTCTAATTAATTCTAAGGCTGGCCTCTTCATATTCCCTCGTTAATAATCGGGCTTGGGATAATAAACCCTGAACCGATTTCTTCAAGCTAGCAAAGCTAGCCCCGGCGGCTTTGGGGCGAGCAATAAATATAATGTCCCACCCTGGCTCAAGCAGCGCTGAACGTAGAATTTCCCGAAGCCGACGCTTCACCCGATTTCTCACCACTGCCTTACCTACCCGCCGGCTGATTGAGAAGCCATACCGGGACAAGGTAAGCCCGTTAGGCAAAGCCTTCATCACCACTAAATCGCTTGTCCACGAGCTACCTTTTCCATAGACCAAGGCATACTGCTCTGACTTAGTAAGGTACTGTCTTCCTCGCATCCTCACACCACGGTCAATCGCTTACGACCCTTAAGTCGTCTTGCTTTTAAGACAGCTCGCCCGCCTCGGGTACTCATTCTTGCCCGAAAGCCATGCTCTCGCTTCCTTGGGATTTTCTTTGGTTGATAAGTCCTCTTTGGCACTGTAGCTCCGTAATAGATTAGAGTGATTATACTTCCGCCATCTTTAGGGTGTCAATGCGACGGCAATCTCAGAAAGGCATCCCAAAAACTGCCTTGCCCTTATCAAGAGGAAGAAAGATAAAGCGAATTTCAAGAAAATGGAAGGTTTTGGCTACCAAAAGGGGGATAGGGTTATCAAATATCAAATTAATCGCGTATGCCAACGCCGCCTGTCTTATGGATATGAGCTGGGACATATGGCAGGAGGGCTAGATGTCTTGCCCTCTTTATAGCCGCTGCCAAAGCACGCTGATGCTTGGCACAAGTGCCAGTTCTGCGGCGAGGCTCAATCTTTCCCCTATCCGATATGTAGTGGCGCAATTTAACCGGGTCCTTGTAGTCTATCACCTTGACTTTATCAACACAAAGGGAACAAAACTTACGCCTAGGTATATACCTTGCCCTACTTTGCCTTCTGCCCTCTGGTTCGTCAGATTTTTGTCCCGTCACCTATTCTAAGTTACCTCTACCCTTCTAATAAACTTACCAGATTTTAACCCTCTTCGGAAAATGGGAGGCCCTCCTCGGGCTCAACTTCACCAGCGGCGGTTTCTCCTGCCCCCTCCTCAGGAAGAGGGGCTACTGCCTGCCTATCGAGAAAGAGCACCCTGTTAGCTATTACCTCACTTCGAGAGTGCCGCTGCCCATCCTGACCTTCCCAGGTACGCGTATGCAGCCTACCCTCAGCATAAACACGCTGACCTTTAGTCAGAAACTGGTTACAATTTTCAGCCAGCCTATTCCAAGCCACCACGGTAAACCATTCCGTCTCCTGCCTGCGCTCACCATCTGGGGTGGTATATACCCGGTTAGTAGCAACACGAAAACTGGTTACCGGATTGCCATTGGGGGTGAAGCGCATTTCGGGGTCAGTGCCAACATTTCCTATAATCATCACTTTATTTAATGTCAACATCGCCTAAGCTCCTTTTGCCCTCTTCGAGCCTCTGTAAAAACAGACCTTTCCTTTAATTAACCGGTCAATCTTACCAGCAAATGCCGCAAAACCTCTTCAGAAATCCGCAGGCTTGCTGCAAGCTCCTTGCTCAATTTAGGCCCCAATTTGAACCGAGTTAATACATAGCTACCCTCCATAAAATGTTTTATTGGGTAAGCTAGCTTTCTTTTACCCCATCGTTCTATATTGGAAATAGTACCACCACTCTCGGTAATAAACCGACTTACATTATCTATTATAACAGCCTCGTCCGCGACCTCCGGACTAATAATTACGACCAATTCGTAATCACAAAGCTGCTTATCTTCCTGAGATACCATTTTCTCCTTAAGGAAAATTAATTAAGCTATTATAACACACAATAGAGAAGACAAACAATATCTCCGGAGAAATGACAGCCGCTTACCGGCAGCGGCTAGCTTGACACAATAGAATGCCCCTGATAGACTTTGGCTAGGCCCCGTGGTGTAGCGGACAAACATGCCACCCTGTCACGGTGGAGATCAGGGGTTCGAATCCCCTCGGGGTCGCATCCAATACCTTTCGCGTGACACTCGTAAGATAATCTAAAGAAGGGCTCCAGTTCGTTTCTCGGCTTGACAGCAACAACCTTCCCACCGCTGTCCAACCTAATCTCTTCAAATTCCGAAGCTAACTAGATGCAAACCTGCCTGAACTAAGGGATGGCAAAGGCTAGGCTAAAAGTTCTTCTTTCTGTCCACTAAATCCCACCATTTTTCATGGACTGCGCCTCATCTAACAACGGCTCAAACCTCTAGCCACCCAAAAGCCGGTACATATTCTCGTAGGCCCGTTTGAAATCGGGGTCACTTTTGGCCAGCCTGTCTTTTAGCGCATCCATCCGCTCAACAAACCGGTAGCTGTCTTTACTCCTGACCAGGCTGGCCCAGGCCTGGGCCTTCTTCTGGAAAAGTGCGTGAATTTCAGGCATCTTCGGCAGATTCATTTGTAGAGAGGCATAGAACTCGGCATCTTCGGTGAGGACACTCTCGGCCAGGGTGAGCAATAGTTTGTAAGTCGTTCCCCCGACTTTCTCCATCGGCTTCAGGCTATCAAAGCTGAGTAGGGTATCAGCGGAAACCAGCGCGATAAAGTGGGCCAGCCCCAGTACCACCGCCATCATTTCGTCGTGTTCCTGGGGTGTCATCAAGGCAACCCCGGCGCCCCGCGCTTCTATGTAGTCCTTGACCTTCTGAGCCAGGGCGGTCTCTTTCTCGCTGGTCGGGGTCAGAACAACATTCTGGTGGGAGAAGTCTTGCGCCCCGGGGCCGAACATCGGGTGCGTTCCGAGCACTTTCCCGGTCTTGATGTAGCGGTGCATGATTTCAACCGGCACGGCTTTGATGGAAGTAATATCCATGACAACCTGTTCGGGGCGTAAGTAGGGCGCGAGTTGCTTCACGACTGCCTCAAAACTATCCATGGGTACTGAGATGAGAACGACATCGGCGGTCTTAACGGCGTCCAGGCTGGTGGCGGTTTCGATGCCCAGCTGTTGTTTGACTTCCCGCAGCTTGCTTTCGTTACGGCCGATGGCCACCACATCCTGGCCGTCTTTCAACAGGAAGGTGGCCAACCAGCGACCCATCCGGCCTGAGCCGCCGATGATGGCTATTTTCATTGTTTTACCTCTTACTGGCTTTAGGATAGGAACCCAGGACTTTAAGAAAGAGCGCGCTCTGCTCCAGTTGCTCCAGAGTCTCGCGAGGTATCTTATCCTGCCGGTGGCCCTCAAAGTCAAGGTAGAAATTGTATTCCCAGGGCTTCTGGCGGGTGGGTCTCGACTCAATCTTGGTGAGGTTGATGTTTCTGACAGCCAACTCTTTCAGAAACTCATACAAAGCGCCGGGCTGGTGTTTGACCGAGAAAACGATGGATGTCTTGTCGCTGCCAGTCGGTGGCGAGTCCTCTTTGGCCAGAATGAAAAAACGGGTAAAATTGTTCGGGTTATCCGCGATGTCCCTCGCCAGAATTCTCATTCCGTAGATTTCCGCCGCCCTGGTGCTGGCAATGGCCGCGCCGTCCGTGATGGCCATTTCCTTTATCATTTTGACACTGCCCGCGGTGTCAAAGGTCGGGATTATTTCCAGGTTCAGGTGACGGAGGAAAGCCTGGCACTGTCCCAGAGCCTGGGGGTGGGAATACACCTTTTTTATAGAGTCCAGAGTCACTTCTGGATTGGCGATGAGACAGTGGATAACTCGAAGCTCCGTCTCCCCGCACACCCGGAGGCTGGAGTCCAGCAGCAGGTCGTAGGTTCGACTGATACTGCCTTCAAGCGAGTTTTCAATCGGCACAATGCCAAACTGGGCCGCTCCCTCTTCTACGGCCTGGAAGACATCATCGAGTTTCTCATAAGGCTTGACCTGAATTGAACTGCCGAAAAAGCGGAAGGCGGCCTCCTCACTGTAAGCGCCGATTTCACCCTGAAAAGCTACCACGGCTCCCTGCACGCTTTTGGACATGGATATTATTTGCTGATAGATGCTCTCTATCTCCGCTGGGTTTACCTTTTCCTGGTGGGCCAGCCTTTTTACATTGTCTATGACCTGCTGTTCCCGGGACGAGTCGTGAATCTGCCGGCCGCGTTTCCTTTTCTCCTGCCCGATTCTCTTAGAGACCCTGATTCTTTCCGCGATAAGTCGGATAATCTGGGCATCAGTTTCGTCAATTTTCTTTCTCAGTTCTTCCAGACTCATCTCAGCACCCTCGGAATCAGTCCCGCCCGTAGGGCGAAGTCGCCCAGGGTCACTGCCATCATGGCTTCGACCACCGGCACGGCCCGCGGCACGATGCAGGTGTCATGCCGACCCTTGACGGTCAGGTCTTCTATTTCCATAGTCTTCAGATTAACTGTTTTCTGTTTTCGGGCGATAGATGGTGTGGGCTTGATGGTCACTCTGACCACGATTGGCATCCCGTTGCTGATGCCGCCGAGTATGCCGCCGGCGTTGTTAGTGGCGGTGACAATCTTACCACTCTTAATGGTGAAGGGGTCGTTATTCTCCGAACCTCTCTTCTGGGCGGCGGAGAACCCTGACCCGAATTCCACCCCTTTTACTGCCGGGATGGCAAAGAGAGCTTTGGCCAGGTCGCCCTCCAGCGTGTCAAAAACGGGTTCGCCCAGGCCGACCGGCATATTGAGTGCCAGCCCTTCGACGATACCCCCAAGACTGTTCCCCGCTTTTCTGGCTTTTTCAATGGCTTGAGCCATTTCCACGGCGGCATCAGGGTCGGCGCACTTTAGTGGGTTCCGGTCAACATTTTGCTTTATTTCATCCACTTCCCTGGGCTGGGCTTCAATCCCGCCGATTTCAACCGTGTGGGCCAGAATCTCAACCCCAATCACACGAAGCAGTTTCTTAGCCACGGCTCCGGCCATCACGAAGGTGGCGGTTATTCTGCCGGAGAACATCCCCCCACCCCGGAAGTCATTAAAACCGCCGTATTTCATAAAGGCAGTATAGTCGGCGTGGCCTGGGCGGGGCAGAAACCTGATTCGCTCATACTCGCTGGAATCAATGTCCTTGTTCCAGATGAGCAAAGTGATGGGGGCCCCGGTAGTGTGCGTGTTGAAGACACCGGAAAGAATCTCGACCTTATCTTCTTCGGCGCGTTTGGTCGCACCGGCGCCAGCCGGTCTTCTTTTGTCCACCTCTCGCTGGATATCAGCCTCAGTCAGCGCCAACCCGGCCGGACAGCCATCGATGACAACGCCCACACACCGACCGTGGCTCTCACCAAAGCTGGCTATGGTAAAGAGCTTGCCCAGACTATTGCCCATCTATGTCAACACTCCCGCCAAGGCTTTTCAATGTCTCCCAGAATCCAGGGTAGGTCTTGGCCACGCATTCCGCCCCCTCAATGGTAGTATGACCGACTACCGTGCCGAGCAGGCTGAAAGCCATGGCGATACGGTGGTCATCTTTACTATCTATCATCGCGCCGTGTGGCTTTGAGCCAGTGATAACCAGCCTGTTTTTCTCCGCCACGACTTTCACGCCCATTCGCTCCAGCCCTTCTTTGACGGCGGCCACGCGGTCTGATTCCTTGAGTCGAGCCCGGGCAATGCCGGTGAACTCGCTAGGGCCATCAGCCACGGCGGCCAGAATGGCCATCGTGGGCATGAGGTCAATGCAGTCAGTCAAATCAGCCTTGATTGCCTTTGGCCTTGATTTTCTCACCCTCACTGAATTCTGTTTGATTGTAACCGAAGCCCCCATATCCTGCAAGAAGTGGGCCAGCACTTTATCCCCCTGCAGGCTCTTCGGGTTCAGGTTGTTCACCGTGATGTCACCGGACAAAGCCCCCAGCGCCAGAAGGTAGGAGGCAGAAGACCAGTCGCCCTCGACCATATATCTGGCTGGCCGGTATGATTGTCTGGCTACCTCAAAATGTCTCAGGTCTTTCGAGGCATTCACTTTTATCCCGAAGGTTTCCAGACATTCTATGGTCATCAGTACATAGGGCCTGGACTCCAGGGGCGTGGTCAATCTGACTATCATCCCTTCTTCGGCAAAGGGCGCAATAAGCAAAAGCGCGGAAACAAATTGCGAGCTGATGTTGCCCGGTAGCTCAGTTATTTCGCCCCTTAGCCTACCCCCCTTGACTACTACACAGGTTTTTTCCGCTTCATAGTGGCAGTCCACCCCCAGTTGATTGAGGGCTTGGAGCAGTGGTCTTATGGGCCGGGCGGCAAGGGATGGGCTGGCTTTGAGGCGGCACTCGCCGGGGACGAGGGAACAGATGGCGGTCATGAATCTTAGAGTGGCCGCCGATTCCCGGCAAAAGAGTTCTGCCTTTGGTTGAAGGAAATCACCACCCACCACCCGCCACGACTTCTGGCTCGGGACAATTGGGACACCAATTTTACCCAGCGCTTCGGTGGCGGCTTCGGTATCATCCGAGCTTAAGGGATGAATTATTTCGCTCTCGCCTCTCGCCAGGGCGGTGCACATCAGCCCGCGGAGGGTATAGCTCTTGGAGGAAGGAGCGGCGGCCCTTCCCTTTATTTCACTTTTACCAAGCGAAGCTCTCATCTTCTTTCAGTTCCTCTATTATTTGCTCAGCCACGGCGTTAATGTCCAGTTTGGCCGTATTGATGGTGGTATCGGCGGCCCGTTCGTAGAGGAGCTTTCTGAATTTGAGCAGTTCACAGATAGCCGCCAGCGGATTCTCTACATCAAGCAGAGGCCTTTTCCCGGCCTCTCGTAATGTGCGCTTCAATATCACGCTGGGTGGCGCGGTGAGATGAACAATGACTGCCCCTTCTTTGAGGCGGTCAATATTGATTCTATTGAGCACTACACCACCCCCACAGGCAATAACGGTGTGCTTCGTTCTGGCCACCTCTTCGGTGGCCTCAATCTCAAGCTCCCGGAAGGCAATTTCGCCGTCCTCCACAAAAATCTCAGGGATAGATTTCCCGGCCTTTTTTTCAATGACAGAATCCAGCTCGATAAACTTGTGTCCGAGCTTTCCCGCCAGCCGTCGCCCGACCGCTGTCTTCCCCGTCCCCATAAAGCCAATCAGAGCAATGTTGGTTTTCATACTTGCCTTTTCAAAAGTCGGATGACTTCTCTTTTCATCAGCTCCACCGGGGCTTTCCGACCGGTCCACTTCTCAAAAGCCAGGGCTCCCTGCCAGACTAGCATATCTACCCCGCCTATCGTGCTGGCTCCGGCCGCTTCAGCCTCTCTTAGTAGCCTCGTTTTCATCGGATTATAAACGATATCGTAAACAATCAGGTCGGGACGGAGCCGGTCAGCCGGAACTGGTGTCTCGTCAGCCGTGGGGCTCATCCCCACACTGGTGGCATTGACCAGGATGTCAGCTTTGTCCAGAGCCGGCGCCAGATTCTCTCGATTCAATTCCAGAGCTTCAACTTTTTTGTTGAAAGTCTCCGAGAGTCGCCGGGCCAACTCCTCAGCCCAATCCAGCTCCAGCGCTCGGTTGAGGATGAGCAGAGTAGCGCCCCTCTCCGCCAGTATGAAGGCGATAGCTCTGGCGGCACCGCCGGCGCCCAGAATGACCGCTGTCTTCCCCGATGGCTCAATTTCCCTTTCCAGTAATGCCTGAAGAAAGCCGGTAGCATCGGTGTTGTAGCCGGTCAAGACCCCATCATCATTGACAATAGTATTGACCGCGCCTATCTTTTCCGCCAGGTGGTCAAGTTCATCCAGAAACTGGACGCCGGCCACTTTATGCGGCACGGTAACATTCAACCCCCTGATATTCAGGGCTCTCATTCCCGCAATCGCCTGGCCCAGCTCTGCGCTCTTCACGCGGAAGGGGACATAGATGTAGTCTAGCTTTAGCTCCCGGAAGGCGGCGTTTTGCATTACCGGCGACATTGAATGCTCCACCGGGTCGCCAATAAGCCCGCATATTCTAGTCTTACCCGAAACAATATGTCTCATACTGCCATCATTTCATAAATCTGGCTCAGGTCTTTCACTGTCAATTGGCCCTGCGCGGATTCTCGGCCCATTTCTATGGCGGCGTAGGTGAAATCGCCGCCAACCAGCGGGCAAAGCACCCGACTGACCACACCCAAAGGGCCCATGGCGAAAGCCACCAGCCTGACTCCGGAGAATTCTGATATGAGCCGTAAGACGGTCAGATTGTCCTCCAGGCTCCGGGCGGTAGTGACCACTTTGCCAATATCTGCCCCCGCTTTTAATTGCTGGCGTACTACTTCTTTCATTTCATCGAGGGACAGCGTCTTCTCCAGGTCGTGAGAGGATATCAGGCACTGCGCTCTCTTCTTGATTACCTGAACAATGTTCTCCAGGTTTTTCGCCTTAAGCTCAATGTCGACAATGCTGGCACCCAGCTCGATGGCACGAAGCAGTTGCTCGATTCGTCGGGCTTCACTGCCTGCCCAGCGGCCGCCTTCGTCGGCCATACGGTTGCAGGCTATCCAGTGTTTCTTAATCGATCTGACTACTTCTACCCAACCATCGCCAATGAGGTCGATGCGAACCTCAAACAGGTCAACCAGCGGTTCGACCTCTTTCAAAATCCGAATGTCACTACTCGTGACAACCGCGCAAATTCTAGATTTCTTCATTCCAATCACTCACCCATCACTCAAAATCTGCTCAACCAGTGATTGACTGACTTCGTCCGTAATGAACACATCTCCGATGGCCCTGGGCAGGATAAATCTGAGTTTACCGTGCTGGATTTTCTTATCATGTCCCATCGCCTGGATTAGCCGGTCTACTCCAAGCCTGGGGAGGGCTATGGGCAGGCCAGCCTGGGCGATGAGGTTTTTTATTCTGAGAACTTCCGATTTGTCCAGAATGCCCAGCCGGTTTGAGATTCTGGCCTCAGCCAGCATCCCGATGGCGACTGCCTCGCCGTGCCAGACTTTGAGTTCTGAGACCGATTCAATAGCATGCCCTACCGTATGGCCGTAGTTCAGGATGTTTCTCAGCCCTAAATCTAGCTCGTCTTTTTCTACAACGCCGGCTTTAATTTCGGCCGAGCGGGAAACAACTCTCTCCAGCACCTGGTCGTCGAGCGATTTTATTTTATCGAGATTTTCTTCAAGATAGCTGAAGAATTCTCCGTCCAGGATTGCTCCGTGTTTTATTATCTCGGCCAGTCCATCACTGAGCTCTCTAGGGGAAAGGGTTTTCAGGGTACTTATGTCAGAGATAGTTAACCTTGGGTGATAGAAAGCCCCGATTTTGTTTTTTAAAAGGCCGTGGTTTACGGCCACCTTGCCACCGATGCTGCTGTCGCCCTGCGCCAGCAGGGTCGTTGGTATCTGTACTAGCGGCACCCCGCGCATATAGGTGGCGGCAACGAATCCAGCCAGGTCACCAATAACCCCACCGCCCAGGGCTAGAATCGGCGTTGTCCGTTCGGCATAAGATTCGGTCAGTTCATTGTAGAGTCGCCCGGCCGTCTCCAGCGATTTCTGCTCTTCTCCCTCCGGCACCTCCAGCAGGGCTACCTTGAAGCCGCTCAAGGTGAGACTCTGCTTCAGCTTGCGGCCATACAATTTCTTTACGGTGGGGTCGGTGATAATGACCGCTTTATCAGCGTACCCCATTTCCTTTAGCATCGGCCCGACCTGCGTCAGTAGACCGGTACCAATACGGATGTTGTAGCTACGGCGGTCCAGCCTCACCCTTATACTTTTCATCAGTCAGTGCCCTGGACTTTGGTTTTACTGAGGACTCGGTGAACCCGATTGCAGGTCTCAATGGTCTCCTTGAGCTCATCGGGCGTAATCATTTGCTGACCATCAACCAGCGCCTCAGCCGGATTATAGTGCACCTCAATCATCAAGCCTGAGGCACCGACGGCGATTGCGGCGCAACTCATGTTGAAGATGAGGTCGCGGCGACCGGCGGCATGACTGGGGTCGACCATCACCGGTAAGAAGGTCTCCTTCTGGATGGCCGGGACTGCCCCCAAGTCGAGGGTATACCGGGTGTAGCTTCTGCCCTTGCCCACCGGGACAATGCCTCTTTCACACAGAATTATATCCTTATTCCCCTCGGCAGCGATGTATTCGGCGAGAGACAGGAATTCTTCTACACTGGCCCCGAAATGCCTCTTGAACAGCATCGGCTTACCTTTACTGGCGGCCCTGGTCAACAAGTCCTGGTCGTACATATTGCGGGCGCCTATCTGGAGCACATCGACATACTCAGCCACGAGGTCGACCTGTGACTCGCCTCTGATTTCAGTGACCACTGGCATCCCGTAGTGCTCTCCTGCTTCCCGCAGCCAGTCAAGGGCCTCGCGGGCATCGTCTTCACCGCCCGCTCCCAGCCC
>Ga0315280_10008358_pt1 | contig 13553 bp, 11 predicted proteins | sample YL17G06_40_MG_FD_203697 | JGI IMG/M metagenome (GOLD analysis project Ga0315280, IMG submission 203697) | Sediment microbial communities from Yellowstone Lake, YNP, Wyoming, USA - YL17G06_40 | ecosystem: Environmental > Aquatic > Freshwater > Lake > Sediment | place: USA: Wyoming | collected...
GCTCCGCGGATCGAAACTGAATAACGGGAAAAGCAGGATGCAACATTCATTTTCAAAGTTTGCCAAGAATGACTACGCAAGGTATCCTTTCTTGAAAGCCGCTGCCAAGTACATGAAGATGCCAGATTTGAAAATCCAGGACTTGGCAGACCCCGGCTTGAAGGGTATCCTTAGACGTGCAGAAGAGAGACTTGACGAAGCAATACTGAGCGCTCTTGTCAGTCGAAACCCACAACATGACGCGGACATCGAATTAATGTCCTTTCCTGTGGCAATACTTCTGGCGACAGCAACTGAAGACTCTTTCGTCAAGAAGAGGTATGCTCTAGGAGAGGCAAACCAAACCTACGAGGACTTGAAAGAAGAATCAAGGGAAAAAGTCCTCGAGTTCGCGCAAAATTTTGGATGGAAGCTTGAAGTGAACAGCACAAGAAGTATACCTTTTGAGTGTTCGCTGGCCTTCGTAGACTATCTTCGTAATACGACCCATTTACGGGACAAGCATTGGAAGCTTGTCAACAGAAGCTTGTCATGTGGCAAAGTCTACTTGAGCATAGATGAGGCTGCAAGGTTGCTGAAGGAAGAGGTTCAAAGGTATATCGAAAAAAGATTGGAAGTGAAGGAACTGTCGAGGTTCCCCCCAAACATCATGGAGGCAGCGGAAAGAATAAAGAAGCTGAAAATAGAGATAATAGGCGAGCAAGAGGTTGAAGGCTTTCCTAAGACCATCGTCCAAGAAGCCTTTCCGCCGTGCATAAAAGCGCTTTATCAATCATTCTCTTCTGGGCGTCATCTCTCGCACATAGGCCGGTTCACTTTGACCTCGTTTCTCATAAACATCGGGATGCCGCCTGAAAAGGCTATCGAGCTGTTCAGAAGCTTTTCAGACTACAGTGAGAGGATGACCCGTTATCAGGTTGAGCATATCGCAGGCGAGAGGGGTTCTAGAACCAGGTATACGCCGCCGAGGTGTGAAACGTTGCAGACTCATGGGGTCTGCGTGAATCAGGATCAGGATGAGATGTGTCGAAGAGTGCGTCATCCGCTTGGTTATTATCGAAGAAAGTCCCGGACGGCTTGACCTGAATCTTTTGGGTTGGGTTGTCTGAAGGTAGAGTTTATATAGTAAGTATCCGATTAACTGAACACTATCTTTGGAAAGGTGAAAGCGGCAAGATGGGTTTTCGGTCAGTGGAAGGAAATGTCGAAGTGGGTTCCGAGGTTGGCGTGATCCTTCCAACGTATTGTGAAGTTGGGAACATAGGTAAGCTTGTTGATGAGATTGAAAACCTAGATTTGAATCTTTCCATATTGGTCATTGATGATTCTAGCCCGGACGGTACGGCGGATGTTGTTAGGGGTCTTCAGAAGAAGTATGGTAACATTCTGGCTTTTGTGAGGCCGGGGAAGTTTGGGCTTGGCACGGCGATCACAGACGGGTTCAAGATTTTCCTTTCACTTAAGAACCCTCCGCAGTACATAGTGACGATGGACGCTGATTACTCGCATGATCCGAAGGACATGCCGCGCATGGTTGCCGCTGCGAAGAAAGGAAAAGGACTCGCTATAGGAAGCAGATATTGCAGGGGCGGCAGGATTGAGAATTGGAGCTTGCTACGGTTGGTGACGAGCCACGTGGCTAACATTATAGCCTCCATTCTGGTGAAGGCCAAAATACATGACTATACGAGCGGGCTGCGTTGTTACTCGACGAAGCTTGTAGGAAGCATGGTTGACGACTTGCACAGTGAAACTTACGAGATTCAAATAGAAACGATAAGGCAGGCTCGTAAAAGAGGGTTTGACGTGAGGGAGGTTCCCATGATTTTCGTGAATAGAAAGAAGGGGAAGTCGAAGCTCACGCAAAATGAGATCAGAGAGTTTCTCTCATATATCATGAAGATAGGGTTAGAAAGAAAGTAGAAAAGTCGGGGAACGAGAAGAAATCAAGCTGCAGTTTTTTCCTTGATCGTCTGTCGGTAAACCATTTCTAATCTGTCAACAACGCTTTTCCAAGTATACCTTTTTTTCACGAGTTCAAAGGCATTTTTGACGAGGCGTTCCCTTAATTGGTGGTCTGTTAATATTATGTGGACAGATTCAGAAATCGCTGTAGCAGTGGGTTCTTTCAGTAGCCACGCTTGATCCTTGTGTTTCAGGATGTCGCCTGGGCCTCCTGATGGGGAAACGACTACTGGGACTCTGCTGCACATTGCCTCAAGCATGCTTAAACCAAATCCTTCGTATGATGATGGCAGCAGGAAAACGTTAGCAGCGGAATAGAATTCGAGGAGTTTCTCTTTTGAGACTTCTCCGGTTGTGAAAACTGAATGTTCAACACAAAGTTTCTTGGCGATTTCTGCTAATTTGTTCGCATAGTTGGCGTAGTCTGGGCCGACCACGGCGAACTTTGCTGTGGGGAAGTCTCTTAAGATGTTGGGCATTGCTTCAATGATTCTTTCTACTCGTTTATTCCAGTCTATTCGTCCGACGTAAAGCAATATGGGGCCGTCCGTTTTCAACTCGTTGAGAATTTTCTTGCTTCTTTGAAGGTTCGCGTACTCTTCGATGTTAACGCCGTTCGGGACTGTAACTACTTTTCGGTTTGATGCACCGATCTGCAAGAGCAGGCCGGTGTTGTGTTGGCTTAATGAGACTACCTTGTCGGAAAGGCTTAGGAGTAGAAGGCCGAGGGTATGGTCGAAGAGCGATTTCGCAAGTCCGTTGGTGAGAGATCTCGCAGGGTATATTCCGTGAGGTGTAAGTATTGATGGTACGTTCTTGATGTGGGCAAGATAGATGGCTGTGCAGGAGCTCAAGCATCGGTAGCCATGAGCATGAACTATGTCGGCTTGGAGCTTGGGGAGGATTTTCCGAATGCCAGGTATCAGCCAGAGTTCTCTGAGTTTTTCAGGTGTGAATAGTGGGAACCGGTAGAGGTGTACACCTTGGACAACCTCGGTTTGCTTGGGATGGCTTTTGCCATCAGCTTCGTTGGAGGTTATGACGGTTACGTTGTGGCCTCGCCTGGCAAGTTCAACAGAAATCTGATAGGCATGCTCTTCCATGCCTCCTATGGCTGGGGGGAAGCGAGGTACAACTTGTATTATGTGCATGTCTGTTCTCTCGTGTTGAGTTATCTGGCGCTATGACCGTTGCTGCTTTGGGCAAACTGTATTTAATACTTCCTCATACTGCTTGGCTAGGAAGGTCCAATCGTATTTTTCCTTAACTGTTCGTTTGGCGTTCTGCCCCATGTTTGCTGCGAGCGTTTCAGAACTCAATATTGTCTCCAGCTTCTGGGCCCATTCCTCAAGGTTGTCGGGGTCTGCAAGGAAGCCGTTCTTGCCGTCTGAGACGACTTCTTCTATTCCGCTGACTTTGCTTGCGATTATGGGTTTTTGCATGGCCATTCCTTCGAAGAGTTTCAATGGGCTTGCTGCGTGTGAAACTTCGTTGTTGGGGAATGGGATTAGTATGATGTCTGAAGCTGCTAATATAGCGGGTACTTCTTCGTAAGGTTTCTCTCCTAGAGCGATGACATTTCCTTTTTGGGCTGTTTTTCCTTCACCGCTTCCGATGAGTAGGAATTTCACGTTCAGTTTTCGTGTTTGGGCGATGTCGCAGAGTTTTGATATTATGTTTATTCCAGCCCAGCCGTCCAAGCGTCCGCAGTAAGCGCACAGTCTTTCGTTTCTGAGATTTAGCTTACTTCTTAGTTTGAGGGTGTCGGGTTGGTTGGGGGTGAAGCTTTTTGTGTCAGCACCGTTTGGGATTATCGATATTCTTTCCGCTGGTACGCCAAGTACTAGTGTGTAGTTTTTGATGAAATGTGTTGGTGCGACTATTTTGTGTGTGTTTTTGGCGATGTAGTCTTGGACAAGGATAAGTAGTTTGGCTTTGAAGCTGTTTTTGTTGATGTTGAGGAGAGCGGCAGTGTATTGGGCGATTAGGTCGTCGAAGTCGAGTATGACGGGTTTGTGCCAGAGCTTTCCTGTCAGGAGTCCTAGTAAGCCGGTGTGGGGGCTTGGGTAGTTGAGTACGATGATGTCTGGGTCTATTTTTCTGAGCAGTTTCGTCGATTTGAGGAACAGTGACATGGCGGTGAGGCAGTATCCTATCACTAGTGAGTGCTGCCAAAGCAGGGCGATTTTGCGAGATATTGACAGGGTATGTCCGTTGATGCCTTCGCATGTAGTGAGGTCTTTGTTGTGAAAATCGGAGGGAGGTCTTTCGTTGTTTTGTTTTGGTTTATTGCGTAGTTCTCGGAAGGGAGGGAAGATGATGAAGTGTATTTCGTGTTTGTCTGACAGTCGTTTCATGATTTCGAATATTCTTCTGTCGCTTCCTAGTCTCGGCGGCAAGTATTCGACGAAGACCGCTATCCTCATCATTCTCAGTCCCAACATGTTCCACTGTCATCCTTTATAGTTTTCCTAGTTAGCCTGAGCTTTCTGCGTGGTTCGGGAAAGCACGTGCTGGATCGCAATATGTTTTCCTAGTGAGTCGTGCCCATAATCTGGGTATTGACTCGTTTGTGGAGTGGAGGCTTGGCCTGTCTGGAGAACAACTATTACTTGAATGTGTAAAGGCAAGCACTCTTGTTCCGCCTTCACCTCCAGGAAGCTTCAGCAGGGTTATATGTGAAGCATTGTTAATGGGTGTTCCTGTCATCGTTTTGAATTATGGAGCTACAAGGTATTTGGTTAAAGCTGGACTTGCAGGAGTTAGCTCTTTTAGGCGAGAGGACATTGCGAATGCATTATTAAGAGCTGTGACGAAGACTTATCCCAAGATTTCAGAGGGTTGCTGCCTTCCTGAGTTGGAAAAGTATTCGAGAAGGGTTATTGGTATATATTCTAGGCTACTAGAGGGGAACTAATGTTGCTTGACTCGCATCGTTGTCCTAAGGCAATGGGAGGCCTAAGATAGTACGCAACAAGCGAAGAAGCGAGATCTGAAGAGATTCTACGAGGAAGAAGCTAAGCGCATGTCACATCAGGAAGTGATGTACTTAAAAGGGAACAGACATGAGCTTTGGTGGCATAGGAAAAGGCAAAGTTTCATTTTTTCTTTCTTGTCGGAGATCTTCAGGGAAAATCAGATAATGACATTTCTAGACGTTGGATGCGCAGAGGGTTTCTATCTGAAGCATGCTGCCTCTGCTCATGGTGAGGCGTTATGCATCGGTGTAGATATTGCGCGAACGTATGTGGAGAAGGCAAGAAAGTGTGGTAAGACCTTGAACACTGAGTATGTGGTGTGTGATGTTGAGAATCTGCCTTTTAAAGATGGGTCTATTGATGTTGTGCTTTGTTCTGAAGTGCTTGAACATGTACACAATTACCGTGGGGCGCTCGCTGAGTTATTCACAGTTGCGAAGAAATATCTGGTGATATCTTTCCCAGGGCACTCATATCTTTACAAAGTCATGGATAGAATGGTGCCTATGAAAAAAATTGCCAGCAAGCTATTGACAGATGTAGGGCACGTTTCCGAAGTCACAGTTCAAGATGTAAAGGATCTGCTTGCGGAAAGAACTGGGTCTCTAAGGTTGGAAATTGGCGGGGCTCTCCCATTAATGTTCTATGCTATGGTGCCCTCAATTAAACTGACCGACGTGATTGATAATGTGATTTGCAAGGTGTTGAAGTATTTTGGCGCAGGCGAGTATGCGACTATACATGTTATGAAGATAGCGAAGAGTAAGAGCTAAAGCAACCTCTAAACTATGCGGTACTTCTGTGTAACAGTGTATGAAGTGGTCCTAGAAGAGAAGGCTCTAGAGTGCTTCCGAGAGTCCGGTCAGTTTGATAATCTAAAAGCCGTCAAGATCCAGCATTCTAATGGAAAACGCTTTGTGTTGTTTGTTGGCGCCCTCACTGGGCTCAGAACGCTTGGTTGTAGCAGTATCATCATTGCTTATTAAGACAAATCAAAAGGAAAACTTTAACCCTTTAAGAACATTCATTTGGTAAAATATGAGGAAGAATTGAATGCTGCTAATAGTGCTGCAAATGCTAGTACTGATGCTGCTCTTGATGGTGAACGGTGAACCGGCCAGATTCTTCCTTCTTCGTAGGCTCAAATTCTTTTCGGACTTGGATTCGATGCAAGTCTGTATACTGGACGTATATCTTGGCGGTATGATTTTCTACGCCCTTGCTATGCTGCCCTTTCGGCTTTACACTTGGGCTATCGTTCTTGGATTCACAGCGGTGAATTCCCTTCTTTTCTTGTTAATTCATTTCAGATCGCTAGTTCGTGTCGCAGGTTTCAGAAAGATTAGGACTTATCTAAGAGAAAACAAGAGGGCATCTCTTGATTACATCATCGTCTTTGCATTGTTCATGTTTTTCCTTATAATCAACCTTATTGGTACAGCGGGTTTTGTGTTTGGAAGCGTGCGTGACGAATCCATCCATTCACTCAGTGTTGAAGTCATTTTGGAGAATAATCAAATACCTGTTACTTTGCAGCCTTATATAGGAGAGGGAATCATTTACCCTCAGGCATCGCATGTCATTTTTGCTTTTGCGTGTTACATCTTGAACATGGATGTTCCTAAAGCAGTTTTCTACGGTAGCATCCTTTTCAAGTCACTCTCCGTTCTGGGGGCATATTTTCTCGGCAAAAAAATCAGCCCGCGCAGGGTCTCTTACTTGGGTTTGAGCTTCGTTTTCACCTTTGTTTCCAGTTGGCCGTTGTATGTCGCTTGGGGAGGAAACCCCTTCCTCGTTGGTTTTCCTTTGTTTCTTGTTAGCTTAGGACTACTTGTTTCTCTAGTCCGTCTGCGCACAAATGTGAGTTTTGTTGAGCTCATGGCTGTTGGTTTAATCTTTGGCTATGATGGTGTACTGGTCATTTCCTATCTTGAGATGCTGTTTATGATCGCTTTTCTGATCATTGTCTACTTGTTTGTTCGAAAGTATGATCACATGCGTCGCAGTGTGTTAGTATTTCTTGCTGTTTGCTCTGTTAGCTTGCTTCCTATGAGCCCTTTCTTGTATAGGTTTTTCAGTTTCTTCCGGTATCCTGGCCATAATATTGGCATCGCTTCTGATTTTTCGGAGTGGCCTAACCAGCAGGTTTTCATGGCTCAGGCACTTCAATGGTCCTTTGAGAACATATCCCCATATCTATCATTGCGCTTGCTAGTGGTTATTATCATAGTAAGTCTCGTCATATTGCATTGGAGAACTAGAGGTTTCAAGAGAATTAAGACTTCAGTTGCCTTGGCTGCATCTGTTTTCGTTGGGGCCTCTTTGCTTTCGCTAATTTCCTTTTTCCTTCCTGCTGATTTTACTGTAGTTTCTTGGGGGCATCAAGGCGTCATTCTTTCAATCTCGTTGAATATTCTGATCGCCGTGTTCTACGTAAAACTCATTGATTTCTGCCGTGGTCGCAGACTCGGACACTCTGTGAAAGTTTTATCCAGACAATTCCACTCAGCAACATTGCTCGCAATCGTTCTTTCCTTGGTGACAACTGCTCCCTTTGTGTACACAAGGGTTTTTGTAGATCCTGGGAATCTCAGAGGTACATATGGGCTGTTTGCAGTAACTACGCAGAATGATTATGACTTGATGAACTGGATGAAGGATAACTTGCCATCCAACGCTGTGATCCTAGTCAACCCATATGGAGCTGGCTTGTTCATTCCTCCAATTTCGCATCATAGGATAGTTTTTCCTTACTCCGGCAGCAGTTTTAGTAGCTCCTATCAGACTCTTGTAGATCTATTGAAGTATCGGGTATTGAATGAAACTGTATACGAGCTGATGCAGCATTGGAACATATCGCACGTATATGTAAGTTCAAGCGTCGCTTTTTGGTGGCTCGGAGGTTATGAATGGGACTATCGATTGTTTCTCGGTAATCCGAACTTCAATTTGACAAAAAGAGTCGGAGACGCTTACCTTTTTGAAGTGAATTATAGGAACTCAAGTGTCGTCTTTCTTGATGACTTTGAGCATGGAAGCTGGGAGGAGACTGGTTGGCAGACAGGCTTCGCTGGAAACGGTTTAGGAAATGTGACAATAGAAGATGACTTCGGTTCCAGCAATTCGAGATCTTTGCAGATAACGACTCAATTTATACCTACGGTTTCAGAATGGAAATATGCCCGCTGGGTCTACAGGGAGATCTTTGCCCTAAATGATTCAGATGTGGCCTTTTCATTTCACTTCAGAGCAAGCCAAGGTTTCAGCGGCAAGGACACGTTTGCTGTGCTGATTTCTAACGTCAATCATAATGAAAGCTTGGTGATTACGACTCCTCATGGTATATATGAAGGTTATAGTAATGCCATTTCGCTAGGGGGATTTGAAGGCTCTTGTGAGGTTAGTGGTAATCAGAGTCTAAGCGCATTATGGAGACACATCTATAACGAGTCACTGCCGAATCAATTCCTCTTGCAGTTTGTGAATTGGGATTTCGACGGTGTTGAGAATGTCGCTTATATAGATGATGTAGTAGTTACCTCCACACCTATCAGCTAAATCCTCTGATGGACAGGGACAAATTGAAGGGCGGGAACTCGGGAAAATCAGTATCGATAATCATCCCTACGTATAATGCAGAAGAAACCCTTGAGGGATGTCTTAGAAGTACTTGTAATCAAAGCTATCGTGCTCATGATGTGATCGTTGTCGACAATTTCAGCAGAGATGATACTTTGAAGATAGCAAGAGGATTTGGGGTCAGCATCATACAAAGAAAAGGGGGTCCAGCGTTGGCCAGAAACGTAGGAATAGCTAATTCGACAAGTGAATACATACTTTTCTTGGATGCAGATCAGATTCTGTCTCATTCAATCGTTGAAGAATGCGTCACGAAATGTGAGACTGAAGTGGCTGGCATGGTGAAGATACTGGAAGTTTTCGTTGGAAAGGGCCTGTGGGGTTCTTGCTCGGCTGCATGGAAGAATTGCTATCACAGAGTGGAACAAGATGCTGGCGGGGGTCTTAGAGGTGGCGAGCCACGGTTTTTTGCTAGAGAGCGAATAATCCAATCAGGAATGCTTAATGATGATCTATTCTGGGGTGAAGATTATGATCTATACACACGGATGAAGAAAATGGACATCAAAGAAGCTTCTTGCAGTGCCAGAATCTATCATTGTGAACCAACATCCTTAAGAAGTATATTGTTAAAAATTCATCGCTACGGAGAATCCATGCCTATTTTCACACAGCAGACTGAAAAGCACATATTCTGGGCTTTGTTTCGCAATTCGATCCTAACTTTCAGAGCAGTTCTGAGAGGTTATAGGCACTATCCTGCTGTAATAATTGGATGCACAATTCTTCTTTTCCTGAAATCATACTCTTTGACGATTGGTTTCTTGTCAGGCTCACTAAGTCATTGAAATCGTTAGGGTGAATGCACATCACAGGTGACTTGCTCGGTCGAAGAACTAATCTTAACAGCAGGACAGCAAAGCAACTATTCGTCCATAATCTACGTGTCAACGGCCTAAAAGCTATCGTTTATTGTTACGGACTTTCCGCTTCAAGATACGTAGAGTACGCCAGTGCAATATCATTCTTGTCTCTTAGTGCCGAGCAAAGTAGTGAGATTTTGGAATTAGGCTCCGGACACTCCATATTGCCTTCTTTCTGGCAAAAGATGCGTTTTGAAACATTGATCTTGGACATTAACAGGACCGCGTTGAAATGGCAAGCCGAAAAGAGCCGGCGATCGTCCTCTCAGACTGTTGGTGTTATCTTAGGAGACATGAGGTATTTGCCGTTTAAGGATAGGTCCATCGGCAAAATTTCATGTGTGTCTGCCATTGAACACATTCCAGGAGAGGGAGACGTTGAGGCTGCTGTCGAAATGGGAAGAATCCTGAAGGGCGATGGAGTCTGCGTAGTGAGTTTTCCTCTATCCCCATATCAGCAAAGCTGCTTCAAACGTCATTGGGCGACAGGCATTCCGGTGTTCCTACAACGTCTTTTCAAGGTCTTTCTTCCAACGGTGCTCAGCAAGCTCGGTGTGGACAGAACTAGCTCCTACTTCGAAAGGTTTTTCTCACAGGAGGATGCGTATAGGCGAATAGTCTCCTCATCCAAGTGCCGAAAGGAGGACCATTTGACGATAAGAAGTGGATACAAGACAAAGATCCTTTACGAAAAGATAATACCTATGGGCGCTATCACAATGATTGAGTACTTGACCGCCTTTTTTCTGGAAACAAGCCGGAAGGAAAAAGGCACTGACGCAATAATATTGGAGCTGAAGAAGCAAATCTGACAATTGACCTGAGCTGGACAGAGCTCTCCATCTACCCTCCATCTTCTCGGGCATCATTTCTTGCCTCATTTGACAGCTGTAACGAAATGTTTTTTACAACTCAGCCAAATCTAAAGTTGACTAAGCTTGAATTCACTGGCTTTTATACAGAGCATGTTCCGCGAATACTACGCCAAAGACTTCACCCCAAACCAAAACATCTCAGTACTCGAAAAACGCGAATTCGGCTTCGCCTCATTCGAAGGCTGGATGCTCCGCCACAAAACCTTCAGCAACACAGACGAGTTAGCGTCTTTTCTGCGCGACTCCGTTCCGCAGCACGCCTACGTGTCAGGCGCCTACTACGAAGACCCAGAAGCCGAAATGGAAAAGAAAGGCTGGCTCGGAGCAGACCTGCTTTTTGAAATTGACGCCGACCACATCGCCACCCCCTGCAACAAAATCCACGACGAATGGACATGCAACAAATGTGGCTTCTCAGGAAAAGGAATCGTACCCGAAAAATGTCCAGCATGCGGCGGCGAAAAATTCGAGGATCGCACGTGGATATGCGAAGTCTGCCTTGCCTCTGCAAAGTCCGAAGCCATCAAGCTCCTAGACATGCTCACACAAGACTTCGGCTTCCACGAAAAGGAGATACGCCTATTCTTCTCGGGACATCGGGGCTACCACATCCACATCGAAAGCGAAACCGTCAAAACCCTCGACTCAGTCGCACGCAAGGAAATCGTCGACTACGTCAGCGGTATAGGCCTTGAAACCCCACTTCACGGACTAGACGAAAACAACCTGAGAAACCTGGGCGTAAATGACTCCGGCTGGCGTGGACGAATCGCCAAAGGAATGCACAACTTCATCCTCAACGCCAGGCCAGACGACTACAAAAACATAGGACTGGAGAGACCCTCCGCCACTTCGATAATGAAAGCCATAACAAACAACAAAGACGCAATCCTCAAAAGCCTGAGCGGGTCACAACCTTGGAGAACAATCAAAGGGATAGGCCCAGAAACATGGAAAAGAATCATAGAACACTCCGCAAAACAGCAAACAGCCAACGTAGACACCGTCGTAACAACAGACATCCACCGTCTGATCAGACTAGCCGGTTCGCTGCATGGAAAAACGGGTCTAAAGAAAGTTGAGTTTCCCGCCGCAGCCATAGACAGCTTCGACCCATTCAAAAGCGCGATAGCCTTTAAAGCAGGCACGACAACCGTTTCCGTCTCCAACGCACCAGAGTTCAGACTGGGTGATGAGACATTTGGCCCCTACCAAAACCAAAAAGCCGACTTACCAACTGCAGCAGCCATGCTTCTCATCTGCAAGAAAAGAGCAGAGGTAGCGCAGTAAAATGTATGCCGAGCTATGTACCGTCTGGAAACAAGAGCTTGAAAACGCCGAACTGGAAAAGCTTCCTCCAGACTTCTACTCCACCGTTGCCGATTACCTGAGAAGGCTCAGAGAAGAAGGCCGAATGCTAGACAAGAGAACAGTGAAGGCAACTCTCCTCAGAAAAGAGATGCGAAACGTAAGACACATGGTCAGGGGACTGATTGAAGCCCGCTACCGAAAAATCGTCAGAAAACTGTCTGCAGGCGAGGAAATCCCCCCTGATGTCTTGACGCCTGAAGAAGAAAAAATATGCCTCAGAGTCTCCCCGCTAGCAGAAACAATGCAAAACTTTGCCAAAGAGATTCTCCGAGGCCGCCTGACCGACGTAGACGTTCAACACCAACACAAGAGAACTGTCCTGCGATTCCTGAAGGATGTCCCGGCAATAATCGGCGCAGACATGAAAACCTACGGCCCATTCAAGGCTGAGAATGTTTCCTCGGTGCCCGTCGAGAACGCGAAAATTTTTGTCAAGCAGGGCTTGGCTGAGAAGGTTGAAACTGGTCAAGCATAGGCTTTGTTTGCGCGGTTCTCCAGTTTCTGACTTTTGTCCACACGGTCCTACTTCCAATTATTATCAGAGGATAGGAAACTATCCATACGATGGAGTACAGCTGACCGTAATAATCATGAAACCTCTGCCTCGCCAAGTCGCCCTCGTTTATCTGTATGACGAAAATGGTGGCTATCCTCAGAATGTTGATGAAGTACGTTACTAGGGCTCCGACCACAAAATAGACCGCTCTCTGCAGCCTTGGGATAGCACTCTTGCTCAAAAACAACAAAATCGTAACAGTGTAAATCAAGAGGCTTTCAACCCCTGCGCATGGCCAAGCTATGCCAAACGCTGCTGAACCCTTCGAGTTTTGAGCATACAAATAGGGAAGCTGGCCGTACTCGGCACTGACCTGAGTAGATATGCTTGTCTGATATCCCATAAGGTTGAGCACATTTGCGGCAAGCGTCGTCGTGGTTGGAACGATTGCCTGAAAGGGAGTGAACCTCCCCCACGGGAACAAGTTGTCTATCGTATACAGCCCCCCGATGATTCCAAGGAAGAGGATGGAAATCGAATAGTTTCTTACTCCTCTGGTACCCTGTCCCAACAGGACAATCACGACGAAAAGCCCCATGAAGACCAGATACTCCGTTGAAAGCGGTATCAAAAGCGCCCAGTGTTCTCCAACATTGAAGCTCATTGCCAAATCGTAAATCATCGCGTTTAACCCGAAAAAGTTAGCAGCAATCACATACATCGTGGGCATCAAAAGAAACGTGGCAAAGGCAATTCCCCTAACAGATTTCAGCTTACCGATTCTTGATGCACCCACTTCTTCCCAGTTCAGTATCAGTTCAAGCAGGCAAAGCCAAACGAAGAAGAGCTCATAGGTTCTGCCCTGCCACGTCTTTTCGAAATACGGCGGGTCTATGAAATATAAGATCGCGACCGGTATGATGAAGGAGATGAGAGGCAAGAGTTTTATCATGTTGACTCTGTTTTTCTTAATTGTCACCACAAGACTACTGAATTTCTCTTTGACGGCCTGAACAATATCCTGCATCAACGCTTCCCGGCGTGCTTTCAAAGCTCAACATAACAACCTATCGCTCATATAAAAACAATATTAATTCCAAGCAGTTTTCGGGGACTCTCTTTTAGGCTCCTGCGTCCTCAGACTGACTGATTCTGATGGGTGAACATAGCGAAAAAGTATAAGTGCATGCGTGTTTTCTTTATGCAAAGCTGGTAGTGGTCAAGGTGAACGTTCCAAAGGAGATCACAACTTACTGCCCAAAGTGCAGGAAGCATCAGGCCCATGCAGTCACGCTTTACAAGCCTGGAAAGAGGAGACCCATGGCGAAGGGCGAGCGGGCACATGAGAGAAAAAAGAGAGGGTACG